>OCHK01000059.1_pt1 | contig 159541 bp, 109 predicted proteins | sample 1538551 | NCBI WGS metagenome assembly OCHK01 (sample SAMN04571707, study PRJEB22368) | human gut metagenome | biome: human gut; material: stool | host: Homo sapiens | place: Luxembourg | collected 2012-08-31
ACTGCATGTTTCCCAAAAAGCCGTGTATCAATGTACAACGTACATTTGACACACAGCTTGCTTTGTTTTGAATTCGTCGAATTCACGTTATTATAAGGAACTAAGAAAGTTATTCCAAAATTAATCAAAATATGTGAGATAACGGCATTGGCAGACCATAATTGCGTCTTATCGACCGATAACAATGGGGGCGGCGGGCCTCAAGGGCAAGCAGCGCCCGGGGTCAACACAATCCGGTCGGCATTGTTTCGCCGCAGGCACACCACCCCACCCCAGGCACAGGCAACAGCCCGGCAGGCGTCAGTGCCCGCGCTTCCGGCCCACACTGGCACCCGGGAACAACGGAATAGGCCGGGCTGCCAACGCCCTATTCGGCATAAATACCTATCTTGTGGCAATAATATTATGGCGTTCGCCATTCTTTTTGTATTTTTGCACCGGGCCACCGGGGGCGCCAAGCAAAGGCCGCACAGCCGATTACGCCCCCACGGTGGCTGAAGCAACAAAACGACAGAGCGCTTATGAACAACAAAGCCATCCACAGATGCGCCACGCTGCTGCTGTCGCTGCTTACAGCAGTGGCATGCACATCGCCGCCGTCGGCCCACAGGGAGAACGGCTGGTACGGTATATACGACGGCCGGAAAGACAGCATTGCACTCAGGCCGGTGGCCACCGTGAAAGAGTTTGTTGGCCTGCGGCTTTACCGCGACCACTTAGGCAGAAGCGTGATAGCAGGCCGCGTCGGCGGCAACAGGCTGCAGGCATGGGCCGACTCTACCAGCGCGCTCTCGGGCAGGCGCATGGGATTTGTGTTCAACGACACCGTCGTAGCCGCCCCTCGCATCTACATGGGGCTCGAAAGCGGCCAGTTCTTGATATCTGGGCCCGACGGCTACGACATGAGCCGCTTGTACAAGAGCATGCTGAAAGAAAAGAAAGACTCGCTCGACGCATTGTTTTCTGCCAACGGCTGGCTCATCGACACGCTGCGCTTCAGCAGGCTAACGCCCGGCGAGCAAGACTCGCTGGCAAACATGCTCGACTATTCTGACGCCTGCCGCTTGGTGGAAGGCTTTTGACAACGACAACAAACAGACATCAATATGAAACCGAAACTATTGGCATTGGCCCTGTTGATACTTGCCACCCTATCGCTGCGGGCCCAGGACAACGGACGATACATCGAGGTGACGGGCACGTCGGAAATAGAGGTTGTGCCCGACAAGATTCACTATCTGATAGAAATTCGCGAATACTTCGAAGAGGAGTTCGACGGCAAGTCGAAGCCCGAAGAATACAGCACCAAAGTTGCCCTGTCCACAATAGAGCAGGGGCTGCGCAAGGCACTGGCCGAAGCCGGGGTCGGCCCCAATGCCATAAGGACGCAAGAGATAGGCGACTACTGGCGGCAGCAGGGGCTCGACTTCCTGGTGTCAAAGAAGTTTGACGTCACCCTGACCGACTTCAACCAGATAAACGACATCGTGAAGCGCATAGACACCAAGGGCATACAGTCGATGCGCATAGGCGAGCTGGAAAACAACGACATGGCTGCCTACCACCGCAAGGGAAAGACAGAGGCCCTGAAGGCCGCGCAGCGCAAGGCCGCCTACCTGGTTGAGGCCATGGGCAAGAAACTTGGCGGCGTGATACGCATAGTGGAAGAAGACAACCCGGGCGCCATGCCGTTTGCGCAAAGCAACGTGTTGTCGTCTAACGCGGCCTCGTTCGACTTCTTCCGCACCATAAAGAACAGGTATTCAATAGTTGCCCGCTTTGAAATAACCGACTGAAGGCCGTGACAGGTGGCTGCGGCCAGAGTGGGTTACGCCAACTCCATTGTCAGCAACGCCCGGCAGCATGGCGGGCATCGCTGTGTCTGACACCCTCGCCACCGTAAGGCAGCAGGCGTGAAGAGCAACGGGAATATGCCACAACAGCCGCCTGAAGTATGCCGCCTTATAGTCTGAAACCTGCAAATTAAGTAGGTGTTCAAAATCAGTTGCCATCAAATTGTGCGCTATTTCGGAGATGCATGCCAAAGTCCGAAGAGGGAGCGTAGCGGGCTACGCGACCGATGAGACTTTGGTATGCGGCCCGAAAGAGCACACAAGATGGTGGCAAAGACATAGAGGACAACTGCAAGGTATATTGTATTGGTTAATTTTGAACAGCTACTTATGTATAAACAGCCTTACAACAGCATCCGCCATGAAGAGATGGCGACCGCCGGCGATACGCCCCGACAGCCCTACATGGACGAGCTGCGCCAAGTGGCCGAGGCCCGCACCATACCCGCGAAAACCATCCTGCTGCGCGAAGGCCGCGTGGCCCACACGCTGTATCTCATCAGGAAGGGGTGCCTGCGCCTGTTCTTCTACAAAGACGGGCGCGACATCACATTCCAGTTTTTCTTTGAAGGCGACTTCGTGGCCTCTTTCGAAAGCATGCACCAGCAACGCCCCAGCCTGTTCTACCTTGAAAGCATTGAGCCGACCGAGGCGTATGCCATAAGGAAAGACGACTTCTACGCCCTCATTGAGCGCACGCCCGGACTGCGCGCCGCCTACGAAGAGAAGCTGATAGAGCGGTTTCACGCTTACCAGCAGCTGTTTCTATCGCGCATAAAGAACACGCCTCAACAACGCTACGAGGAACTGCTGGCCACGCGCCCCGACATCGTGAGGCGCGTGCCGCAGCACTACATTGCGTCGTACCTTGGCATAACGCCCGTGTCGCTATCGAGGATAAGAAACAGAATCTGAGGCCCGTTTCTTTACAATTGTTATCGTCTGTGACGGTCGTTATTGCGACCTTTGCATAAGATAAGCTGCACTCGGCAATCAGTGAGCAAGCTCCCATTGCCCTCGCTTGCATTATGTTTTCACCAAATAAACCACATGACGATGAAAAAATCACTGGCAACAGACTGGGCCTTGGTGCCCACCTTTGTGCTTATCACTGCCACGGGGATGGCTCTACACGCCGCCGCACACACCGGCAACCACGACTGCTGGCACGACATGGCAGTCTGCCATGTGGTTGCCTCGGCGGCCTTCACTGCAGCCGTGGCAGCCCACATATGGTTTCACCGGCGATGGTACAGGCGGATAATGGCCCATGGGGCCGACAGGCGAACCCTGCCCACGGCCGTTGTCACGGCAATGTTTGCCGCCACCGCCCTGTCGGGACTGGCCCTGCTTGGCATCGACGGGCCCGGCACCCACGCCGGACTGTGGCACTATGGGGCCGGACTGGCGGCGAGCGTGGCCGTTGCCTGCCATGCCGCAAGGCGTATGGGCACGCTCATCAAGGCATCCGGCAGTAAGCGCCGACCGTGACGCCACTGCCTTGCCACGGAGAGGCCCGCCGCTGATAAGGCAATGTCAGCGACGGGGCCGACGGCATGCAACATTAACCAAGCCGTGGCCCGGACGGGCCATTGGCTCACAAAAGTGCAGGCGGAACAGGCCGTTAGCATCATTGACCGGCATCAAGGCCCGACATTCGGAAAAAAATATGTATCTTTGCACCACTAAAACCCTATTCTTATGCAATCGTTACCGCTACTGACTTTCATCACACGCAAAGCATCATTGCCACAGCTCGCCGCACGGACCGCGATGCTGCTGGCATCGCTGGCCGCCCTCGCAGGCATGGCCACGGCACGGGCCGCCACCACATTCACAGAGAAAGAGACATGGGTGAACAACGGCAACCGCCGCATCTACGGCATCACGGCCACACCCGTGGGCCACGCCGGGCGCCGCCCCGTGGCCATCATAGCCCATGGCTTCAACGGCAGCCACAGTTCGGGACGGGCGTATTTCGCCACGCTCTGCGCCATGGGCTACAAGTGCTACGCCTTCGACTTCCCCTGTGGGTCGGCCCGAAGCCGCAGCGACGCCAACACGATGAACATGTCGGTGGCCGACGAGGCAGCCGACCTCAGTGCCATCGTGGCCCACATGCGCACGCTGCCCGATGTCGACACTACCGGCATCGTGATTATCGGCGAGAGCCAGGGCGGACTGGCTGCCGTCATGGCGGCCGCCGGACTGCGGTCGCAGTTGAGCCGCCTCGTGCTGGTTTATCCCGCACTGTGCATACCCGACAACTGGAACGAGGCTTACAAGAGCGAGGCCGACATACCCGACACCACCCGCGTGTGGGGTGTGCCGCTGGGCCGCCGCTTCTTCAAAGAGGCAAGGGCCATCGACGTTGGCGCCGCCATGGCCGGATATGGCGGCCCGGTGCTGATAGTGCATGGCGACAAAGACAACGTGGTGCCGCTGGAATACTCGCGCCGGGCTGCCAAGGCCTATGCCGACGCCAGCCTGCACGTGGTGTTCGGCGCGGGCCACGGCTTTGACAAAACGCAGCAGGCCGAGGCCATGGGCAGGATAAAGACCTTTCTGACGCCGCCCGACTCGGCCTTCGACTGCCCGCCGCAAGAAGCCCGCCCGCTGATGATATGGCAGTGGATGGACGGCATTGTGACGGCCGAGGGCATCACTGCCGACCTTGAAGCCTACCGCAGCGCGGGCATAGGTGGCGTGCAGCAGTTCATGGTAGGGGGGCCCATGCAGGTGGCCGCGCGCGACACGGCCAACGCCATCGGCACCGACAACTGGCGCAGGCTGATGCGCCACGCCATCAGCGAGTGCCGCAGGCTCGGCCTGACGTTTGGCACCCACAACTGCCCGGGGTGGTCGTCGAGCGCCTATCCCACGGTGACGCCTGAGTATTCCATGCAGAAACTGGTATGGACCGACACCGTGGTGACCATCGGCCGCCACGCCGGGCCAATCGAGCTGCGCCGGCCTGCCACCGACCCGAGATATGATTTCTACCGCGACATTGCCGTGCTGGCCATGCCCGCCGACACCATTGCCGGCCCTGCCGACGTGATTGACATCAGCGCCACGTTCGACGCTGCCACGTCGCAGGCCAGTCCGGAGCTGGCCAAGGGTACATGGCGGCTGATGCGCTTCGGCCACACCACCAACGGAAAGACCAACGAAGCCACTGCCCCCTACGGCGGCCTCGGGCTTGAATGCGACAAGATGAGCCGCGAAGCCGTGCGCCGCTATTGGGAGAGCTACCCCGAAATGCTGCTCGACATTGCCGGCGACGACGCCGGGCAAACCTTCTGCCGGCTGGAGATAGACAGCTACGAGGCCGGCGGACAAGACTGGACGCCACTGATGCCAGGCGAGTTCAAGGCTCGAACGGGCTACGACCTGTTGCCATGGCTGCCGGTAATGGCAGGCCATAACGTGGGCGACGCCGGGCAGTCGAAGCGCTTCTACACCGACTTCCAAAAGGTGGTGATGACCCTCTTTGCCGAAAACTACTATGGCTACATGGCCGAGCTGGCCCACCAAAGCGGCGGCATCAGGCTGCTCTACCAGCCCTACGGCACGGGCAGGGCCAAGCCTTTCAGTCCCATAAGCACCGAAGCCATCACCCGCCAACTGCCCGACGACTGCTTCTGCACCGAGTTTTGGCTCAAGCCCGAGAACTGGGGGTGGCCCAGCGTGCCGCGCCACACTGCCGTAGCCCACGCCAACGGGCTGCGGCGGGTGTATGCCGAGGGGTTTACGGCGTGGGCCCCGGCCGCCTGGCGTGAAAGCCCCGAAGACATGAAGCGCATGGCCGACAGGGCGTTTTGCCTCGGGGTGAACGCCCTGATGATTCACGCCGGCGCCCAAAACCCGTGGCCCGGCGCCGTGCCGGGCATGACTTTCGGCAAGTGGGGGGCATGGTGCACACCGGGGCAGACGTGGTGGCGCAGCGGGGCGGCCCGACTGCTCTTCGACTATCTTGCCCGCTGCCAGGCGCTGCTGCAACGCGGCCGCCACGCCGACGACTACAGGAGCAGGCACCCGTCGCTGCGGGCCGATGCCGGCAGCCTGCAGTGGACTCACCGCCGCGACGGGGCTACCGACATTTACTTCATAGCCAACACACTCGACTCGGCCTTTTCGGCCACCATCAGCATTGCGTCGGCAGGACGCACGCCCGAGATATGGCACCCGGACACCGGCACCAGACACACAGCCATGGCGTGGAGCGACAACGGCAGTGGCACTACGGTGAAGATAGACTTCGACGAGCACGAGGCCCTGTTCATCGTCTTGCGCCGAACGGCCACGGCCCTGCCTGCCGCACACAACACGCACAGACGGCATGAGGCCGACACCCTGGCCGTAGGCGGAGGCTGGACGCTGCGCTTTGCCGAGGGATGGGGCGCACCGGCCGAGGTCAGACTGGACAGCCTGATGCCGTGGAACGAGCACCCCGACGCTGGCGTACGCTATTTCTCGGGCTCGGCCACATACACCAAGACCATCGACATAGGGCGCAAAGACCGCAGGGCGCACTACGTGCTCTGCCTGGGCGACGTGAAGCACACGGCACGCGTTTCGGTCAACGGGCGCGAGTGTGCCCACCTGTGGAAGAAGCCCTACCGCTGCGACATCACCGACTTCATTGACGGCGGTGACAATGAGGTGGAGATAGAGGTGACCAACCTGTGGCCCAACCGGATGATTGGCGACGAGCAACTGCCCAACGACATGGAGTGGAGCGAACCCATACGCTACTCATACGCACCGGGCACCCCCGTCATCGGGCGGCAGATGAAGAGCGTGCCCGAGTGGCTGGCCAAGGGGCTGCCGCGCCCGCAGCAGGGCCGCAAGGCTGTAGTCTCGTTTAAGTTTTTCGAGAAAGACGACCCGTTGCTGCCCTCGGGCCTGCTCGGCCCGGTGACGATAGTGGTGGAACGCTGACGCCGCGCCACCACGGCCACAGCCAAGGCCACGCCCGGCGGCGGCCATAAAAAAAACCGACAAAGCCCGCCCCACCCCGCGGCCACGGCCTGACGGCCGGGCCATAAGGGCCATATCGGGCTGCAATACGGCACATATCGGAACGCAATACGCCCCGTTTCGCAATGCGAAACGGGGCGTATTGCCAACTACTTGTGCGCCAGGCGGTTGTCTACGGATGCGGTTTTGCTCGGCGAGTGGCGAAATATCACTACACCGGCGGGGCGAAGCCGGCCTCAGCCCCCTATGCGCGCGCCCATCACGTTGGCCGGGGCGCGGCCCGCATCAAGCTCGGCCTTCATGAAATCCATGTAAGGGGCAACGTGCGAAAAATACCTTGCATAGCCCTCGCACAGATAGTTGTGGCCGCTGTTGCCGTAGCGGTCGCGCACAAAACGGTTGCGGGGGCACTCGCCGTTGCAGGCAAACAGCCACCTGCACTCGCGGCACTGGCGCGTGAGCGCCGTGTGCTTGCGCAGCCCGAAGTCGCGCAGCCGCTGCCCGTAGGCCATCTCCGTTATGCTTTTGTGGCGCATGTTGCCAAGGCTGTATTGCGGAAACACAAAGTGGTCGCAACAGTACAGCGTGCCGTCGGCCTCCATGGCCGGCGACTGTCCGCACACCCCGGCCAGCGAGCATACGCCCGGAGCCACTCCGGCCCAGTTGGCCAGGGTGGCGTCGAAGAGCTGTACGAACACGCTGCCCACGTCGGCCCTGACCCACTCGTCGAACACCCCGCAGGCAAAGTCGCCCCACCGGGCGGCGTCCACCGACTCGGGCGTGAGCCTGCCGCCCTCTTCCCAGCCGGGCACCGAGAGCGGCGACGCGTCGTCGCGGGTGCGCTCTACCACCGGCGTAAACTGCAGGTAACGGCAGCCTATGGAGCGGAAGAAGCGGTAGAACTCCTGCGGGTGGCCCACGTTGGCGCTGTTGACAGTGGCCATGGCGTTCCATTCCACACCGTGACGGTCGAGCAACTCGATGCCGCGCATCACCCTGTCGAACGTGGGCCCGCGCAAAGCGTCGTGCATCTCGCGCGGCCCGTCGATGCTGATGCCCACAAGGAAGCCCTCATCGCTGAAGAAACGGCACCACTCGTCGGTGAGCAGCGTGCCGTTGGTCTGCAGGCAGTTGTCTATGTGGCGGCAGCCGGCATAGCGCCGCTGCAGCGCCAGCGCCCTGCGGTAAAACGACAGCGGGCGCAGCAGGGGCTCGCCGCCGTGCCACGTGAAGAGCACGTCGGGCGACGTCTGGGCCTCGATGTACTGCCGGGTGAAGCTCTCGAGCATAGCGTCGTCGATGGCCTCGCCACCGCCACCGGCATACAGCGACTGCTTCTCGGTGTAGTAACAGTAGCGGCAATGCAGGTTGCAACGCGGCCCGGCAGGCTTGAGCATGACGTAAAACGGGCGCGCAAAAGGTGATATGGCATTCATTCTCAAAATTCAACGTAAGGTTCGAGCCGCCTGATGGCCTCGGGAGTGAAGTCGCGGCACAGCCTCAGGTCGTCGAGACTCTGCAGCCGTCCGTGCTGGCGGCGGTAGTCTACGATGGCCTTGGCCTGGTAGAAACTGATGTAAGGATGGCGCCGCAGTGAACTCATCGGCAGCGTGTTGAGGTTCATACGCCGCTGATGCGGGTCGCTGATGGTGAAATATGGCTTTGCCTCTTCGGGAAAACCGTCAATCTCGTCGAGCTGTGCGGTGCTGACATATCCGCCCAGCCGCTCGCCGTAGCGCACAATGGCTCGCGCGAAATAGGCCCCGATGCCCGGCACGCGGCGCAGCTCGGCCGTGTCGGCGGTGTTGAGCACTATGCTCTCGCCGGCCTTCAGCTTGACCGGGTAGCGCAGCGTGTCGCGCCCCAAGGCACTGTCGGCCACGAGCGTGGCGGCAGGCATGAAGTCGGGCGATATGGTAATGTACGGGCGCAAGCGCCTGAACTCGCCCGCGGTGAGCCCGTAGAGCCGCGCAAAGTCGTCGGGACGGCGGTACACCCCGCCCCTGGCCCTGTACCTGTATATGGCGCGCACCTGCCACGGCCGCAGCCCCAGGCGCAGCAGGACGGTACTGTCGGCAGTGTTGGGGTCGAAGGCAAACAGCTCCGTGCGGCGCTCCTCGACGGGCCCCACATACATGTCGGCGTGGCCACCGGGGCCGCCACCGGGCACACTGGCATACACCGTGTCGGTGACAACGGCCGGGGCGCCGCCACCGCCGCTGCCGCCCAGCCACACCACGAGCGCGGTGCAAACGGCTGCCAAGCCAACCAGGACCAAGGCCGCACGGCGGTCGGTGCGCTGGTAAAACAGGTCAGGGCGGTGCTTCATGGCTCATGCTTCGGTTTGGCCGTCGCTGCGTCAGAGCAGCCCCAGCTGGTTGAGGAATATCAGCACTATGCATATAGGGCACACATACTTCACGCAGAAGACAAAGAGACGCAGGTAGCGGCCGGGCAGCGTGCCCCAGTTGGTAAACTCGTCGCGCACGAGCTTGTGGGGCAGATACCAGCCCACAAGCAGGCAGATGAGTATGCCGCCGAAGGGCATGAGCATCTGTCCGGTGACAAAGTCGCACAGCTCGAACAGCGGGCGGCCAAACAGCGTCAGCCACTCACGGCCTCCGAGCGACAGCGAACAGAGCCCGCCGAGCACTATGCCCGTGGTCGTGACTATGGTGGCGGCACGGCGGCGGGTGATGTGGAGCTCCTCGTGGAGGAACGCCGTGCTCACCTCATGGAGCGAGATGAGCGACGTCAGCGCGGCCAGGGTGAGCAGCACGTAGAACAACACGGCCACCACGTAGCCCAGGACAGGGGCAAAGCCGAAAGCCTCGCGGAACACATTGGGCAGCGTTATGAATATGAGCGACGGGCCGCTGTCGGGCTTTATGCCCACGGAGAAGGCCGCAGGGAATATCATCAGGCCCGAGAGCACAGCCACAAGTATCACTATCACGCCTATCTGCATGGCCGAAGAGCCAAGGCGCGTCTGCCGCCCGAAGTAAGAGGCGTATGTGCACATGCAGCCCATGCCTATGCTTAGCGAATAGAAAGCCTGGCCGAGGGCGCTCAGGAACACGCCTCCGGTCACCTTGCTGAAGTCGGGCTTGAACAGAAACTCAATGCCCCTCACCGCACCGGGCAGCAGGCATGAGGCCACCACCACAATGAGAAGCAGTATGAAAAGGGCCGGCATCATCAGCTTCGAGGCCCGTTCTATGCCGTCGCGCACGCCGTGGACTATCACCCAATGGGTGGCCAGGAACACCAGCACCATCCACACAATGGGCCTCACGGGGTCGGTCTCGAAGTCGGCAAAGTAGCGGCTCACCTCAGCAGGGCCCGCCCCGGCAAAGTGACCTGCCGCCGATGCGTAGATGTACTCGAGGCACCAGCCCGACACCACGGCGTAGTAGCCGGTGATGAGCGTGCCGGTTATCACGCCCATGTAGCCTACAAGGGCCAGCGGCGTGCGCCCGCCGAGCATGCGGAAGGCACGCGCCGCGTTTGCCTGGGCGCGCCGCCCGACTATGAACTCGGACACCATGCACGGCATGCCCAGCAAAAGCACGCAACCAATATATACCAACATGAAAGCCGCACCGCCGTTCTCGCCGGCCAGGTAGGGGAAACGCCACACGTTGCCAAGCCCCACCGCCGAGCCCGCCGTGGCGAGGATGACGCCCAGCTTGCTTCCGAATTTAGCTCTTTCTAACTGTGCCATAAAGTTGTTTTGTCATTATTCATAGTGCAAAATTATAAAAAAATCAGTAAATTTGCACCGTAAACGAAAGCAAATATGCAACAGACATATCGATTGATAAGGAAATACCCGCTCACGACGGCATGCGTGGCAGCCATCTGGTACCTGTCTTTCTTCACGCCGCCACACACGGAACTCGACAACGTGAGGTTCATTGACAAGTGGGTTCACGTGGCCATGTACGGCGGAACGTGCCTCATTCTCTGGGCCGAATACCTGCTGCGCAACAAGCACAAGACCATAACCCCACGCGTGGCGGCGGCAGGCTGGGTTGCCCCCGTGGCCATGAGCGGGGCCATCGAACTGCTTCAGGCATACTGCACCGGGGGCCGGCGCAGCGGCGACCTGGCCGACCTGGTGGCAAACGCCATAGGCGTCAGCCTTGCGCTGGGCGCAGCACTTCTGCTCGCTCGGCGTCGTTCCAGTCGGTGAAAGGCCGTTTGGTGAGGCTGGAATTGTAAAACCGGCGGTCGCCGGTGACCTCGCGGCCTGCGAACGGCGGCAGGTCGACCTGCTCTGTGGGCGAGGCCAGCTCCACCTCGGCCACGGTCAGCCCGTCGTTGCAGCCGTGGAACTCGTCGACCTCAAACGTATGGCCGCCCCACTCTACAATCCAGCGCGTCTTGTCGATGGCGCCCGGCTCGCAGAGGTCGAAGAGGGCGTTGGCCTCGTCGGCCGTGATTTCCCTCTCAAACTCATAGCGGCTCAGGCCGCCATCGGCCGAAGGGCCCTTTATGGTGAGGTAACCACGGCCGCCGCGCAGGCGCACCCTTACCGTGCGACCGGGCTCGCTGCAGATGTATCCCTGCCGTATGCGGCTGCTGCCGCAGGCCAGGCGCTTGTAGTCGTCGCCCGCGACGAGGAACTTGCGCTCTATCTCCACATTGCCGACAGCGCCCATCAGCTCACTATGCCGAACGTGTAGATGATGTACAATATCGCCAGCAGCACCAGCGCGGCGAATATCCAGTTGACCACTCTCTTTGCTTTCTTCTCCTGCTGTGCTTCGTAAGCCGCACGGCGAGCCTTTCCTTTGTCGTTCATAATCAGTTGTTTTTAGTTGTCGGTATCATTGTCTTCAGTGCCGGTCAGGCCTCTTCGTTGACGGGGAACTCCATGAGATAGGCCTTGATGAAGCCGTCGATCTTGCCGTCCATCACCCCGTCGACATCGGTGGTCTGGTAGTTTGTGCGATGGTCTTTCACCCTCCGGTCATCAAACACGTAGCTCCTTATCTGGCTTCCCCATTCAATCTTCTTCTTGCCTGCCTCTATCTTGGCCTGTGCCTCGAGGCGTTTCTTCATGGCGCGGTCGTAGAGTTGCGATTTCAAAAGGCGCATGGCGTTGTTCCGGTTTTCCAATTGCTTGCGGCTCTCGGTGTTCTCTATGAGTATCTCTTCTTCCTCGCCGGTGTCGGGGTCGACGTACTGATAGCGCAGTCGCACGCCCGTCTCCACCTTGTTGACGTTCTGTCCGCCGGCCCCTCCGCTCCGGAAGAGGTCCCAGCTGACGCGCGCCGGGTCTACATACACCTCGATGGTGTCGTCGACGAGCGGCGTCACGAACACGCTGGCGAAGCTCGTCATGCGCTTGCCCTGCGCGTTGAACGGCGACACGCGCACCAGTCGGTGCACCCCGTTCTCGCTTTTGAGGTAGCCGTAGGCATACTCGCCGCCCTCAATCTCCATGGTAACGCTCTTTATTCCGGCCTCGTCGCCATCCTGCAGGTTGCTTATCGTGACCTTGTAGCCATGGGCTTCGGCCCACCTCATGTACATCCTCATGAGCATCTGTGCCCAGTCCTGGCTCTCGGTGCCGCCGGCGCCGCTGTTTATCTTCATCACGCAGTCCATGGGGTCTTCCTTCTGGCGCAGCATGTTCTTGAGCTCGAGGGCCTCTATGGCCTTTATGGCGCGGTCGTAGTCGGCATCGACCTCCTCCTCGGTGACCATGTCGTCCTTGTGGAAGTCGAACGCGAGCTGCAACTCATCGGCGCACGTGCGCACCTCCTTGTAGCCGTCGATCCAGCTCTTTAGGGCCTTGACCTTCTTCATTTGCTCCTCGGCCCGCTTCGGGTCGTCCCAGAAGTCGGGGGCCTGTGTGCGCAGGTCTTCCTCCTCATACTCCATCTGCTTCTTGTCAATGTCAAGGTATCGGTTGAGCGCGTCGGCGCGCTCCATGACGTCTTTCAGTTGTTCTGCGGTAATCATATATATATAATGTTCTTGTAGTTGCAGTGGTGCAGGAGTGCAGGAGTACAGACATTTGCCTCTGATTAACGGAGTTCGGGAGTACTGGAGTACGGACATTTGTCCCAGATTCAGGGAGTGCTGGAGTACAGGAGTACAGACATTTGCCTTTGACTTCACCTTCCGCTGACACCGCGCAGCCCCCTTTTAATTCTTAATTCTTAATTTTCAATCCTTAACTCGCACGGACTTTTGCCTTTGCCTTCGCATCCTGCTGACACCACGCAGCCCATTTTTAATTCTTAATTCTTAGCTTTTAACTTTTAATTCTCAATTCCCCTCGTCCTCGTACATTCTGTCAATCTCGGCCTTGTAGTTCTCGTTGATGACCCGGCGCTTCAGTTTCAGGGTGTTGGTGAGCTCGCCACGCTCCATGCTGAAGTGGTGGGGCAGCAGCGTGATGCGCTTCACCTGCTCGTAGTGGGCCAGTTGCTGCTGCAGCGTGTTGATGCGCTCCATCATCATCTGCCTGACCTTGGCGTTGGCGCATAGGTCTTCGCGGCTTTCAAAGGGAATGCCGTTGGCGCGCGCAAACTCCTCGACGAGCCTGTATTCGGGTATGATGAGCGCCGAGACAAACTTGCGCTGGTCGGCTATGATGGCGATCTGGTCGATGAACTTGTCGACGAGCAGCCTCGACTCTATGGCCTGCGGGGCGATGTACTTGCCGTTAGAGGTCTTGAAGAGGTCCTTTATGCGCTCCTTGAGAAAGAGCTCTCCGTCTTTCATGTAGCCCGAGTCGCCCGTGCGGAAATATCCGTCGGGGGTGAAGGCGTCGCGCGTCAGGTCTGGGCGGTTGTAGTATCCGCCCGTTATGGTGGGCCCCTTGAGCAGAATCTCGCCCTCGTCGCTTATCTTCACCTCGAGCCCGTCGATGGGCCGTCCCACCGACCCCACGGTGTAAGGCTCGCCCAGGCGGTCGCACGACACGGTGGCCAGGCTCTCGGTGAGGCCGTAGCCTACAATCATGTTGAGCCCGATGGAATGCACGAACTCCTCGACATGCTCCGACACCGTGGCCCCTGCCGTGGGGAAGATGTTGGGGTGCTCGAGGCCGAGCTCATGGCGCACGAGGCTGAATATGGTGCGGTTGACCATCTCGTACTCAATGCGCAGCTGCAACGGCGGCCTGAGCCCGCGGCTCAGGTATTCGATGTTGTGCTTCCGGCCCACGGCCAGTGCGTTTTTGAACAGCTTGCGCTTTACGGGGTTGGCGCGGTCTATCTGCTCCTGGACGCCCGCATACACTTTCTCCCAGAAGCGCGGCACGGAGCTCATGCTGGTTGGGTGGGTCTCGCGCATGGACTCCTGCACCTCCTGCGGATAGGTGTTGACTATGAGCCTTGCGCCCTGCGACAGGCTCAGCAGCGTCCATCCCTTCTCGAAGATATGGGCGTAGGGCAGGAAGTTCATCACCCGGTCGTCTTCGCCCACGGCCACACAGCGGCCGTTGGCCTCAAGCGCGGCATGATACTGCCCGTGGGTAAGCACCACGCCCTTGCTGTCGCCGGTGGTCCCGCTGGTATATAGGATGTTGGCAACGTCGCCGTATGATGCCTCGGCCCGCCGGCCTTCGACCTCGGCCCGGTGCGGAAGGCCCTGGCCGAGCTTGAGGAAGTCGTCGAAGTAAAGGGCGTTGGGGTCGTGGGTGCTGATGCGCACGGAGCGGTCGAAGATGACTATGCGCTCCATCGTGGGGCAGAGCGCAAACACCCGGTGGGCCTTGTCGTACTGCTCTTGCTCGCCAACGAAGAGCACTCTGACGCGCGCGTCGTTGATCATAAACTGTATCTGCTGCTCGCTGCTCGTGGCATAGAACGGTATAGTGACGGCCCTTACGCCCCACGCGCCGAAGTCGCAATACATGTATTCGACACAGTTCTGAGCGAACACACCCACATTCTCCTGCGCCTCAACGCCGAGGGCCATCAGAGCGTTTGACGCGATGTCGACCGTGCGCGAGAACTCCGCCCACGAGCACGACACCCATTTCTTGCTACCGAACTTCCTGTATATCAAGGCTTCGCGGTCGCCATACTTCTTGGCCTGGTCGTGTATCAACACGGATAAGTGGCTGTTTGTCTGCATAAGTGTTACGGTTATGTTGAGCCCCTCCCGCCATCCCCGAGCGGTTCGGGCGGGCTGCGCCATAGGATTTGGATAATGCAAAAATACTGAAAATATTGTAAACAGCAAAGAAAATCGGTAAAAAAGACGTCTTGGGCGCTGCGCCGAACAGGCCCGGGCGCGCCGCGGCTGCGGCCACAGGGCGCTCAGGCACGCCCCTTGGCGGCGGCTGACGCGGGCTAAAGCAAACCACGGCGACGCCCCGGCATGGGCACACGGCGCAACACGCTGTGGCTCAGGGCATTGCCAAACGGGCCGTTTTGCAATGCGACGGAGGCCGTTTGGGCGTGAGAAACGGGCCGTTTGTCGATGCAAAACGGCCTCGGCAGCAACGCCCGCCTGCCGGGAGACGGCAGCCAGGCCACTGCGGCCGTGGGGCTGAACGCCAAAAATGGGGCCCTTGCCCGCCCGCCGGCGGAGGCCCCATCACCTCTTAATGTACTCTATATGTTTAACTGTTACCCTGTCAGAAAATATCACAAATGATTACATACTATATCATACAATTGGTCGAAAAAGTTATTATTAAGCATCGTCATTTGCATTATGCCTTAGATTTCCATATATCTTGACAAGACAACCGGCAAAGACAGGCCGGCCGGCAAGCCCGCTCTGCTCCCGCCCGCTTTATCTTCAAGCAAGGCAGGCTGCACACGGCAAACGGCGGGCAGGCTTGGGCCAAGCCAGCTTGCGGTGCCTGTAAACATGCCACCACGGCTCACTCGGCCACACAGATGGTGACGCGGTTCTTGTCGTTTTCGGCAAACGGCTGCACGCGCGCGCCCTTGCTGTTGACCTCGATGCGCGATGCTTCGATGCCATGCACCCCGGTGAGGGCCTTGGCCACGGCCTCGGCGCGCTGGCGCGACAGCCGGTCGTTGATGGCGTCGGTGCCGGTGTCGGCGTCGGCATAGCCCGTCACCTTCACCTTGAGCTTCGGGTTTGCCTTGAGGAAGGCAGCCAGCTCAGCGAGCTTTGCACCCTCGGCGTCGGATATGCGGGCCGAGTTGATTAGGAAGAACACGTCGCGGCGCATCGTGGCCGGGGCTTCGGGCTTGGGCGCCGGGGCGGGCTCGGCCTCGCTCACCGGCGGGGCGGGCTGCTCCACAGGCTCGGGCTGGCGCACGGGAGCCTCGGCGACGCGCTTGCGGTGGGTCTTTCCGAGGTTGACCTTTATGCCGGCCATCACGTTGAAGTACCAGTCGGGCTGAGCCGCATCCTTCGAGTTGTACTCGTCGGATGTGATGTTGGCGTTGCCCTCTATGCCTAACGACACGGCATCCGACAGGCGGAAGTCAACGCCAAGGCCCGCACGGCCCACCGGTAGCACCTTGGTGCCGTCCCAGAGATAGGCCAGCCTGTAACCGCGGCGGGCAATGTCGCCAGCCTCGTCGTTGCCGAAGCCGATGTTGACGCCGCCACCCACGAACGCCGTCACGCTGACAAGGCGCGAGGGGTTGAAGCCGCCTATGGCCGACGTGAGGTCGAACACCACGTCGAGGGCCGGCGCCACGTAGTTGTAAGAGTAAGTTACGTTGCGCGACGGCCCGTCGGCGGTGTAGCCGTTGAAGCCGCCCTTGCTCTGCCATGCGCCCACGGCAAGGCGGGCTCCCATCCACGGCAGGAAGCGGTAGCCCACACCCAGCTGGGCCGTAGGCGAGACGAGGTCGCCAAAGGGCGCCTCGCCCAGAGTGTACTGCGCCCCGCCATGCGCCTGTATGTAGGCGTGCGGGCAGAACTCTACATCATCCGCTGCATCCTGCTGGGCAGCAGCAGGAAGCCCGGCAGCAATTGCGGCCAATGCCAAAAAATGTCTCTTTTTCATAACAGCAATGTTTAATTGATTTACTTCATTACCGACTTATCAATCAGCTCAAGAAACCACACGGCGTTGATACGCTGCGGAGCGAATGTCAGGCGGATGGTGTTCTGTATGCTGTCACTAGGGTCTTTCTCGAAGAATTCGATAGCGTATGTCACAGTTACGCGGTTCCTGTTGACAAACTCCATGTCGACTACGCGATAGGCAATAACCGGGAAGGTTCGCTGCTGGGCGCGGATGCGCGTCTCGACTTTCTCGGAGAGAGGCATGACACTATCGTTGACTATCGTATGAAGCATGGCCGTAGCCTTGTCGTACTCTTTGTTCTTCACGTATTCCAGATACTCTTGGGTGAGCCTGAGCACCTCGGTGGTATCTGCTTTAACAAACGTGGGAATCGTATCAGTTTCTTTTCCTTTGTCGCCGGAGGAGCAACCTGAACACGACCGGAGGCCAATCGCCCCGGCCACTATGAACAATGCTATAACAATATAATTCTTCATCTTGTCTGATTACATTTTTAGGAAAGAAAGGCATGCTCTCCTTTGTTAAAGAAGAGATGCCTTTCCAACCTTTTAGACTTTTATGCTTGCCTTGCCATTATCTGCCGTCCGGCTTAGATGGCGGGCTGAACAGTGATGGCAAGTGTTGCGTGCATGGTCTGCCACTTGGTCACTACAGTAACAGGTATCTCAATCTTGAACTCCTGACCGATGGCGTTTCCTGACATGTTGTAGAACTTAACCTGAGTGTTTGCACCCGTCCCGACTATCTCAACAACGTACTTTGCAGAGCCGTCGGCATTCTTGATGTCAGTGAGCAGAGTGTTGCAGCTCTCACCAATCTGACCGTTTGTCTGGATGTTGGTCTTGGCCTGGGCCACACCATAGGCCGGAGTCTCTACTGCATACCACTTGACCAGTGCGGCGTTAGTCTTCGAGCCTGTTTTCTTGTTGTCGTATACCACACGCTTGTTGGTGGTGAACGCCTCGGTAATCTCTATCGTTCCGGCAAGAGCAGAAGACGAAGAGCCACCTGCTGTGATGTCTTTCAGCGTCACGCTCTTGTAAGACTCAGTGAATTTCAGCGGCGTGAGGAAGTTCACATTGTAAGCGTCGATGATGTCGGTGAGGTCACACCACTCATCAACAAGCTTCACAGGAACCGACTTGCCGACAAGAAGCTTGGCGCCTTCTGACGGAACGCTGTTCACGTTGCCGAGAGTAATGTTGCTCTCCCAGAGCTGTATGCGGTCGTTGCCACTGATGAATGCGGCCTGCTGACCCTTGTAATGCAGCTCCTTGCCGTTGTTCTTCACGGCCCAGTCATATTCGTTCGTGCCTGTAGCCTGAGCCACCTCTGAGAGCTTGTCCTCATCGAATACGAAGTTGACGTCGTCGTTGAAGTTGACGAGCTGGTCAATGCTAGACGGTGTCTGCCCGTTGTTGATGTAGCCCTTCAGGAAACTTCCGAAGATCATTGTCGTCGAATACTTGGAGTTTCCGAAGTTGGCGTCGCTCTCAAGCTGCGGGTTCACGTTGCGCGCACCGTCCTTCCACATGGTCTGGTCTTTGTTCACACCGTCGGCGTAAGCCATCTGTGCGATGTTAAGCCTCAACGAAACTTCAAACACAATGCGGCTGTTCTCATTGGAAGTGCTCTGATAGTAGCCGTAAGCAGTGATGTCCTTGTAGCCCTGCTCATACTCGGCCTGCGTTGCAGCGTTCTGAGTCGTGTTGATGTTCCACTGCAGGTTGTGCGTCTGACCGTGGCCACCGGCATCAGAAAGGTCAACTATCGTACCGAGGTTTGCCTTCGGGTTCTGTACATTCATTGCGTCATCAGCGGTTGCATAGAGCGAAGAGCCAAGCTTGTAGCTATTGTGGAACTCATCGCGCGACATGTTATACTTCGTGTAGATGCCGTTCATCACCTCCTCTTTCACAACGAGATCCTTGACAGCAGCGCCACACACGTAGTCAGCAGTGAAGTCTTCGAGCTCGCCGTAGTTGTCGGCAATGGTCTTGTCAACCCACTTAATCTTGAAGTAGCGCACATCGATTACCTTAACGTTCTGCGGGTCGCGCACGTCTTTGAGCACAACCTGAATCATCGGCTGGCGGCCAATGGCGTCACGGTTCTTCTCAGTCTGTCCGTCGCGTGCTGTTGAAACGAGGATGTGACCGTCCTTCAGCTTAGCGAAGTGCTTCTGGTTTGTGGCGTCTGTTGTGCTGCCTTCGTTCTCCAGAGTGTAGTCCATGATGTGGTACTCATAGTCGAGTCCGTACTTCTCCTCGTCGTAGATAGTACCGCTCTCGGTATTTGTACCGTCGCAAACCATCATGAGTTCATCCAAGTCAACCTCGTCCTCATAATACACATTCTGTGCTATGTGCAGGGCGTTGTACCTTGTCGGGAGAGCGTCGTTCTTTGTCTTGTTTGCGTAAACCTCCGAGTATGTCCAGAAGTGTGAGCCGCTCTTGCCAGAGATAGGCTTGCCGTTGGCGTCAACCATCAAGGCATTGTGTATGCGCGGAGTCTCAGATGTCTCATACAAACGTGCCCAATCAGAGTAAACCTCAGCCTTTTCGCCGTTCTTCTTCTCCTCTTCTGTGAGGTACTTGTCGTCGAGTGTAGCCTTGAGGGCAACGATTGTGAACTTATCCTTGTCTGTTCCGAACGATGCGTCGGTGGTCTTCTTGAGGTTAAGCTTCATCACATAAGCACCGTTGTCGTTGTTTCCAAGATCCCAACTTGCTATTGCAATAGGAGCCTCGTTGCTCACTGCACGCGTGTTGGTTGCCTCGTTAGACACAAACTCCAGGCTCTTGATGTCGCTCTTGAGCACATTGCGCGGGTTGGCAAAGTATTCCTCATACTGCTCTGCGTCGTCAATCACATAGTACTTGTTGCCGCTCTTGGCGCTGTTAGCCTCCCAGTCGCTCGGGTTAAGACCCCAATCCTGATACTTCAAGGTAGCGAACTTGATGCACTCAATACCATCGACATAAGTAGTCGGGCAGAAAACAAGGCTCTTGAGTTGCTTGCTCAAACCGGCCAGACGTGCCAGCTCGTCGCTGTGGGCGGTAATGTTGTCCTGCATGAGCTTGACGTTCTCTGCCACCGTGCCGATGCCTTCAGCCCACTGGCCTATCTGGCTCTCGAGTGTAGACACGCGCTCCTGGAGGTCGGAAATATTTGATGAGTTGGTGGAGAGCTTGCCGTTGATTTCCTCGATATCGCCCTTGAGCTCGCCAATCTTCTGGTTGGTGGTCTCCAGGTTGGTTGCCACCTGTCCGGTCAGTTCGGTGAGGTCTTCGCGCAGCGAGGCAATGCTCGAGCTGATGCTGCCTATTGAACCGTCATCGCTCTTTAGAGCCTCGACAATCTCTGCGAGCTGCTCCTCGGCCTTGCCGAGGCGTTCTTGGATGTCTTCGAAGTTGGTCTTGATTTCCTCAACGGGTATGCCCAGTGCCGACTTCAGTCCTTCTATCTGTGCGTCGGTGTATGCTTTGGCCGACTCGAGGTTGGCGTCAAGTGTCGACTGGAGCGACTCCAGCTGACCTTTCAGCGTGGTCAGCTCCTGGGTGTTGGCCTCGATGAGCTTTCCGAGCTCCGTATCCTTGTTCTGAAGGGCGGCTATGGCATCGGCGTTAGACTTAATGAGCGAGTTGGCCTCGGCTATGTCGGCATCCACCTCGGCCTTGTTGGCTGCAATGTCGGCCACGGCCTGGTCAACCTTGTCGCCGAGCAGCGAGATCTGGCTGTCAAGTTCGCCCTTCACGGTCGTGAGGTTCTCTACGACCTGAGCCAGCTTGTCGTTGGCCTCCTGTGCAGAAGCCAGGGCGTCGTTGGCCGTTGTCTGGGCAGCGTCAATCTTGCCATTGGCGGCAGTGATGGCGTCCTGCAGTTCCTTGTCAGCATCGAGCAGGCCTGCAATCTGCGTCTCGTGTGTAGACACCTGGCCGCTGATTTCCTCGAGCTTCTGGGTGGCAGCGTCGATTCCGGCCTGCAGTTGTGCCTGTGCATCGGCTATGCTCTGCTTTGCAGCCTCGATGGCGGCAACCTTTGCAGCCTCAGCCTGTACGTCGGCATAAGCCTTGGCTGCAGCCTCAGCATCGCTGGCTGCGGTCTTTGCCTCCTCTATGGCTGCGTTCAGGTCGGCCTTGGCCTGGTCGAGAGCCTGCGTGAGGGCAGCGTCCTGGTCTTTCAAGGTGTTGATCTCGGTGGTGAGGTTGCTCACCTTCTCGTTGACCATTTCCTCGAGAGTAGACGCATTAGTCGTAATTTGTCCCTGCAGGCCGTTGATGTCGTCATCGTAGTCCTTGCAAGAAACAAACGTGCTTGTCGAAGCCGTAACGAGGGCTCCAAAAAGCAGTGCACTAATAAACTTTCTTCTCATACGATAAATTATTAATTAAAAAACTGTAACGATTCTCAATGGTTCGTACGCCTGAAAAATGTCCGTCTCTTATGGAGAGAAAATCACGCGGCGGTTCGGCGGGCCGACGCCATGGCTCAGAGCCCGTGTCGGGGCGGGCCGCACAGCCGGTTGGCGGGCCTGCCATTTGTTTACGAAATCTGCACACTTTTACCCCATTTCCGTGTGTTTCCAGGGCCATCACCTGATGTTGGAGCCACCATCATTCCCCACATATTTATATTAGGAGCATGCCTCGGGCGGCCAAACGGGCCGAAAATGGTTTTGCTCAATAAATGTTTAGTAAAATGACCTTTATGCGAAAAAAAGGCATCGAAATATTTGCTTGTTTATTGGATTATCCTTATCTTTGCACCGAAAATACCATCTCTCCATAAGAGATTTTGAGCAATACGCATCAACCACCCACCTTTTTCTTTTGCATTTACGCCTCTGCCGGATGCGCATTGGCATGTCCGGCATGCCGCAGGTGTGCCAGCGGCGCAACCCACTGGCAGGCAGCACATTGCAAAACAGGCCGTTTGGCGTTGCCGAATGGGCCGTTTTGAACAGCCATACGGCCCGTTTTGAAATGCAGTACGGCCCGTTTGGCCGGACACTGCTGCCTACGTAGCGAACCGGCGGCAACAAAAGTTCTGCGCAAAGCGCGCGTTGATTACAATCAAAACAAATTCAGCGCGATATAAAGACTATTTGTAAGGCGTTTCACTCTGTTTCGTTTCAATTTGACATTTTGTTCGATTTTGTTGATTGAAAAGCCTCTGTCTGTATGTCATATTGACACCAAAATAGGTAATTTTGCAGTCAAATCGAAAACAAAATCAGGGTTTAACAAACTAAACGCAACCAAATATGGAAAAAGGATTGTATAATGCAGCCTACGAGCACGACGCATGCGGCGTGGGGATGGTGGTTAACATACACGGCAACAAAAGCCATGAGCTTGTTGACAACGCCCTGAAGGTGCTCGAGAACATGCGCCACCGCGGTGCCGAGGGCGCAGACAACAAGACTGGCGACGGGGCTGGCATTATGCTGCAGATACCCCACGAGTTCATACTGCTGCAGGGCATACCCGTGCCCGAGAAGGGCAAGTATGGCACGGGGCTGGTGTTCCTGCCCAAGGACGGGCAGCGACAGGCAGCCATACTGTCGGTGATGATCGAGGAGATTGAGCGCGAGGGGCTCTCGCTGATGCACCTGCGCACAGTGCCCACATGCCCCGAGTGCCTTGGCGAGGCCGCCCTGCAGACCGAGCCGGCCATAAGGCAGGTGTTCGTAACGGGCGTCACCGACGACCGCGTGCCCACCTTCGAGCGCACGCTCTACAAGATACGCAAGCGCATAGAGCGCCGCGTGGCCGACAGCGACTTCTACGTGTGCTCGCTGTCGAGCAAGAACATTGTATACAAGGGCATGCTGTCGAGCATGCAACTGCGCCGTTACTTCCCCGACCTAACCAACAGCTACTTCACGAGCGGGCTGGCGCTGGTGCACTCGCGCTTCTCTACCAACACGTTCCCGACGTGGAGCCTGGCGCAGCCCTTCCGCCTGCTGGCCCACAACGGCGAGATAAACACCATCAGGGGCAACCGCGGGTGGATGCAGGCCCGCGAGAGCGTGCTCGGCTCCGAGGCGCTGGGCGACATCCAAGAGCTCTCGCCCATAGTGCAGCCGGGCATGAGCGACTCGGCCAGCCTTGACAACGTGCTCGAGTTTTTCGTCATGAGCGGGCTCTCGCTGCCCCACGCCATGGCGCTGATGGTGCCCGAGAGCTTCAACGACAAGAACCCCATCTCGGAAGACCTCAAGGCGTTCTACGAGTACCACTCCATACTGATGGAGCCGTGGGACGGCCCGGCGGCGCTGCTCTTCAGCGACGGGCGCTTCGCCGGGGGCATGCTCGACCGCAACGGCCTGCGCCCGGCGCGCTACACCATCACCAAGAATGACATGATGGTGGTGGCCAGCGAGGTGGGCGTGATGGACTTCGACCCCACCGAGATTGCCGAGAAGGGACGCCTGCAGCCGGGCAAGATACTGCTCATCGACACGCAGGAGGGCCGCATCTACTACGACGGCGAGATCAAGGAGCGCCTGGCCGCGGCGCATCCCTACCGCCAGTGGCTGGCCACCAACCGCATACAGCTCGAGAAACTCAGGAGCGGGCGCCGCGTGGACAACAGCCTGCCCGACCTGATGGGCCGCGAACTGATGTTCGGCTACGGCGAGGAAGACATCAGCTCGACCATCATTCCGATGGCAGTAAGCGGCAGCGAGCCCACCGCCTCGATGGGCAACGACACTCCGCTGGCCGTACTCACCGAGCGGCCACAGACGCTGTTCAACTACTTCAGGCAGCAGTTCGCCCAGGTTACCAACCCCGCCATCGACCCGCTGCGCGAAAACCTGGTAATGTCGCTCACCGAATACATTGGCCGCGTGGGCACGGGCATACTGCAACCCGACGAGACCAACTGCAAGATGGTGCGACTGCCGCACCCCATACTGAACAACACGCAGCTCGACATACTGTGCAACATACGCTACAAGGGATTCAACACAGTCAAGCTGCCCATCACCTTCGAGTGCGGCAAGGGCGAGGAGGGGCTCCGCGAGGCCCTCGACAGCCTGTGCAAGCAGGCGGAGCGCAGCGTCGACGAGGGCGTCAACTACGTCATTCTGACCGACCGCGGGGCCGACCGCGACCATGCCGCCATCCCGAGCCTGCTCGCCGTGAGCGCCGTGCACCACTACCTGATATCCGTGGGCAAGCGGGTGCAGACGGCTCTGATAATAGAGAGCGGCGAGATACGGGAGACCATGCACGCCGCCCTGCTGCTGGGCTACGGCGCATCGGCACTATGCCCGTACATGGTGTTTGCAATACTCGACGACCTCGTGAGGCGCCACAAGATACAGGAAGACTATGAGACGGCCGAGAAAAACTATGTCAAGGCCGTAAAGAAGGGCCTCATGAAGATAATGGCAAAGATGGGCATCAGCACCATACGCTCTTACCGGGGCGCCAAGATATTCGAGAGCGTAGGGCTGTCCGACAGCCTGCTGCGCGCATACTTCGGCACCGAGGCGTCGACAATAGGCGGCATCGGACTGAAGACCATCGCCGACGACGCGGTGAAGATGCACGACATGGCCTTCGGCAAGCAGGCCAAGGCCGACTTCCTGCCCAACAACGGGCAGTTCCACTACCGTCGCGACGGCATCCGCCACGCCTGGAACCCCGAGACGATAGCCACGCTGCAACAGGCCACACGCACGGGCAGCTATGCCAAGTTCAAGGAGTTCACAATGCTGGCCGACAAGAAAGACGAGCCCATATTCATCCGCGACTTCTTCGACTTCCGCCGCAACCCGATACCCATCGACCGCGTCGAGCCCGCCGAAAGCATCGTAAGGCACTTCGTGACGGGCGCCATGAGCTTCGGTGCGCTGTCGAAAGAGGCCCACGAGGCCATAGCCCTGGCAATGAACAAGCTCGGGGCACGCAGCAACACGGGCGAGGGCGGAGAAGACAGCGCACGGTTCACGGCGTCGGTCGACGGCATCAGCCTGTCGTCGAAGACGAAACAGGTGGCCTCGGGGCGCTTCGGGGTCAACGCCGCCTACCTTGTCAACGCCGAGGAGATACAGATAAAGGTGGCACAGGGGGCAAAGCCGGGCGAAGGCGGGCAGCTGCCGGGGTTCAAGGTCGACGAGGTCATTGCCAAGACGCGCCACTCTATACCGGGCATATCGCTCATCTCGCCACCGCCCCACCACGACATATACTCCATTGAAGACCTGGCCCAGCTCATCTTCGACCTCAAGAACGTCAATCCCAGGGCCGCCATCAGCGTGAAACTCGTGGCCGAGAGCGGCGTGGGAACCATCGCCGCAGGCGTGGCCAAGGCCAAGGCCGACCTCATAGTCATCTCCGGCGCCGAGGGCGGAACGGGTGCCAGCCCTGCCTCAAGCATGCGGTTCGCCGGCATACCGCCCGAGATTGGCCTGGCCGAGGCACAGCAAACGCTCGTGAGAAACGGGCTGCGGGGCTACGTCAGGCTGCAGGCCGACGGACAGCTCAAGACCGGACGCGACGTGATAGCCATGGCGCTGCTCGGCGCCGAGGAGTTCGGATTCGGCACGGCGGCCCTCATCGTGCTGGGATGCGTGATGATGCGCAAGTGCAACCTGAACACTTGCCCCATGGGAGTGGCCACCCAGGACCCGCGGCTGCGCAAGCATTTCATGGGCAAATACCAGTACTTGGTCAACTACTTCATGTTCCTGGCCGAAGAGGTGCGCGAATACCTGGCCGAGATGGGCTTCACACGGCTTGACGACATAGTGGGCCACACTGAGCTGATAACGGCACGCAAGCCCGCGACAGAGAAGGAGGCCACGCTCGACTTCAGCCGGCTGCTGGCACGCGACGGCGCCGACGGCCCGCTGCACTGCACGGCATCGCAGCGCCACGACCTCGACGACGTGCTCGACAGGCGAATCATCCACGCCGCCGCGGCGGCCATCGACCACCAGGACGAGGTAAACCTCGACTATGCCATACGCAACACCGACCGTGCCGCCTGCGCCATGCTGAGCGGTGCCATAGCTGCCAGGCACGGCGAACAGGGGCTGCCCGACGGCACGGTAAACATCCGCTTCAAGGGCTCGGCGGGCCAGAGCTTCGGGGCTTTCCTGGCCAAGGGCGTCAACGTGAAGCTCGAGGGCGAGGCCAACGACTACTTCGCCAAGGGCCTCAGCGGCGGGCGCATAGCCATACTGCCGCCCACCAGGAGCAGCTTCGCGGCCGAAGACAACATCATAGCCGGCAACACCGGGCTCTACGGGGCCACCTCCGGCGAGCTGTACGTCAACGGAAAGGTGGGCGAGCGCTTCGCCGTGCGCAACTCGGGAGCCATCGCCGTGGTAGAGGGAGCGGGCGACCACTGCTGCGAATACATGACGGGAGGCCGCGTGGTGGTGCTCGGCGACACCGGCAGGAACTTCGCCGCAGGCATGAGCGGGGGCGTGGCATATGTGTGGGACCGCCGCCACGACTTCGACTACTACTGCAACATGGACATGGTTGAGATAAACCTTGTAGAGGAAAGCGCCCACCGCAAGGAGCTGCACGAACTGATACGGCAGCACTACCTGTACACCGGCTCGAAGCTGGCGCGCACGATGCTCGACGACTGGGGGCGCTATGCCGACGACTTCATACAGGTGATACCGATTGAATACAAGCGCGTGCTGCAGGAAGAACAGGTGCGCAAGCTGCAACAGAAGATTGCCGACATGCAGCGAGACTACTGAGGCGCCGCCGCCACCCACGCACTGCAGGGTGGCGAAAGGGCGCCCCGCAACAACCATCAACATAAAAAACAAACAACGCCCCGACCTGCAACGGCCGCAAACAGGGCCGCCCCCACGGCGTGGAGTGGCAGCGAGGGGCTCATAACCAAACAAGAACATGGGCAACCCAAAAGCATTCCTAACCATACACCGGCAGGAAGCCGGTTACCGACCGATACACGACCGAATACACGACTTCGGCGAAGTGGAGCAGACTCTCAACGCCAACGACCGACGCACGCAGGCAAGCCGCTGCATGGACTGCGGCGTGCCGTTCTGCCACTGGGCCTGTCCGCTGGGCAACAAGCCGCCCGAGTGGAACGACGCGCTGTGCAGGGGCGACTACGAACTGGCCTACCGACTGCTCAACTCGACCAACGACTTCCCCGAGTTTACGGGCCGCGTGTGCCCCGCGCTGTGCGAAAAGGCATGTGTGCTCAACCTCGTGGAGCACGAGCCTACCACCAACCGCGAGGACGAGGCGGCCATCACGGAGATGGCTTTCCACGAAAACTATGTGCGAACAGAGCACCCCGAGCGCAACGGACGGCGGGTGTGCGTGGTGGGGGCAGGCCCGGCAGGGCTGGTGGCGGCCAACAGGCTCAACCTGGCGGGCTACTCTGTCACCGTGTTCGACCGCAACGAGGCCGCCGGCGGGCTGCTGCGCTACGGCATTCCCAACTTCAAGCTCAACAAGGCCATAATAGACAGGCGGCTGGAGGTGATGCGCGGCGAGGGCGTTGAGTTCAGGTGCGGGGTTGAGGTAGACGTCAACAAGCTGCCCGACGGCTTCGACGCCTACGTGATAGCCACCGGCACGCCTACCGCCCGCGACCTCAAGGTGCCGGGGCGCGAACTGCGCGGCGTATATTTCGCGCTCGACATGCTGGCCCAGCAAAACCGAGTGCTGGCCGGAATGGAGTTCAACAAAGACCAGGCGGTGAGCGCCCGGGGCAAGGATGTGCTCGTGATTGGCGGCGGCGACACCGGCAGCGACTGCATAGGCACGGCCCACCGTCAGGGCTGCCGCAGCGTCACACAGATAGAAATCATGCCAATGCCGCCGGCAGGCCCCGACGACCCGCAGAACCCCTGGCCCGCTTTCCCGCGCACGCTGAAGACCACTTCGAGCCACGAAGAGGGCTGCACGCGGCGCTGGAACGTCAACACTCTGGAGTTCCTTGGCAAGGACGGCCGGCTGACGGGTGTGAAGGTGCAGGAGATTGAGTGGAAGCCCAACCCCGAAGGCGGCCGCCCGCTGATGGTGCCGGCGGGCAAGCCCGAGGTAATCAAGGCCGACATGGCCCTGCTGGCCATGGGATTCCTTAAGCCCGAGCTGCCCAAGGTGGCCGACAACGTGGTGTTTGCCGGCGACGCGGCGAGCGGTGCCTCGCTCGTGGTCAGGGCCATGGCATCGGGGCGCGACGCCGCCGCCAAGATAGACAACATGCTGAGGGGCGCCCGCTGACGGCAGCCGGTGGCAAGCAAAAAGGGTGGTGCGCCCATGCGGCGCACCACCCTTTGCTTTTCATCCGCCCCGCCAACGGCCCCAGGCCGGGCCCGCAGCGGGAGCGGGCATCCCTAAAACCACAGCATCATGCCGCCGTGGCCGCCCTGCACCCTAGCCCAAGCCTTGCGGCAGGCTGGCAGCAGGCAGGTTGCGGCCTACGGGGCCTCACAGTGCAAGACAGCCCGCACAGCAGGCCGAAACGGCCAATATCGCACTGCCATGCGTCACTCCATGCAACCCTCGACGGCCGCGACGGTCAGCTGCCGAGCACGCCGCGCACGCGGTCGTCGAACGCCGACAGGGCCGCCGTGGCGCCATCGCCCATGGCAATGACTATCTGCTTGAACGGCACGTCGGCCACGTCGCCTGCGGCATACACGCCCGGCACCGACGAGCGCCCGGCACCGTCGGTCACTATCTCGCCGCGGCGGTTTATGTCGACAAGCCCGGCGAAAGGCCCGGAGGCCGGCACAAGCCCTATCTGTACGAACACCCCGTCGAGCGGCAGCGTGCTCACCTCGCCCGTGTTGAGGTCGCGCACGTCGATGGCCGTGACCTTCTTGCCGTCGCCAACCACGCGCACCGTCTGCCTAGAGGTCAGTATCTCAACATTGCCAAGGCTGCGGGCCTTGTCTTGCAGCACGGTGTCGGCGCGCAGCTCGGCCGCAAACTCAAGCACCGTGACGCGGCTGCAGATGCCGGCAAGGTCGATGGCGGCCTCTATGCCCGAGTTGCCTCCGCCTATGACGGCCACGTGGCGCCCCTTGTAGAAAGGCCCGTCGCAGTGGGGGCAGAACGCCACGCCGCGCCCAATGTACTCCGACTCGCCCTCGACGCCGAGCCTGCGCCACGACGCCCCGGTGGCAATGATCACGGCAGGGGCCACAAACGTCTCGCCGCCCTTGGCCTTGACGCTCTTCAGCGGCTGGCTGAAGTCGGCTCCCTCGACGCTCCTGTTGGCAAACACCTCGATGGGGTAAGCCCCTATGTGCTCCTGCAGCGCGGCGGCAAGCGACGCTCCCGTCGTCGCCGGCACCGAGATAAGGTTCTCTATGCCCACCGTGTCGTTGACCTGGCCGCCTATCCTGCCGGCCACCACGGCCACGCTGAGGCCCTTGCGAGCCGAGTATATGGCAGCCGAGGCACCGGCCGGCCCTCCGCCGACCACCACCACGTCGAAGCGCCGCTCAACCGGTTCGGCCTGGGCAGCGCCCTCCGACCCGTACTTGGCCTCGAGCTCGTCGAGCAGCACCCCGAGGTCGCCGCGGCCCACATGCAGCAGCTCTCCGTCGGCAAAGACCGACGGCACGCCCTGTATGCCGAGCGCCGCCACCTCGTCTTGCCACAGCCCTCCGTCAACAATCTCGTGCTCCACGTCGGTGCCCAGCAGCGTCACAACGTTGAGGGCCTGCACCACGTCGGGGCAGTTGGTGCACGATAGCGACATGTAAGTGCGCAGCCTCACCGGGCCTTTCAGGGCCCGTATGCGCGCCGCCACAGCCCCGTCGGGCAGGTTCTTGCCTGCCCCGTCGGCGTTGAGCAGCGCCAGCAGCAGCGAGGTAAACTCGTGGCCGCCGGGTATTCCGCGGAAGGTGATGCCGGTGGGGGCCCCGTCTTTCACTATGGCAAACTCGAGCCTGCCGCCATCGGCGGCCTCGGTCTGCAGCTCGAGCATGGGCGAGCACGAGCAGAAGTCTGTGAGGAAGCCCTCCAGCTCGCCCGCTTTCTCATGCCCGGGCGACAAAGCCGCACGGAGCACATAGTGCGACTTGAGCCCTGCGAGCAGGGTTTTCACCTGCTCCAATATATCTCTGTCAAGCATAATGTCATATAATTAAGCCCCTGTCCCGGCATCCCGCGAGGGGAGGTGCACGCTGTGCACCAGGGGCAAAGGGGCGATGGTTGAAACAAAGCCCAGACTTGTTGATATGCGGCCGAAGCCTGCCACGGCACTCGCGCCATGCAGCCAAGCCGCCGCCACCCTATTGCCGGCACCTTGGCTGCAGCCCCGCCGCGGCGCCGCACGGGGCGCACAGAGCAATGGCACAGGCCGACGGGCCGGGCAACAGGATGGAGCCTGCAGGGCTCCAACAACCAGTCTGGGTATAAAAACAAACTGCACTCCGGCCACGAAAGGCAGGGCCGGGGCTGCCGCAAGGGCTGCGGGGCATGGATGCCACGCCGCGCAAGCCGCCGCCACGGGCGGCCCCGGCCGCAGAGGGCGGGGCCGCTGGCGGCGATTAAATCACAACTTGCCCACGAGGTCGATGCTCGGCTTGAGCGTCTCGCTGCCGGCCTTCCACTTGGCTGGGCAAACCTCGCCGCTGTGGGTGGCCACAAACTGGGCGGCCTCAACCTTGCGCAGCAGCTCGTCGGCGTTGCGGCCGATGCTGTTGTCCTGCACCTCGGCCACCTTTACCAGGCCATCGGGGTTAACCAGGAACGTTCCGCGGTAGGCCACACCCTCGTCTTCCTTCATCACGCCGAAGCCGCGGCTGAGCACGCCGGTGGGGTCGGCAAGCATCGCATACTTTATTTTCTTTATGCTGTCCGAGGCGTCGTGCCATGCCTTGTGCACGAAGTGGGTGTCTGTGCTCACCGAGAACACCTCGACGCCCATCTCCTTCAGGCGGTCGTATTTCTCGGCCAGGTCCACCAGTTCGGTGGGGCAAACGAAGGTGAAGTCGGCCGGGTAGAAGAAGAACAGGGCCCACTTGCCCTTCAGGTCTTCGCTGCTCACTGTCTTGAACTCTCCATTCTGGAATGCCTGTACCTTGAACTCAGGCATCTGTGCGTTGATTATTGATTCCATGTCGTCTTGTTTTTAATTGTATGTTGTTACGTTTGTCTATTGTTGTCTCTTTGTCTTTTTGACACTGCAAAGATAGCCACAATGGCCACGCAAAGCAAACAGACAATGCCTATCGGCCGATAGACGGCATCTATCGGTGGCAGACAACACGCTGTATGCCAGGCCTGTAAATGCCGCCGGAGGCCCGAAACAGGGTTTGCTTGAGACAAATAAATACCCAAAAATGATGATTTGCCGACGAAAAACGCCCGATGTTACACGATTGTCGCGCAGAATGAGTAAGTTTGCAGTACGCAAACCAACAAACCACAGAGACCATGACACTGCAACAAATGGAATACATCGTGGCCGTCTACCGCCTGCGCCACTTCGCCAAGGCCGCCGAACAATGTGGCGTGACGCAGCCCACGCTGAGCTCGATGATACAGAAACTGGAAGACGAACTGGGCCTGCGCATCTTCGACCGCACCGCCCAGCCCGTGGCGCCGACGCCGGCCGGGCGCCTGGTGGTTGAGCAGGCGTGGCGCGTGCTGGTGCGCGCCAACAAGATAAAAGACATCGTTGCCGAGGCCAAGCGGTCGGTGCGGGGGGCCTTCAAGGTGGGCATTCTGCCCACCATAGCCCCCTACCTGCTGCCGAGATTCTTCCCGCGGCTGCTGGCCGACCACCCCGAGACCGACATCCGCGTGGCCGAGATGAAGACAGAGGCCATAAAGCAGGCCCTGGCCAGGGGCGAGATAGACGCCGCCATAGTGGCCGACGTCGACGGGCTCGACCACTTCGACATGACCGAGCTTTACTTCGAGCAGTTTGTGGCCTACGTGGCCAAGGGCGACGCCCTGTCGGCGGTTGCCTCGGTGCGCTCGGCCGACCTTGCCGACAGCTTCCTTTGGCTGCTCGACGAGGGCCATTGCTTCCGCGACCAGATAGTGAAGTTCTGCGGGCTGAAAGACGGACAGACGTCGAAGAACGTCTATTCGCTGGGCAGCATCGAGACATTCATGCGCATGGTCGAGGGCGGGCGCGGCACCACCTTCATCCCCGAGCTGGCCCTCGACCAGCTCTCGGAGGCCCAGCGACGCCTTGTCAGGCCCTTCGCCCTGCCCATCCCCACGCGCCGCATAGTGCTGCTCACCACCCGCACGTTTGTGCGCGAGGCCATGAGGAGCCTGCTGGCCGACTACGTGAGGGCCGCCGTGCCGCCGCGCATGCTCAGCATGAACAACACCGAGCAGCGCGTCTGACAGGCCCACGCGCCGGCGCCGGCCGGACGCATTGAGCCTCAGCGAATTACAAAACGGCCCGTTTTGCCATCTGAAACGGGCCGTCCGGCATCGCAATACGGGCCGTTCGGCAATGCCGAACGGCCCAGACAAGCCGCAACTACCTACCGCCGCCGCCATGCATCGGGCGCATGCCTGAGCAAGACGCCGGAAGAATGGCATGCAAAAAAGCCTGACCAACAAGCGCCTGGGAAGCCGGAAGAAGGAAAACAAAGCGCGCGGACGGCGGTCTGAAGGACGATTACGGGTTAACCCTAATCGCCCTGCAGAGGCCAGAGAGATTTTGTTTTGTTGCAGGAAGATTGGCTGACGCATTTGCCGAAGGCGTAGCGGGCTACGACGAGGCAAAGCGGACGGCAAGATGCCGGCAACAGGACAAAAGCGCTTGGGAAGCCGGGAGAAGGAAAACAAAGCGCACGGACGGCGGTCTGAAGGACGATTACGGGTTAACCCTAATCGCCCTGCAGAGGCCAGAGAGATTTTGTTTTGTTGCAGGAAGATTGGCTGACGCATTTGCCGAAGGCGTAGCGGGCTACGACGAGGCAAAGCGGACGGCAAGATGCCGGCAACAGGACAAAAGCGCTTGGGAAGCCGGGAGAAGGAAAACAAAGCGCACGGACGGCGGTCTGAAGGGCGATTAGGGTTAAATAAACTTAAGTGTATAAGCGCCCACATACTATCCCCCCGCATTCTGCGTCTAATAAATACTATGTACAGGATAATCATGTTGTGCCTTGTGGCAATGTCGTCGCTGATAGCGGCCGCGCAAGGCTCGGTGAAAGGAAAGATAATAGACAGGCAGAGCAACGAGGCGCTGCAGTTTGTCAACATCAAGGTAAACCAGGCCAAGACGGGCAAGATGGTGAAGGGAAGCGTGACCGACGGCGGCGGGGCATTCAACATAACGGGCCTGGCCGACGGCGACTACGTGCTCGAGGCGTCGTACATCGGCTACAAGCCGGCCACGCGCAAGTTTACCATCTCGGCCGGCCACAGGCAGTCGAACTTCCCGTTTATCTACCTCGGCGAAGACAGCCAGGTGCTCAAGGAGGTGCAGGTGACGGGCCAACGCTCGCAGATGAAGCTCGAGGTAGACCGCAAGACGTTCACCGTCGACCAGGTGCTGGCAGCCGCGGGTGGCTCGGCCAGCGACCTGCTCGAGAACATACCTTCGGTAGAGATTGACACCGACGGCGAGATTTCGCTGCGCGGCAACACAAGCGTCGAGGTATGGATAAACGGCAAGGCCAGCGGGCTGACCACCGACAACCGCGCCGAGATACTGCAACAGATACCGGCCGAGAGCATAGAGCGGGTGGAGGTGATAGACAACCCGAGCGCCAAGTACAGCCCCGAGGGTTCGGCCGGCATCATCAACATTGTGCTCAAGCGCGACCGCAAGGCCGGCTACTACGGCTCGCTGCGGGCCGGGGCCGACACGCGGGGCGGATGGAACACCAGCGGAAGCATCAACTACTCGAGCGGAAAGCTCGACGCCTTTGCCAACATAGGCTACCGCAGGCGCAAGAGCACGGGCGGGGCCAGGAGCGAGCAGACATATACGCAGAGCCGGCAATACCAGAACTACGAGACCGACAGCGAGAACAGGGGAGGCAACCTCTTTGCAAGGGCGGGGCTGACATGGCACCCCACGGCAGCCGACGAGCTGTCGATATCGGGCATGACGATGCTCGGCGACAACGACAACACCAGCCTCACGCCCTACCACTACGGCATGCTGGGGGCCCAGGCCGACTCGTATGTAATGTTCAGGCGCAACTCCGGCAGCGGCGACATGAGGATGTACCACGCCGAACTGGACTATGTGCACAACTTCGGCGAGAAGCACAAGATTGACTTCAACCTGTCGTTCGACCGCTGGAAGAGCGACCAAGACAACTACTACCAGGACAGCACCACGTGGAACGACGGCTCGCAGCCCACGGAATACTCTTACCAGTACCGCCCCATGCACATGAACAACCGCTCGTGGGAGGCAAAGGTGGACTACGAAAACCAGGTGACGGAAGACCTCAAGGTGGAAGCGGGCTACGACGGGCGCTTCTCGCGCGAGAACTCGCCGCAGGAGTCGTGGATTGACGAGACCAGCTGGACGGGCCAGAACGTGGCCGAAGACCGCGAATACTTCAACCGGTTCATCTACGACATCGACGTCCACGCGCTCTACGCCACCCTAACCACCAAGCTCGGCCCGGTGGGGGTGATGGCCGGACTGCGCGGCGAATACTGGCGGGTGAACACCGAAAGCTATGACTACTGGCAGGAACACGACCCCTCGATGCGCGACACGCCGTTCAAGAAAGACTATTTCCAGCTCTTCCCGAGCCTCTTCCTGAGCTACCACTTCAACGAGACGGCGCAGCTGCAGCTCAACTACACGCGACGGCTCAGGCGACCCTGGGGCGGGCAGCTCAACAGTTTCCGCAACACGCGCGACGCCTCGATGATATCGTTTGGCAACCCACAACTGACACCGGAGTACACCAACTCGTTCTCTCTCAACTTCCTCAAGACGTGGCAAGACCACACGCTGAGCGTGAGCGCCTACTACAGGCCGACGACCGACGTGATACAGCGTGTCACCTACAACCACAACGACACGATATACTCTACCAACGAGAACGTGGCGAAGAGCCAGAGCGCCGGCGTTGAGCTCATTGTCAAAAACAAGCTCTTCCGCATCCTCGACCTCACCACGACCGTCAACGCCTACTACTACAAGCTCGACGGGTTCAGCTATGTCATAGACAACCAGACCGTCACGGGCGAGGCCGACGAGAATTTCTCGTGGGACGCACGCCTGCTGGCCAGCGTCATCCTGCCCTACGACATATCGCTACAGGCCACCGGGCGCTACAACTCGCGACGGGTGATAACGCAAGGCTACCGCGAACCCAACGCAAGCCTCGACCTGGGCGTGCGCAAGACGTTCCTAAACAAGGCACTGGCGCTGTCGGTAAACTGGCGCGACGTGCTCGGAACGCGCCGATGGAAAAACCACACCGGCAACGACAGCTTCGAGAGATACCAGGAAAACTGGCGCGACCCGCGCGTCAACGTCACCCTGACGTGGAACTTCGGCAACATGAACGGCGAGAAAAAACGGCCCGAAAACGCCATGGGCGGCAGCGACACCGAGGCAACCGGCTTCGGCGGATATGGGGAGTAGAAGCAGGCTCGGGCAAGTTTTAATTACTAATGTATCAAGGAGGTAGAGGGAGTTAGAAGGAGGTAGCTCCCTACGCTCGCTGGAGTTAGAAGACATATGCATTGGGAGGTATATGGAGTTAGGGGGTGGTAGCTCCCTGCGCTCGCTGGAGTTAGAGGACATATGCATTGGGAGGTATATGGAGTTAGGGGGAGGTAGAGGACGAATGTTACGTGAATGCAGCAATAAAAAGCCTTGCCATTGAGAGCAAGCAACGCGAGCTTTCACGGTATACCAAAGCCCGTTGGATGCAGCGGGCTTACACACTGCCAACAAAGGCGGCAAAATTTAATTTCCAACACCTCCCATTTCACAATGCATTTGTCTTCTAACTCCAGCGAGCGCAGGGAGCTAACTTCCCCTAACTCCTTCTAACTCCCAATGCATTTGTCTTCTCAACTTCATTTAACTATGCACCTTTGGTGCATCGGGGAATATTGGTTACTTTTGTAGCCCATAACAAAACGAGTCAAGAAATGCAACATACAAGAGTAAGGGAAGAACTGTTTCCCGACTGCCCCATACGCAACGTACTGTCCCGAATAAGCTGCAAGTGGCCCATGCTGGTGCTGTTTACACTTAGCCAAAGGGGCACGCTGCGATTCAACACGCTGCGCCGCGCCATGCCCGACATATCCCAGAAGATGCTCACAGCCACGCTGCGCACGCTCGAAGAAGACGGGCTGGTAGTCAGGCAGGTGTATGCCGAGGTGCCTCCGCGCGTGGAATACGGGCTGACGGAGCGCGCACGCTCGCTGCTGCCCATACTCGACGAACTGGTAGACTGGGCACACAGCAACATGGCCGCCATCATGCGCGACAGGAAACGCCACGCCGGCGGTGAGCCCGCTGCCGTATGACACAGAAAACGGGAGGCCATATCACTATGGTCTCCCGTCACAAACTTCAAACAACCAAAAAAAATAGATTGCTTGCGCACATCCGGCAGGCCGCCGCAAACAGGCCGCGGCAGGCCTCACGCCGGCATTATCATCGGCAGGAAACGCAGGCCCGCACGGGCCACGTCACCTGATGAACAACAGTTCGCGGTATTTTGGCAGCGTCCAGAGGTCGTCTTCCACAAGCAGCTCGAGCTTGTCTATCTGGTAGCGTATGGCCTCCATCTTGGGCGCCACGGTGTCGTGGTAGGCCACTGCCTTAGCCCTGGCATCCTCAATCTTGTTTGCCACCTTGCGCGCATTGATGAGTTCGTCTACTCCCCGCTCTATCACCTGGGTGCGCTCGGCTATCTCTTCTATGAGCTTCACGTTGCGCACAGACAGGCTGTCGGCCTTCCCAGCGTCGAACACGCTGCGCATGTTGGCCACGTTCTTGAGCAACTGGCTCTGGTAGTGGGTGGCCACGGGTATGATGTGGTTCATCGACAGGTCGCCCATAACGCGCGCCTCGATCTGTATTTTCTTGGTGTAAGTCTCCCACTTCACCTCGTTGCGCGCCTCAAGCTCCTTTTTCGTCATCACCCCGAGCCTCTCGAACATCTCCACGCTCGACCCGTCGAGGTAGCGGTCGAATATCACCGGGCAGCTGCCCTCGGTGTCGAGGCCCCGGCGGCGAGCCTCCTCAACCCACTCTTCCGAGTATCCGTTGCCGTCGAAGCGTATGGGCTTGCACGCCCTGATGTCCTCCCTGAGCACGTCGACGATGGCCCTTGTCAGCTCCTCGCCGCCCTCCACGAGCGCGTCGACACGCCTCTTGAAGTCTGTCAGCGCCTCGGCCACGGCCGAGTTCAAGGCAATCATGGCGCTGGCACAGTTGGCCTCGGAGCCCACGGCGCGGAACTCAAAGCGGTTGCCGGTAAAGGCAAAGGGGCTCGTGCGGTTGCGGTCGGTGTTGTCTATGAGCAGCTCGGGTATCTCGGGAATGTCGAGCTTCATGCCCTGCTTGCCTGCCATGGCGAAGAGGTCGTCCTTGTCAGACATCTCGATGTGGTCGAGCAGTTCGCTGAGCTGCGTGCCGAGGAACGACGAGATGATGGCCGGCGGCGCCTCGTTGGCCCCGAGCCGGTGGGCATTGCCCGCGCTCATGATGCTCGCCTTGATAAGTCCGTTGTGGCGGTAGACGCCCATCAGCGTCTCGACGATGAACACCACGAAGCGCAAGTTGTCTACCGGTGTCTTGCCGGGAGCGTGCAGCAGCACCCCGGTGTCGGTCGAGAGGCTCCAGTTGTTATGCTTGCCCGAGCCGTTGATGCCGGCAAACGGCTTCTCGTGGAGCAGCACGCGGAAGCCGTGCTTGCGCGCCACCTTCTTCATGAGCGACATGAGCAGCATGTTGTGGTCTACGGCCAGGTTGGTCTCCTCGAATATCGGCGCCACCTCAAACTGGTTGGGTGCCACCTCGTTGTGGCGCGTCTTGCACGGTATTCCGAGCTCGAGCGCCTGTATCTCGAGGTCTTTCATGAAGGCCTGCACGCGGTCCGGTATGGCGCCGAAGTAGTGGTCGTCCATCTGTTGGTTCTTTGCCGAGTCGTGGCCCATTAGCGTCCGCCCCGTAAGCAGCAGGTCGGGGCGCGCCGAGTAAAGGCCCTCGTCTACCAGGAAGTATTCCTGCTCCCACCCGAGGTTGCTCTGCACCTTCTTGACGTCGGGGTAGAAGTAGTGGCAAACGTCGGTAGCGGCCACGCTAACGGCATGCAGCGTGCGCAGCAGCGGGGCCTTGTAGTCGAGCGCCTCGCCCGTGTAGGATATGAAGATGGTGGGTATGCAGAGCGTGTCGTCCATGATGAAGACAGGCGACGTGGGGTCCCATGCAGAGTAGCCCCGCGCCTCGAAGGTGTTGCGAATGCCCCCGCTGGGAAACGAACTGGCGTCGGGCTCCTGCTGCACGAGCAGCTTTCCCGAGAACTCCTCGACCATGCCACCCTTGAAATCGTGCTCGATGAACGAGTCGTGCTTCTCGGCCGTGCCTTCAGTCAGCGGCTGGAACCAGTGCGTATAGTGCGTCACGCCCATCTCGGTGGCCCACTGCTTGATGCCTGCGGCCACGGCGTCGGCTATCGAGCGGTCGAGCCTGGCCCCGTTGTCAATGACGTCTGTCAGTTTCTCGTAGACGTCCTTGGGCAGGTACTTGTACATTTTCTCCCGGTTGAACACATATTTCCCGAAGTACTCATAGGGCCGTTCAGCCGGTGCTTTCACTTCCAGGGGCTTCTTCTTGAAAGCCTCTGCCACAACTTGGAATCTGAGGTTGTCCATAGATATTATGTTTTTTGTGTTATACGTTAGTTGCCTGCCTCACGTCAGGGGCGCAGCGTGAAACCGCAGGCGAAGTAAGCCTTCTGCGTGGCGGGGTTGGCGCTGACCGACGCGAAGAGCGGCACGGTGAACCGCGGCGTCACCGCCACCTCCTTGGTGGTCCGCAGCGACACGTTGGTCACGGCAAACCCGTCGACGTCGGCGTAGATTGCCGATGCCTCATAGGGCACCGCCCCCACGGCGGCCAGCCACTCCATGCCCCCGAGGCGGAACGGGGCCGACAGTTCGACATACGACGAATAAGCATGTTTCTGGCTGCCGTCGTCGCCCGGCTTGTAGTCGTTTCCGGCAAAGTTTGTGTACCACTGCAGTGCCAAGGGCCCGAAGTCGTAGCCCACGTTGGCCTCGAAGACATGGGCAGTGGAGTGTGCCCCATAGTAGAAATAGCGCTCGTCGGGCCCGCTGTTGAACCAGTAGTCGGTCACTCCCACGTTGAATCCGCCCACGCTGTAGCCCAGGGTGAGGTCGAGCTCCTTGGTGTCGCCCGAGTCGAAGCCCACGTTTCCCCATGCCGTTAGCGAAAGCCCGCGCCACGAAAGGCCCAGAGATGGCTGCACACTGATGCCGCCAAGGTCTTGACCACGCCACACATACTGGCTCACGAAGTCGGCCGAAGCCGAGGCTTCCACTCTGTCTTGCGCACTCGCCACTGCGGCCCCGGCGGTAAGCATGACCGCCGCGATGCCCATTTTTCTTGCCTTTCTCATTGTCGTCTCGTTTTAAGTGTTGGCTATCTTGTGTTGTGTTGGTTTGCTATCCGAGCCACCGGCCTATCCGGTCGAGCGCCTCGAGGCAGCTGTCGCGGTCGCCGAAGGCCGTCAGTCGCACGTAGCCCTCGCCGCTCGGGCCGAATCCCACGCCGGGGGTGCACACCACGTGGGCGTTGTAGAGCATCTGCTCGAAGAACCGCCAGCTGCCCTCGCCGTCGGGTGTCTGCACCCACAGGTAAGGCGCGTCCTCGCCCCCGTAGACCCTCAGGCCCAGTGCCGTGAGCGCATTGCGCATCAGCCTTGCGTTCTCCATGTAGTAGCCAATGGTCTGTCGCACCTGCTCGCGTCCCTCGGGCGTGTATGTTGCCTCGGCCGCGCGTTGGCTTATGTAGCTCGCCCCGTTGAACTTGGTGCACTGGCGCCTGTACCACAGCTTGTGCAGCGAGATGCGCTCGCCCTCGAGCGTGGCCGCGGTCACCTCCTTGGGCACCACGGTGTAGCCGCAGCGCACGCCGGTGAAGCCGGCTGTCTTTGAGTAGCTGTGGAACTCGATGGCCACCTTGCGCGCGCCCTTTATCTCGTAGATGGAGTGCGGTATGTCGGGGTTCTGTATGTAAGCCTCGTAGGCCGCGTCGAAGAAAATGAGCGTATCGTTGCGCAGGGCGTAGTTCACCCACTTGCGCAGCTCGTCTTTCGACAGCACGGTGCCCGTGGGGTTGTTGGGGTAACAGAGGTAGATGATGTCCACGCGTCGGTCGGGCAGCTGCGGCACGAAGCCGTTGCCGGCCGTGCACGGCATGTACACCACGTTGCTCCACCGGCCGTCGTTGACCACCCCCGCGCGCCCTATCATCACGTTAGAGTCTATGTATACGGGATAGATGGGGTCGGTCACGCCGATGCTGTTGTCCCACCTCACCAGCTCCTGTATGTTGCCCGTGTCGCTCTTTGCGCCGTCGTTGACGAATATCTCCGACGGGTCGAGGTGTATGCCGCGCGGCAGGAAGTCGTTCTTCACTATGGCCTCGCGCAGGAAGGCGTAGCCCTGCTCGGGCCCATAGCCGTGGAAGCCGCCCTCGGTGCCCATCTCGTCGGCAGCCTTGTGTATGGCCTCGACCACCGCCGGGCACAGCGGCCGCGTGACGTCGCCTATGCCCAGGCTGATGACGCCTGCCGTGGGGTGCTGCACCTTGAAGGCGTTCACCTTCTTGGAAATGTCGGCGAACAAGTAGTTGTTCGGCAACTTGAGGAAATGTTCGTTTACCAATGCCATAAGTCCTGTCTTTTTTATGATTGTTGAAGTTGTGATCGATATTGCCGCGGGCCCTCATCCGGCCACCTGCACCTCGCCCTCGAAGACAAACTCCGCGGGTCCTGTGAGGTAGACGTGGCCGTCGTCACCGGCCCAGTCGACGCCCAGCTCGCCGCCGTCCATGACAATGCGCGATGCCCTGGGGGCCCTGCCGGTGAGCGAGGCGGCCACCGCGGTGGCGCAGGCTCCCGTGCCGCAGGCCATGGTCACGCCGCTGCCCCGCTCCCACACGCGCGCCCTGATGAGCCCGTCGGCCAGCACCTGTGCGAACTCGATGTTGCACCGCTGCGGAAACAGGGCCGAGCGCTCGAGCAGCGCGCCCCAGCGGGCCAGGTCGAGGCCGTCGAGCGAGTCGGCGAAGACCACAAAATGGGGGTTGCCCATCGACACGAACGTGCCGCAGAATTCGCGACCGCCGGCCGCCACGCTACCGTTGACCATGCTCCCGCCCGGGGCCGACAGCAGGCCGGCGTCGGCAAGCACGGGCGCCCCCATGTCGACGGTGACGCTCTCCACGGTGTTGTCGTGCCTGAGGTGCAGCCTGAGTGTCTTGACGCCCGAGAGCGTGAGCAGCCGTATGGTGGTGCTGTCGGTGATGCCCTTCTCATAAAGGTACTTGCCCACGCAGCGCGAGGCGTTGCCGCACATGAGCGCCTCGGAGCCGTCGGCGTTGAATATGCGCATGGTGAAGTCGGCCTCGGGCACGCGGGAGCAGCCTATGAGCACCAGCCCGTCGGCCCCTATGCCCGTGTGGGGCGAGCTCCATGCCACGGCGGCCGCGGCCGGGTTGGCAACGTCGTTGAGCAGGGTGTCTACATATATATAGTCGTTGCCTGCGCCCTGCATCTTGGTAAATCTGACCGTCTTTGCCATAGCTTGCTTCCTTTCTTTTATCTACGGGCCACACCATGCGGCTCATTTCACGCTGCAAAGATACGATATTTCGGAAGGAAACCACTGCTACAAATGACGTTTTAAATCTACTTTAGACAGGAAACTTTTAAATTGCCATCATATTGCCGCTATGCGTTTACAATCTGAAACCAACCGCGGCCTATAGCAAGCCAAGTGTAAGCACAACACAAAATAGAAGTACATATTGCTCGATTTAAGACTTGTCAAGTTACATTTTGTTGTAATTTTGCAGCGTGAACTTTGCAAAGTGAAACTCAAACAGAAAACAATTAAATAAAAAGGAGAGCCAGACATGAGAAAAATCGAAGCCATAATAAGGAAATCGCGGTTTGAAGACGTGAAGGCTGCCCTGCTCGACGCCGACATCGAATGGCTGTCGTACTACGACGTGAGAGGCATAGGCAAGTCAAGGCAGGGCAGGATTTACCGTGGCGTGGTCTACGACACGAGCTCCATTGAGCGCACCATGATATCGCTGGTGGTCAGAGACAAAAACGTTGACAAGACCGTCAAGGCCATACTCAGCGCCGCCCGCACGGGCGAGATTGGCGACGGCCGCATATTCGTCTATCCCGTAGAAGACGCCATACGCATACGCACTGGCGAGCACGGCGACGTGGCACTGTACAACGCCGAGCAGGAAAGCTGACGCCCGGCGGCAGGGGGCGCGCGCCAAACGGCCCGTCCTGCACCACCAAACGGCCCGTTTCAGGGCGCGAAACGACCCGTATCGAACCGCAATACGGCCCGTTTGGCGGGCACTGCGCGGCGTCGGCCTCCGACAGCCGTGCCACGGCCGGCGCGGCGGGCCACAAGAGCAAACACATATTCAGGACAAGACACAAAAACAAACAACGATGAAAACTATAATGAAAGCGCATGCACCGCATGCAAGGGCCATGGCCACAGCCGCCATGGCAACCATGGGCGCCACGGCGGCGGCAGCCGCCGAGGCCGCGGGCGCCGAGCCCACGCCCGACACGGGCAACACGGCCTGGATGATAATGGCCACCATACTCGTGCTGCTGATGAGCATACCGGGCATAGCCCTGTTCTACGGCGGGCTGGTAAGGCAGAAAAACATGCTCAGCGTGATAATGCAGACACTGTTCATAGTGGGCGTGGTGAGCATACTGTGGGTGGCCTTCGGCTATTCGTGGGCCTTCGGCACAGGCTTCAGCGAGAGCGGCAACCCGCTGTGGGCCGTGATGGGCGGCTTCGACAAGGCATTCATGGCAGGCGTGGGCACGTCGGCCACCATGGCCAGCGGCATACCCGAGCTGGTGTTCGCAATGTTCCAGTGCATGTTTGCGCTGATAACGCCGGCGCTCATCCTCGGCGCCTTCGCCGAGCGCATACGCTTCAGTGGCTATGCCGTGTTCATAGTGCTGTGGGTGATACTGGCCTACTTCCCCATGGCCCACTGGGTGTGGGGCGGAGGGTTCCTGCAGCAGATGGGGGCCATCGACTTTGCCGGGGGCACCGTGGTGCACATCAACGCCGGCATCTCGGCGCTGGTGATGGCGCTCATGATAGGCCCGCGCGATGACTACCGCCGGGGCCACGCCATACTGCCCCACAACATAACGTTTGTGTTCATGGGCACGTCGTTCCTGTGGATTGGATGGTTCGGCTTCAACGCCGGCAGCGGACTGGCAGCCGACGGGCTGGCCGCCAACGCTCTGCTCGTCACCCACGTGGCCGCAGCCGTGGCCGCCGTGACCTGGATGGCAGCCGACTGGGCAGTCAACCATAAGCCCACCACCGTGGGCGCATGCACCGGGGCCGTGGCCGGGCTCGTGGCCATAACGCCGGCAGCCGGCTCGGTGAGCCTGGGCGGGGCCATCGCCATAGGCGTCATCACGCCCCTGGTATGCTTCATGATGGTGGCCGTGGTGAAGCCATATTTCAAGTATGACGACGCGCTCGACGCCTTCGGCGTACACGGCATAGGCGGCATAGTGGGCTCGCTGCTCACGGGCGTGTTCGCCACCAGGGCCGTCACAGGCGAGGCCGGGGCCGAGGGCGCCCTCTACGGCGACTGGCACCAGCTGTGGGTACAGGTTGTGGCCACGCTCGTGTCGATAGTGTTCAGCGCCGTGGTCACCTATGTTCTCTACAAGATTGTCGACTCACTTGTAGGCATAAGGGCCGACAAGCGAATGGAGGAAGAGGGGCTCGACATATACGAGCACGGCGAGTCGTGCTACAACTGACAAGACGCGACAAGCCCCGGGCGGCGGGGCCTACGCCCAGCCGCCCCACCAAGCCGGAGCCGGCAGGCCACCACCTTACACCAGTAAGCCAGGGCGGGCCTGCCGGCCCCGGCAACATAGCCTACGGGCACCGCAACAGACTTCATACCAAACCATAAACAAAGCAATATGTGTGGAATAGTAGCAATTTTCAACATCCGCCAACAGACGGCGGAACTGAGGCAGAAGGCCTTGCAGATGAGCAGGAAGATACGTCACCGCGGACCCGACTGGAGCGGCATATACTGCGGCGGGTCGGCCATACTGGCACATGAACGGCTGGCCATCGTCGACCCAGAGTCGGGACGGCAGCCGCTGATGAGCCCCGACGGAAAGGTGGCGCTGGCCGTCAACGGCGAGATTTACAACCACCGCGACATTCGCCGCCGCTACGCCGGGCGCTACGCCTTCATGACAGGCAGCGACTGTGAGGTGATACTGGCGCTGTGGCGCGACAAGGGCCCGGCGCTCGTCGACGAGCTCAGCGGCATCTTCGCCTTCGCGCTCTACGACGAGCAGACCGACGAGTTCCTGATTGCGCGCGACCCCATTGGCGTGATACCGCTCTACATGGGCACCGACGACGACGGCACGGTATACGTGGCGAGCGAGCTCAAGGCGCTCGAGGGCTTCTGCAAGCAGTATGAGGCCTTCCCGCCGGGCCACTATTACTACAGCCGCGACGGCCACGCCAAGCAATACTACAAGCGCGACTGGGCCGACTACGACGCCGTGAAAGACAACGGAGCCGACACGGAAGAGCTGAGGCAGGCGCTCGAGCAGGCCGTGCGCCGACAGCTGATGAGCGACGTGCCCTACGGCGTGCTGCTGTCGGGCGGGCTCGACTCGTCGGTCATCAGCGCCGTGGCCCGCAAGTTCTCGGCCACGAGGGTGGAGAGCGGAGGCCGCGACGAGGCCTGGTGGCCCAGGCTCCACTCGTTTGCCGTGGGCCTCAAGGGCGCGCCCGACCTGGCCAAGGCAAGGCTCGTGGCCGACCACATCGGCACCGTACACCACGAGATAAACTACACCCTGCAGGAGGGCATCGACGCGCTGAGCGACGTGATATACTTCACCGAGACCTACGACGTGACCACGGTGAGGGCCTCGACGCCCATGTACCTGCTGGCCCGCTTCATACGGTCGATGGGCATCAAGATGGTGCTCTCGGGCGAAGGGGCCGACGAGGTGTTCGGCGGCTACCTCTACTTCCACAAGGCACCCACGCCAAGGGCATTCCACGAGGAGACCGTGCGCAAGCTGTCAAGGCTGCACCAGTACGACTGCCTCAGGGCCAACAAGAGCCTGGCGGCGTGGGGCGTCGAGGGCCGCGTGCCCTTCCTCGACAAAGAGTTCCTCGACGTGGCCATGCGGCTGAACCCCAAGGCCAAGATGTGCCCCGGCCGGCAGATAGAGAAGCGCGTGCTGCGCGAGGCCTTCGCCGACCTGCTGCCCGACGAGGTGGCGTGGCGGCAGAAGGAACAGTTCAGCGACGGCGTGGGCTACTCGTGGATAGACACGCTGAGGGGCATGGCCGAGACGGCCGTGACCGACAGCCAAATGAGCCGGGCCGCAGAGCGCTTTGCCGTCAACCCGCCACGCAGCAAGGAGGAGTATATGTACAGAGAGATGTTCGAGAGCCACTTTCCCAGCCGCTCGGCCGCCCTCACCGTGCCCAGCTCGCCGAGCGTGGCGTGCAGCACGCCCGAGGCCTTGGCATGGGACGCTGCCTTCGCCGGGCTCAACGAGCCCAGCGGCAGGGCCGTGAGCGGGGTGCACGACCAGGCTTACTGACAGCCGAGACCACCCGGGCCGCAAAGCGGCAAACACGAAGCGGGGGCGCATCCTCATCCGGATGCGCCCCCGCCTTTGTCATGCCGCAAGCGGCATCAGGTCACCTGCTGACACGTACCTTGTAGGTCTTGGTGCCATCGTTGGTCTTTACCTTCAATATGTAAAGGCCACTCTGCACGGCCGACACATTGACAACATTGCCGTTGGTGCTGTCGACGAGCGAGCCGCCGAGGCTGTAGACATCGATGCCGAGGATGCCATCGCCCTCTACGCGCACGTAGTTGTCGCCATCCTGGGTGATCTTGATGTCGTTGATCACGTTCTCGCCGATGCCGGCAACCACATCGTTGATGGTGAAGAACACGCCCGTGCCCTCAACCTTGCCGCCGACGGTGTAAATCACGTCGACGTTGACGCGGCATGTCGACGACGGGTCGACGCTGGCGCCCATCTCATAGGTGAACGACGTTTCGCTGACGGGCTCGGGAGTAACGTTGGCCGCATTCACGCGAACCTGGTAGCCGTCGACAGCCATCGGCTGGCCCTCAGAGTCGCTGACCACCATGCCCATGAGCCAGTTGCCCGGCGAAGACAGTGTGCCGTAGCTGGCGGCAAGGGTCTGGAAGGTATCGCCCTCGTCGTAGGAAACGAGGTCGGACACTCCGCTGTAAGCCGGGTTGTTGTCGTAAGCAAGGGCGGGCTGTTCGGCCTCAACGTCGAAGCAGTCGAGTATGATGTCGTAAGTAGACTTGTCGTCGAGCACGAAGGGCTCGTCAAGCACCACGGTGTTCCACCTGTTGGGCACCACTCCCTCAACAAACTGGCTTACTATCTCCTGGCCGTCCTTGAGCACGTAGAACGTAAACTCGGCCTGTGCCATCGGGTAGAAGCGCAGCTCCTTCACGCTGTAGCCGCCATAGCTGTGCAGCTTTGAGGGCAGGTAGGTGGTGCGGGCCTGGTAGCCGTAAAGCTGGTCGGCGGTACCGGTGAGGCCTCCCTGCGGTGTCTCGCCACAGTACTGTATGTTGGTTGCATCGTTGTCGAGCGGTGCATCCCAGCTGAAAAGCACTGTCCTGGTGTCCACATCCTTCACGTCGATGTTCACATTGTCTATCGCACGGAACACGCTGGTGTTGGTCACGGCAGTGAAGTCGACGGCCGTCTTGCCCGACACGTCGCCATTGGCATACACAGCCTCGACCTCGTAAGAGTGGTCGCCTTCGGCCACAGCCTTGTCAACATAGGTGAGCCCATCTGACGAACCAACCAGGGCGCCGTCGCGGTAGACGTTGTACTGGCTGACGTTGCTCACGTCGGCAGAGCCCGATGCGCTCTGGAACTCGGCCCCGATGGTGAAGATGACCGGATAGCTGGTGCCTCCGCTCTGCTCCGACTCGTCGTTGAGCGAATAGAACCACACGCCCTCGTCGACGCGGCGGATGAGGTCGCTGTAGCCTGGCACGCAATTGTCGTAGATCATGCCTACTACGTTGCTGCTGGTAGCCGTGCTTGCCACGTCGGCCTCGATGGCAATGTAGAGGTCGCCGTCTTGCGGAACAGCCAGCGGGTTGTCGAGCTTGACGCTGTTGACACGGCCGTACTGCAGTTCCTGGCTTACGGGCTGGGTGTAGACAAGGGTCTCGCCCGAATATATGTTGACGGCAAACGACTCAACCTCTTCCTTCGGGCAGAAGCTGACCGACGTGATGTTGTAGCCGGCATACTGCTGCATGTCGCTCTTGTCGAAGCGAACCGCAGCCTCGAACGAAACGTTGCCGCCGCCGAAGCCGCCGTTGATTTCCTGGCTGTCGTCGAAGTATCTCAGCACGGGATTCTTGGTCTGGGGAGCGCTCCAAGTCATGAGCACGTCGTTGGCACCCCTCATGCGGGCATACAGGTCGGTGGGAGCGTTGGCAGCGTCTGACGGCACAGCCACCGAAACGCCCTCGGACTTGGCAGAAACCTGGCCGCCCTCAAACTCGGCCTCGACGCTGTAGGTGTACTCTGTGCCTGCGGCCACCGTGTTGTCATAGTAAACCGTGGTGTCAACGAGCTCGGTGTTGACCTTCTCGCCGTCGCGGTATACATTATAGCCCTTCACGGCCACGCTGCTCAACAGCGGAGAGCCCCACTCAACCTTTGCCACCTTGAGGCCGCTCATGGCCGTAGCCTTCACACCGGCCGGCGTAGGGTTGACCGCATTGGCGTTGAGCTTGACGATGACGGGTATCTCAAACTGGTCTTTGCTGGCAGCCTGCAGCAGGAAAGTGCTGTCGTCTTTCGACACATCTACACACTGCAGGATGTTGAAAAGGCCCTCGGTGTCGGCCGTGCGCTCGGCAATTATGCCGTCGGCGGCAAAGTCGGCGCCATTCTCTATGAGGTAAGCCTCGAGCTTTATCGTCTCGCCGTTCTTGTAATAGATAGGGAATGCAGCCGTGTTGTCGTTCTGCTGGTAGCCCACCACGGTGAGACTGTCGCTCATTCCGTAAACCACGTAGTCGAAATACTGGTCAGACTGGGGCCTCACCCTTATGTTGGTGCCTGTCTCGAAGTCATGTATGCAGACAGCGGCCTCCCTGTCGCCGTCTTCCATCACGCCCACCCAAAGGGCTTTGGTGCAGTCGCTCGAGAAGTCCCAAACGCCCTGGTACGGGTTGATCTGGCTGCCGGGGAATATCTGCTTTATGCCGTTGACATCCCAAAGCACCGGCTGGCGCGTGTCGCTATACTGCGCTGTATACGCCCATCCGCCAAACATAGAGCCGTCGTTGGCCACGGCCTGCACAGAGCCCGTGTGCCCGTCGCCGAGCGCGCCCATGAGCTTGTAGTCTTTCCACACCACCGGCGTCTTCACTCCGCTGGCCGAGTAGATGGCACCGCCTATGTAGCGGCCGTCGGCGCTGATGCTCATGGCACTGCTGCCCGAGCCGATGCCGGTGAACGTGTCGTTGGAGTTCTCGAGATGATGCCACTGTCCGTCAACCCAATATCCGGCAGCCTCGACAGGCGCGCCGTTGCCCGAAGCCTCAGAGTCGAGGAATGTTCCAACTACGACACCGTTGTCTGACACGGCGTAGGCAGCCGTGTTGACACCAAGGGTGGTGATTTCGTTCGACTCGAGATTCCAGATGAATCCGATGGGGTCGCTCGACCCGTCGGTCTGTGCGCCGCAGGCCCACTTGCCGTTGGACGACACATTGGTCAGAATCTGGTTAGGCCCGCCGTACATTACCACCGTTCTGGTAGCGGGATGGGCGTCCTGCGCCGCCGCCACCAAGCCATTCATGCTAAGCAAGGAAAGGCAAATCGGAAAATAAACTCTTTTCATTTATAAATAACACTGTTAGGTTTTAAAATACAATCTTTTTAACCACGGTCTTCCCTTCAACGCCCACGTTGACGAGATAACACCCCTTCAGCGAGCCGCAGTCTATGCTCACGGCGCCCGACATTGTGGCTGCCGACTTGACAAGGCGGCCGTCGAGGCTGTAGACACGCACTGTGGCGCCGGCCTTTCCGGCGGGCAGCGTCACGCTGACAACGCCATCTGCAGACGCTTCGACGCCTACCTGGCTGCCGTCGGCCACGGCGTCAGCCACTCCTGTCGACACCACGAAGTCGCAACGGGTGGCGTTGAGCACCGTGCGCAGCGGGTGCTTGATGACAAACGCCAGCACACTGAGGCTGTCGTCGCCGTAGACACGGTCTTCGGGTATGGTGAGCTCGCAGCTCACATCGTATGTAGTGCCGGCCTTGATGTCAACGGGCAGGCAGCCGGAGATGCCGTTGGCGGCTGTCGAGCCCTCTATTGGCATGTCGTGGTAGCGCATGAGCTCGCCCGGTATGGCCACGGGCAAGTACATGTACTCGCCGCCCCCGAAGGTGGTGCAATTGTTCGACTGGGCTATGTCGCCCTGCGAATACTCATTGTCGATGATGGCGAAGCCCACGCGGTAGTCGTCGAGCGAGTTGTCGCAGTCTTCTGCAAACTGCACTTGTGCGGCCACCTTCACCTTGCCGTCCTCAATCTCTGCCGTGGCGTTGACCATGGCCGTGGTAGGCTCAAGCATTGCCGCCTCAAGGTAGCCGTCGGTGTGGTACCTGTCAGAGCACATCAAGTCGCGGTCGCGGTTGTATATGAACGACGGCCAGTTGAGCAGCCAGTAGCCTATGCCATTGGCGTATTCGTTGCAGATGAGGGGGTCGTAGCCCATGTGGGCCGACACCACTATGACGTCGCTCCCCATCTTCTCTTTCACCTTAGTGAGGTAAGGCATCATGTCGGGGCACTGGTTGCACCAGTTGCCCGTGCCCTCGTCGAGCAGCAGCGTGCGCTTGTAGTAAGAGCTGATGATGCTGTCGGTGTAGACAGTGTCTTTCGTGCCGTCGGTGTAGTCGAGGCTTATAGAGTATCGGTTTACGCTGTGCGGCTCGACAGGCATGTCGAAGCTGTAGCCCAGCGTGCCCTCGGCCGCCAGCTCTGCCTGGCCCGGCTCCATGGTCAGCGAGCCGCCGCCATAGATGCAGTTGACGGCAGCGATGTCGGCCTTGCGCCCCACATTGCGTATGACGCCGCTCACGGGAGCCGTGGCCACGCTGCCGCAGAACCTGCTCGACGTGTTCCTGACGTCGTAGCTGTGGCCGTCGAGCCCGCCCACAAACACATCGTCGACAGCGAGTATGTAGCCGCTGGATGTGGTGCAGACGAAAGCCACGTAGATGGTCTTGCCCGCGTAGTCGGCCAGCGACACCGAATGGTCTGTCCACGAATAGCCCTCCCGCTTGACTGAATACACCTCGTGGAAGTCGTCGACGGCGGTGCCTGCCTCAGAAACCATCACCTTGTAGTCTTCGCGGAAATCGGAATGCACCGACTTGGCCGTCCAAGTGAGGTAGGCATCGGCGTCGGCATCGAGGGTGATGGCCGGCGTTATGAGCCAGTTGTCCTGCGCAAACTCAAACGTGCTGCGCGAGAAACTGAAGGCGGCCCGGTTGCCAGAGCGCTCTATTTCGTTGGCCGCCCAGCTCCCCGACGTGCCGATGTTCTTGTACAGGGCCGACACGATGGGGTTCTCGTCGCGGTCGAGCGTGGTATAGCCCGAGGGTATGCCACTGTCGAAATCGTCGGACAAGTAAACCTTTTGCTGTGCCGTGGCCGCCGAAGACACGGCCAGGGCCATTATTGCTGTTGTTATCTTATTCATCTGTTACTGCTTGTTTTTAGCAGGCTATGCCCGGCGGTGGGCCCAGCCCGCATGCTTTCATTTCTTTGTATTAACCGGAATAAGCGTGTGCCCCGTTGCAGGCACACACTTATTCCTTTGTCTGTCATGTTCCTCCGGCGGGGCCACTGCCATCAGTTGGCGCCGCGGAGCACCACCTTCTGGGTTGTGGTGCGGCCGTTGCTGTGACTCCTCACCACATAGACGCCCGAAGGACGGTTGCCTATCGACAGCGAGCCCTCGCAGCCTACTGCCACGGCCTTGCCGTCGGCAGAGTAGACATCGAACGTCACGCCCTCGCCGGCTGTGATCACGCCGTGGCTGAAGCGTATGCACGAACCGCCCTCGACGTCGGCAATGCCGCTGTTCGGGTCGTTGGTCACGGCTATGGTGTCGCTGTTGGCCTTGCCCATCTTATATACGGCCTGCACGTAGATGTCTTCCGACAGCTTGCTTGCCGCGTTGCCAATGCCAAGGAACATGCGGTACTTGTTTTCGGTTATCGGGTTGACAACCACCCCAGCCATGGTGGCAACAGAGTTCACCGGGTACTTCTCGCCGGCCACGAACACGTTGTATTGCTCCAATATGTAAAGGTCTTTATCTGCCGACTCGTCCCACTCGAGGGTCACGTAGCAAGAGTCGAGCGAGTATTCCACGCTTGTCACACGAACGTTTGACGGTGCGGGCAGGTCGAGGTCGAACAGCTCGCGCACAGTGTTCGACACGCTCTCGCCGTAGCCGTAAGAGTTGAGGGGGTCTTCGCCGCTCTGGTCGGCAGCCTCGTCAACGGCCTGCACGAAGTAGTCGTAGGAACCGTTGTACACATTGTTGTCGACATATGTCACCATGCCGTCGACGGCCTCCGACGCCGGCACGCGTGCCACCTTTATGCCGTGGCGGTAAACATCGTATGCCACGCTTGAAGCGCCTGCAACGTCTGTTGCGTCGAACGTCAGCATCACGGTGTTGAGTTCGTCTGCCACGGGCTCAACAACCAGCTTCGGCGCCGTTGTAGCGTCGGGCTTGCAGTATTCCGTCACATGGTGGTATGTGTAACCGGACCACTCACCGTAAGTGTATGTCATCTGCTCATCCTTGATGCGCAGCGGGTTGGTGCCCACCACGGTATAGATGGTCTTCTTGCTCGGGTTCTCGGTGTATGTCACCTCGCCGTCGTCGCCTTTGGCCGACTTGACGGTGTTTATCTCATACTTGGCGAGTATGCCCAGCTCGTATGTCCAGTGCTCCACCTGCCTGAGCGTGCCGCCCTCGTCGTACTTCTCTTTCTTCACGATGTTGTTATCTTCATCGTAGTACACCTTGTACGAGTTCATGTACGAGGCGTAGGCACCCGTGCCGACGATGGTCTGCGGGCAGTTGGGGGCCACGAAGTCGCTGTAGGTGTAGCCTTCCATCACGTATGGCACACCGCCATGCGTGCCGTAAGAGTCGGGCACATACCTCATTTTCGACACCATGTTGCCGTCGGCGTCATACTCATATACTATCGAGTCGAGCGACTGAGTGCTCTTCTCCTCAATCAGGCGGTCGTTTTCGTCATACTTGTAATATGTGGTGTCGTTGGCCTCGGTGTACGCCAGGTCGTAATCGTCGTACAGTCTGTACTGCTGGTGGAACCTCTTGGCGGGCAGACCCTTCTCGTTGAATATCACACCCTCGTAGTAAGAAGGCTCGTAGATGCCCGTAGACAGGTTTGCGCCGTAGCTCACCACCGAGCTCACCTCGTTGTCGGCGTTGTAATAGTTGACGGTCTTGGCAGATATCTTCGTCTCGGGCACATCGCCGAGGGCGTTGCCCCACTGCTCCACGACCTTCTCCACGAGCCCGGTCATGTCGTAGGTGTCGTTGGTCACGGTCACCGTCTCGCTCTTGGCCGAGCCAATGCCGTAGACAGCCTCGACGTAGACGCTCTCAGAGAGGTCGCTGGCAGCCGACCCTGTTCCGAGCGACATGCGGTAGCTGTTGCCCGTTATCGGGTTGATTACCGGGCCCGACATGCTTGCCTCCGAGTTCACCGGCAGTTTCATGCCGTCTATATAGAGGTTGTAGGTGGGCGTGCCGTACTGTACGTCGCCTGCGGGCTCGTCCCACGAAACGGTCACGAAGCACTCTCCCATCTCGTATTCCACTTTCGTTGCCCTCACGTTGGTCGGGGCAGGCAGCTCGGTAGCGAACACCATGCGGATGCGCTGCGACGAGTTCATGCCGTGTCCGTAAGAGTTGAGCGGGTCGTCCCCTACCTCGCCGTCGCCTATCACGTCTTCGATGTCGGCGTCAACGGCCTGCACGAAATAGTCGTATGTGCCGTTCTTCACGCCCTCGTCGACATAGGTTATCATTCCGTCGACAGCCTCCGAGGCCATGATGCGCGCCAGCTTGATGCCGTGGCGGAACACGTCGTAGGCCACGTTTGACGCTCCTTCGATTGTCGTTGCGTTGAATGTGAGCACGGCCGTGTTTGGCTTCTCGTCAGAGAGCGTTATGCTTAGCTCAGGGGCGCTGGCCGGCTGCGGCGTGAAATACTCGCTCACCGACGGCAGCGACTTCTCTCCCCACTCTCCGTCAAAATACGTAGAGTCGTTTGCCTATATGCGCAACGGGTCGGTTCCAAGCACCTTGTACACAATCTTGCGCGTTGGTGTCTCCGTCCCGTCCTCGTCGACGCTGAACGCCTGGTAGAGGCTGAGCTGCCCGTCGGTGTATGTCCAGGCCTCCCTCTGCTCGAGCGTGCGCGTCTCGCCGTTGTAGGTCAGCTTCTCCAGCATGTTGCCGTCGGCGTCGTAGGTGGCGCTGGCCGTAAACTTGTACGACGCATAGGCGCCGTCGCCCACGATGGTCTGCGGGCAGTTGGGGGCGGCGAAGTTTCTGTATGTCTCGCGCGACAGCTCGGTGTAGCCTCCCTGGTAGTCGGGCAGATACTTCACCATGGCCACCTTGTTGCCGTCGGCGTCGTATTCGTATGCAGTGGAGTCGCCCAGCAGGTAGTTGCGCTCCGACACGAGGTAGCCGGCATCGTTGTACTGGTAGACAATGGAGTCTTTGTCTTTCCACTCCATCACGTTGCCCGTGCCAATCTTGTACTCCTGCGACCACTCCTTGACAACGCGTCCGTTGTCGTCGTAGCCATAGTATGTATATCCTGACGGCTCGAACGTGCCATCCTGATATGCGTCGTAATTAACCTCGGCCACGGGTTGCCCGTTGGCCCCGAAATAAGTCACGTCCTTGCCCGAGACACCGTTGAAGTCTCCCATGACGCTTCCCCAGGTCTCATAAGACCGTAACTTTTGGTCGGCAGTCTGTGCATGCACAGTCCCGGCCATTGCCAATGCCGCCATGACGGCAGCTGCGTATCGCTTGTTCATAGGCGAAAGTATTTAGTTAGTGAGTTTGTTTTATAGTTTGCGTTGCGCCGTGTTGTGTGCCCACGGCGCAACGCCCGGTTTCTTGTGTCATCAGCGTGCCACCACGGCTTTTGCCGTTGCGGTCTGCCCGTCCTTGACGGCGCGTGTCACGTATACGCCCGGTGTGAGTGCGAATGTGTCGCCGGCCGAGCACTTCCTTACCATGCGGCCGCCCACGTTGTATATGTACAGGCAGTCGAAGTTGCCCTCGGCCCTGAGCGCGTCGGCCGTGCCCGTGAGCCGTGCCACAGGCTTCGCGCCGTCGGCGGCGGTCACTCCACCTATGGCTGCCGCCGTGCTGCTGCTGCCGAACTTGGCTTCGGCGCAGTTGAGCACCACGCAGTCGGTAACGTCGCCCGACTCATAGTTGGCCACGATGGCCACGATGTGCATGTTCTTCAGGTCGGTGGGTATCGACGTCGCATTGTCGTAGGTCGACGTTATCGACTCGGGCAGCGTATAGGTTATTTCCTTCACCACCTCTTCGCCCTCGGTTATGTTCATCTTCTCGCCGAAGAGCCCGTTGAGCCCTCCGCGGAATGCGTGGCGGTGAACATAGTTGGCGCCTCCCAGGCCCGACGACGACGGCATCTGGAACGCCACGATAGAGTCTTGCATGATGCCCACGATGAGGCTTGGGTTAGACACTTCGGGGGTGCGGTATGCCTTGACCGTCACCGTGCCGGTGAGCTGCCTCGTGGCCTCGTCGTACGATGTGTTGATGTCAACGCCCACGTATGGCTGCTGCTCCGACTGCGCCCTGACGTTCTCGAGTATGTAGGCCTTGGTGACTGTTGTGGGCGACATGAGCGAGAACACCGGTGTCAAGGGGTTGATGTTGGGGTTGGCATAGCGGTTGACCATGAACGACGGGGCGCCCGTTACGCCAAAGAATTGCTGGTAATAGTAGTCTTCGAGCATGGTGAAGTCGTCGGGGCTGTAGCCCGAGTGGTATGACAGCTGAACGAAGCTCTCGCCCGACTCCTCGAGCGCCTCTTCGAGCACAGCATGCCCTTCGGCGCAGTTGCTGCACTGCTGCCCGGTGAATGTCTCCACAAGGTAGCTGCGCTTCATGTCGGCCGGGTAGAAATACATCTTGCCGCTGCGCGTGTTGTCGTCGGCCAGTTCGTCGTCGGCGCCGTTCACGCTGCCCACCGTCACGCTCACGTCCTTGTAGCCCTCGCTATCCGAGGTTATGCTCGTGAGGTCGAAGTTGTACACCTCGCCCGGGCCGATGTTCACGCCTGACACTGTGTTGCTGTTCTCTTGGCCGCCCGTCACAGAGCTGGTCACCTCGAAGCTGGTGATGGGCTCGGTGCCGAAGTTGAACAGCTGGCCCTGGAACGAATACTCCTGGCCGGCCTTGTAGTAGCCGTCGGCATTGAACATGCGCACGGTTGCGTCGGTGAACGAGGGCACGCCCTCGACCAGAAGCTGCATGTTGAGGTTGCCGTAAGAGCTCGACGAGAGGTCGGCCCAGCCGTCGGCAAGGTATCCGTAGATGCAGCCCGGCTCGGTGTAGCAACGGTCGAAAGCCAGTGGCGAGTAGGCCTCGGAACAGGTTATCTCGAAACCGAAGTAAAGGTCGCGCTCGCCCGTGAGCTCAAAGGGGGTGGTAAGGTCGTAGTCTCTCCACTGTGTAGAGAATCCGCTGAGTTGCTGCTCGTAGAGCGACTCGCCGTCGAGGTCGGCCTTGACAAAGAATTTCACATTGTCAAGGCTGCGCGTGCCGAACACGCTCCTGATGCCGGTGACCTTGGCGCCGGCCAGCTTGGCCAGCTTGGATGCCGGAATCTTGATGGCGGCACTCTGCGTGGTGCCGCTGCTCAGGCGCACTCCGTCGGTGCGGTTGAAATCGCCGTTTGTGTAACCAATCCGTGTCTGCGCCGAAGCACACACAGGAAACATGATAAACCCGATAAGCAAGTAGCGTAAAACTCTTTTCATTATGTCACTCTTTAATCCTAAATTTATATATTCTTTATATAATTACATCATGAGTGTGCCCTATAGTTGCAACGGGCAAAACAAATTATCAACCCGCTACAAAAGTAGTGATTATATCCGATTTATCAAAGAAAAAAGGCGAAAAAATCACATTTTTGCATCAAAAAGGCACTTTTTATTGACAAAAACCTCCTTTTTGAATGTTCGTATTACACTATAAAATCGTTTAATTAAAATAAGACGTCGAGACCAAAACAATTCCGCTAAGAAACAACACCCACCGACCTCCGGCCGGGGCGCGCCCGCAGCCTGACAGAACGGGGCAAAACCGAAACCTGTGCGGCGGCTACATGGCAGCGGCACTTGCCGTGGGCGGAACGGCACAAAACGCCGGCTTCGCGCCGACAGCTGACGCCGACACCGGGCGGCCGTTGCCACAGCCTATTGTGGAATGGGCCGTTTGGCGGTCTGGAACAGGACGTTTGGCAAGCCAATACGGGCCGAAACAGAACGCAATACGGCCGCCGCGGCAAAGCGCTCCGGGCAACGGCCTGCAACCGGAGCCCTGCGCCGACGCCACGGCCACCGCACAGGGCCGGGCCGCCGGGCAGCTGATTGCGGGGCCAAGAGGGCACTTTTGGGTTAAAAAACGACAAAAACGGGCCCGGCTGCATACACCGTATGAAAAAAAAGGCTACCTTTACACCACATAACTAAAACTAATCCGAGGGACAGGCACGCCCCCCGACAACAAGTTTATATGTCATGAAGAGAATCATTTTAGGTTGCCTGGCCATGATATGTGCGGCAACCGCCACTGCACAGGCACAGACCGACGGCGCAGGCAAGGCGCCAAAGGCAAAGGTGAAGAAATGGACGTCGATGGCCCCGAAACTGAAAGACAGTTTCTTCAAGACTGCCGAGGCCACGCGCATAGGCGACAACGTGCTGCTATACCAGCAGACCACGGGCGGCTGGCCCAAGAACGTAAACATGCAGCTGCCGCTCGAAGGCGAAGCGCTGTCGAAGGTCAAGGCGGCCAAGGACGACGTGAACGAGAGCACCATCGACAACAAGGCCACCACAACCGAGATAACATACCTGTGCCGGCTGTACAACGCCACGGGCGAGGAGCGCTTCCGCCAGGGGGCTCTGCGCGGCATGGAATACTTGTTTGAGGCGCAATACGACAACGGGGGGTGGCCGCAGTTCTACCCACGCCCCAAAGGCTACTACACCCACATAACCTACAACGACGACGCCATGGTGAACGTGCTGAAGGTGATGCGCGACGTGGCAAAGGGCAAGGAGCCCTATGCCTTCATGCCCGACAGCACCAAGGCCAAGGCGCAGGCGGCGCTCGACAAGGGCGTGGAGTGCATAGTGAAGACGCAGGTGGTGCAGGACGGCAGCCCTACGGTGTGGTGCGCGCAGTACGACGAGCACACGCTGCAGCCCGCCCCGGCACGGGCCTACGAACTGGTGTCGCTCAGCGGGCAGGAGTCTGACGACATCGTGCTCTTCCTCATGTCGCTGTCCAACCCGTCGGCCGAGGTGGTCAGGTGCGTCGAGTCGGCCGTGGCGTGGTTCCGCAAGAGCGAGATACACGGACTGACGTTTGAGTTCTACAAAGACGGCAACGGGCAGCGCGACTACCGCATGGTGCCCTGTGCCGATGGCAGCGACTGCCCGCCGCTGTGGGCCCGCTTCTACACCATAGACACCAACCGCCCCTTCTTCAGCGACCGCGACGGGGTGGTGCGCTACGACATAGCAGAGATTGGCCACGAGCGGCGCACGGGCTACAGCTGGTATAACTCCGACGGGCTCGACGTTTACAAGCGCTACAAGACGTGGGCCGAGAAACATGGCTCGGCCCGGTAGCCGCCAACCTGCGTTATATAATAATGTGTGGCCCCCGCCTGCCACCGGCTCACAAGCGCCGGCGGTACAGGCGGGGGCCACATGTTTACGCCCCATGAGCCGCCTATGAGCCGTAAAGCCGCCCTTGCGCGGCCCTACGGCTCATAGGCGTTTTGCCAAAGCGGCCGCCCTACGGCCGTGGATGCCACCTTGGCGCCTTTCGCGGCTTCCCGCTTTGGCCGGCAACGGCCGGCCCCGGGCTTGCGTCCAAGGGCCGGCGGCGGCTCTCACTCAATCTTCTTCAGAAACTCGGCCTCGATGATTTTCAGCGAGCGGCTGCCACGCACGGCCTTCTCGTCGTTGCTGCTGTCGAGCTCGGTGACACCGGCAAAGGCGTCCTTGGCCTCCGACATGCCCGTGAGGCGTATGGTGTACGTTTGCGCCAGCGGACAATTGCGCAGCCGGATGTGCACGTAGCCCAGTCCCTTGGGCGTGACGCCCCGCCACACCAGCGAGTCGCCGGCATACACGGCTATGGGGTAAGAGGTGGTGCGGAAGCCCTTCATCTTCATGCACAGCTGGTCGATGGCTGCCTGCTCCACCAGCCGGTAGCTTATCCAGGCCGAGTCGGCATGCGCCTTGCTGCTCCAGCTGCTGTTTTCGTTGCGGTCGAAGCTGAGGCGGGCGTCGGCACTGTTGCTGCCGGCCTCGGCGCTCATCACGGCCACCTCGCGCAGGCTCGGGACGAACGACGGCGTGGCCGGGGTCTCGCCCCGCGTGAGCACAGGCATCAGCCCGTCGGACGGCATCTGCCTCGACAGTCCGCCGACCACACCCACCGCCTGGGTCTCAAGCTCTATCACGGCCTCGGGCAGGCCCTCGGCGCGCGCAACAAGCCTCACCCTGCCGCTCTTGGGCAGCGAGCGCAGCATGACGCGGTTGACGCCGCACTCCACAGGCAGCGTGTCGGCCAGCACGTGGTTAAGGCCCAAGAGCGACTTGTCGCCCCAGGCCCTGCTGCCCACCTGGTCGTCGATGGTCTTGGTGTTCAGTGCCAGCTGGTTGGTCACGGTGCCGAAGGGCTTGTTCATGGCTATGCCCCCGCGCCACTCGGCGGGGCCCTTCACTCTGAAGCTCACCGTGCGGTTGTCGAGCGGGCAGCGGCGGCCGGCCTCGTCGACCACCTCTACCTGCACCAGGGCCACGTCGGCCCCGTCGGCCTTCCAGCCAGTGGGGTTGACAATGGGCGTCAGCCTCAGCCGCGCCGGCGCGCCCGCCTTTACGAGCGAGTGGCGCGACACCTCGCGCCCGTCGGCGTCGTAGCCCATGGCCGTCAGCGTGTCGGCGGTGTGCCTCACGCCCTTGAAGGTGAAGAGAAAACGGCTCTCGGGGGCATCGGCCGACGCCACCACCTTGCCGCCCTGCACCAGGTCGACGCGCGCTGCGTTAGACACCACATATAGGGTGGGCACCTCCTGCCCGCTGCCATAGTTCCAATGGCCCACTATGTGGGTGCGCGGCTTGAGGTCGTCGACCCAGCAGTCCCACATCACCTGGTGGGCGTAGAACGCGTCTTTGGGTATGCGCATGGCGTCGACCACGCCGCTCACGCGGTAGTTGTCGGCCGAGCGGCCGTGGGTCTGCGTGTCGCTGAACACTATCTTCACGCCCCCGGCGTTCGACTTCGTGCCCTGGCCGGGGCGCTCGCGCCAGTAGTCGTACCACCGGCGCACCATCTCGGCGGCAAACTCGTCGGCGTTGCGGTTGTACTCGCGCGCCGGATGGCCGCGGTGCAACGGCCCGTCGCCCTCTTTGTGGAACGGGTACGACCATGAGTTCCAGTACAGGCGGTGACCCTCGTCGCGGCAGTATTCCATCGACCACATGGGCTTGGTGTCGCTCCGGTTGACGTAGAGCATCTCGCCGCCATACTCGGCCTCGGGCTGGTCGAGCATCTCGCGGCTGCCTATGGCGCGGCCTCCATAGGGGTCGTACTCGTTGCGCAGCGCCTTCATCAGCGCCATCTGCTCGGCGGTGATGCGCCTGTTGCCACACTCGTAGAACATCACGCTGGGGCTGTTGCGGTTGTAGATGATGGCGTCGCGCATCAGTTCCATGCGCTGCTCCCACCACCGCCCGGAAGGCGTCTTCTCGGCGTCGCCGGCCGGCAGGGCCTGAGGCAGTCCCACGCGGTCGCACGACTCCACGTCCTGCCGCCACGGCGTGACGTGCATCCAGCGCACCATGTTGCCGCCGCTCTCAACGAGCAGCGAGTTGGAGTAGTCGCTGAGCCACGCCGGGACGGCCGACCCCACGCCGGGCCACTCGTTGGTTGAGCGCTGCGCATAGCCGTGAACCTGCATCACCCTGTCGTTGAGCATTATCATGCCGCGGGCAAACTCGGTCTTGCGGAAGCCCGTGGTGGTGGCCACGGTGTCTGTGCCCACGATGGTCTTCACGCGATACAGGTAGCCGTAGCCCCACGACCAGAAGTGCAGCCCCGACAGCCGTTGCGAGGCCACGAGGGTGCGGGTGGAGTGCGGGCCCAGTGTGTGGCGCCCGCCGCTGAAGCGCGCCAGCTCGCTGCCGTCCATCTCTTCAACAATCACGGTGTAGTCTACCGTGGCCGGTGTGCTGCCGTCGTTGCGCACCTCGGTGGCGGCGCTGACGGTGGCCTCGCGCCCGGGTATGTCGTATTGCGTGGCATAGACGTAGGTGCCGGTGGTGCCCAGACTGCTGTAGAGTGGCAGCGTCTGGTAGACGTCGCCCACGATGTGCAGCCTGACATTGCGCGTAAGCCCGCCATAGTTGGCGTTGAACGACTTGGCGTTCCACTGAAACGTGCTGCCCGTGGCCTGCTCGCGGTAGTCCCAGCTGTTGTCGGTGCGCACCTCAATGCGGTTTTTGCCTTTCCTAATATATGGCGTGAGGTCGAAGCCGAAGGCCATGACGCCGTTCTCAGACAGCCCCACCCTGTGGCCGTTGAGCCACACCTCGGCTGCCTGGCGGGCCCCCTCAAACTCTATGAACACGCGCTTGCCTGCTGCATCGGCAGGCAGGCTGAAGTCTTTGCGGTACCACACCACATAGTCGCTCATCTGGTATACCGACACCCTGAAGGCCTCGTCTTCGTTCCACGCCCGCGGCAGGGTGACCTTGGTGCGGCTGTCGCCCATCAGCCAGCCGGCGTTGAAGTTGTAGGTTTCGCGCGCCGTAGCCGTGGCTGCCATGAGCAACGCGGCCGCCATAGTAAACATTCTGCTCTTTGACATATACATTGCTTGTTATCGTTTTCCATGCAAATATACTGACAATGGGGCTGGAAACGGGACGTTAATCGTACGGAAAAAGGTAAAATCGTACGAAAAGGGGGCCGCCGACGGCACCATGGCCCGAACAAAAACAACCGCCGGCCGGTGGCGGCCCGCCGCAAATCGCTCTGCCGCGAGGCCGCCACCGGCCGACACTGCCTGTTGACGCCGCTGCCACACTATATGGCATGGCCGGCGTAAAAAAAGCTCATTTCCTGGCCTTCGGAGCCACCTTCTTCACCTTGGCACCCTCGTCGACACCGGCCTTGGTGCCCGACTTGGCTTCGGGCTTGTCGATGCCCACCAGCTCGACGGTGAAGATGAGCGCGCTGTAGGGCTTGATCTGGCCTGCCTGGCGCTCGCCGTAGGCCAGTTCCTGGGGTATGAACAGCTGCCACTTGCTGCCGACGGACATCATGGTCAGCGCCTCGGTCCATCCCTTTATCACCTGGTCGGCACGGAAGGTGGCAGGCTTTGAGCCATGCTTCGACGAGCTGTCGAACACCGTCCCGTCGATGAGCCGGCCCTCATAGTTTACCTGCACGCGGTCGCTCTTGGCGGGAATATCGCCCGTGCCCTTCACCAGCACCTTGTACTGCAGGCCGCTGGGCAGCGTCACCACGCTGTCTTTCTTGGCGTTTTCGGCCAGGAACTGCTTGCCGGCCTCGCGGTTGGGGCCGTAGAGCTTCTCGTCCTTGGCAGCCTTGTTGTACTCGCGCTTGGCCTTGAACGCGGCCTCGGCCTCATCGGCCTTCATCACCGTGGTGTCGCCCTGCAGCGCATCGGTGAAGCCACGGTAAACGAGCGGGGCCACGATGGTGTCGGGCGTGTCGGTAAACTCTTTCTTCATGCCTTCGAGCATCTGGCCCTTCAGGCGTGCGGCTATGCCCATGCCGGCCGAGTAGGCCTTTACCTTGGGGTCGTCGCCCGACTTGATCATCTCGTTGAAGCCGCGGATGAAGTCGGCCATGTAGGCCGTGTCAACGCCCTCGGCCTGCTGCAGGTAGGGTATGAGGCCGTTGGTCATGACCATGCCCACCACATAGCTCAGCGAGTCGGACGGACTGGCCAGCTGCACCGGCTGCACCATCTCTTCTGCCTTTTTCTTCTTTTTCTTTGCGGCATAGGCCACATTGAACGATGCGCTTGCCAGCACGACAAGCGCCAACATAAGTGTTTTCTTCATACGGTTTGTAGGAATAAGGTCAGAGGCGGATGCACCACCCGCCTCTGACTGTATTTTAAATTAAAGTTACTTGCCTATTGATATCAGCTCAATCTTGAAGACGAGGACAGAGAAAGGCTTGATGTCTACCTGCTCACGCTCGCCGTAGGCCAGTTCCTGGGGTATGTAAACCTCCCACACGGAGCCTACGGGCATGTGCACGAGGGCGTCGGTCCATCCCTTGATGGTCTGGTTGCAGCGCAGCTCGATGGGCTTGTTGCGCTTGTAGGAGCTGTCGAACACCTTGCCGTCGATGGTGCGGCCCTCATAGTTTACCTTCACCATTGATGTGTCGGCCGGCATGGCTCCCGTGCCTTCCTTTATCACCTTGTACTGCACACCGCTGGGAAGCACCTTCACACCGGGCTTCTTGGCGTTGGCGGCAAGGAACTGCTCGCCCTTCTTCTTGTTGTCGCCGTATATCTTCTCCATGCTCTTGGCCTTTATCTGGCGTATCTTCATGTTGGCAACCTGCTGGGCCTGCTCGACGGTCATGAGGCCTTTCTTGCCCGTGACGCTGCCGATGAAACCGGCCATGAGGTTCTTCATGGAGACGGTCTGTGTGGAGTCGTCGCCAAACACTTCGTGGTTGATGCCCTTAACCAGCTGGGTTGATATCTGCTGGCCAATCTGTATGCCTGCATAGTAGGCGGCCTTCTTCTTGTCGTCGCCTGCACTGGCGCCCTCGTTGAGGCCCTTTACAAACTCGTCCATGTAGGTGGTGTCAACACCCATGCGGTAAACGAGATACTCCTTCAGGCCCTGGGCCTGCCCAACGCCGATGGCATAGCTCATGGAGTCGACGTCACTCTTAAGGCTGGCCTTAGGAGTGGAGTTGCCGCAAGAAGACAACATTGCGGCTGCGATAGCCATAGAGGCTACAACTGTTAGCTTTTTCATTGATTTATGTTTGTTTCGTTTTCTTCTTTCCACATTGGGATTACATCACCTTGATGAGCTCTACGTCGAACACCAGGGCCGAGTATGGCGGTATGGACTGGCCCGCCCCCGACTCGCCATAGCCCAGCTTGTAGGGTATGAAGAAGCGGTACTTGGCGCCCTCCTGCATGAGCTGCAGGCCCTCGGTCCATCCGGCTATCACCTGCTGCAGGCCGAACACTGCCGGCTCGCCGCGCTGAAGGCTGCTGTCGAACAGGGTGCCGTCGGTGAGGAAACCCTCGTAGTGGCACTTCACGCTGTCAGTTGCCTTGGGCTTGCGGCCCGTGCCCTCCTTTATGACCATATACTGAAGGCCGCTGGGCAGCACCACCACGCCGTCTTTCTTGGCGTTGTCGGCCAGGTAGTTCTCGCCTTCGGCCTTGGCGGCCTTGCCCTGCTCGGCGCGCTCGGCGTTGAGTTTCTCCTCTTGCTTGGCGAAGTAGTCCTGCACGATGGCCTGTGCCTCGCGGTTGGTCATCTTCAGGTCGCCGCCGGCTATCACGTCCTTGATTGCCGCAGCGAAGTCGTCTATGTTCATGTTGCTTGCGCCCATCTGCGCCAACTGGCGCCCTATGCCCAAGCCCAAAGCGTAGCTTAGTTTGTCCATTTTATACTTATTATATGTGTGCAATGTTTTTGAAAGCGTGCAAAGATACTTATTTTATCCGATTCGATGGACATATTTCGCGAAAAATTACTATTTTTGTGCATTGTTAAGGAGTGCAGGCAGCCACAGCCTACCACCGGTGGCGATGCGCGGCCGCGCTGCGACAAACGACAAAAACAACATGGACATGAAGAAGATTGTGGTGCTTACAGGGGCCGGCATGTCGGCCGAGAGCGGACTGAAGACTTTTCGCGACGCCGGAGGCTTGTGGGAGGAGTATCCGGTGCAGCAGGTGGCGTCGCACGAGGGCTGGGAGGCCGACCCGGCGCTGGTGACGAAATTCTACAACGAACGGCGCAGGCAGCTCGCCGCCGCCAGGCCCAACGAGGGCCACAGGCTGGTGGCCGCCCTGGAAAACGACTACGACGTGACGGTGGTGACGCAGAACGTTGACAACCTGCACGAGCAGGCGGGCTCGACAAAGGTAATCCACCTGCACGGCGAACTGATGAAGGTGTGCTCCAGCCGCGACCCCTACGACCCGCGATACATACAGACGCTGACGGCCGACAACTGCGAGGTGAAGCCCGGCACGCTGGCTGCCGACGGTTCGCTGCTGCGCCCGTTCATAGTGTTCTTCGGCGAGGCGGTGCCCATGATTGAGCCGGCGGCGAAGGAGGCGGCCGCGGCCGACATATTCATCATCATCGGCACGTCGCTCAACGTATATCCCGCAGCAGGCCTGGTGCAGTATGTCAGGCCCTCGGCGCCAATTTACCTCATAGACCCCAAGCCAGTGATGGCGGGCGGCGGGCGACGGTTCATGCACATAATGAAAGGAGCGTCGGAGGGCATGAGGGAACTGACCGCTGAGCTTGCCCGCCAAGGCAAAGGCTGAGGCGCAACCGGCCTGGGGCAAGGACGCCAGCCGAGGAACATGGCGCAAACATGGGGCCATGAGCCGGAAGGGGCACCGGCAAAAAGACTTTTAGCCGCAAACGTGGGTCGAAAGACGGCCGGTGCACACGGACAACGGCCCCGGCGCAACAGACAAAACGGGATTTGACAAACAGGGGTTGGCCTGTCGGCAAGACGGGCCAACCCCATTAAGCACTTTAAAACGACACGACGGGCAACACTGCCGACAAGGACCGACGACAACGGATGGCGGCAGCGCGATGGCAAATGGCACGGGAACATACCACCTATGCCACAGCCTGATTGTGCGTTGCACCAAAAAGGGATTGCCAAACAACGGCCACCAGGCACAGAAAGCCCAACAAACCAAACAAAACACACACAATATGGATATGACATTGGAAATAACGCTAAGGCTTTTCATAGCCCTTTTGCTGGGAGGAATAATCGGGATTGAACGCGAATACCGCTCAAAGGAGGCGGGGTTCCGCACGCACTTCCTGGTGGCGCTGGGCAGTGCGCTCTTCTGCATAGTGTCGCAATACGGATTTGGAATTGACACAAAAGACTCGTCAAGGGTGGCGGCACAGGTGGTATCAGGCATTGGATTCCTCGGGGCAGGAACCATAATATTCCAAAAAAACGTGGTGCGCGGCCTTACCACAGCTGCCGGGATATGGGTGACGGCGGCCATAGGGCTGGCCTGTGGCACAGGCATGTATGTTGCGGCCGCCATAGCCACGGCCTTGGTGCTTGTCGGGCTGGAAGTGATAAACTCATTCATACCGACCGTCGGCACCACCACAGTGCAACTGACATTCACCGCTACCACCAAAGAAAGCGTCAAGAGGGTTGTAGACCAGATAAAGGACGACTGCATAGAACTTTACTCTTATGAGCTGCGCGACCGACGGACGTCGCAAGGCGAGATATTTGAGGCGAGCATCGAAATAAAGGTGAAGCGCGGCAATCACAACGAACGCCTCATAGACTACATGGACGAGTTTGACGACGTGACCATATCGAGCATTGAATGACGCCGGCAGCACGCCGAAAACCCGCAACGGCCTTCTGGCCAGGCCTGCCCTGCGGCAACGGGCCGAAGCCACCGGCAGGCCACCGGCCGCAAAGCCCGGGCCCGCCCTAAGTCACCGAGGGCAACCGCCATCGTGCGCCGCCATTTGCCACGGCAACGAGACAGAAACACGAAACGGGCCGTCTCACAATGTGAAACGGCCCGTATAGAATGGCGCCAAAGCCCCTTCTGCCACGACGGCGCCCCACGCTGAGGGCCCACGCCGGGCGAAGACGCAGTGTCACTTCACCTCCCAGATGTCGTTGGTCTCGAGCAGCTCCATGAAGTTGTGGTACTTCTTCTTGGCGCTCACCTCCTCTATCTGCCGGTTTACGGCATCGTCGTAGGCCGGGGCCTCAACGTCGCGTATGATGCCGAGGGCCACGGGGAAGCCGTGCTCGTTGTCCATCATGGCCAGCTTGAGCTGCAGCGTGTCGTCCTGGCAGTGGGCGTCGTGCACGAGGATGTCTTTCTCTGTCACGCCGTTCTCGCCGAGCTTCACCACCTTAAGGCCGAAGCCCTGCTGCATGAGGCCGTACTCATTGTTCTCGCCGAAGAGCAGCGGTTGGCCGTGGCGCACGTAGATGGCGTTTTTCTTGCGGCCATCCTTGGTGTAGACACTCTCGAACGTGCCGTTGTTGAATATGACGCAGTTTTGCAGTATCTCGCACACTGCGGCTCCCTTGTGGCGGTAGGCCGCCTTGAGTATGTCCACCGTCTCGGGCGCATCGGTGGCCACGGAGCGTGCGAAGAAATGGCCGCGGGCTCCGAAGCACAGCTCGGCGGGCCGGAACGGGTCTTCCACCGTGCCATAGGGGCTCGACTTCGACACGAACCCGCGCGGCGACGTGGGCGAATACTGGCCCTTGGTCAGGCCGTAGATGCGGTTGTTGAGCAATATGATGTTGATGTCGACATTGCGGCGCATGGCGTGGATGAAGTGGTTGCCGCCGATGGCGAGGCCGTCGCCGTCGCCGCTCACCTGCCACACGGCCAGCTTCTGGTTGGCCACCTTGGCCCCCGTGGCAATGGCAGCGGCACGCCCGTGGACGGTCTGCATTGCATAGGTGTTGACATAATACGGCAGTCGGCTTGAGCACCCGATGCCAGATATCACTGCAGTCTCGTAAGGCGGCACGCCAAGCTCGGCCATCGCCTTGTGCAGCGAAGCCAGGAAGAAATGGTCGCCGCAACCGGGACACCACCTCGGTTGCCCCTTCTTATAATCGTTTGGTAAATATTCCATATTGTTAAAAGTTAAAGATTAAAAATTAAAAAAATCAGAGATGAATATCGAAGAATACAGCTCCGCTAAGAGCCATGCGCGTCATATTTCATCTTATAAGCCTCGACTATACGCAAGGCAAAGGCGTTGCTACGGTCTTCCATGAGATTTTCGCAATGCATATTCTCTTAATTTTTAACTCTTAATTCTTAATTATCTTACTGAACGCCTTCACAAGCTCGGCCACGACGAACGGCTGGCCCTTGACTTGGTTGAACTGGTAGGGCACGAAGTTGTCGACCTTCATGCGCAGGTAGGCGGCAAACTGACCGAGGTTTTGCTCGGCCACCACCACCTTCTTGTAGCGCATGAGCACCTCGTCGGTGTTGCGCGGCAGCGGGTTGATGTAGCTGAAATGTGCCAGCGCCACCTTGTTGCCCATGGCCCTGAGCTCCTCCATGGCCGAATATAGATGGCCGAAGGTGCCACCGAAGCCCACGATGAGCAGTTCGGCGTCGTCGGCGTCGCCCTGCACCTCTACGTCGGGCACGGGTATCTTGAACACCTTCATGGCCCTGAGGCGGCACATCTTGTCGTGGTTTTCGGGGTCGGTGGATATGGCACCGGTATCGCCGTCCTTCTCCAGTCCGCCGAGGATGTGCTCAAATCCCTCCTGCCCAGGCACGGCCCAGTAGCGCACGCCCGACTCGGGGTCGCGCCTGTATGGGGTGTAGTGGCCTTTCTGCTCGGCCGGTGCGTAGTGGGGGTGTATCTCGGGCAGCTGTGCGATGTCGGGCAGTCGCCATGCGCCGGAGCCGTTGGCCACGAAGGCGTCGGTGAGCAGCACCACGGGCGTGAGGTGCTCGAGGGCAATCTTGGCAGCGGCGTAGGCAGCGTCGAAGCAGTTGGTGGGGCTTGTGGCCGCTATCACCGGCATGGGGCTCTCGCCGTTGCGGCCGAAGAGCACCTGCAACAGGTCGGTCTGCTCGCTCTTGGTGGGCAGTCCGGTGGATGGGCCTCCGCGCTGCACGTCGACAATCACGAGCGGCAGCTCGTCGATGACGGCCAGGTTCATGGCCTCCGACTTGAGGCATATACCCGGGCCCGAGGTGGAAGTGGCGGCCAGCGCTCCGGCAAACGAAGCCCCGATGGCACTGGCGCAGCCCGATATCTCGTCTTCACACTGCACGGTGATGACCCCGCACGACTTGTGCTTGGCCAGCTCGTGCAATATGTCGGTGGCAGGCGTGATGGGGTAAGAGCCCAGGAATAGCTTCAGCCCCGCGCGCTCGGCGGCGGCAATGAGGCCATAGGCAGTGGCCTTGTTGCCTGTGATGTCCATGTAGCGGCCCGGCACCTTGTGCCTGGAGTCGATGCGGTAGGTGGCCGGCACGCTCTGGTGGGTGTTGGCGGCGTAGTCGAAGCCGGCGTTCACCACCTTGACGTTGCTCTCGGCAATGAGCGGCTTCTTGTCGAACTTCTCGCGCAGGAAAGCCTCGACAAAGCTCAGGTCGCGGTTGAACAGCCAGCAGACTATGCCCAGGGCAAACATGTTGCGGCACTTGAGCATGCTCTTGTTGTCCATGCCGCTGTCGGCCAGGCAGGTCTTAACCATCTGCGTCATCGGGCAGGCCACCACGCGGTCGGGGTCGATGCCCATCTCGCCGAGGTAGTCGTCGGTGGCAAACTTGGCCTTCTCAAGGTCTTTCGGGCCGAAGCTGTCGGTGTCGATGATGATCGTGGCCTGCGGCTTTGCAAAGCGATACTGTGTCTTCAGGGCGGCGGCATTCATGGCCACAAGCACGTCGCACTTGTCGCCCGGGGTGTAGACACGGCCCGCTCCGATGTGCACCTGAAAACCCGACACGCCCGTGAGCGAGCCTTGCGGGGCGCGTATGTCAGCCGGGTAGTCGGGAAACGTGGATATGCCGTTGCCCACAGTGGCCGACACCGTGGAGAAGATGTTGCCGGCCAGCTGCATGCCGTCGCCGGAATCACCTGAGAACCTCACCACCACCTGGTCGAGTTCCTTTACTTCCAATTTTTCTGCCATAAGTCTTTCGTATCTTTTGTTATAAACAATATCAAAGCAGGCGCATCGCCGGACGGTGACCATATCAGGCCACGACGAAAGCCGAAGCGCCACGGTTATCAAAATGCAAAGTAAGCAAACTTTAGCGAAACGGCAAAATGTTTTCCAATAAAAAAGTTGGACAAGAGGCCTTTTATGCACATATTATTGCAAAATGACAATAAAACAGCCATAAATACTACATCTTGATGCATTTTTAAGTCAACAGGTTATTGATGAAGCGAAATACGCGCCACACCACTTTCATTTTGAAACATAAGCCCTGCAAGCGCAACGCCGCCGCATGCCCCTGTGCCAGGAACTGCTCAACGCTGCCAAACCGGCTTCGGGTGACAGCATGGTTGCGGTGTGCTTGCATTTTGCAAAGATAGCCTTTATTTCTCATACCAACAAACTAAATGGCTCTATTTTTCATGGTGCGCACATCATACTGCGCTGCTGTACGCCAACCCTGCATAGCTCACCACACCCGGAAGAGACGCCGCCACGCTAAAAACGACGCCCCTCTACCCCAAGCGGCTTGCGGGACTGCCTGTGCGGCTTATGAAGAAGGGGCTGCCGACAACGCCTTGGAATATGCCTGCCGAGCCGTAAACGGCAGCATACGCCATGAGGTAACTCGGCTGTATCTCTATGTGGCATACAGGCCCGGCAACGACACTTCGGGCTACGGCAAGGCGCCCTTGCGAATTGCAAAGCCACGCCGGAAGCATCGTTGCCGTAAAACGGCAAGCCAAACGGCGCCTGCCCCAGGGCCGGGCAACAATGCGTCAACCAGGCCGTCGACACAGGCAAGAATGCAACTGAGTACAGAAAGCGACGCTCCAAGATTAGCGGAGCAAACAATTGAGGGGCTGCCCGCCACGATCCCTTACCCCCTTGCACTGGGCAACGTCCCCGAGGAAGAGCCCTATGCAAACGAGCCTGCAACAACAATAAGCGCGATTGCCGTAAAGTAATGACACCTTACAGACAATCGCGCTACATCATGTCTATCGTGCGGCGACGCTTATCCCCGCCATCACGACGCTGCAAAGCCTTTCCTCAACGGACAACCTTCTTAACCACGGTCTTTCCATCCTTACCCTTGGAGCGCATCAGGTAGACACCCTTCTTGGGATTCTTGACAGCATTGCCGTTGAGATCGAAGAATTCAGCCTTTCCGTCACTGGTCAGCGATTCTATTCCCGCCGCGTCTTCAAGCCACGTGATTGCCGACTTAGTAGATGTGTTTCCACCCTTGTAGACCATTTGGATGCCTACTCGTTGTGGCTCACTGGCCTCTACATAAAAGATTTGCATTTCGTTTTTATAGTAAAAATTCTCCCTGTCGTTCATTCCATAAGGAACGTCGATGACGCGCTGTTCGTTTTCGCCATTGTCATCTGTTACCGTGAAGACTACAGGAGTATTGCCCTCACCCATCAAGACATTGAAGTAAAGCTTTTCGGGTGCCATGAATTCACCCTCTTCGCTCTTCATGTCTACATCAAACATGACGCCGATTCCAAAATCTTCGTCAAATTCCGATTCATGGATAACGGGGGCCTTTGGCGTAAGCGCAACATCGGGCACGGCCTGGATAACAGGCCCGGCGTAGAGCTCGAAGGGGTAGATAAGCCTTTTACCCTCGTTGATAGAAAAGCCGGCGTTGGTTGTCGCCGAGACCCTCTGACTTGCGAGGTCGAGTTCCATTTCCAAGAGTGGAGCTACGCGATGCCTGTAGTATTTCTCTCCCGAATCCTCGTCCGTCTCAACTGTCACCGTGGAAGGAACAAAAAAGGTATACGCATTATCGTCCCGGTTGTAGCCTACATACTGTGACTTAAGGATGACACGCCCGTTTTCTATCGTTCCGTGAATCCACTGGGATTCATCTCTTTCCTTTTTGACGCTTTCCCAGAAGGGATTGATGAAATAGAAATCCTTGTCGGTCAGATAAGCCTTGATGTTGACCGCACGGTTTTCCATCAATTGGTTTTGATAGGTGAGTATGAATTTCTGGGGCTCCACGCCTTCTGGAAGAACGGTCTTTTCTTCGTCGAATGGCTCAAATACGAGATCGGTATCACCGTAGCCGTCCCAATCGCCCGTCTGTTCCACCTCGCCAATGATCATCTTGGGCAACACAGTGTTAGGGTATTCCCCTTCACCCTCCATAGTCAGCACACCGTCCTTGTATGTAAAGAACACGTCGCCATTGACAGTTTTCCCATCGTCGCTGTATTCGAGCGCCCACGTAAGATTATTATTGACAGGCGTGAGGACAAGCCGCGATGCATACAGCTTCGTGCCATCGTATTTGACATACATCAGCTGCGGCGTATGCGCCACATAGCGGTCGCCTTCAAGGTGTGTCAGCTTCAGATATGAGAAGGTGAATATTTTAGAGAAGAAACGCTTGATGTAGATGTTGCCGTCTTCTCCGAGAATAATCTCAGCCTTCTTTGCCTCCTGGAAATTGGGCTTGATGCTCAACCCATCCGAATAAAGTCCAAAACCAGAGCGCGTGAGGTTGTCAACGACGGTGCCGGCAGGAGGATTCTCTTCGCTGATGATTTCATCACTCGCCACGGGGAAGGCTGTCTGGTTGTCACCAACGTCACTCCGTGTGACTGAAAGGCTTACCAAGCTCGAGAGCGAAGCTTCGCGCTTAGAGAAGTCTTGCGCCGATGCCACTACGGCCATCATAGTGCCCAGCAGCATAAGAACTGTTTTCTTGATAAAATGCTTCATAACTAAATTGGTTTTAGGAAAGGAATATTAACGGACAGTCTGCTTGAAGACAATGGCTGCCCCTTGATCTGTAGTAATACGTATGACATAGACCCCTGACGCAAGGGCTGTCAAGTCTGCCTGCGCCTCTTCGGCCCCGGGAGATAGCTGACATACCTTTTGCCCTTCTGGATTCCATATTTCCAGTTTCTCGATGACGCGGCCTTCCACCGACACACGATACTTGCGGCTGCCTGTCTGCTCCCATCTGAGGGCGCTCTTCTCGGGCAAGGCCGCCATACCGGTAGCCACTACATCGACCATGGCCGCTTCGGAGCGGTGGCCGTCGGCATAAAGCGCAGCGACATAATAGCGGCCGTCTTCTCCGCTGTGGGTTACCTGATAGCGGGTTGCATGGATATCGTTGGTAGTGAATATCGTCGAACCGCCATGCTTGACGTCATAGCCGATAAGCACAGGATTATCCGCCATGCTCCGCACCGCCTTCACGGCGGCCTTTTCAAAGCGCTGCGCCGTGGCGCCGTGGCCTCTGGCCTTCTCCATGTGGAAGATGAGTTTCTCCGACAGCGTAGTTGGAATGGCGGCATGGTTTCCATGCATGCCCGCTTTTGCTGAAGAAGCGACAGCCAATTCGTCACGATAGCCAATGGTAACGTCGTCAACCATAAAGCCCAGCGCATAGGCGTCTTTTGCTGTCGACCTATGATGGAAGGCGATATAGAAATCTTTGCTTGTGTATGGCGCTAGGTCGATTGTCTGGCTTGACCAGTCCCATGATGTATCGTCGCCGTCGCCCGACAAAATCTTGTGGCCTTTCTCCAAGTCACCTGCCGTGGGTTGCCTGTCGCCGTCTGCCTCTACCACATAGACATCGAAGCGTTCGTAGCCTTTCTTCATCGCCAGCTTCAGCTCTTCAGCACCGGCTGGCATCTTCGGCAACACCGCCCAATCATCCATGTCGACGGCTTCCCTTGCGTTGAAATCATAGTTGTAACAACACAGTGCAGCCCTACCCTCATAAGCTTGCTGAGTATTTATCTTGAAGGTGTTCCCGTCGTTGTTGGCGTCTATGACGCGTATGTCTGCCGGGAAGCCGGCTGCGCCATATCCCTCGAAATCTTCCTTGTAGATAGGCTGAAGTAGGGGTTTCACCCATGAGAGCGTGACCATCCCTGTCTCGGCATCAAGGCTTCCGGTGAGGTTGCGCACCATCGCGTGGTTATCGTTGACGGTGATGAAGTCTTGCTTTGTCACCGTATTCGACCCGCTGCGGCCGGTTGCTGTCATCGCGATGGTATACTTGCCCGGAAGGCTGAAGCGTATCAAAGGATCGCGCACGGTGGCGCCACCGTTCTCGAAAGCAACACCGTCTGCTGGCGTGACTGTCCAAGCGTAAGTGTCGGCGGCCGGGAATCCTGTGGTAGTGTTTTTAAGCGAAACCGCTTCGCCGGCCGTGATGACGCGCGCTGCAGCCTCAAAATCGGCCTTTATCGGCTGTGTATAAGCCTCGCAATAGTCTGTCCGGGTGAATGTTCTCGACCCCATGTCGTTGGTTGCGACGAGGGTTATCGAGTATTTCCCGTCAGCTGTAAAACGCACTGTCGGCGACATGCTCCCGGCATTCCCATCGACAAACGTCACAGTTGAGGGCGAGAAGCTCCACTCCCATCGCGTCACGGGGTGTGACGGGTCTGAGTAAGTGGTGTTGACGAGGTGCACATCGTCATATCGGGAGACTTTCCTGTCATTCGTCTCAAAAGCCGGGTCGGGCTTTGAGGCGGCGTGTTCGAGGCGAATGTCATCGAGACCGACTGCAAACGCCTTTCCCCTTCCGCCGTCGGCATGGTTGAACCCGATGTAGACGAGGTTGCTCTCGGGTGTGAAGGCCACTACCGTACGGCCATATTTCTTGTCGCTTTCTACGTTGACCTTAGCCAGTTGCTTGGTCATAGACGCAGGCTTGGCCTCTGTGCCAAGTGCAACGAGGAGCTGCTCGGCAGCTTTGTCGAAGCGGCGTGACCAGAACGACAGCCTGTAGGTCTGCCCGGGATTTACACGGACAGGGCAACTGATGAGCCAGTCGCTGGCTCCCCGCGTGAAGTTAGGGTAGTTGAGCGCATATCCCTCACCGTTGTAGGCCATGAGGGTATTGCTTTCTGTTGTCCAGGTCGACTTGTCACCATTGACATCCACGACGGTCCAGCCGCTTTGGTCGAGCGGTTTCTCAAAATCGAAAAGGCACTCAGCAGCAGGGGGGCACATGTCTACGGCCGTCCCCATGGTCGTAAGGGCAGCGAAATTATTGGAAACGACCTCGTCGGCTGCTGCCTCAACGGTAGCCTTGAGCTTGAATCTTATGAAACCCATGCTGAGGTCGGCCATGAAAGTCAGCGTTTTCTTCTCGCCGACAGCCAGCCCGAAGGCCTCACTGCGCAGAGTCTGCGCAGCAATGTCGGCATCCTCGGCCTCGACGGTCAGGTTGACCACTACCTGCCCCACAGCCTCATGCCCCATATTGGCCACCTCGACCGTCACAGGGGTCGACGCGGTAAAGCCGTCGGGGTCGACGCCGGGCTTCAACGCCACAATGCCGACATCGCTGCCTACGGCATCTATGCCCGTTGCCACGAGCGAGAAGTCTTGTGATTCGACAGGAACAAGGGATACGTGATATGCATCTCCGTCGCCGCCCTCCTCCTCTATCTGCGAGGTTTGCAGCTGCCCCTTGTGAGTAATCCTTATAGTGTATTGCCCGCCGGCGATGGGATTGTCGACAACGACTTGCTCTACATTGTCGACGTTGTTGTCGGCCCGTGTGGCAGGTGCAGCCGGGTTGCTGACATCGAGATGCCATGGAAGCATCGTCACCCCGTCGGGGGCAATGATGCGCAAGTCGAGGTCGTTGACGAGCATTGCCGTACGGTCGTTTACCACGCCAAGACTGGTCAGCTTGTCTGAAGCGGCATCGGCCCAGGCAATGGTCACCCGTAGAGGTTCGCCGCCGCGTGCGGTCACTTTCTTTTCAAAGCCTTGCCCTTCGGCAAGTGTTTCCTCGAGGATAAGGCTACGCTTCAGGTCGTCGGCAATTGCGTTGGCTGCGGCGAGGGTGTTGAGTATGCCCCACCCCATCTTATAGTCGGGCCCCGCTGCATCACCGGCCTCCTCGGCGGTACCTATGACAAGGGCGCGAAGCGTGGCGGCACGCATGAACTGTCCTTGATTCCGGCGGCTGTAGAACTCTTGAAGAAGACCCAGCGAACCGGTCACTATGGGGGCTGCAAACGAGGTTCCGCCGTTGAAGCCATACGCCTTGTCGCCATAAGACGTGGCCATGAATACGCTTGTGCCTATGGCGGAGATATCTGGCTTTATGCGACCGTCGTTGGTGGGGCCGGTACTCGAGAAGTCGGCCGGGGACCACGTGCCCCCGAGGGCATCCTCTTTCGACACCGCCCCGACGACAAGGGCGTTCTTCGAGAGCGACCCCGTCGGTATGCAATCGAATCCATGCTCCCCGCCATTGCGGCTGCGCTCTTTGGTTGAAGCCACCCACCGCTGCTTTACCGTGTCGAACACGTAGCGGTCGTCTCTCGGCCCTGGGCCGTCGCCGTTGGCATTGCCGGCGGCGAGCACATGAAGGTAATATGGCGAAAGGAGCGTGAGCTGGTCGAAGAGCTGGTCGCGTTCCGTATAGGCGCCAAAGGCAGGGTCTTCCGTTTGGTTGTCGAGGCCTACCCAGTAATATCCCGGGCCCGGGCCATAATCCCCAAATACCCATCCGCACAATGCCCCGTAGGAAGCGTTGGCAAGCAAGTTGCCATCGGCCATTACGCCGGCAATCTCGTACAGGTCGTTGTCCCAGTCGTAGGCCTTGAGGAGGGCTCGCGGGGCCATGCCGTGGGCTCGTGGGTCTACGCCCGATGCCACCATCGTTGAAGCAACAGATGTGCTATGGTCGATTGCCTCTATGTTTGGCTCCATCGCCATGACGCGGCCACCAAACTCCCTGTGGCTTGCCAAGGGCATGCCGCCGTCCCATTGGAAAAGCGTAATGCCCTCGCCTTCGAGGTCGTATATACTGTTGCCTTGCCAGAGGTCTGCAGTGTGCATTAGTTGCGCCGAAGCACGGGAAAAGGTGGCAAGATAGCGCGGACGCCCATCGGGCCAAAAGCCGTCGAGCCTGACGCTGCGCCCTGCGACCACCGTGTCGAGGGGGAGTTTCAGGCGTTGGGCACGCCGGCGGATGAGCTTGCGCTGCTCCTCGCTTGGCGTGACAAGCTGCTGTGTTCGCTGCAAGAGCACTAAGCGCGACTGGGCTTTGATGGCTTTTTTCTGCTGCCGGCTCTGCGCCGATGCCGACAGGGATAGAACCGATGCCAGAAAAAGCAAGATGGCCCGACTGTGGAACGACGTCCACGAATGGGTAAATGTTTTGATCATAAGCACTCTTATATTGATGGAACAAAAGGATTTAGGTCTTGCAAATATATACATAAATATTAAACAGGCAAGAAAAACCAAAAGAAAAAGCTTGCCGAAAAGATGATTGCCGCAAAAACTGTGAATACATCGGCACTACAGGCCAAGCCCTGGGGCAAGGCAACAACCTTCCCTACCCGAATGCGGGGGCACCCGGGGCACGGAGTCGAAAAAGCTGTTGGAAGACGAAAACAAGAGTACCCCGACCGAGAATCGAACTCGGATCTACTCTTTAGGAGAGAGTTGTTCTATCCATTGAACTATCAGGGCAATCTGTTTTTCAGCTTGCAAAGATACAGCAAATATGCCGAAATAACAAAAAAAAAGGGAGTTTATTTTTGTGTTTCGCCCTATTTGGTGTAACTTTGTAGTCTAAACTACGCAACAAGACATAACATAATATGCAAGAGACAAGACAAAACAAAGTGGCCCGGCTACTGCAAAAAGAGCTCAGCCTCATATTCCAGCAACAGACACGGGCCACCCACGGCGTGATGGTATCGGTGACACGGGCAAGGATTTCGCCCGACCTCAGCGTATGCACGGCTTACGTAAGCATATTCCCGAGCGAGCGCGGCGAGGAAATCCTGGCCAACATACGCTCAAACGAGAAAACCATACGCTATGAGCTCGGCACACGCGTGCGCCACCAGCTGCGCATTGTGCCCGAGCTGCGCTTCTTCCTCGACGACTCGCTCGACTACATCGAACACATCGACGAGCTGCTCAAGAAATGACGGCCTACAACACCATATCGCTGTTTTCGGGGGCCATGGGGCTCGACCTCGGCATTGAAAAGACCGGGTTCAAAATACGGGTGTGCGTGGAGAAAGACAAATGGGCCGCCCAGACAATAAGGGCCAACACAAGCATACCCGTAATAGAACGAGACATCAACGACGTGCACACCGACGAGATACTGGCTGCTGCCGGCATTGGCAGGCAAGACGTGACGCTCGTAATCGGCGGCCCGCCATGCCAGACATTCTCGACAGCGGGCAAGCAAAAGGGATTTGCCGACTTCAGGGGCAACGTGATGCTGCAATACCTGCGTGTGGTTAGAGACATCTTGCCAGAGTTTTTCATAATGGAAAACGTCAGGGGGCTGCAGTCGGCCAAACTAAACAGCGTGCCTGCAGAATATGCCGAATACGAGCCGATAAAGGATGTCAAAGGCAGTGCGTTCCACTTTATGGTAGCCGAATTCAGGAAACTGGGCTACAGCATAAGCCACGCGCAGCTCAACGCCGCAAACTACGGTGTGCCGGAAAAGCGCGAGCGAATAGTGGTGATAGGGCACCGGGGCGAAAGGGTGCCCATACCGAGCCCCACGCACTCGGAAAACGGTGAGTTAGGCACAAAGAAGTGGAACACGCTGCGCAACTGCATCGGCGACATGGAACACCGCACAGACCTGCACTACACCGAGCTGCGCAAACGGAGCCGGCCGTACATGAAAATACTGAAAGAAGGCCAAAACAGGCGCAACCAGCCTGAAGACATGGCCATGCAGGCCATGGGCAAGGCATACTTCCTGTCCGGGGGCAAGACAGGCTTTCTAAGGCGGCTCAAATTCGACGAGCCATCGCCAACGCTTGCCACCAGTCCGACCATGCCCGCCACACTGCTGTGCCACCCCACACATCTAAGGCCGCTGTCGATAGAAGAATATGCAAGGATACAGCAATTTCCCGACTCATGGACTTTCAACGGGCGCCTGGAAACCATATACAAACAGATTGGCAACGCCGTGCCCGTGGAATTGGGCCAGGCCGTAGGGCAACAGATAATGAGATTCATCAACGGACAGACCAGCGCAAACGAAGAAGCCCGCAACAAAATACCTTATTCAAGGTACAAGAACACAACAGACAGGGATTTTGCAATTATGTTTGGACAACGAACATACAATCTCACGAAAACACTGTAGACGGTACAATAAGATGGAGCGACATAATCAAGTTTAATTCTGGAACAAAGCAACAATGAATTTCCCATTCTACATAGCGCGCCGATACCTGTTCTCGAAGAAAAGCACCCACGCCATCAACGTGATAAGCGGGGTGAGCGTGGTGGGCGTGGCCGTGGCCACGATGGCCCTGGTGGTGACGCTGAGCGTGTTCAACGGCTTCCACGACCTGGTGGCATCGCTGTTCACGGCCTTCGACCCGCAGCTTAAGGTGACGCCCGCAGTGGGCAAGACGGCCCCTGCCGACGACCCCGTGCTAACCCGGATAAGGCACCTGCCCGAGGTGGAGGTGGCCACGGAGACCGTTGAAGACATGGCACTGGCCATCTACGGCGACCGCCAGGCCATGGTGACAATAAAGGGGGTTGACGACAACTTCGACAGCCTGACACACATACGCGAGATACTTGTGGGCGAGGGCGAGTATGAGCTGCACGCCGCCGGCCTGAACTACGGCATACCGGGCATACGCCTGGCCGAGGCGCTGGGCACGGGATACCGCTACGACCGGCCGCTCAAGATTTACGCCCCGAAGCGCGAGGGGCAGCTCAACATGGCCAACCCCACCGACGGGTTTGTGGAAGACGAGCTTTACTCGCCGGGGGTGCTCTTCAGCGTAAAGCAAGCCAAGTATGACAAGAGCTACATTGTGACGTCGATAGGCTTTGCCCGCAACCTGTTCGGGCAGCAGGGAATGGTGTCGGCCCTCGAGCTAAGGCTCAAGCCCGGCACCGACTTCGATGCCGCAAAGGAGAAGATAAGGCAGATGGCCGGAGGCAAGTATACGGTGAAAGACCGATTCGAGCAACAGGAAGACACGTTCAGGATAATGAAGATTGAGAAGCTCATTGCCTACATCTTCCTCACGTTCATACTGGCCGTGGCGTGCTTCAACATCATCGGGAGCCTGTCGATGCTCATCATCGACAAGAAGGCCGACGTGGCCACGCTGCGCAACCTCGGGGCATCCGACAAGCAGATTGTGCGCATATTCCTATTCGAGGGCCGAATGATTTCGGCCATAGGGGCAGTGCTCGGCATTGCCGTCGGACTGCTGCTGTGCTGGCTGCAGCAAACCTACGGACTGGTGGGACTGGGCCGCTCGAGCGGCTCGTTCATCATCGACGCCTACCCCGTGAGCGTACATCCGGAAGACGTGGCGCTGATATTCGTCACCGTGCTCGCCGTGGGCTTCATCGCCGTGTGGTACCCGGTGCACTACTTCGCCCGCAGACTGCTGTGAGCGCCGCCACCCACGGGCATGGCACACCAACCGACAACATAAAACAACAACAACTCATGAGCAAGACAACCACAACCATCAGACTAATCGCTGCAGCGGCCGTGGCCGCAATAATGGCCGCTTGCGGCAACCACCAAAAGGGCGACGGAGGCAACAGTGGCGACAGCAGTCGGCAGACTGCGGTGATGTCGCCTTTCGTGCGCATCAACATCGACTCGACCATGGCCCTGGTGTCAATACGCGACAATGCCACGGAGAAGAAAATGCCCAACAGGCTGTTCTACGGCAAGGGCGACTCGGCCGAGGTTGAAAAACTGTCGCCCGAGGGCAGCGTGCCGTCGTCGGTGAGCTGCTTCATCATAGAGACGCAAGGCAAGAGGGCTCTCTTCGACACCGGCGTGGGCAAGGCCAACGGAGGGGTGCTCATGGATAGGCTGAAAAGCCTGGGAATAAAGCCGGAAAGCATAGACTACATATTCATAACCCACTTCCACAACGACCACACAGGGGGCCTTACCGACAACGGCAAGGCTGCATTCAGCCGGGCGCAGCTCTACGTGCCCGAGGCCGAATATGCCTACTGGGCCGGGGCCGGCGGCAAAGGCAGCACGGCCATTAAGGCCGTAGGGGCCTACGGGAACAGGCTCCACCGCTTCGGCTACGGCGACAAGCTGCCGCTCGGTGTCAAGCCCATGGCAGCACCGGGACACACGCCGGGCCACACTGTCTACATTGCAGGGAGGGTAATGATAATGGGCGACCTGTTCCACGGACTGCCACTGCAGATACAAGACCTCAACCTGTGCGCCGACTACGACATGGACCGCACCAAGGCCATCGAGTCGCGCAATAAATACACCTTAATGGCAGTACACAACGGAATGATGGCGGCCGGGATGCACTTCTTCGGCACAGGGATGGTTGACTTCAAGATGAACGAGAGAGACATGGAGCTCAAATCTTTCGAACACAACTTGCCAAAAAGATGACAGCCATAGCCTGGCGCTGCATACGGCAGACAATAGCTCGCCCGAACCGCCGCGCCACCCAGGCACAAGCCCGGCAGGCGGGAAAAGAAAAACCGTTGCGCCCCGTTTCGCATTGCGAAACGGGGCGCAACGGTTAATAGCACGGGCCATTCGGGAAGCCAGGATGGCCCGTATGGCACAGGCCGACGCCGACAGGCCAAAAGCCAGTCGCCTGGTGCGACCTAATGGCGGCACTCAGCGCGAACAGTCGACGGCCACCTTCATCACCCCGTCGGCATGGCTCTCAAACAGGCTGTAGGCCCGCCCTATGTCGCTCAGCGCAAAGCGGTGGGTGATAAGCGGCGTGGCATCGAGCTGCCCTTCGGCAATGAGACGCAGTATCTCGGCACAGTCGCAGCCGTCGACGCCACCCGTCTTGAACGTGAGGTTCTTGCCGTACATCTCGGGCAGGGGCAGCACCTGCGGCCCGTCGTAAAGCGCCACGACAGTGACCACGGCGTTGGGCCGGGCACACTGCCAGGCCAGCCGGAACGTGTCGGCGCCGCCTGCCACCTCAAACACCACGTCGGCACCGCCATGCTCGCTCTCTGCCAGCACGCAAGCTTGGCACGAGGCAGAGTCGGTGACCACCACATGGGGCCACCGCGAAGCCACAAAACGGCGGCGCACAGGATCGTTCTCGCACACCACTATGCGCCTCGGGCCCTTCAGCAGGGCGCACAGCAGAGTGCAGATGCCCGTGGGCCCGGCACCGATTATGAGCACCGTGTCTGACGGCCGCAGCTCGGATATGCGCACAGCCCAAAAGCCTGTGGCCAGCACGTCGCCCACGAACAGGGCCTGCTCGTCGGTCACCGACGGCGGTATGGGCGTAAGCCCGCAGTCGGCATAAGGCACCCTGACATACCCGGCCTGCCCTCCGTCGATGCGGCAGCCCAAGGCCCACCCCCCGTTGGGGTCGGTGCAGTTGTTCACATAGCCGTGGCGGCAGAAATAGCAATGGCCGCAAAACGTCTCGACATTGACCACCACGCGGTCGCCGGGGGCAACAGACGAGACGCCCGTGCCCACCTCTTCGACCACACCCACCATCTCGTGGCCCACGGTTATGCCAGGCACGGCACGCGGCACGCTGCCATGCTTTATGTGCAGGTCGCTCGTGCAAATGCTGGCCAGGGTGACTCGGACTATGGCGTCGCGGTCGTCGGCGATGGTGGGGCGCGGCTTATCGAGAAGCTCGAAGTGCCCCTTGTCTACATAAGTATATGCTAACATATCAGTAACATTTATGGATAAGTAGGTGTTCAAAATTAATTGTCATCAAATTGTGCGCTATTTCGGAGATGCATGCCAAAGTCCGAAGAGAGAGCGTAGCGGGCTACGCGACCGATGAGACTTTGGTATGCGGCCCGAAAGAGCACACAAGATGGTGGCAAAGATATAGAGGACACCTGCAAGGTATATTGTATCGGTTAATTTTGAACAGCTACTCATCCGCACTGCCTGCGGCCACCGGGGGCCTAAGGCAGCACTATTGTCTCTACGTCGACATGCTCGTGCAGGAACACCCGGGCCGAATCGCGGAACTTGTCGGCGTTCTCGGTGGTGAGGTAGTGGACGCTGCCGTTTCTCGTACACTTGCGCTCCATCTCGGGATGGCGCACGAAATAGTCGCGCAGGCTCGAGGCCACATACTCGCCCTGGGCCACTATGCGCACCCCGGGGTGCACGTATTTCACAATCTTTGGCATGAGCAGGGGATAATGGGTGCATCCGAGTATGACGGCATCGATGTCGGCATCGAGCGCCATGAGCTGGTCGATGCGCTTCTTTACGAAATAGTCGGCGCCCGGGCTGTCGGCCTCGTTGTACTCCACGAGCGGCACCCAGAAGGGGCAGGCCACGCCCGACACACTGATGTCTGGGAAGAGCTTGTGTATCTCGAGGTCGTAGCTGTGGCTCTTGATGGTGCCCTCGGTGGCCAGTATACCCACGTGGCGCGTCTCGGTGAGCGAGCCAATGACCTCGGCCGTGGGCCTGATGATGCCCAGCACGCGCCTGTCGGGGTCTATGCCTGGCAGGTCGTTCTGCTGTATTGTGCGCAGCGCCTTGGCCGATGCCGTGTTGCATCCCAGTATGACGAGGTGGCACCCGAGCTCAAACAGCCTTACCACGGCCTGGCGCGTGAACTCGTAGACGACGTCGAACGAGCGCGGCCCGTATGGCGCGCGCGCATTGTCGCCAAGGTAAAGATAGTCGTAGCACGGCAGCAGCTTGCGTATTCCGTGCAATATGGTAAGCCCGCCGTAGCCCGAGTCGAATATGCCTATGGGGCCGGGGGCGGCATTCAGTTTGTCCATGTCTGTGGGTCCTCCATGCCCCGGGCGCGGCTCATGCGCGCCAAGGGCTCACTTTAGCATATCTATCACCATCAGGGTCACGTTGTCACCCATGGAGCTGTCGATGAAGGGACAGGCGTTGCCGTCGATGTTGATTACGAAGGCGTAGCCGTTTTGGCGCCCCACGGTGCGTATGGCCGCGCGCAGCCGCCGGTGGAGCGGGGCGAAGATGTCTTTCTCGGCCGACTCGATGAGACGGCGGCTCTCCTGCCTGAACGCCACGTTGCGCTCGAGCAGCTCCTGCAGCTCGCCCTGCCTCTTGTGCAGGATGGTGGCCGGATAGCCCGCCTGGCCGTCGAGGAACTCCTCGTACTTGGCGTTGAACTCGTCGGCCACGCGCCGGGCCTCATCGTCGTACTTAGCCTTGAGCTCGGCCAGCCGCTTGCTTGCCGTGGCATAGTCGGGCATGGCCTTGAGGGCCGTCTCATAGCTCACGTAGCCGAAGCGCAGCACCGGCCGGGGCTCGTGGCCCTCGTCGGTCACCACTACCATTGAGTCGACGGCCAGCGTGTCTACCTCTACCTGGGCGCCCGCACAGAGCGGCAGGGCTGCCAACAGCGTCATGAGCGCCGACCGCAATGCAGTCTTGAAAATAATCGTCATGTGTCACTACCCTTTTTAAACAAGGGCGCGCAACAGCCGCTGAGGGCGTTGCGCTATCCCGTAGTTGTCAGAAAATAATATGTGGCGCCACGCCAAGGGGCTGATGGCTGCCACATGGCCGGGCACCGGGGCGCCTGGCCGCTGCCGGCAGTCTGCCGCAAGGGCGAGGGCCGGCCGTGGCAGCGTCACTTCAGGCCGAGCTTGGCCTTCACGTCGGCAGTGACGTCGGTGCTCAGCGTGGTGCTGATGTAAGGTATGCCGCCGGCAACGTCCATGATGTAGACATATCCACCGGCCTGGCCCACCTGCTTGATGGCGTCGACCACCTTGGTGGTGATTACCTGCATCTTCTCCTGCGAAGCCTTGGCCAGAGCCTGCTGGTTGTCCTGGTAGCTCTGCTGTATCTTCTGGTACATCTCCTGCAACTCCATCTCACGGCGCTGGCGGATGTTCTCGGGCAGCGTGGTGCGTGTGGAGTCGTAAGCCTGCGACTTGCGGGTGAGCTCGTCCTGCATGCTCTTCAGGTCGTCCTCATACTGCTTCTGCAGGGCGTCTACCTCTGTCTTGGCCTTGTTGTACTCGGGCATCGCCTGTATTATCTCCTGTGAGTTAACGTGTCCGAACTTCTGTGCGAATGAAGCCAATGGCGCAAACATCATGAGCGCCAAGAATAACTTTTTCATTGTTCTTTGTCCTTTTTATTGTTGTTAATTATGTTTGTCCGTGCAAATGCCGTAACCGGTCGCCCCGGACGCCGCCACAGGGCGTTCGGGACGGCCGTCGACAGGCCTGCTGCAAACGTGGGCCGCATCAGTATGAATAGCCCAACTTCTGCAGCACCTCGTTGCTTATGTCTATCTTCGGGCTGCCAAAGATGATGCCCGTGTCGCTTGCCCTGTCGAGCACGAGCTGGTAGCCGCGCAGGTCGGCAATGTCTTTCACCGCATTGTATACCTCCTCCTGTATGGGCGTCATGAGGCTCGTGCGCTTCTTGAACAGCTCGCCGTCGGGGCCGAAGTATTTGCGCTTGAGCTCGGCTGCCTGCTTCTCTTTTTCCATGATGGCATCCTGCCGCTCCTTTTTCTGCTCCTGCGAGAGGAACACCACCTCGTTCTGGTAGTTCTTGTACATGGTCTGCGCCTCGGTCGATAGTGCCTCGACCTCTGCCTGCCACTTCTTCGACACCTGGTTGAGCTGCTCGTTGGCGCGCTCGTAGGCAGGTATGTTTTTAAGTATGTATTCCATGTCGACAAGCGCGAACTTCTGCGCGCTCGCGGCCACGGCCGATAACATCATGGCCATCATCACCAATACTTTCCTCATAAGAATCTCCTTTCCTCCATTTCTTTTTGCTGTTATGATATATGCTGTAGCCAAGGGGCGCGAGGCCCCGGGCGTCAGAACTCCTGGCCGAGCACGAAGTGGAACTGGCTGCCGCCCTTGGTGCCGGTAGACAGGGCCTCGTCGAAGCCGTAAGCCCAGTCGATGCCCATCAGGCCGACCATCGGCAGGAAGATGCGCACGCCGGCGCCTGCCGAGCGCTTCATGTCAAACGGGTTGAACTTCTTGGTGTCGTACCAAGCATTGCCGCCCTCGAGGAACGCCAGTCCGTAGATGGTGGTGTTGCCGAGCATGAACGGGTAGCGCAGCTCGAGCGTGAAGCGGTCGTATGCGTAGCCCGGCGCCGAGTATGGCGTGAGCGAACCGTTCTCGTAACCACGCAGGCCTATGGTCTCCTGTGCATATCCCGACGAGTATCCGCTCATGCCGTCGCCTCCCATGTAGAAGGTCTCGAACGGCGACTTCTTGAAGCGGTTGTACGACCCGAGCAATCCGAACTCAACGCGCGACATGAGCACGAAGCACTTCTGGCCGCTGGTGAGGGCCGTATAGTTGCGGAACTTGAACTTCCACTTGTGGTACTCAATCCACCTGTACTTGTCTTCCTGCTCGCTCTGGAACGTGGCCGAGTTGGCGTCGGTGGCCAGATGCTCATAGTCTTTGCCGTCCCACAGCGACCATGGCGGCGTGAGTGTCACCGAGGCCAGGAACTCAGACCCGCGGCGCGGGAAGAGCTGGTTGTCGGTGCTCGTTCGCGACAGGGTCACGCCGAGGTTGATGTTGTTGCAGTTGCCGTTGGTAATGATGAAGTACTGCCAGTCCTTGAGCATGTAGCGCTGGTATGCCAGCGACACCGACAGCTGGAAGTAGTCGTCGGGCCAGCGCAGGCGCTTGCCCCATCCCACCGAGAAGCCCACCAGCTGCACATACTTATCGTCGTCGAGGTAGCTCTCGTAGTTGTTGTAATAATAGTTGTTGTAGCTGCCGTAGTAGTTGTAATAGTTCATCCAGCTGTTGTTGTAGTAGTTGCTGTTCACGTCGGTCTGCTTCGAGTAGAACGCTCCCACGTTGAACGCGTTGGGGCGCTTGCCCCCGAACCACGGTGCCGAATAGCTTATGCTGTACGACTGGTAGTAAGTACCGTTGGTCTGTGCGCTGAGCGCCAGCTGCTCGCCGTCGCCTATCGGCATGATACCACGGTGCATCTTGTTCTTGCCGAAGAGGTTGCGCATCGAGAAGTTGTTGAGCTTGAGCGACACACGGCCTATCACACCCGTCTGTCCCCATCCCAGCGAGAACTCCACCTGGTCGTTAGACTTCTGCTCGAGCTCCCAGTTGATGTCCACCGTACCGTCTTCGATGTTGGGCTTTATGTCGGGGTTGACCTTCTCCGGGTCAAAGAATCCCATCGACGCAATCTCTCGCGCCGAACGCATCAGGGCGTCTTTCGAGAACAGGTCGCCGGGCTTTGTGCGCAGCTCGCGGCGCACCACTTCCTCGTAGAGGCGGTCGTTGCCGAATATGCGCACGCTGCTGATGTGGGCCTGCTGCCCCTCGGATATCCTCATCTCAAGGTCGATGGAGTCGCCCACCACGTTGACCTCGGTCGGCGTGAGCTGATAGAACAGGTAGCCGTTGTTCCAATAGTAATTGCCCACGGCGTCTTCGTCTTCCTCGAGGCGCTTCTTCAGGCGCTTCTGGTTGTACACATCGCCCTTCTTCATGCCGAGCAGCATGTTGAGGTTGTCGGTAGACACCACGGTGTTGCCCACCCACGTTATGTTGCGTATGTAGTATTTCTGTCCCTCGTCAATCTCGACGTAGATGTTTACATGGTTGTGGTCGTGGTTCCACACGCTATCCTTGACGATGACCATGTCGCGGTATCCCAGCTCGTTGTACTTGTCAATCAGGTTCTGCTTGTCGGCCTCGTAGCGCTCTTCGGTAAACTTCTTCGACTTGAGGAACGACGACAGCTTGCCTGCCTCGTGCGTCTTGGCGAAGGCACCCTTGGTGAAGAGGCTGCCCTTTATCTTCTTGTCCGACAGGTTCTTGTTGCCCACGAGGTAGATGTGGCGCACCTTCATCTTGTCTTTCTTGTCGACATTGATGTCGAGTATCACCTGGTTCTTGGCAGCAACGTCGTCGCGCTGCTGTATGTCTATCTCGGCGTTCTTGTATCCCTTCTCGTCGAAATACTTCTTGGCCAGTATCTTAGCCCTGTCTATCACGTTAGGCGTGATCTGGCTTCCGGGCATGATGCCCAGCCGTGCCTCGAGGTCTTCGCGCTCCGACTTCTTCAAGCCGTTGTAGTTGATGGTGCTCACCCTGGGCCTGACCGACAGGTTGAAGCACAGGTAGACCTTGGAGCCCACAATGGAGTCGACCGTGACGGAAACATCCGAGAACAGGCCGTGCCTCCAATAGCGCTTCACCGCCTCAGTTATCTCCGAGCCGGGCACTGTCACGCGCTGGCCCACAGACAGGCCCGAGATGCCCGTGAGGACATAGTCCTCGTAGCCCTCTACCCCCTTGACGGTGAGCCCTCCTATCTCGCACGAGCGCGGTGTGCCGGCGTACGATATCTCCGGTTTGACAATCTTGTCCTGTGCCGTGGCGTATAACCCAGCCAACAAAGCCGCGGCAAGCAGCCCAAGCATCCTCTTCATATATTCCATCCCAAATATGATAATGTATGAGTTTCGTTCAATGTTCATCCCCTTCAACCTGAGCCTCGGTCTTGCCGAACCGGCGCTGCCGTCCCTGGTAACTGGCAATGGCCTGGCGCAGGGCCGCCTCGTCGAAGTCGGGCCAGTAGGTATCGCAGAAATACAGTTCTGAATATGCAATCTGCCACAGCAGGAAGTTGGATATGCGCAACTCGCCCCCTGTGCGTATCAGCAGGTCGGGGTCGGGCATGAAACGCGTCTCGAGCCTCGCCTCTATGTCGGTGTCGGTGATGCTCGCCGGATCTATGCGCCCCTCGATGGCGTCGACGGCAATCTGCCGTGCGGCTTTGGCCAGCTCCCACCGTGCCGAGTAGCTCAGCGCCACCACCATGGTCATGGCCGTGTTGGCCGCCGTGTGCTCCTCGGTCTGCCTGAGCTTGTCCTGCACCTCCTGCGGCAGCCGCCCGATGTCGCCTATGACGCGGAAGCGTACGTTGTTCTTCATGAATATCTCGTCTTCGAGCGACGACAGCACCAGCCCCATCAGGGCCGCCACCTCGTCGGCAGGACGGTTCCAGTTCTCGGTCGAGAAGGTGTAAAGCGTGAGGTATTCAACGCCGAGCCGCACACACTCCGACGTTATGCGGCGCACCGACTCCACCCCGGCCTGGTGGCCGTAGCTGCGCTGGCGCCCCCGTTCCGAGGCCCACCGCCCATTGCCGTCCATGATGATGGCAATGTGGCGTGGTATGCGTTTCATATCCAATTGTTCTGTCATAGAGTCAAAATCTATCGTTATGGCATGTCCGGCATTTTGCCCACACGTCGTAGGTGAGCGATAGCCGCAGCATGCTGTAGCTGTCGGTATTCTTGAACATCCCGCTGCTGTCGATGCCGTAGGGGTCGTCGGTGCCGTCGAGCTTGTCGCTCAGCGAGAAGTGTATGGCCCATTCCAGGGCCAGGTTGAGCCTTGTGGCCACCTTGTACTTAACGCCAACGCCTATTGGCAGGTTGCCTGTCACCACGCTTCCCGACGGTGCCTTGGCGTATGTCAGCCCGAGGCCTATAGCCACGTATGGCGTAAGCCGCTTTGCCCCGAAGTATTCGCGGCCGGTGCCGTAGGGCCAGAAGTTGTATTCAAACCGCAGCCCGGCGTCGACCAGCGTGTTGCTGAACGACACCACCGAGTCTTGCAGCCCGGGATACCACGTGCTCACATCGGCCGACGAGCCCTTCAGCTTGCCGTATGTAATGTCGAGCCCCAGGGCCATGCGCGGATTGAACCGATATTTGGCCACCAATCCGCCGGCCACTTGGTTGTTGGCCAGGATGCTGCCGTTGAAGTCGCCCTGGTAAGAGAGCAGCCCCACCCCACCGCCTATCTCGGCCCTGTATTCGGGGTCGGTCTGCGCCCCCGCCGTGATGGCGGCGGCCATGGCCATGGCTATGACGAGCAGCTTCTTCATCGGCCCCTCCCGTCACTGCTGCCAGCCCATGCTGTTGAGCCGTCCGCGCCACACCTGGCCGGTGCCTGCGCACACTATCCATATATGCCCGTTGGCGTCGGTTGCCGCGGCAAAGGCCGGGGCCGAGGTGTCAAACGCATCGGGGTAGGCATACGAAGAGTTTGCCTTCCATGTGATGCCACCGTCGCGGCTCTCGTATATCCGCGAGAACGGCTGCTCCTTGCACCCGCCTATGCCGGCGCCGCCAAAGGCCAGCTCGCTGTCGCCGTAGGCAATGACGGTGAGGCCGGCGAGCCTCGGCAGCAGGTAGTTGTTGCGGCTGTCCTGGTCCATGTACACCCACTTGCCCTGCTCGCTGCCATTCGAGTATTCCACTATCTTGCGCCAAACCACGGCCGTAGAGTCGTCGGGGTAGGCCTCTATCGAGCGGTTGCCGGCGAGCATCACGTAGTCGGTGCTGTCGACATAGCCGTAGGGCGCCGTGCACGATGTCATGTCTTGCACGGGCAGCAGCGTGCCGGGAGCGTCGGTGGCGTCGTTGCGCCATGAGCGCCCACCGTCGGCCGACACCACCATCACGCCGCTGGCGTCGATGCCATAGAGCTCTGTAGTGCTGGCCCCCACGAGCCGCTGCGGTGCCCCCTGTGCCGCCACGGCCTCAAAGGCCGTGCCGTCGGTGGTGCGGCGCAGCGTGCCGCCGTCGAGCACGAAGAGCGTGTCGCCCTTCACCGCCACATTATTATAAGCGTCGGGGCCGAAGGCCGCCCCGGTAGCAGTCCACGTGTTGCCGTCGGAGGCCTCTGTGGTGTAGACCACCGTCGAGCCGCCCTCAAGCCCGAAGAGCACCATCCTGCCGCCAAGCCCCACAAGGCGCATGCCGCCCATGGCTGCGAGCGAGGCGTTGTCGGCCATCCGCGTCCAGCGGAACTCGTCGGCCACCTCGCGGTGAATGTTCACCGTCACCTTGTACAGGCGGTACGAGCGGGCGTCAGAGGCGTATGCCCTCAGGTAGCGGGGCTTGCTGAAGTCGGTGCTGTCGGTCGACGAGAGCGACTTCATCGAGTCGCGGGCGGCGTTCTCGATATACACCATGGCGTTGTTCTTGGTATAAACGCCGCAGAGCAACTTGGTGGCGTCGACCCCCACGGGCAGCGAGTCTACATTGTAAATCTCGCCCTTGAGCTGGTCGATGTAGAACGGATAGTCGGCCACGCTCTGGTCGTCGACCACATACGTGGAGTCCTCCCCCGTCGAGGAAGTGGTGTGCTTGGTTATCTTAGCGCTTGTTATCTGAAACTGGGTAATGGCAATATCATCATAAAGCGTCACATCATCGGTATAGTCGGTGTCTAAGCACGACACAAGTAATGTTGCCGCCGCGAACAGCAGGCACAGATGACCAATGTTCTTACTCATTCGGTATTTATTTTTATTTTTAGCTGCAAATTTAATCACATTTCCGTAAATAGCGGCATCTTTCTGTCTTTATTAAATAAAAAACATACTAAAACGGGGCATTTTAAGTTCTGTTAGTTCAAAATAGCCGTTTTATGCCGACGTACCGGCCAAGGCCCCTTGCCGACCCGCAGGCAGAGCGGCAAAAGGCTGTACTCCGCATCGTTACGGCAGCCGCATGCCGGCGCGGGGCTAGCCCATAATGAAACAGCGCGGTATGAATCACTCACCCCGCGCTATTCCCTCGGACGGATGCCGTTGAAGTCATTGAATATCAATGCCCACAAAGGCACAACCGTCGTCATGAAAATCTAATAACATAATCTTTACCTTAAATCTATTAACTACTAACCTAATGAATAACAGTACCATTGTCGCAATGGTAGCGCAAAGATACAATATATATAAGGGAAAACAAAATTGCGGGGCATGTTTTTTCGACGCCCTCGCAATTTATTGATTTAAATCAACGCAAAAATCGGATGCACGGCTGCCTGCGCCACAGTCTGCGCCAGGGGGAGGCAATCGGCCCTGACTAACGCTAACAGGGCCGGCAACCCACGTCAATCTCCGGGCTCGGATGTCATGGCTATCTCCACTTGCTGCCCGTCGCGTATGGCATTCCACATGGCGTCCCTGGCCACCATAAGCTCGGTCTTGGCCTGGCTTTCGGGCCATGCCCTCCCAAAGCCGTCGGCAAACATTGAGAGCGCAGCCGCATTCTGCGTGTTTGCAATGCCTATGCTCAATCGCCCGCCGTCCATTTCATAAAACATGGCCAACGGCACGCGGTCGTCGAGGCCAAAGATGAATATCGGGGTATAAGGCCCTTGCGGTATGCCCGTCCACGCCTCGCAGAAGGCGTCGCATTGCTCGTCGGTAAGTTCCAGTATCAGCTCGCCGTCATTTTCCGTAAACCAGTATCTCGTTGTCATCCAATGCGCCGGTTCATCGCCGCCGGCGGGCTTTATCCAGATGTCGAGCGTGAGGTCTTCGTTAAACCTCATGCCTATCTCGTCGTGCTTGGTTCCAAGATATTTGCCTATGCTTACCAATGCGTTTCTTATGGTCATCTCGTTGGGGTAAACAATACCGTCATACTTTGTAGTTCCCAAGATGTCTTTGGTCACGTTGAGAAATCCCTCGCCCGTCTTGAACACAAATGTACGGCCCGTCTCAATGCCTTTCGGCGCATAGGCAATGTCCAAGACCACATAGCCGTCGGTCACATATTTCTCGGCGGGGTGTATGTGCCTCTCACGGTCATCTCGTATCCCGGCGCATCGCTCTTGCCGGTGAAGCCGACAGTCCTTTCGCCGGGCACGGCATCGATGTCTACGGTGAAACTTTTCGCCAATTCGGCAGTGAGCCCGCTTATTGTCATGGTCACCGCCCCACCGGCGCCGTCGCAGGCAAATTCCACGCCTTTTATTGCCACCTCCTCGCCGTTTAATGTCGTTCGGCACTGTGACTGGCTTAAATCCACGCCATCCATTTTTCCGATCTCTACCACTCCCCTGACAGCATCGTCATTGCTGCAAGCGGTAAATAAACTTGCGAATAGTACCACAGCCACAATTCGCACTAAGTGTCTGGTTTTCATAAACAAATTAGTTTAAGTTTTACATTCAGCTATTATTTCATCTATTATTTCATCACATAAATCGCCTGTGGGCAACATCCATACTGTCGATCAACGACTTAGTTTCACCACTTGCCCCGTTCCGTCATCAAAGTATATGCGCACGAGCATGTACGGGCCAGGGATTTCGCTCTTTGCGATTACAACTGTTTCTGCCATCACGGGCACGTCTCTCAGCATTTGCCCGCCCACGCTGTAGCACACGACGCGGGAGATGGGTTTGGCGGATTTGATGGTGTATGCCTCGCCGCCGTCAACAACAGACAAATCACCTGGATCACATTGCAAGTCTTTAATATCTGCATATATTATTTGATTTATTGAAAGCTCCTTCCAACCCTCAGCCTGCTCGTAAAGCCCGATACTCTCCAGGGGAACATAGACTGCCTGAGGGTCGCCATCAGTCAAGAACACATCGTCTCCCAATCGCGGAGGTACTGACGCCATACACACCAAGGATGGTTCAGGCGCATACCACTCCCTACTATATCTCGTTGGCAGGTTCCACTTAATATAGGCAAAAGCCCTGTCACCAATTGAATCAACAGACTCAGGAATGATCACCCTGCCAGACATGAGCATCCCTTCATAACAATTTGCATAAATTGTACGGGTTCCTTCCTTAGCCAAATATGAGTATGTACCAGCCTCATAATAGGATATCGGTGAAAAATACAACACGGTGCCATCTTTCGAATACACACGGCCATCATCATACTTGCAATATTTGCTGCCAATTGATGGAACCACACGAGTTACCCTCTCATTTTGTACATACCAATCTCTGCCATTATACACAAAACGTCCAAGCGTAGGGTACTTGCCAGCCAACTCAAATATACACTCAAAACCAGTGACATTGTAACGTCCTACACACTCAACGCTTAGCGAATAGTCTGACAGATGCTTTATTTTTTTAGGTAACAGCACACGACGCCCATTTTCCTTTGGGGTATGCAAAGTGCAGTGGAAAGCGTGCGCAGGCAACGTGTCTATGTCGGCGTCAAGCAGGTCGAGAGTGTCCAGACGGTCGAAAAGCGAGTTGCGCAGGTAGGCATAGTCTTCTTCGGCGAGGCTGCCGGTTATCTTCAGGTTGGTGACACCGGCCTTCTGCTCATCGGTGAGAAGGTCTTCGAGGCGGCTGCCGTCGACGTGAACGGTCACGGTGGTCGACTCCTGCGCCGTCATGGACAACGCCATGAATGCCAACGCTATAAATGTAATCATCTTCTTCATAATCAGTTCCTTTCTTCGCTTTTAGGTTATAAACAGTCGATCAACGACTTAGTTTCACCACTTGCCCCGTTCCGTCCTCTAAGTATATGCGCACGAGCATATACGGGCCAGGGATTTCGCTCTTTGCGATGGCAACGGTTTCTGCCGTCACGGGCACGTCTCTCAGCAGCTGCCCACCGACGCTGTAGCACACGACGCGGGAGATGGGCTTGGAAGATTGAAGGGTGTATGCCTCGCCGCCGTCTGACACATCCACACTGCCATTCTCACCTTCAATGGCCTTGATACTAAGATAATTTTCCATTGATAATATACCAATATCTTTCCAGCCTTCAGCCTGCTCATAAAGCTCAATGCTCTCTTCGGGCACATAGACACAGTCAATACCCCCATACCCTGAACCATCCATAAAAACATCATCTCCCAACCTCGGCGGTACTGTGGCCTCAAACAACAGGCCGGGCAAATGGTGAGAATAATGGAATGAGATAGGAATTGCAAGTTCAGCATTCAAGAATGCCATGTCACCAATAGAATCAACAGAGGCTGGTATAACCAACTTATCGCCTATAACACAATTTGCAAACGCACTGGAGTATATAGTACTAACGCCAGCGGGCAAACTGCCGCCAAGCCCGTCACGTTCCATATCGTTTACAAAAAACAACACACTGCCATCTGCAGAGCACAAAAACTCTCCATCCATCACACAATACTCATTGCTCTCAGATAGATCAATGTTACATCGACTTTCACCAGCCCCGCCATATACATACTTGTCCAACGTGGGGAACGGGCCAGCAAGCTCAAATACGAGATCCGCATCCCCCATGCTAAAGGCAGAGTCGGCCAGATGCTTCAATGTTTTTGGAAGTATCACCCTGAAATCAGCAGTATATACACCTGTCCTATTCCAGTTGAACACATTGCTTGGTATCGTGTCTATGTCGGCGTCAAGCAGGTCGAGTGTGTCCAGCTGCAAGAAAAGCGAGTTGCGCAAATAAGCATAGTCTTCCTCGGCGAGGCTGCCGGTTATCTTCAGGTTGGTGACGCCAGCCTTCTGCTCGTCGGTGAGAAGGTCTTCAAGGCGGCTGCCGTCGACGTGAACGGTCACAGTGGTCGACTCCTGCGCCGTCATGGACAACGCCATGAATGCCAACGCTATAAATGTAATCATCTTCTTCATAATCAGTTCCTTTCTTCGCTTTTAGGTTATAAACAGTCGATCAACGACTTAGTTTCACCACTTGCCCCGTTCCGTCCTCAAAGTATATGCGCACGAGCATATATGGGCCAGGGATTTCGCTCTTTGCCAAGATAAAAGAATTTGCACAAACAGCCAACGACCTAATAGTCTGCCCTGCTGCATTATAACAGGCAGCGTGGGAGATTACCTTGTCTGCTTGCAATATATAAGCTTCTCTTGAACAGTCTATGTCCAGCACGGCCTTCGATGAAGCCCGAACAGATTCTATATCAGCAAGGATTCCCCATATAACCATGTCTTTCCATCCGTCGGCATTCCTATAGAGTTCGACGCTCTCATCCGGCACATATATTTCAAAAGGACGGCCACTATCATATCCTACATTCAAGAATACATCTTTTCCCAACCTCGGCGGGGTCACAGCTTCACAAATAAATTTCGGCGGGTCGTAATGTCCGGTTGGAATCGGCATCTGAAAATCGGCAAATGCCCTGTCGCCAATAGAATCGACAGATGCCGGCAGGATGAACTTACCTGATGTCCAACAGTCCTCAAACGCATTTTGATATATAATGCGCACACCGTATTGAGGTGATTCATACATTCTATTGAAATCTGCAAAATAAAGCACCGTGCCATCTGCCGAATACATATAGATTGGTGTCGTCTTGTATGCCACGTTGTCTGCCGACGGCTCTATACGGCTCCGGCTTCCACTTTCCCCTTCATATACATATTTGCCAAGCGTGGGGAACGGGCCGGTAAGTTCAAATACGATGCTCGCGTCTCCCATATTTAATGAATAGTCAGCCAGATGCCTCAATGTTTTTGGAAGTACCACCCTAAAAATCGGATGGTCCAATACGCCTTTCACATTTTCCCAGTTGAACACATTGCTTGGTATCGTGTCTATGTCGGCGTCAAGCAGGTCGAGTGTGTCCAGCTGCAAGAAAAGCGAGTTGCGCAGGTAGGCATAGTCTTCTTCGGCGAGGCTGCCGGTTATCTTCAGGTTGGTGACACCGGCCTTCTGCTCGTCGGTGAGAAGGTCTTCAAGACGGTTGCCGTCGACGTGAACGCTGACTTTCATGCCGTCTGATCCGGCCCAAAGGCACTGGGAGGAAACAATGACGGCTATTGCATAAACTAACAATCGTTTCATAACTATCGCATTTATTGGTTAGCATTATTTTCTCTTTCTTGTCATTTAATGGTTCACTGCAAATTCAGTGGCTGCCTTGATTCTATCAAAGTCGCCTTGTTCAACTCTGCCGGCTTGAGTGTCTCTTCGGTCATATTTGCCTGGCTGCTTCGTCACACTGCCCAACAATGCTCTTCAGCAGGCAGACACATCTGCCTCGACAATCCAACCCAAGCCAACAGTTGATAAAATAAAGACTGCTTATCACTTTGCAAACACCATCCGCTTAGTGTCTATAAGTTTGCCGTCTATTATGAGACTGTAGAGATACATGCCGCTTGCAAGGCCTTCGCCAGTCAACACCACCGATGTCTTGCCACGCCCGGACACCGGCAACTGGCGTAGCTGCTTGCCGGTCATATCATAGATGCAGAGAGTGGCGTCATGCGCATCGTCGGGTATTGTCAGCCCTATTTCAGTGGTGCTTGCAAACGGGTTGGGGGAGTTCTGCCCAAGACCGGGGCCAGGCAAGGCTTCGCCACTGTCAATGCCGGCCACAGCCTTGGCCATGCTGCGCTGTTGCCTGCCGCTCACGGCCTCAAGGGCCTCAACCTTGGCGCTAAGCTCTCCGATGGCCTGCACCAGCAATGGAATCATCTCCATGTAATTAATGCCCTTGGTTCCGTCTTCCCTGACATACACCAAGTCCGGATAGACTGCCCCAAGCTGCTCGGCCGACAGGGCGTAATGCAATTTTGAAAGACTCTGTGCCTCGAAAGAGCCGAGCGGCAGGGATTTTGCCTGGCCTGCCGGCACAGACTTGTAGAAAGGCACGGCGGTGAGCGCGGACAGTTTGTCATGGGCCGTTTCGGAGTCATTGCCTATGGCGGGCTCAGCCCCATCACCGATAACCATGCCGTCTATCCCGCCAGAGACACGAAGGCTGCCTACCACGTCTGTCGACTGCAACGTAACATTGCCGTTGCCGCTTACTCTCATTTGGGCATTTGCCAATGCGACCGTGCAACTGAGTGCGATTGTGAGTAATAAATTTTTCTTCATAACTTTCTTATTTTAAAGGTTAATAGGCTTTAGTAATTTTCCTTGATGAAATCTTGCTGATTGCATATCACAAATATAAGGTTTTTACCAACAGACTGTTCGATTTAAGTGTTTATTTAAGCATTTTTAATGATACCCCATTCCAAACCGGGCGAGACGCGGGCAACAAACAGGCATCATAATCTCGCTTTTACACCAATAAGCATTAACTTTGCAGGCGATATGCCCAGCGTTTTCCACACCCTCCTGCCCACCATCATGGCTGCGGCCATGGCTGTGGCTACGCCCTGCACCGCCGCGGCGGCCGAGCAGGCCGACACTGCCGTCACCGGCAGCAGCTCTCGCGTGGTTCACAGGGTGGAGGCCGACTATGCCACCGGGGGCATAGTCCACACCGACAGCTACCTCAACGGGGGCAATGCCGAGCGGCGCATAATGAACCACGCCTCGGCCGTGAGGCTTAAGTATGCCTTCATGGCACCCGTAGGCAGCATGCAGTCGCGCATATACCCCGGGGCCTACCAGGGCGTGGGCGTGGGCTTCCACCGCTTCAACCCTCAGCTGGGCAACCCCGTGTCGGTGTTCATCTTCCAGGGGGCGCGCATAGCCTCCATTGGGCGCCGACTGTCGTTCAACTACGAATGGAACCTGGGCCTGGCCATGGGCTGGCACCCCTACGACAGCGAGACCAACCCCGACAACCACATCATAGGCTCGCGCGCCACGGCCTACCTCGACGCCGACATCTACCTGAGCTACAGCCCGGCGGCGTGGCTCGACGTGAGCGCCGGGGTGTCGGCCTCCCACTACTCCAATGGCAACACGGCCTACCCCAACCTCGGACTCAACACTCTGGCGGCAAGGCTCTCGGCGGCGTTCTACTTCGGGCGCAGCCCCGGGCGCCAACCGGCGGGGCCCATGCCGCGCTTCAGGCGCCACATGAGCTACGACCTGGTGGTGTTCGGGGCGTGGCGCAGGCGTGGGGTGGCTGTGGGCGACGGCGCCACGCTCTATGCCGTGCCGGGCACCTACGGTGTGGCGGGCATCAACTTCACCCCGCTCTACAACATCAACCACTGGCTCAACGCGGGGCTGTCGCTCGACGCCGTCTACGACAACAGCGCCAACATTTACTTCGAGGGCGACGTGCCCACGACCGAGAACGTGCGCCAGCCCAAGCCCTCGCGGCAGATGGCGGCGGGACTGTCGGCAAGGGTCGAGTTTGTGATGCCCTACTTCACCATCGACTTCGGCGTGGGCAAGAACATCATCGGGGCCGGCGGCGACTTCAGCGGCACCTACGAGATACTGGCCCTCAAGGTAGACGTGCTGCGCAACTCGTTCCTGCACATAGGCTACAGCCTCTACGACTTCCAGAAACCCAACTACCTGATGCTCGGCGTGGGCTACCGCTTCGGCAGCAAGCGCAAATGGCGCTAAAATGGCTCACCAGATAAATCCATGAGACGTTTTAGGAGTACGGGAGTACAGGAGTACAGACAATAGTATTTGACTGTCTTCATGACACTTTCCCCATGCCAGCAAAGCTCCCATGTTTCCATAACTATTGTCTGTACTCCGAGCAAAGAATTAAAAATTAAGAATTAAAAAAGGCTGTGCGATGATAGTCAAAAACTATTGTCATCTAACTCCTTGTAACTACTTCTAACTCCCTCTAACTCCATTATCCACAAAAACTATTGTCATCTAACTCCTTGTAACTACTTCTACCTCCTTCTAACTCCCTCTAACTCCACAAAAACTATTGTCTTAACTCCTTAACTTCCTAACTCCTTAACTCCTAATAATCCCCAATGTCTATTGGTTAAGTCGTGAGCCGCGTTGATGGCGAAACGGCGGCGCTGCCCGGGCAAACAAATGTCCTGCCCGCAGGCCGGACATGGCCGCGGACAGGACTGCTGAGGTATGAAAAAACAATAACCGGCCGGGGCGCGTCGCGCGCCGGGCCTCAATCTATAGCCACAGGCGACACGATGCCTTCTCGGCAGTCGTCGCCCGTATATTCCATCAGTTCAAGCTCACCGCGCAAGGCGCCCAGGGCGTTGAAGGCCAGCGACAGCATCTCGTTCTCGCCAGGCATCACCACCACCGGAGCCATGTATTCCACCTGCGGGCGCAGGCGGTCTACGCAGTAGGTGTCGTGGGCTATGCCGCCGGTGACGATGATGGTGTCGACCTTGCCGCCCAGCGCTACATACATCGAGCCTATCTCCTTGGCCACGGTATACATCATAGCCCCCACCACAGTGGCATAGGGCTCCTCGCCGGCCTCGGCGCGGGCCGAGAGGCCAATCATGTCGTTGCTGCCCAGCCAGGCCGCCAGGCCGCCCTTGCCGCATATCATGCGCTTCATCTGGCGCAGGGTGTACTTGCCGCTGTAGCACAGCTCAACCAGCTGCATGGCCGGCAGCGTGCCGCAGCGCTCGGGCGTGAACGGGCCTTCGCCGCCCAGGGCATTGTTTACGTCGATGACGCGGCCCAGACAGTGGGCCCCCACCGAGATGCCGCCGCCCATGTGGGCCACGATGAGGCGCAGGTCTTCATAACGGCGGCCTATCGACGCGGCGTAGCGGCGCGACACGGCCTTCTGGTTGAGGGCGTGGAACACCGAGCGACGCTCCAGGCATGGCAGCCCGCTGATGCGCGCCTCGGGGCGCATCTCGTCGACCACCACCGGGTCGGCCGTATATGCAGGGCACCCGCACCTCTCGGCCAGCTCGGCAGCTATGAGGGCGCCCAGGTTGCAGGCATGCTCCATGGTGGCGTGGCGCAGGTCGTGCTTCATGCGCTCGTTGACGGTGTAGACCCCGCCGCGCAGCGGGTGCAGCAGTCCGCCGCGCCCTATCACTGCGTCGAAGCGCAGCGGTATGTCGGCCTTCTCAAGCCTGCCTATGACGAAGTCACGGCGATATTCATACTGGTCGGCCACATGCTCAAAGCGTGCCAACTCGCCCACCGGGTGATGGGCGCCTGCCGTCCACACCTGCTTGTCGTCGTCGAAGATGGCCATCTTCGTCGATGTGGAACCCGGATTGATTACCAATATCTTCATAATCTGTGCAACTTTATGTGTTTTTACTCAGCCGAGGCCAGGCATGCCAGCGCAAGGCTCGTGTATTTCGAATCACCGGTGTCGGCCCTCGAGGCCACCACCACGGGTGCCGTCGTGCCGCACAGCATCCCGGCCATGCGCGCCCGCCCGAAGAGCGACATGGTCTTGTAGAACGTGTTGCCCGACTCGATGTTGGGGAACACCAGCACGTCGGCATTTCCGCAAACGGGCGACTTGATGCCCTTGAGCTCGCCGCTCTCTGGGTCGCACGCGGTCTTTACGTCCATGGGGCCGTCTACGAACACGTCGCCATAGGCCCCCTCGCGGGCCCGGCGCTTCAGCTCCTCGTAGCTCAGCGTATGGGGAAACTTCTCGCTCACCTTCTCCGTGCAGTGCAGCAGGGCCACACGGGGCACGGCCATGCCCAGGCTGCGGCAAACCGACACGGCGTAGCGCAGCATGGCGTCAAACTGGTCGAGCGTGGGCCGCGGTATCACGGCCACGTCGGTGGCAAACAGCAGCTTTGAGTAGCCGGGGGCCTCGATGGCCGTCACGTGGCTCATCACGCGGCCGTGCTCCAGCAGGCCGCGCTCCTTGTCGAGCACGGCGCGCAGCAGGTTGTCGGTGTTGATGCTGCCCTTCATGAGCACGTCAGCGTGGCCCTCGCGCACCATCTCGACCGCCATGCGGGCGGCGTCGTCGGGGGTGGCCGCAGGGCGCACCTCGACGCGGCCTGGATACAGGCGGCACACCTCGCCGATGTTCCAGCGGGTGAGCCCGCCGTCAACAAGCAGGAAGTCGGCTGTCTGCTCTTCCAGCGCACGACGTATCACGTACTCCGTATGCGAGTCTCCTGGGCAGACCACAGCCACCCTCTTGCGTGTGGGCAGCGAGCGCAGGCTGCCCGTAAGCGTATCGAAATCACATATCCGTTGCATACTAATTGTTCTTTCTTGCAAATATAACGTTTATTTTGTAAATTCCCAATATCCGCCACAGACTAATTCTGCACGGTTAACGTATAATAACACAGGGGTACGCCATGCTTATGCCGGCCCCGCAGGCACTGCTGCCGGGCGGCCCGTGGCGGCGGCGGCACAAAGGGCCGGCTGCACCGGCGGCCGATTTGGCCATGCCTGCCAATGGGCAGGCCGGCGTGTGGTTGGGATGCGGGCCATGGCACGGGGCCATGCACGCCGCCATTGCAAGGGGTTCTTTCATTTCTGGCTGTTTAGGTTGTTTAGGCTGTAATGGTCAGGGCCGCAGGGCCGGAACGGGGCGCCGCCATACTGAGGCGGCTTTGCGCCGGGCGAACCGGCCACGCGGCATGATGCAACAAATATACAAAATCATTACGTGAAAAACAAGTGTTTTTGTATTTAGACCATATTGCTCCGACTATACGGACACAAATTCCGACTTTCAGCAAACCAACGCTTGCTTTCTCGCAACCGTCGCAAAGCCCACTGTGAAACTGTTTTGTCAATGTGGCTGGTGTCAACTGCATTAGTATTTATATATACTAATGCCAGTTGACCACCATATAGACACATTGCAAGAATAAAGACTATGGTTAGATAGGAGGTAGAATAGGAGTTAGTAGGAGGTAGAGGGAGGTAGAATAGGAGGTAGAGGGAGGTAGAATAGGAGTTAGTAGGAGGTAGTAGGAGTTAGAGGGAGGTAGTAGGAGTTAGAGGGAGTTAGAGGGAGGTAGAGGGAGGTAGAGGACAATAGCTTTTGTGGGTAATGTCTTCTAACTCCATAAACGAGCGCAGCGAGTGATAACTTCATCTAACTCCTTCTAACTCCTAATAATAACTCCTACTTAATCCTTCAAAACTCATACTTACTACTTATTACCTTCCTCCTCATTTGTCAGAATGCAGACATTCATAAAAAAGGCGCTGAAAAGAGACAGCAATGCCACCCAGCCTGCCGTTGCAACGGGGGCCGTAACGGCAGGCAAAACCGCCCGTAGCACCTTGCAAAACGGGCCTTGCGGCAGTGTCACGGGGCAGCCTGTCGGCATGGCAGCAATTTATTGAACTCATTCAAACTTTTTCCGAAAAATTTGAATGAGTTCATTGCTATATGCAGTAAAAAAAAACCATGCCCGACGTTCAATCAATTACAACCGCTTGACCTCCTTGTCTGCATCGCTGTGGCTGTGCGAAGTGTCGTCCTTGCTGTTCAGCTTGTAACCCAGCGTTAAGGAAACAGCCCTGAAGTCGTATCGGTTAAGCAGGTGCATCACCATCCGGTCGTTGTAAATATCGTTGCCGTCTTTCTTGCTGTCGAAAATGTCATTAATCTTGAGTTGTACAGACAGACGGTCGTGGCAAAACGTCTTTACGGCATTGAAGTCGACCGACCACATGTGGCGGCTTAGATGCACGTTGCGGTAGTCGCCCGGACTCTGGTAGTCGCCTGTGACAAATAATGAAAGCGTGCGCCCCAACCGGAAGTTGTTGGACAGTTTGACTATCCATATCGGGCTGCCCAAGCTGTAAGTGCCCATGCTCGTTGCCAAGTTCAGAAACTGCTTGTTAACCACCGTAGTAACCTGTGGGGGCCATGCACCAAAGCTCTTTGAGACGACCACCGCCAGCCGCATCTCCTTGACCGAAGGCAGGTTGCGGTAAGACATTATTGACAATGCGCCCTGTGCAGCCGACTGCGTACCCCAGTTTATGATTGCGTTGCGTGTGTCGGAATAACCCAGCTGAAACTGCACCATACGCCACACACCTTGCAGCGTCAACCCATGCACATACTCAGGTTGCAGCATTGGGTTGCCCATCTGCCACGTATAACGGCTGCCATAGAGCACATTCTTGCTCAATTGGCGGTATGTGGGGCGGTTTACTTCAGTGGAGTAAAGCAACTGGGCCTGCAACTGCCCTACGCGGATGCCCCACGACAGGTTGGGATAGACCTTGGTGAATGACTGGCTCACATCTTTCCCGCCATTGCCGGGATGAAAGGTGAACCGCGCATTCTCCACGCGGACGCCGAGACCGAAGAGGCCCACACGGGTAAGCACCGAATAGTCGGCAAAAGCCGCGCGCTGCGTCTCCTTGAGCAGGCTCTGCGCTGTGGGCATCTCGTCAAGGGTGCTGAGGTAGTTGTCGTTTCGCCGTGTGCGGACATACTCCACCCCCACGGTTGCATCGCCGCGCCACAGCTTGCGGCATGCCGAGGCGCGCAGCGACATCATCCGGTTGTTGACACGGCTGACAGCCGTAAACGCGCGACTGCTACCGGCCCGGCTGGCCTCATCATATTCATTGTCTGTCTCGGTCGTACTGTGAAGGTAGTCGAAGTCGGCATTGGCCTTGAAGCCGCCAATGGCCCCGGAATAATATGCGTTGACAAAGTGGCTGCGGTTGCCGTGCCCACGTTGCAGCCCTGTGGTAAGCAGCTGGTCGTATGGCTTGCCGTCTGCATAGACACTGTTGTCTGAGCTCAAATCCATTCGGCTGTAGGTATCGAATGTCAACATGTAGCGCCCGCCTACATACGACTGCCGGCCTATCTGCCAATCAATGCCCGTGGTGTTCTCTATGCGGTTGTGCCTGAGGTGCTCCTGCTCATTGCTCACTTCATTCCACAACGTGTCGGCATATACAGTCTGGGTGAGGTCTTTCCATGTCAAGTCGTTGTCAGAGCGGTATTCAAGGTTGTTGTATGCCGTCCACCGTTGTGCGCTGTAGCGCAAGCCCAACTGCTCTACCACGCAGGCATTGCGGTTTTGGTACCATGTCGAGCGGGCATCCACGCTCAGCCCCCGTGCAAAGTTGGCATAGGTGGCAACCCTGACCACAGTCTTGACAGAAGCATCGTATTCAGAGCCCGGATTGGCAATCATCTCGATGCTTTCGATGTCAACAGACGAGAGACGGTCGAGCTCCAACAAATCGTATATGCGACGATTGTCAAAAAAGAACACGGCCTGCCCCCGGCCCATCAGAAGGAGGCACAAGGAGGTAGAGGACAATAGTTTTTGACTATCATCGCGCAGACCTTTTTAAATTCTTAATTATTAATTCTTTGCTCGGAGTACAGACTATAGTTATGGAACATGGGAGCTCTGGGAACATGGGAAAGTGTTGCAGGAAGACAGTCAAATACTATTGTCCTCTAACTCCTTGTAACTCCTTCTACCTCCCTCTACCCCCTATGTTTATCGGGTGGCCCGCCCGGGCGTCAGAGCCACGTGAGCGCGGCAGCCACCACGCCCACGACCGCGGCGGCCACAGCCATGACAACCGCGCTGAGCCACAGCAGCCGCCGGGGCACGCCGCCGGCCATGCTCACCATGCCTTCGGAGCGCAGCTCAACGCTCCGTGGGCGCCCATTGTCGGAGTGTTTGTTTCCGTTCATAGCTCAAGCTGGTTTTTTACAAGTTGATAGTAAGCCCCGCGCATGGCGGTGAGCTCCTCGTGGGTGCCGCACTCCACTATGCGGCCACGGTCCATCACGGCAATGCGGTCGGCGTTTCTCACCGTGCTCAGGCGGTGGGCTATGACGAGCACCGTGCGCCCGCGCAGGAACTCGCCGAGGCTCTCGACGATGGCCCTCTCGTTGCTGGCGTCGAGCGAATTGGTGGCCTCGTCCATGAACACATACTCGGGGTCTTTGTAGACGGCCCGCGCTATGAGTATGCGCTGCCGCTGGCCGGCGCTGAGCCCCATGCCGTTGCGCCCTATGCGCGTGTCGTAGCCCAGCGGCAGCGAGGCCACAAAGTCGTCGACGCGGGCCATGCGGGCGGCGGCCACGAGCCTGTCGGCGTCTATCTCGCCGTCGCCCACGGCGATGTTGCGCGCCACCGACTCAGAGAATATCACCCCGTCTTGCATCACCACGCCCAGGCGGCTGCGCCACCACTGCGGGTCGTAGTCGGCGAGCGGGCGCCCGCCCACGGTAACCTGCCCGCCCTCGGGCGTGTAGTAGGCCAGCAGCAGCTTGAGCAGCGTGGTCTTGCCGCTGCCGCTGGCCCCCACTATGGCCGTGGTCTTGCCCTGCTCTATGTCGAGGCTTACGTCTTGGAGCGTGGGGCGCAGGGCGTTGCGGTCGTAGCGGAACGACAGCCCCTCAACGCGTATGGTGCGGTCGGCCGAGGCGAAGGCCGCCATGGCGCCGTCGCGGCCCTCGGGGAGGGCGCGGTGTATCTCGTTGATGCGCTCGAGGCTCAGCCTGACGTCTTGCCACGAATAGACAAAGCCAAGCAGGCTGTCGACGGGTACGGCCAGCTGGCCCATGATGTACTGCACGGCGAGCATCTGGCCCAGCGTCATGCGCCCGTCGATCACGGCCATGGCCGCCATGACGGTTATGATGATGTCTTTGACGCTGCTTATGAGCACCCCGCCGGCCTCTTCGGCCTGCTGCAGCCTGAGAGCCTTCATCCTAACGCCAAACAGGCCGAGGCGGGTTTGCTCCCACTCTTGGCGGCGCCGGCGGCGGCAGTCTTGCAGCTTTATCTCTTGCATGGCCGTTACCATCTGCCATGTCTTGTCGTGGCTGTCGGCCTCGCGCTCAAAGCGCTCGTAGTCGAGCACACGACGGCGTCGCAGGAAGGCCGCCATCCACAGCCCATAGACCGCGCTGAAGGCCGCGAAGACGAGGAACAACACGGCGTCGTAGGCCAGCAGCATACAGCCGAACACGGCAATGGTCATGGTAGAGAAGAGCACCGTGAGCACATGGCCGGTGAGAAACTGCTCCACGCGGTCATGGTCGGCCATGCGCTGCAGCAGGTCGCCGGTGTGCTTGGTGTCGAAGAAGGGCATGGGCAGGCTGAGCAGCTTGGCGAAGAAGTCGGACAGTATGCTAAGGTTGACCCTCATGCTGACGTGCGTAAGCAGCCAGCGGCGCACGAAGTCGAGGGCCGTGGCGCTGAACGTGAGCATGAGCTGGCCCGCCAGCACGAGCCACACAAAGCCAATGTCGCGCAGGGCTATGCCCCTGTCTACCACGGCCTGGGTGAGCAGGGGCAGCAGCAGCTGTATGGCACTGCCTATGGCCAGCCCTGCCAGCACATGGGCGAAGGCAGCCTTGTAGCGGCGGACATAGGCCATCAGGAAGCGCACCGAGCCGGTGTCGCCGCCACGCTTGCCGGTGGCTGCCTCGGCGAAGGCCGGGGTGGTTTCCAAGAGCATGGCTATGCCCTTGTCTTCGCCATCGGAGCGCGAACTGAGCCAGCCCTCCTCAAGCTCGGCGCGCGAATATTCCACGAGGCCCTTGGCCGGGTCGGCCACACAGTAGCGCAACCTGCGCCCGCGCCCCCTGATGCGGTAGAGCACCACAAAGTGGCGCTGCCGCCAGTGGAGTATGCAGGGCAGAGGGGCCTTGGCAAGCATATCCACCGGCAGGCGCCCGCTGACGGTGTGTAGGCCCAGGGCCTCGGCGGCACGGCTCATGCCGAGCAGCGAGACACCCTCGGCCGTAGACGGACACAGCTCCTCGACCTCGGCCGCCGACATCTTGCGGCCGTGGTATTCGCACACCATCTGCAGGCAGGCTATGCCGCACTGCATGGCGTCGTGCTGCATGCGAAAGGGGAAAACGGACATTGAGAGCTTTGAGTTATGAGTTATGAGTTAAAAATTAAGAGTTAAGAACTTGATAAGTTAAGAATTAAGAATTACGAAAAGGCTGCGCGGTGATAGTCAAATGCAAATGTCTGTACTCCTACACTCCTGTACTCCTGTCTCCTAAAGACGCATCCCGATGCAAATTCTTAAACATTTCACATCTTCATGATTCCCGACGAGCCACGGTCAACCTCAAGCTCGGTGTTGTTGTAAGCCGACATCGTGGGCACGCTTGTGCCCATCGACCAGTCGGCATACACCGACTGGTTGTCGCCGATGGCGTAATTGGCCGTCAGGGTGGGCCGCCCCTGCACCTTGAACACCGTGCCATAGCCCCTTATGCTGTAACGCTCGAAATAGATGCCCGGCTGCAGGCTTACGCTCAGCTTGCCGGCAAAGGTGTGGGTATAGGTGGGCAGCAGCTGCAAACCGCCGTCCTGCACCTCTTGCTCGGCGCCCGAGGTGCCCGCATAGGTGGCGTGCTGCCATATGTTGTAGCCCCACAGGAAGAGGGTGATGGCATTGTTGTGGCGCAGGTCGACGACGTATTTTAGCTGCGCCTCTAAGGTGTTGCGCCTCTCATTGGCGTCGGACACCACTGGCGCGAGCCCACCTTCGGCGTAGGTGCGGTCGTATGTGTTGTAGCCATGATGGTAGCTTGCCTGGGCGCGCAGCGTGTGGCCCTCGCGAGGCTTTGTCTCGACAAACAGCGTGGCTGCTGCCACAGCGTCGCGGCTACGTGTGGCCGTGGCGGCCACGGCGCCGGGGTATGCCTGCGGCGAATAGTCCACCGACGTGCGGCTGTCGGCCGGTGAGTCATTCAGGCTCATGCCCAGGTCGGCGTAGGCACTGGTCTTGCCGGTGCGGTAGGCCATGCGTACCTTTCCGTAATAAAAGCGCATCTTCGACAGGCGGTCTATGGCGGTAGACACCTTTGTGAAGGGCGTGGCCAGGGCATAGTGCTCCGTGGCCGACGCTCCCGGCCCGTCGTCGTCTACCAGGCTCGCCCCTCCCATCACCGACAGGCTCAGGCGGCCCATGTCGGCCCCGGCCTGCGCCCCGAAGTCGCCGCCATATCTGTCGGTGAGCATCGACAGCGCACGCAGGTCGACATATCCGCCCCGCTCATACTTCTGCGTGATGAAGTTGAGCACGCTGTGCTCGCCGGGAAACGAGGCCGAGAGCCCGTCGTAATACTCAACCCTCACTATGTCTTTCGGCCTCAGGCGGTTGGCCTCGGCGGCGTCTGTCTTGCGGTTGTCTATATATATTGTTGGCGCGGTGTTGTTGGCATTCTTCACCGTACCGCCCAGACGGTCGACAATCAGCTTGGGTATCATCATGTTGGCCAGCAGGCCCAAGCCCGTGCTTGAGGCAGAGACCTGGCTACGCGTTGGCATGTAGGCGGTGTGGTCGCCTTTCTGTATGGCCGTACGCCCCTCTACGGTGACGCCACCAAGCTCCATCTGCCGGTATATGCTGTCACTTGCCGCCGGGGCGGTTTGCGTGCTGTCGGCCGGGGCGGTCTGCGCCGATGCGCCGGCAAAACAACAGGCCAACGCCACTGATGCCAAAAACTTCTTCTCCATAATGCGTGTCTGTTTTATTGAATTGTTGAACGTTAGCTTGCCCCACAGCAGCCCCCTGATGCGGTAGAGCACAAAGAATTGACACAGCCGCCGATTGTGCATGCAGGGCAGAGAGGCCTTGGCAAGCATGCCCATCGGCATTGTACAGAACAGGCAAATACGCGGCCACAAAGCTCAGAACGTGCCTTTGTCTGTATCCCGGTTTGTTATCTTCTTTCTTATCTTGCTGTCCTTGCCCTTGAACAGCGTGTAGCTTGCCCCTATGACAAACATAGAGGCATTGTCGTTGATGATGTTGGTGGATGAGTGAGCGATGATGTCATTGGGCAATGTCTCGGAATGGTATTTTGACCTTGAGAACGCCCAGTAGCAGCCGGCGTTCAGCATAAGCTGCTTGTGACGGTAATAGACCATGACGTGGCCAGCGTTTTCGTCGTCGGAAAGGTATGGCCCGCTTATACACCTCGACACGATGTTGCCGGTATAGTAGGCCCCAAACCGCCCGTGGCTGAGGTTGACCGTATACCACAGCGGCGTATACCATTTTGAGCTCACCCCCATCAGCCTGCTGTCAATGCGCTGGTTGACAGCCTTTCCGTAGAGGTTGACCGTGAGAAGCCCAGAGGAGAACGGGCGTATGGCAACAGAGTATGTGGCACCCAGTTGCCTGAAGCTCTCGGCGTTCTCGTATGTCTGCACCACGCTGCCCGACTCTGTGGCATGGTAATACGTATTGATGGGGTTGTTGGTGAACGATGCAAGCATCGAGACGTTGAGGTCTATCCACGACAGGCGGTGGCCAACGCCAAGCGAGCATGAATATGTGTTTGAGCTGCGCAAATAGGGATTGCCCCGCTTCACCAGCCTGTAGGCCAGCTGCACGGCGTTGTTGCTGAGCTGGGATATGCCGGGTGGCTCTGATTGCGACGACAATTCCAACCTCACAATGCCGTTTTTGTATGAATAAGACAGCAAAAGCTGAGGCGAGAACACCACTGATGTTTGATGGGTGTCGTCGTTGGAGGTGCGCAACAACGTTGCTCCTGCGCTTACCCTATATCCCAGCCGCTTGTGCGAGCCTCCATATTCGGCGTAAGCGTAGTGGCTGCTGTTGGCCGAACGGTAGCGGTATTCGCGGTTGTCGCTGAGCGTGTTGCTGATGTAGGCCGTCGACCGCCCGGCCATTCCCCTGTATCCTATGTTCATTGAAGAGTTCTTCCACAATCGCGTATACATCATTTCCGCGATCAGCGAAACCTTATGGTTACGCGACGTCATGTTGTCGTCAAGCATTGTGGCGCCGTCATCGCCCGCCCACTGCCTGTTGCTCTCGCTCTGGTCATTGTGGTAGTATGTGCCCACCACATCAGCAACAATCTCATGCTTTTTGCCAATCTTCTTGTTCAGATAAACGTTGACCGTAGGGCCAAATGTGTTGAGCTTGCTGTGGCTCTCGCCGTTTCCCCCGGCCCAGTTGTCATCACCAAGGGTGGTGACCCGCATGTCGGCCTGGCTGAACGAGTGTGACAGCGACGGGCTGAAGGCCACCTGCATCACCAGGTCTTCGGGCTTGTTGTAAGTGTATTTCAAGTCGAAGTCATTGTTTGTATATCCAAAGGGCCGGCTGTTATGGTATATGTAGCTCGCCCCCTTGCCACTGCCGGGAATGTCGAACTGCTCTGTCCACTCGCAGTCACTGTAGTTTCGGTAAGACAGCGAGTAGTCGAAAGACAGCTGGTGGCGCCCGGATGTGAGGCGCAGCCATGTGCCGGCATCGCCAAACTTTGTTGTCAGCGCGTGCTGTCCTCCGACGCCAAGGGCAAACCCATTGTCGAGGCGCTTGGTGATTATGTCGACCACCGTTCCCATGCCAACATATTTGGCCGGTGGCACAACATATTGCTCCACCCTTATTACCTTGTTGGCAGGCACAGACTTCAAGTCGTAGTCAGAGCAAGGCACACCGTTGAGCAACAGCATAACCTTGCCACCATCCATCATCTTCAGCCTGCTGCTCACAGGATCAACATGAACATCACGCAATGTGGCCACGAGGTCGGCCGCATGCTGAGCTTTCTCCACCTGCTCTTCGGTAAACGTATACGTGTCGCGGTCGGCACGGGTGGTCTTGCGGCTGCCTTTTACTGTCACTCCTGCCAGCTCCATCTGTCTGGACACACTGTCAAGGCTCACAGCCTCACGGGTGCTGTCGGCGGCGTGCACGTTTGCTTCTGCCCGCGTGCTGTCGGACGGGGCGGTCTGCGCCGATGCGCCGGCACAACAACATGCCAACGCCACTGATGCCAAAAACTTCTTATCCATAATGCGTGTCTGTTTAATTGAATTGATGAATGTTAGTTATAAAGGATGTCAAGCACCCGGCAGCAGCCCCCTGATGCGGGCCTCATTGACAACATGACTCTCGGCGTAGTGCGGAAACCTATCCATGAAGCAATCTGGGCCGTGGCCGCCTTTGCGCATCTCTATGCCTTTGGTGATGCATGGCCCCATGCAAACAGGCAGGAGCTTGCAAGAAAGGCACTTGGGATTGTTGAATGCAGGTGAAGAATACATGTAGGCCAGCAAGCCGTCTTTCCATTTCACAGTCCCGTCTTCCGACAACGAGCCGACACACCGACTTTCGTCATAACCGCGCGCGGTGCACTTAAACACCCGTCCATCATAATTTATTACATACTGGTGCAGCCTGTCGGCATAGCAGCTATAAAATTTCTTTGGTGTCATCAGGTGGTTATCCACTCTGAAGCCACAGGCCTTGAATGAAGTCTGTACTTTAGCCAGCTGCTCGTAATCAGCTGAGGTGCAGTTTATTTGCCACACTTTCTGAAAGTCTACAGAGATGTGCTTCTTTGCGTTGTCGGTTATCAGCGGAATGATGTCCTCAATGCCATGCAGCGTCCGTTTGTCATAGTTTATCCTGAGAATAATGCTTATCCCCGGTATTATTTCAGGCAATAGGTTTATGTTGCTTACTATTTTTTTGAACGTCCCCCTTTTGTCCGAGTTGCGTTTTATCAGGTCGTGACGCCTCTCGTTTCCATCAAGCGCTATCTGCAAGCTCGTGAAACGTAGGTCTGCCATGCGCCTCATCATTTCTTCATCCATATATGTTGCGTTGGTCGTGGCATGTTGCGTGAATACCACATCGTGCTCTTTGGCCAGCTCATTGCAATGGGAAGATATTGGAGCCACAACATCATCAAAATACATCAATGGCTCGCCACCAAACCAATCGAGATGCAATGCAGGTATGCGCAAGTCGTTTATCAATAAAGACATGTGATTTTTCACAGCTTTAATCATTGCCTCATCCATCCGGCCACTATGGGATGTCTTGGAATATTCCGTTGAACAATACCAGCATTTCAAGTTGCAGTCAAGCGTTGGGTTGATGGTGACATGGTGTTTTTGATTCTCATACACCATCTTGTTGTTCATAAACTTTATGTAGTTCAACTCGTCATAATCGCCGTCAACAAAAAATCCGCATTTCTTGAAACTATCATAAAGCTCACCGTATTCTGAACGGAAATGTTCCAGGTCGGCCACCAATTGGGATATGGTCTCAAACTCTTCGTTTTCCAAGCACACGAGCGAGTTTGTCAGCGTATTGTACACCAATTTATTGTTACCGTAAGGAACGACAATATTATAATAACTAAGTTTGTCCATGCCTTATGCTTTTAATTTTGATAATGGCAGTGGGCCACTGCTTGCAGGGCCCACTGCTTTATTAGCCCATCATGGGCATGCAGGTACTAACACTGTACGTATGTTGGCTTACAACCACAATTAGTGTTTACGTGTAGCGCACATTCACCATTAAATGTCGGATCGCCAATAATAGGGCACCACTGCACAAAGTAAGTGCCTCCCACTCCTCCGACCACATGGGTCAGCTCTCCGTCACTGAGGCGTTGCATTATAGCCACCTCGTTCAACTTTTTCTTTGTTTCCATTATTATGGTTATTAATGGTCATCACCTACTCATATAGCTTTTCGGTTTCCGCTCCTTTGTGGTCTGGTCAATGCTTTTATCTATGCGCAATAATAAAAGTCGGTATGTCGGAATTTGTCCCTGCCGAATGCGGCGCAGGGCCGGTATCATGTAATCAATCAAACAGACGTGAGTCAAATATCTATATATCGCAAATATACAACTTATTTTTTAAGTTTGGTTGTTTTGCAGCCATTGTTTTTATACTTATAAAGCATTTGGCGGGTTACCGACCCATTGAAATGACATTGCCACCAACAAGGCGTGATGCAGCAAGCACTCGGCGCCCAACCTTTAATTCTTAACTCTTCCCCCTTCCAAGGTTATTGTATTTTAATAGATGCTGGAGGCCCACGACCGCCAGCAGGCGGGCACAAAGCAAAGGCACACTGTTTAACCAACATTTCAACCCATGGCTGAAAGACAGCTACAGCTGATTACCACTACTCAAAGAACCCGCTAAAACTATTCTTGCCGTAAGACAACTCAATGCTGTATTTTTCGTTGTCGTCAGGCAATGGTATCACACTTGCCGACGGTGACAGAGGCATGGCACCATGATAAATCACCTTGTTGGCAGAATCCTTTATGACAATGTCTACATTGGGAAGCAAATCCTCGGATTTTATCCATACATTGTTTTCATCATAATTTACTGTGGGAGCTACGCTGCGATGGTTAGGACTTTCATAATGATTATCGTTATCACTGCTCAACTCCACTTCTTTTATATCAGCAAGGCTTCTCGCAGATATGGAAATCGCAAATAATAAAAACATCAATCGTCTCATAATCTTATTATTTGGTTAATGATGCACAAAGATAGATAAACCTATGCAATTAGCAACAAAAGTCAAGCTTTCAATATTGCTTTCATTTTACTCCACTGTTTCCAAATTAGCTTTCAAGAGGGGACAATCCATTGACCATCAACACACTACAAGCCAAAATCTGATTCATAGTCTCTCAACGTCAACCCAATCCAAAATCATGGTGCAAATGCTATCGTTAGCATTTGCAGCTTACTAATTTTACATAAAGACTTATAAAACGACCGTCACAAAAAACAACTAAAGCGCGTGTATGAAACTATCCCATGATTCGCCTTTTCCGTCTTCACCAAAGTATTTCCTGTATAGGCGCCGCCTGATGTTACTGATGGTGGATGAGTCCTTGTATGTCAGCCTCGCTATGTCTGCAGGCGGCACATTGACCTTAATGAGCAGGCATACACGATATTCCAGCTCCGATATTCTTGTTTTATCCAGCAGTTTCTGCTTAAAGCCGGGATATGCCTCATTCACCATCTCGTCAAGCTCTACCCAATCGCTGTGGGTTAGACGTGATGTAGTGGAAGATGAGCCAGAAGTCTTGTCGTTGACAATATGCTTGATTTTCATTACGACAGATGATGTATCCAAGGATTGCCTGAATTCATCTATGGGCACTTCATTGTTCACAACATTTTCCGGGCCGTCGCCTTCACTTGGCATCTTGCTCATGTCAAACGTATTTTTAGGCGTACGCTTGCTCTTCACGTATAACATCACTATGACGAGAGCCACGACAACCATGCAGGCGGCGATAAGGACGTAGGTATTTGCCAATTTCCGTTCCAACTGCTCATTTGCCTTGTACCGCAATTCCACATTTGCCTTTATCTCTGCGGCATTATCCGTCTCTATTTCATTGTGCAATGAGTCAATTATCCTTTTATGCAGATTTAGATGATATATGGCAGAGTCTATCATCCCAAGTCTGCTATAATGCTTTGACAGCCGTTCGTGTGCTGCTTCACGCCCATACACATTGCCAATGCGAGCAAGCACCTGATCAAACCTGAAAGCCCTGTCTTCACGCCCGGTTGCCATGTAAATAGCCGAGGCAATAGACAATTGTGCGCTACGGTCTGTAGAATCGTTGGATGAGATGGCGACGTTAATGTATTTTTCAGCTGTCTCATAATCGCCGATTTGATAATACAGCCGTGCCATTTGTGTGTTTACATATGTAAATAGATTTTTATCCCACTCTTTTCTGCTGCGACATGTGCCATTTTCATGTAATGGAGTGCGTTCTTCTCATCTTTAAGGCCACGGTAACAGTTTGCAATGTCTCTCAATCCAAAAGCCATCCCCCGAACATCGTGCCTGGCCGAGTCAATCTTAAAGGAAACACGGAAACCATTCATCGCCTCTTCGTAAAGCCTATTCATGTAAAGTAAATTGGCTATTTGCGCATGGCACAGCGACATTATCTTCACGTCGCCGTATTCTTCTGCCACATCGATAGCGTTGTATAAATACCTCAAGGCAGCGGCCGGCTTGTTCATGTCGCGATATGCGCTGGCAGCATAATAATAGGCTGTGGGCAGCAGACGGCGGTCGCCGCCATGCTCGTAATAGCTCACGATACTGAGTATACCGTCGGTGGTGTCGTTAGGCTGGTAGGCCTTGTCACGGGCCTTTACCCTCAGCAGGGCGTAATACATGCTGTCTTGCAGGGACATTGAGTGGGCGCTGTCGGCTATAGTGTCGAGCAAGGCCAGGGCGCTGTCGACGTTGCACTCAGCAAGGCTGTCAGCAACCAAGAGCGACCGCGGATAGATGTGCCTGGTGTCGCACGACATGAAAACAGCCATGACAACTGCTGATGCAAACAAGAATAGCTTGGTGACAATACTCATAACGAATGCAAAAGTAACAAAAAAACTTTATAGTCTGTTATTATTTTATCAGAATTGTATGTTAAATACTCATTGAATCCACCTCATTGCACACCAAGCCGAAGCAGCAGAAGCGTCAGACACAGCCCCTACGCCACACATTTAATTCTTAGCTCTTAATTCTTAACTTTCAATTCTTAGATTCTGGCTGTCCTGTCGAGCCTCCACCTCGCTATGTCGGAGGCAAAGAACAGCACATCGAGAGCCGCAAGCCAGAGTGGGAGCCAATGCCCCGGCTGAAAGTCTGAGCAACAGAAGGCATAAAGCGTGATGGCCATGAACGCCAAGTCGAGCTCAAGGCCCACGCGGAGTTCGCGCCTGAGGCCGCCCCCCGCCGAACGCGGGCGCACCACAACCGCCAGCAGGCAGACGCAAAGCAACGACAGAACCACGGCCAGAGGCCACCTCCACGGCCCGACGCCCGAGGCAAAGGCCACGACGCCAACACCAACCAGCAGGGCCACACCAAGCACAAGTTGAGCCACGAACGTCGCCACGACGCCACGGCCGGCATCGGCAACGGCACCATCAGACAGGCTGCCGCGCCACTGGCGGAACCACGCCGCCACGTCGGCGCACAGGAACACAGCCAAGGCGGCAAACACCATGTTGACCACCAAGGCCGACTGCTCAAGGCTGAGGCAGGCCAGGATGCCAACAAGCAGGATGCCGTCGACCATCAGCGTCTGGCCGGAAAGACGGTGCAAAAGCCCGCGCAGGCCCAGGGCAACCACCCCACACACAGACATGCCCACAAGGGCCAAGGCCCAAAAGCCCCCGGCAATACTACCGAGCCACACGCCAAAAGCTGCAACGGCACAGCCACCCGTAAGCAGCAGCAACGATTTCCTGTCGATATCTCCCATAATTATTGCTTGTTTATTTGTTACACATAACAACAGACAGCCATCGTTTGAACAAAAAAAATTTTGCGACAACCCACGTTGCGATTACAAATATACAAAATAAACGGCTGTCTGCAAAACAAATTGCAACAAATTAAAAGACTTCACCGACAAATAAACAAAACCCACAGGCAATCAACCACGGCCAGAGCCCCCGCCATAAGCTTGGGCCACAACCTCTGTTTGGGATGGTGAAAGACCCAAAGGCAGGGCCGGGGCAAGTTGCAAGCAGCACCATGCTCCCGGCCCTGCCTTTCAGCGGGCAACTGACGGCCCGGCACCGCCACCTCCGCCCACCACGAGGGTGTTGGTGGTCATGCGCGTCATGTATTGCTGTATGATGGCTTTCAGCTCGCGCTCCATCGCAGCCTGCTCACTGACGCGGCCCACGAGGTTGTGCTCAAGCAGCAGGTCGGTGCGGAAGCGGTAGACGGCCTTGGTGCGGCTGCCGTCGAACTGCAACAGGTAGTCGCCCTTGACATACTGGTAGATGCCGTTCAGGTAGTTGACGGCCCATGTGTCTTGCGGTTCGGTGTTGAAGAGGTCGCAGCCGAAGGCCACATACGGGCGGTCGTAGCCCAGGTAGCCCAGCACCGTTGGCATGATGTCAATCTGCTGCGCTATGGCGTCGCGCATTCCCGGCTTTATCTCGCCCGACGGGTCGAAGAATATGATGGGCGAGCAGAATCCGCCCAGGTCGGTCTGGTAATAGTCGTGGTCAGAGAGGTTGGTGTGGTCTGACGTTATCACGAAGAGCGTGTTTTTGTACCACGGCTGGCGGCTGGCCGTGGCGAAGAAGCGTCGCAGCGCGTTGTCGGTGTAGCGAATGCACTTGTGTATGGCTATGCCCTCCTCGGGGTAGACGTCTTTGTATTCGTCGGGTATTACGTAGGGGTGGTGCGACGATGCCGTGAACACAGCCGACATGAACGGCTGGCGGAACTCCGACATCTTGAGCGCGTAGAACTGCAGGAAGGGCTCGTCCCAGATGGCCCACATGCCGTCGAAGTCGCGGTCGCCGCCAAAGCGCTTGTCGTCGTTATACTCCGTGCGCCCGAAGTAGTCGTCGAAGCCCGTGGTGCGCGCAAAGGCCTGGAAGCCCATCGAGCCGTTCTCGGCCCCGTGGAAGAAAGCCGAGTAGTAGCCCTTGTGCTTCAGCTCGCCTGCCAGTCCGCTCACGTCGTTCATCGACGAGGGCGTGAGGAAGAACGGCTCCACAAACATTGGTATGCCCGAGAGTATGCTCGGCATGCCGTCGATGCTCTTGCGCCCGTTGCAGTATGAATAGAGCCACGTGGCGCTGTGCTGCATTAGCGAGTCGACGAAAGGCGTATATCCCTTGTACTTGCCCCCGTCGAGCCAATGGTTGTAGCCCCCGATGTACTCGCGGCCGAAGCTCTCTACAATGAGCACCACCACATTCTTGCGGCGGGCCACCGCGCTGTCTTGCGGCATGTGCACCGGGGTGTATATGGCGTCGAGCTCGGCCGGGGCGAAATAGCCGGGCACGGTGAACACGGGCTTGTTGAACGTGCGTATGAGCGAGAACGGCGTGTTGAGCACCACGGCGGCCTCGAGCGGGCGGTCAACATACTGGTTGGCGTTGCTTATGGTAATGGGGCGCACGGCCGTGGTGGCCCCTCCGCGCATACCAATCACCGTCAGCGGCACATAGGCCAGCAGCCACAGCAGCTGAACGCCGTAGTAGGCCAACGCGGGCTTGAGCCTCAGCGGCTTGCCCACACAGGACGGGCGCGGGCCCGAGGGCATGAAGTAAAGCCGCCACAGCCCCCACACGAGCACGGCGGCAAGCACCACGAGGTACCAGTGGCGCAGCAGCTCCACGCCTACCACCGAGCCGATGTTGTGCTCGGAGGCAAACTCTGAGAACACTGTCACCGTGGTGCGGCGCCCCGTATACTGGAAATATACCGAGTCGGCAAGGTTGGCCACTATGCACACGGCGTTGCACACCACGAACACCCAGCGCGCCACGCGCTGCCAGGCGTCAGTCTCCTTATAGTGCAGGGGCAGCAGCATCAGCAGCGCGTAGAGCGCGTTGGTGTAGAGTATGGCCGACGTGTCGAACACCAACCCGCCGTGCAGCATCTCAAAAAACTTGCCCCACGTAAGGCTTGGGGCGAAAGCCTGCCAGTTTTCAAGCAGGAAAGCCAGCCGGCACACCTCGTAGACCACATAGACGAGTACGAGGTTCATCACCAGGCACAACGGCCCGGAATAAATGGATTTGCGTATTCTGTTCATTGCTATCATGAGGCCCCTCTCCCGTCTCCCCCCGTGGGGAGAAGATCTGGGTGGAAGGGTGGCAGCCCCTCTCCCGTCTCCCACGTGGGGAGAAGATCTGGGCGGAAGGGCGGCAGCCCCTCTCCCGTCTCCCACGTGGGGAGAAGATCTGGGCGGAAGGGCGTTCTGTTAATTAATTGTTTATATTATTATATTCTATTCTACCTTACCTGTGGGCAGCCTCACGTAGGCAGCGTAATATCCCACGTGGAAAGCTCCGTCGGCAGCGTAATATTCCACTTAGAAAGCTCCTCATCGGAAACGTTGTATCCCACGTGGAAAGCTCGCCGGCATCGTAGCTTCTCCCCACAGGGGAGACGGGAGAGGGGCTTTACCTATACACCATCCTCAGTATGAGGAAGTTGGTTGGCACGGCCACCATCAGCACCAGCACCGGGGCCACGAGCCGGTGTATGCCCACGGCCACGAAGATGTTGAAGAGCACAATGTGCAGCGAGTAGTTCACCAGGTGGCTGAAGCCGAAGCCCGCCGCCTTGCCTGCCGAGACGTGCGACCTGAAGGTGAAGTGGGTGGTCATGAAGAAGTTGCACACCAGGCTCACCACATATCCCACGGTGTAGTCGACGCTGAGCCACACGCCCCCCTTGAGGAAGAGCTGCATCAGGTAGTAGACGCCATAGTGTATGGCGGCGGCCACGGTGCCCACGATGCAGAACCTGACAAACTGCATCAGCTTATCTCTGTCGGGCATTCTCATGGGCTCGTAATGTTGTTGCGGCCGTGCGCGGGGCATAGTCGCGGGTTGTCATCTCCACCACGAGCTTTATCCATATCAGCACACAGGGCAGCGCCTTGAGCGCGTAGGGTTGCACGTAGTGCTTGCGCAGGTATGCGGGGAAGAGGTCGGAGGGCGACATCGACGTAAGTATGAAGGCGAAGACCATCAGCGCCACGTCGAGCCGCGACCGCTGCCACGGCGCCTTGACATACCACAGCGCGGCGCCCGTGAGGGCTATGATGTATGTCGACGACTCGCTGCCTGTGCTGAAGAGCACCACGAAAAGCAGCGTAGAGGCCAGGAAGGCGCACCGGAAGGCCTCGTGGCGCCACTGCCCCCGGCGCAGGTATGGCAGGGCAAAGGCCGCCAGGCCGGGCACTATGAGCCACAGGTCGGAGTACGACGGGCACCGGCTTATCTTGCGCACCAGGCCGAGCAGCGACTGGTTCTGCCCGCCGCTGAACATGTTGTCGGCGTTTTTCTCGGTCAGGCTCACCCACCACGCCTTATACTGCCCCACTATATACTCGGGGCTGCTTATGGCCATGGGCAGCACGAAGAACACCGCGGCCCACACGGCCAGCCACATGGCAAAGCGGGCCTTGTGGCGCGAGAAGAAGAAGAAGGCCAGGCCCACAATGCCGTAGAGCTTGACAAACGTGCCGAGCATGACAAGGAAGGCCGCCGTGCCCTCGCGCTCGCGCTCCACGCAGACGTAGGTGCCCACTATGATGGCGGCAATGGCTATGTTGAACTGGCTCATGAACAGGGCCGTGAGCAGCTCGTGGGCGCAAAACCAGTAGACAAACACCTGCTTGCGCCACTCCATGGGCAGCCGCCTCACGGCCACATAGAGCGACATGGCCAGCATCACCTCCCACAGGAGCAGGCCCAACCACTGGGGCACCACGGCAAAGGGGGCTATCACCATGCTGAACGCCGGGCCGTAATGGTTGGTGTCAAAGTATTCGGCCGGATAGGGCTCGTAGAGCGGCAGCTGCCCCCATGCATGCCAGAAGACATACTTGAAGATAAGGAAGTTGTTGCACTTGCTCAGCTTGAGCAGCGCGGCAACCACGGGCAAGAGCAGCCACAGGCCCACCAGCGTGCGCGGGTCGGTGAAGAACGGCTTGCGGAAGAAACGCCGCAAGGCTTCGGTCGTATTGTTCATCTCGCATTCAAATTTCATGCAAAAGTAGCTATTTTTCCCGAAATGATGCCGTTATCTCAATATTTTTGCATAGTTTTGCTTATCATTAAAAACAAAGCCACGACATGAGAATAGGTTTCGACGCCAAGAGAGCCGCCCAGAACCGCACCGGCCTGGGCAACTACAGCCGCTTCGTGGTGCGCATACTGTCGCAGGCGGAGCCCGCCAACGACTACCACCTCTACACCCCCAACGCAAGGCGCACGCCCTACCTGGGCGAGATACCCACGCTCGGGGCGCTCCACCTGCACACTCCCTGCCAGGCGGTGTGGCGGCGCCTTGGGTCGCTGTGGCGCGTGTGGGGCGTGGCCTCCGACCTGCGGCGCGACGCCATCGAGCTGTACCACGGGCTGAGCAACGAGCTGCCGCTGACCATAGGCAGGGCGGGCTGCCGCTCGGTGGTGACCATCCACGACCTAATCTTCATCCATTGCCCCGAATACTACCACCCCATAGACCGAATGATATACAACTACAAGTTCCGCCGCGCCTGCCGCGTGGCCGACAGGGTGATAGCCGTGAGCGAGTTTACCAAGCGCGAGCTGGTGCACTACTACGGCATCGACGAGGGCAAGGTCGACGTGGTTTACCAGGGGTGCGACCCGGCCTTCGCCGCCGACATAGCCCCCGAAGCCCTTGCCGACGTGAGCCGCCGCTACTCGCTGCCGCCGCGCTTCGTGCTCTACGTGGGCAGCATAGAGCGGCGCAAAAACCTCATGCTGGCGGCCCGCGCCGTGGCGCTGATGGCCCGTCGGGGCCGTCAGGCGGCCGACATCGTGCCTGTGGTGGCCGTGGGGCGGCACACCGACTATGAAGACGAGCTGCGCAGCTACCTGCGCAGCGAGGGGCTGGAGCAGTCGTTTCGCTTCGTCCACGGGGTGCCCTTTGCCGACCTGCCGGCGTTCTACCGCCTGGCCACGGCCTTTGTCTACCCCTCGCGCATAGAGGGCTTCGGCATACCCATGCTCGAGGCCATCACCAGCGGCCTGCCGGCCATAGGCTGCACAGGCTCGTGCCTCGAGGAGGCGGGCGGCCCACACTCAATATACGTAGACCCCGACGACGCCGGGGCCATGGCCGACGCCATCGACACGGCTTGCACCGACGGGCCGCGCCGGCAGCAGATGATTGACCGCGGTCGCGAATATGCAGCACGCTTTGCCGACAGCCGGTTGGCTGCCGACCTCATGGCCGTTTACCGCAAGGCCATGGCCCACGGCTGACAGGGACGGCAACCGCGCCGCTATTGGCACCGGCACGCACAAGGCAGTAACTCAACAACAAAGATATGGGAAATGAAAGCCACGCCGATGGCATATCGGTGGTTATCAACACTTACAACGCCTCGAGGCACCTCGACAGGGTGCTGCAGTCGGTCGGCGGCTTCGACGAGGTGGTGGTATGCGACATGGAAAGCACCGACGACACGGTGGCCATAGCCCGCCGACACGGGTGCAGGGTGGTGACGTTCGAGAAACGGGGGTGCAACATAGTGGAGCCCGCACGCCAGTTTGCCATCGGACAGGCCTCACGGCCGTGGGTGCTCGTGGTCGACGCCGACGAGCTTGTGCCCGAGGCGCTGCGCCGCTACCTCTACGAAATCATTGGCAGCGACGGATGCCCCGACGGACTGTGGATTCCGAGGAAGAACTACTTCATGGGCAGCTTCCTGCACAGCTGCTACCCCGACTACATACTGCGCTTCTTCAGGAAGTCGGTCACAACGTGGCCGCCCGTAATCCACACCGCCCCGCAGGTGGAGGGCCGCGTGGGGCGCATACCGCGCAACCGAAAAGACCTGGCCTTCGACCACCTGGCCAACGACAGCGTGGGCACCATACTGCGCAAGACCGACACCTATTCAGACCACGAACTGCCGCGACGCCGCCACAAGGGCTACGGCACGGCGGCGCTATTGGTGCGCCCCGCGTTCCGTTTCTTCAAGTCGTATGTCATAAAGAGGGGATTTCTCGACGGGCGGGCGGGCCTCATCCACGCCATGCTCGACGCCGTCTACCAGTTTGCGGTGGTGGCCAAGCTCATCGAGGAGCGCCGCAGGCAGTGAGCCGCCACGGCCCACATCGCCCTTGCCTAAGGCTCAGGGCCGTTCCACAGCCGGTCGGTGAACGTTGGCGGGTGTGCCCCACCGTCGGGCTTTATCTTGTATGTCAGCTTGTGGATGAACGATCCACTGGCGGCCTCGGCCATCAGCTTGCCGTCGTAAGTCCGCCCTTCCTTCATATATCCCAGCAGCACGTGGGTGGGAGCCTCGCCCACGCGGGCCATGCGCCCGTATTCCTCGCGCGCCACGGGGTCGGCCTCGACCATGGCCTTGAACATAAGGTGGAGCTGGAAGTAGTGCAGCAGGCGGGCGTCGGAGGCCCACAGTTCCTCCATGAGCTGGCGCCAGCGGCATATGAGGTAGTTGCCCGCCGCGGCCCTGATGAAGCAGCTCTGTATTAGCGTATAGCCAAACTCGCCCTCAGAGTGGAACACGAAGAAACCGGCGCGCGATATGCTCTCGGGTATTGGGGCGGTCATGAGGCAGGTGGCGTCAATCCAGAAACCGCCGTAAGCCGACAGCAGCCATATCCGCAGCAGGTCGGAGAACTGGGCGTCGGCAATGCGCCCGGCGCGCCGCAGGGCCTTGATGCCCTCGGGCAGCGCCACATAGTCGGAATAGTTGGCCTCGGTGACGAGCACCACCTGCTGCCCCGGGGCGGCATGGCGGCGCACGGAGTCGAGGCAGCGGCGCACAAGGGCGGGCATTCGTTCCTCGCCCTGCAGCCAGCACTGCCATATATATTCCACCCCCGCCGACGGCTCGCGCCTGCGCTCCACAGGCAATGCTGCGGGCGGCGTGCGCTCAACGTAGCGCCTCTTGAAATAGGCCACGCACCGACGGTCGTTGAGCGGATGCAGGCAGTAGCGCACGCGGTGGCGCGCCTCCCTGGCGGGTATGAGCGCCGAGACGCAGGTGGCCAGCAGTTTCTGAAGCCTTACGCGCAGTGTGTTCATGTCTGTTCTTGTTATTGTTTCAGGTATTTGTCTATCCCGTTGTCACAGCGGCTTATGCGCCCCTGCTTCACCCTCTCCAGCTCGTCGAGGTGGCGCTGCTCGCCCGAGCGCGACGCCTCGGGGTGGTAAAGGTGGTAGACGCAGCCGCCCATCTTGAGCGACTTCTTCCCCACCCCTGCAAAGTGAAGGCGGAATGCTATCTCGCCGTCTTCGTGGCCCCACTGCGTGAGGTCTTCGTTGAAGCCGTTGACCCGTATCAGGTCGTCGCGCCAGAAAGCCATGTTGCAGCCCCTGAGGTGGTCTATGCGGCGGCCGTAGCGGGTGGCCATCCAGTGCCTCAGCAAGCGCGAGCGCAGGCTGTTGGCCGCAAAGCTCAGCGGCATGTTGAACAGCGTGGGCCTGAAATGCTCGTCGGAGAGCACGCGGCGCGTCACCTCGGGCGAGAGCCTGACGCGGCTGCCGCACACGAAGAAGCCCCGTTCGGCCAATTCAAGGTGGTCGCTGACGAAGTGGCGCCCCAGCAGCACGTCGCCGTCCACCTGCAGTATGTAATCGCCCGACGCCCTGGCTATGGCCTTGTTGCGTATGGCCGAAAGGCGGAAGCCCCTGTCCTCTTGCCAGACATGAAGCACGGGTATGCCGCTTTTGCCCGCCAACGCCTCGACAACCGCACGTGTGTCGCAGGTGGAGCCGTCGTCGGCAACGATAATCTCATCCGGCGCGACCGTCTGCCTCAGCATGCTCTCAAGCGAAAGCCTCAGGGCGTCGGGCCTGTTATACGTAGTGACTATTATGCTAGTCGAAGGTGTGCTGATACTTTTTCCCATTGTCTATATATTAATGATGCTACAATAACGCCTTCTGTTCACACGTCCATGAACACGTCGGCGAAGCGGCAGAAGCTGTCTTCGGTTATCACTCCGTCATCCGGGGCAATCCAGTGGAGCGGGCGGTCGTGGTAGAATGCGGCCACGAGCGAGAAGGTGCTCTTCGGCCCCATGATGTAGTCGCACTCTGAGAGCAGGTAGAGGTCTTCGCCGGGGTTGCCCCGTGTGAGGTGCATGTCGGCCACGCCCGAGCGGCTGCGCAGCAGGCCTATGTCGACCCGGGGATCGTTGGTGGCCACGAGCACCTGCACCCTCTTGCCCGGGAAGAGGGCCGCAAACTGCCTTACGCGCTCTGCATACTCGTCGTCGGAGAAGAAGTAGGCCCCGCCCTGCCAGCGGGCGTAGTCGCCCCGGCGTATGTGCAGGCCCAGGCGCACGTCGGCCTCGGGCAGCGAGCGCAGCCATGCCGCCTTGGCCGCCACCTTGGCGGGGCGGAAGGCGAAGAGCGAGGCTATCTCGGCCCTGTATTTCATGAACAGCTGCGGGTGGCGGAAGCTCCAGCCGTCGGCGGCTATCAGGCGGCTTTGGCTCAGCAGGCGGTGCACCTCGGGGTCGGTGCGCTGACGCGGGTGCTGCAGCCACAGGCAGCGTATGAGCCTTGTCTTTATGAGCAGCTTGGCCGCGAGATAGGTGGCGGGGTTGTGCCACGGCGTTTCGCAGATGTGGAAATAGCGGTACTTGTAGGCGAAGCGCATCGACACTGTGCGCACCCCGTACTCCCTGCCCCATGCATAGATGTGGGCATACTGCAACCAGTTGTTGCACATCTGCCCATAGCCTCTTACGAATATCATTGGCTGTCGGTCGTTGTTATACAGCGGCAAAGGTAATAAAAAAAAAACGAACGGCGGCCCGATGTGCATACTATATTCTCCGCCTGCCGCCTACATTACAACGGCCGCCAACAACCGGCCTGCGCCATATTCACCACCCAGAACACGTGCCAAAGCCATGTAGGCCAGCCACGGTGTGGACCACATGTGCCGTTCCGCAGTGCAGAACGGCACGTATTACGATGTCAAACGGGCCGTTTTGCGCTCCCAAACGGCACAAACGCTGCCGCATTACGGCCCGTCGCCCGGCAGCCGCTTGCCACTGCATACCGCCATGCACGCTGCCATCCGGTTTCAAAGCATACTTTTTTACAGTAAACATCTTCCACGTGTTTCTTTTTTCACTATCTTTGCATACGATAAAGCTACACTCGGAAGACTGAGAGCAAGCTCTCTCTCCGCTCGTTTGCATTATCCTTGCATACGATAAAGCTACACTCGGAAGACTGAGAGCAAGCTCTCTCTCCGCTCGTTTGCATTATCCTTGCATACGATAAAGCTACACTCGGAAGACTGAGAGCAAGCTCTCTCTCCGCTCGTTTGCATTATCCTTGCATACGATAAAGCTACACTCGGAAGACTGAGAGCAAGCTCTCTCTCCGCTCGTTTGCATTATCCTTGCATACGATAAAGCTGCACTCGGAAATGTGAGGGCAAACCCGAACGCAGGCTGAATGCACTATGGCGGCCAATGGAATGACAACTTCTTAACAAAGGAACAAATGGACAACGGAATCGGAAACACAGACGTGGTAGGCGTGATTGTGACCTACAACCGCCTCGCCCTGCTGAAAGAGACGGTCGGGGCGGTGATGGGGCAGACGTGCCCGCTGCGCAAGACCATCATAATAGACAACCACTCGACAGACGGCACGGCCGAATACCTGGCGTCGATAGGCGGCAACAAGGCCATAGAGACAGTGCGCCTGGCCACCAACACGGGCGGGGCCGGGGGCTTTGCCGAAGGCATCAGGAGGGCTGCGCTGTGCTCGCCGGGATGGATATGGGTGATGGACGACGACACGGTGCCCGCCCCCGACGCCGTGGAGCGCATGGTGCCGTTCATGGGATGCAGCGGCGTGGGCTTCCTAAACAGCAAGGTGGTGTGGACCGACGGCAGCCTGCACCTGATGAACCTGCCCGGCCGCATCGACGACGAGGCCCGTCGCAAGGCCGGGCTCGAAAGGCTCGGGCTGGGCGAGGGCTGCGGGGCGGAGCCCATAGAGGGGGCGTCGTTTGTGTCGCTCTTCGTCCGCGGCTCGCTGCCGCGCGAGATTGGGTTGCCCTACAAGGAGTTTTTCATCTGGAGCGACGACGCCGAATACACCGAGCGGATAACCCGCCACGGATATGCCGGGCTGCTGGTGGATGGCAGCGTGGCCACCCACAAGACGGCCGAGAACTATGCGGCGTCGATAGACACGGTGCCGGCGGCGGCGGCATGGAAACTGTATTACGGCGAGCGCAACCAGTCGTTCATGCGCCGCGAGCGCAAAGGCGCATTGGCCTTCTTCTTCTCGCAGCTCAACGCCCTGCGGCTGCACGCCCGAAAGATACGCAGGCGCAAACTGCCCAAGGACGAGGAGCGCAAGCTGCTGGCAGCCTGCCGCAAGGGGCTGCTGGCGGGCTTTACGTTCAGGCCAAGGGTGGAATACATAGACTGAAGGCCGGACGGGGTGGTCTACGGGGCGCAAATGGCAATGGCACTTGCGCGGCGCGCGGCGGCAAAAGAATCGGCAATGAGATGCGCAGCCACGGTCAGCCCCGCGAGAGGGCAAACAGCAGGCGGGCCGAGGCCACCTTAAGGGGGTTGACCAACAGGCGCTCCAACCATCCGGCAAGCCGCCCCTTGACACGGCCGTTGCCCCGCACCTGCCCGTTGGATATGCGCGAGGCAAACACGGCCTGGCCGCCGGCATGGCGGCGCTCCACCTTCTCGACGTCGAGGCGGAAGGCGCGCGGCCTGTCCGATGCGCACACACAGGCCGTGAGCACGGCCTGGTCGTGGCGGTGCTCGCGGAAGCGGGGATGTTGCTCAGAACCAGCTGCGGCATCTACGAACAGTTCGGGGTGGGCGACGGCAAGGTCGTACCACCGCCTGAGCACCTCGTTGCGCCCGCTCTTGCGGGCGATGATGAACGTGGCCTGCACCTGGCTGGCGTTCTTCCATGCGTCGCGCCTGGTGCCGAAATAGTCGAACACCTCTTTCTTGCACCACTTGGCGCTCTTGCCCTCGGCCAGGAAGAACAGCTCCTCGCGCCCGTCGACGGCGTCGAAATAGCGCTGCCAGTCGGCGTGGGGCATCAGCGTGCACCCGGCGTCGGCATACACCACAATGTCGCCCTCGGCCGCACGGTCGAGCTCGCTGACAATCACGAAGGGCTTCCACAGCCAGTAGCCCCCGCCGCGTGGATAGTCGCGGGTGTACGAGGCAAACGGCTCGGGCAGGTCGGCAGGCGTATAGAGCCTCACGGAGTCGAACACCCCTGTGGCCCGGGCCTCGCGCCCTATCCTCTCGAGCGACTCGCGGTAGTTGTCGTCGCCGTATGTCACAAACGTCTTCTTCATGCCCTCAAAGCCTGCTCAGCATCCGCCTGCGCTCCTCTTCCGAATACTCTTTGTTGAACTGCTCGCGCGTGCGCTTCCACCGGTTGTGGCTCCACAGCCAGTACTGCGGCGCGCGGCGTATGCTGTCTTCGAGCATACTGAAGTAAAGGCGGGTGTAGTAGAACTTGACATATCCGCCCGGCGGCAGCGGCATGGGCTTGAACGTACACACGTAGTAGCCCCGCCTGGGACGCTCTATGTCGGCGTAGAACACCTCGGCGCCCGTGAGCATGGTTATCTTCTCTGCCCCGGTGAACACCGGCGTGTCGTGGTTGAGGAAGTCGACCCAGCAGTGCACGTTGTGCAGCCCCGGCACCTGGTCGGCAATGTAGCCCACGATGTTTGGCCTCTGCTGCTTTTTCCATGTGACGATGGTGCGGAACGAGTTGTCCATCTCGATGTTCGTACAGCCGAAACGGCTCCTGAGGCGCTGGAAGAGCATGTCGATGCCGCGGTTCTCGAGCGGGTGGTAAATCTGCGAGCAGATGCCCTCGTCGACCAGCAGCGGCAGCGACGTTATCCACTCCCAGTTGCAATAGTGGCCCAGGTATAGCGAGCACGTCTTGCCCTGCCGCAGCCTCTCCGACAGCTGCTCATGGCCCACGAAGCGCATCCTGCGGCTTATCTGCCGCTTGCTGATGGTGAGCAGCTTTAGCGTCTCTACGAAATAGTCGCACAGCCAGGCGTAGAAGGCCCGCTCCACGCCTGCCACCCACTCTGCCGTCTTGTCGGGAAACGAGTCGGTGAGGTTTTTCCTGACAAGCGGGCGACGGTATTTCACAACATGGTATACGATGAAGAACAGCACGTCTGACAAACAGTAGAGCACCCTGAGCGGCAACAACGACACCAGGCAGCAGACTGCGTATATAGCGTGATAAGCAAAATTCATTATGACAAACTCTTTCGTTCCGTAATTGACAACAATAAAGCACTGCGGCAACAACGCCGCCAGAGTGAGGCCTGCCGCCGGCACGGCCCCGCCAATCACGCCCCGGGGCCGTTGGCGATGCAAATATATACAAAATAATCTGATTAGAAGCCTGAGGGAATAAAAATAAGAACAAAACTCTGCGAAATAGCGGCCAAAAGGGCCCCAGGGCACTTTTAACCGAAGAAAAACGGCGCGGCATTGGCCGATGACGATTTTTTCGACTATCTTTGTGCGACACAAGCCGCAACCGGCAAACGGCTGCCGGGCACGCCCGGCGCCGGAAAGCGGCACCGACGGCATAACAAACAAAACACGAGACAGATGAAAGCAATACAGAGGATGGCCCTCGCGGCCGCGACCCTGGCCGCATCGGCCACGGCGCAAGCACAAGACACAACATTCAAAATAACAGGCACCGCCCCGAAAGGCGCGCAGACCATATACCTGTATGTGGCCGGAGAAAAGGACGCCGCCGACAGCGCGGCCGTGAGCGGCGGGCGGTTTGAGCTGAGCGGCAGGCGGCAGCTGAACGCCGCGCTTACCGTGGCCGACAGGCAGGAGGGATGGACGCTGTTCAACGACGGCACGCCCGCCGACATAGACATGCGCACGCTCGAGGCCAAGGCTTCGCCACTCAACGAGCGCCTCTTCGGCGAATACCGCCGCATAAAGGCCCTCGACGACCGCGGCATGGAAATATACAATGAGTTTGAGAAGATAATGCAGGGCACCACGCCCGCCGACCAGGCCGAGAAGAGCAGGCTGTCGGCGCAGATGGACGCGCTCAGGGACTCGATGGTGGCGCTCTACATGGAGATAATAGACAGCAACCGCGACAACCTGATAGCGGCCGTGTTCATAGACAACATTTACCGCGCCACCGACTACCAGACGCTGAAAGGCATGCTCGACCCGGCAGCACCATACTACGGCCACCCGCTACTCAACAACGCCAAGACGGCGCTCGCCGACATGGAGGCCAGCATAGCCAAGCGCAAGCCGGGCACCATGGTCACCGACATAGAGATGGCCGACACATCGGGCAAGGCGCGCAAGCTCAGCGAGTGGTGCGGCCGTGGCGGCTATGTGCTGATAGACTTCTGGGCCAGCTGGTGCGGGCCGTGCCGCATGGAGATGCCCAACGTGGTGGCCAACTACAAGAAATACCACCCAAAAGGCTTCGAGATAGTGGGCATATCGTTTGACAAGGACGCCTCGGCATGGCAGGACGCCATCAAGAGCATGGGCATGGAGTGGCCCCAGCTGAGCGACCTGAAGGGTTGGAACTCGGCCGGCTCGTCTACCTACGGCATACGGTCGATACCGTCGAGCATACTCGTCGACGGCTCCGGGCGCATTGTCGACGTAGACTTGCGGGGCCAGAGGCTCGGCCAGAAGCTGAAGGAAATCTACGGGTTCTGACAGCGCTGCCGGCAGGCGGCAGCCCCGGAGCGGGGCTGTCAGCGGCCGGCGAGGTACCACTCGGGCTCCTTGCGTTCGCGGCACAGCTTGGTTATCTTGCGCTGCGCCATCTTGTACATCATGCCCGAGAAGCACCGCGTGTGCTGGGAGCACACCTCGACGCACCTTCCGCACGACATGCATATGTTGCCGTCGGTGCGCGTGGGCCGCAATGGCGAGATGGCATGGACAGGGCACAGGCGCACGCAAAGCTCGCAATGGGTGCACTTCTTGCGGCTGCCCGACGGGTAGATGGGTATGGCCCCGGGCGTCTTGTAGGGCCTGTTGCCCGGCACGGCCGGCGGCACCAGCCCGTATACCGACGGCAGCGAGGCCAGCAGCGAGGCGCAGGCGTCGCCAAAGCGACCTATGGCGGCCATGTCGGCCTCGTCGGGGCGCCCGGCCGCTATCGACGTGAATATGGAGTGCCTGGCCACAAAGGCCCCCGCCGCCACCACGCCGAAGCCGCCGTCGCCGAGCAGGTCGCACAGCTCTACCAGCGCGTCGTCGTAAGCACGGTTGCCATAGACACACACCGCAATGGCCGGGGTGCCCCTGCCGCGGAAGCGCAACAGCGCGTCGGCCGCCATGACAGGCACCCGCCCGGCATAGACAGGCACCCCCACCACCATGAGGTCGCCGCGGTCGGAGAGCGCCACGTCGTCGGGCGGCTCGAGGGCCGTGATGTCGTGCTCAACAACCGTGCCCGGCAGCCGAGCGGCCACCGCCCTGACCACCTTGCGGGTGGTGTAGGTCGCACTGAAATAAACAAGATGTACGTTCTCTATATTCATACTTCAGACTATCGTTGTGCGGCCGGGGCGCCGCCGGCCCAATAGGCCCCGCGATGCCCCGCGCCCTTATATAAAATATGTACAAAACGATGCAGCCACACAACAGGCATCGTGCGGCTTGGACAATGCAAAGATAATGAATTATGGCCAATAACCGGCCAACAGACAGAAAAAAGCATCAAAAAAGCTCGCCAAAGTTGCACAATCACCATATCTTTGTGCAAAAACAGATGCTTTTTACCCAAATTATTTGCGTAAGTGGATAAAAATTAGTTACTTTGCACCCGAATTTTTTGAGAATAGAAGTCATTATTAACATTTTAAAATTTACAATCATGTCAGAAATTGAATCAAAAGTTAAGGCAATCATCGTAGACAAACTTGGTGTAGACGAGGCAGAGGTAAAGCCCGAAGCAAGTTTCACAAACGACCTGGGCGCCGACTCTCTGGACACTGTTGAGCTCATCATGGAATTTGAGAAGGAGTTCGGCATTTCCATTCCCGACGATAAGGCTGAGAAGATTGCCACTGTTGGCGACGCAATAGCCTATATCGAAGAGAACGCAAAATAAATTTTTCTCACCGTCCGGGAATTGGGAAATGAGAGTTATGGCCATTGCCTGGTGGCTGTTTGCCCCGGCATGCGCATGATTCTCATTTCCGAATTCTCTTTTTTCAATTCATAGCATGGAACTAAAAAGAGTTGTTGTAACAGGGCTCGGAGCCGTGACACCGGTTGGCAACACTCCCGAAGAGACCTGGAACAACATGGTCAACGGAGTGAGCGGAGCCGCCCCTATTACATTATTTGACGCTTCCAAGTTCAAGACCCACTTTGCCTGCGAGGTGAAGGGGCTCAACGTGAACGACTACATAGACCGCAAGGAAGCCCGCAAGATGGACCGCTACACCCAGCTGGCCTTCATCTCGGCCATCCAGGCAGTCAACGACAGCGGCATGGACCTGGATGCGACAGACAAAGACCGCGTCGGCGTGATATTCGGCGTTGGCATCGGAGGCATCAAGACCTTTGAGGACGAAGTTGGCTACTACGGCGCCCACAAGGAAGACGGGCCCAAGTTCAACCCCTTCTTCATCCCGAAGATGATAGCCGACATAGCCGCCGGCCAAATCTCGATACACTTCGGGTTCCACGGCCCCAACTATGCCACCACATCGGCCTGCGCGTCGTCGACCAACGCCCTGGCCGACGCCTTCAACCAGCTGCGCCTGGGCAAGGCCGACGTGATACTGGCCGGAGGCGCCGAGGCCGCCATCTGCGCCTGCGGCGTGGGCGGGTTCAACGCCATGCACGCCCTGTCGACGCGCAACGACGACCCTGAGCACGCCTCGCGCCCGTTCAGCGCCAGCCGCGACGGATTCATCATGGGCGAGGGCGCAGGCTGCCTCATACTCGAGGAGCTGGAGCACGCCAAGGCCCGCGGAGCCAAGATATACGCCGAGATGGTGGGCGAGGGCGAAAGCGCCGACGCATACCACATCACGGCATCCCACCCCGAGGGCCTCGGAGCCAAGCTCGTGATGGAGCGCGCCCTGCAGGACGCCGGCCTGAAGCCTGAAGACATTGACTACATCAACGTGCACGGCACATCGACGCCCGTGGGCGACGTGTCGGAAGCCAAGGCCATCAAGCAGGTGTTCGGCGACGCTGCCTACAAGCTCAACATCAGCTCTACGAAGTCGATGACGGGCCACCTGCTCGGAGCCGCCGGCGCCGTGGAGGCCATGGCAAGCGTGCTGGCTGTGCAGAACGACATCGTGCCGCCCACCATCAACCACGAGGAAGGCGACAACGACCCCGAGATAGACTACAACCTCAACTTCACTTTCAACAAGGCACAGAAGCGCGAGGTGCGCGCCGCCATGAGCAACACGTTCGGATTCGGCGGCCACAACGCTTGCGTCATATTCAAGAAATATGCTGCTGAATAGTGACTTGATAGACAGGATAAAGCTCCCTTTCCGCAAGGACAAGGAGCTTTATTCTTCGCTCAGGGCCATCATGGGCTTCTACCCGCGCAACATTGAACACTACAAGCTGGCGCTGATGCACAAGAGCGTGGCACGGCGCAACGCCAAGGGGCGCCCGCTGAACAACGAGAGGCTGGAGTTCCTGGGCGACGCCATACTCGACGCCGTGGTGGGCGACATAGTATACCGCCACTTCGAGGGCAAGCGCGAGGGCTTCCTGACCAACACGCGAAGCAAGCTCGTGCAGCGCGACACGCTCAACAGGCTGGCCCAGGAGATGGGCATCAACCAGCTCATTCTCTCGTCGACCCACTCGAACGCGCACAACAGCTACATGGGGGGCAACGCCTTCGAGGCACTGGTGGGCGCAATCTACCTCGACAGGGGTTACGACGCCTGCATGCGGTTCATGCAGAACCGCATACTGTCGCAGATAATCAACATCGACAAGGTGGCCTACAAAGAGGTCAACTTCAAGAGCAAGCTGATAGAGTGGAGCCAGAAAAACCGCGTCAACCTCGAGTTCGCGCTCGTGAGCCAGTCGAAGGAAGACAACAGCAGCCCGGTGTTTGTATACAAGGCCGTCATCGAGGGCAAGGAAGCCGGCACAGGCAAGGGATACTCAAAGAAAGAAAGCCAGCAGCTGGCGTCGAAGGAGGCACTGCAGAAACTCCGACGCGAGCCGCAATTCATCGACGCCGTGTTCGTCGCCAAGGCCGAGCGCACCAAGATGGAAGAGGAGCCCGTGGCCACCGTGCCCGCCACCGACGACAAGGCCGACTTCATCATAGCCAAGGCTGAGGCCGCCGCCGTGCAGCCCAAGAGGCGCAAGCCGCAGGCCGAGAAACCGGCCGAGGCCCCCAAGCAGGCCGAGGCTGCCGACGACCACGACGAGTTTGATCTGTCGGACATCACGGCCACGCCCAAGGAGATGTCGCGCGAAGAGATAATAGCAATGGCCGAAGCGGCCGCCTTTGCCGAAGGCGAAGGCAGCAAGCCGGCACAACAATAGCCCCGCAGGGAAAGAGCAAGCCGGGGGATGCAGCAGGCAGGCAACCGCAACGGGCGGTAGGGCCGGGCCGGGCTGCATCCCCCGGCTTTTTCCATGCCCGGGCCTGCCCGCCAGGCGCCCCGGCCCTACGGCTCAGCAGACAAATCCAGGGGCTTTTTTAGGAGTGCAGGAGTACAGGAGTACAGGAGTGCAGACAATAGTTTTTGTGTACAATGGAGTTAGAGGAAGGCAGAAGGAGTTACAAGGAGTTAGAGGACAATAGCATTGACTGTCTCTTTCTGCAATACGCTCCCCATGCCCCCAGGGTTTCCATGCCACCAAAACCATTGTCTTAACTCCTTGACTCCACATAACTCATTAACTTCTAAAACAATTCATTGAATAATGCCACTGTTCCCCAACTCCCTGACTCCCTGTACGCTTAAGCACCCTATGTTTATCGGGTGGCCCGGCCCTACGGCCGCGCCCTGCAAAACGGCCCCCGCCAGGCCGCAAAACGGGCCGTACGGCCACCCCAAACGGCCCTTTTCGCAGGCCGACGGCGCCACCCCCGGCAAAGGCCTGCACCACAGGCAGATATGCAAGCAAGCGCCACCGGACAGCCGGCTGCCACGTAACACCAGCGGCGGCACCGCCGAATGCAACCGTTTGCATAGATTTTTACACCCTGGGATATTGCATGGCAGGCATGATTGTCGTATCTTTGCAGAAGACAAGGCGGCAACAGGCAATGTGCGACCAATGTTGCATCGCGCCCGTTTGCAATGCACTTGCGGAAGACAAGGCGGCAACAGGCACAGGGGCGACACGGCTCGCCACCGCCCGGGCGCCATCGACACGGAAAGAAAGCCAACCAAGACAGACTGGCAAGCCACGGCCGCGGCCAAAGGGCGGGCCATTGCAACTGAAACAAACTGCTTAAGGGCCGGACAGGACAAAGCCTGAAAACGGCCCACCGCCACAGACGGTGGCGGCACATCGATATAAAACCAATAACTGATATTCTACAAATGACCAAACTGAAGACTATTGGAAGGACGGCACTTACAGTGCTGACGGTGGCCTCAATGACGACCGCGACGGCCGCCGAAGTTGAGTGGTACGACGGCACAAAGGCCGTGACTTACAGCGTGCAGAAAAATACCGACCCCGTGGTCGGCATAGCCCTGCAGATGTTTGCATCCGACATGGAGGCCGTGACAGGGCGCAAGGCCGTGGCCGCCCCCGAAAGCAGTGCCGCCATACGGCTGGTGGAGCTCGACAAAACCACGTCGGCTGTGCGCAAGAAGCTGGAAAAGAGCGGCGTGCCCGTCGACGAGCTTGAGGGCAAGACCGACGGGTTCCACATCTCTGTGGAAGGCAGCCAGGTGACCATCGTGGGCACCAACGGCCGAGGCACGGCCTACGGGCTGCTGGAGATGTCGCGCATGGCGGGCGTCAGCCCGTGGGTGTGGTGGGGCGACGTGGTGCCCGAGCGCAGGCAGAGGCTCACCATCGACAGCGAGTTTGAGACGCTGCAGGGAGCCTCGGTAGAGTACCGCGGCATATTCCTCAACGACGAAGACTGGTCGCTGCGTCCGTGGAGCTACGGCAACTACGAGCCGGGCAAGTTTGGCGAGATAGGGCCGAAGACATACAAGAAGGTGTTCCAGCTGCTGCTGCGCCTGCGCGCCAACGCCATCTGGCCCGGCATGCACACCGGCACCGTGGCGTTCTTCAAGATAAAAGGGGCAAAGGCCATGGCCGACAGCTGCGGCATAGCCATTGGCACGAGCCACTGCGAACCGCTGCTGAGGAACAACGTCGACGAGTGGGACACCAAGGAGCGCGGCCGCTTCAACTACATCACCAACAAAGACGCCGTGCAGCAGTACTGGATAGAGCGGCTCAAGGAAGTGAAGGGCTCGGCCGGCGGCAACATGTTCACCATCGGCATGCGCGGCATACACGACGGCTCGATGGAGGGCGTGAAGACCATGGACGAGAAGTTCAAAGCCCTGCAGCAGGTGATAGACGACCAGCAGGAGCTGCTCGGCAAGTACATTGGCGACCCCGATAAGCAGACGCAGGTGTTCGTGCCCTACAAAGAGGTGCTCGAGATATACGAGCGGGGGCTCAAGGTGCCCGACTATGTCACGCTGATGTGGTGCGACGACAACTACGGATACATGACACGCCTGTCTGACGAGGCCGAGCAGCGGCGCAGCGGAGGCGGCGGCGTATACTACCACCTTAGCTACTGGGGCCGCCCCCACGACTACCTGTGGCTCACCACCACCCAGCCGGGGCTGATATACAACGAGATGCGCGCCGCCTACGACCACAACGTGCGCAAGATATGGATAGTCAACGTGCACGACCCGAAGGTGGCCGGCTACGACCTCGAACTGTTCCTCGACATGGCATGGGACATCAACAGCGTCAGCGCCTCGACCATAGCCGACCACTACCGCGCATGGCTGTGCCGGCAGTTCGGCAACGAGGCCGGCAACAAGCTCTATCCCGCCATGCACGAGTTCTACCGCCTGTGCGGAGAGCGGCGGCCCGAGTTCATGGGGTGGAGCCAGACAGAGCTGTCGAAGGCCACCTTCGACCGCGGACTGAGCCCCGTGCGCAACACACAGTTCAGCACGACGGCCTTCGGAGGCGAGCTCGACAGGTACCTGGAGCGCTACGCCGGTGTGGCCAAGACGGTGGGCGAGGCCGAGGCCCTGGTGCGGCCCGAGCTCAAGGACGCCTATTTCGCAGCCATAAAGTACCCGGTGCTGGCAGCCGAGGCCCACGCCCGCAAGATGCTCGAGGCCCAGCGCGCACGCCAGATGGCCAACGGCAGCACCACGAAAGGCATGCTCGACAGCAACCCCGCGCTCTACACGGCCGTGGCCAAGAGCCAGAAAGCATACGAAGAAATAAGGAAACTGACGGAATACTACAATGAGAGAATGTCTGGTGGCAAGTGGAACCGCTCCATGAACATGCGGCCGCGCGACCTGCCTGTCCATGGAGCGCCACTGCTGCCCACCATGCTGACCGACGAAGAGGTTGACGAGTGGCTGGCGAAAGCCCCCGTCGGCAAGGCCCACCCGGTGGAAGCCGACGGCACCGTCACCCGCAACGCCTGCGACTACCAGCAGGCCACCGAGGGGGCGCAGCCCGTCGAGATGCTGGGCCACAGCATGAACGCCGTGGCACTGCCCAAGGGCGGCACGCTGACATACACGTTCACCACGGCTAAAGACGGCGACGCCGTGCTCCGCACAGCCCTCATACCGACACAACCCAACGACAAAGGCGACATAAGGTTCAGCGTAAGCGTCGACGGGGCCGAGCCCACCGTCTACACGCTGAAGGAGAAGTTCCGCTCGGAAGGCTGGAAGCAAAACGTGCTCAGGGGCCAGGCCGTGCGCACGCTGAAGCTGCCCGGGCTGGCGGCAGGCTCGCACAAGCTCGAGATAAAGGCCTTGGACAACCACATCGTGGTAGACCAGTGGATGGTTGACTACGACGCCGACCGAAAGTTCTACCTGTTCCCTACAACCGGCGAGAAATGAAACACAACATCATAACGCTTTCACTGTTGGGCTGCTGCGCCATGGCAGCAGCCCAAAACACTGAAGTACAGTATCTTTCTGGCCGCGACGCGTCGGCCACCGTCGAGTGGAAATTCTTCTGCTCGGCAGGCCAGAACAGCGGCAAGTGGCGCAAGATAGCCGTGCCCTCGTGCTGGGAGCAGCAGGGATTCGGCGAATACACCTACGGCAGGTGGTACAAGAAACCGAGCGGCAAGCCCAGCACCGAGACAGGGCGCTACCGCCACGAGTTCCGCGTGCCGGCCGCATGGCAGGGCAAGAAGGTAGAGATAGTGTTCGACGGCGTGATGACCGACGCCACGGTGAGCGTCAACGGCAAGACAGCCGGGCCCACCCACCGCGGGGCCTTCACGCGATTCGCCTACGACATAAGCCGGCTGATAGATTACGGAGGCAAGAACACGCTCGAGGTGACGGTGAAGAAACAGTCGGACGACAGCTCGGTAAACAACGCCGAACGGCGCGCCGACTGGTGGCTCTTCGGCGGCATCTACCGCCCGGTCTACCTGCGCGCGCTGCCCAAGACGCACATTGCCCACACCGGCATTGACGCAAAAGCAGATGGGACGCTCACGCTCGACCTCACCACAGAGGGCCTCGCCGACGGCTACAAGCTGTCCGCCTCGATAAGCCCCCTGCAAAGCCAAGCCGCCCAACAATCACCGCAAAAATCAGTATCGCTGTCTTCCGGGAAACGCCAGCGCGTGGCCTTGCGCTTCGATGGCGTGAAGCCATGGGACCCCGAGCACCCCAACATGTATGTGCTCACGCTCAGCCTCGTGGCGCCCGACGGCTCGGTGACCCACCGCACAAGCGAGCGCGTGGGCTTCCGAACCATCGAGTTCCGACCGCGCGACGGCTTCTACCTCAACGGCACAAAGCTGAACATCAAGGGAGTGAACCGCCACTGCTTCTACCCGGAGACGGGGCGCACGCCCGACAAGAGGCGCGACATAGCCGACGTGCGCCTCATCAAGGGCATGAACGCCAACGCCATTCGCTCGCACTACCCGCCCGGAAGCCCCTTCCTCGACATCTGCGACTCGCTCGGGGTGCTATACTTCAACGAGCTGCCGGGCTGGCAGAACCATTACAGCACCGCCACCGGCACGCAGATACTGGGCGAGATGATGGCCGCCGAGGCCAACCACCCCTGCATCTTCGTCTGGGGCAACGGCAACGAGGGCGGCAACAACCTTAAGCTCGACCCGCTATTCGCCGAACTCGACCCGCAACGGCGCCACGTGGTGCACCCGTGGGCACTGTGGAACGGCGTCGACTGCCACCACTACCCGGCCTACCAGACCGGCGCCGGGCGGCTGCACAACGGCACCGAGGTGTTCATGCCCACCGAGTTCCTGCACAGCCAGTATGACAAGGGCGGCGGGGCGTCGCTCGACGAGTACTGGGCGCAGTGGTCGCGCAACCCGCTCTTCGCCGGCGGCTTCATCTGGGCATGGGCCGACGAGGGCGTGATGCGCACCGACAGGGGCGACAGCATCGACACCGACGGCCCCAACGCACCCGACGGCATAGTGGGCCCGCACCGCGAGAAGGAGGGCAGCTGGTATACCATACGCGACGTCTGGTCGCCCATACAGATTGCCCCCATGACCGTCAGGCCGCAGTGGGACGGGCGCTTCAAGGTGGCCAACCGCTTCCTGTTCAGCCGACTCACCGAGTGCAGCATGAGCTACAGCGTGACCACGCTGCCCTCGCCTGCATCCGACAGGGGGCGCACCGTTGCCGAGGGCACCGTGGCGCTGCCCGACATCGCGCCGGGCGAGACAGGCACGGCCGCCATCACGCTGCCCGAAGGCTTTGCCGAGGGCGACGTGCTCACGCTGGTGGCCACCACGGCGGCGGGCGACACAATCAACACCTGGGCCTACCCCATGCGCTACGCCGACGAATACTATGCCTTGGCCAAGCCTGCGGCAGTGGCCGGACGGGCTGCCACGGCGGATGGCACAACCCTTGAGGGGGGCGGGGTGCGAGCCGAGTTCAACCCCGACGATGGCATGCTCAAGAGCGTCACCGTCGACGGAAAGGCGTTCCCCCTGTCAAACGGCCCGCTGCCCGTGGGCATGAAGATGAAGCTCAAGGGCATCACGGCCCGCCAGGAAGGCGCCGACGCGCTGCTGGTGATGCGCTACCAGGGCGCAGCCGACTCGATAGTGTGGCGCATGACGCCCGCAGGGGTGCTCGGCATGGACGCCGTGATACTCAACCGGCGCGACGGCGGCAAGTTCGGTGGCGAGTTCTTCGACCCCAAGGTGCGCAACCTCGGCTTCAGCTTCTCATACCCCGAAGAGGCAGCCAAGGGCGTGCGGTGGGTTGGCAAGGGCCCCTACCGCGTGTGGCGCAACCGCCTGCGCGGCCCGGTGTTCGGCCTGTGGCAGAAAGACTACAACAACACCGTGACCGGCGAGGGCTCCGGCAGGCTCGACTATCCCGAGTTCAAGGGCTACCACGCCAACGTCTACTGGGCCGAGATGCAGTCGGACACGACACCGTTCAAGGTGTACAGCGAGACCGACGGGCTCTACCTGCGCCTGTTCACGCCCGAAGAGCCCAAGCACCGCAACGAGCGCACGATGCAGCCCTTCCCCGAAGGCGACATATCGTTCCTGCTCGAGATACCGGGCATGCGCTCATACAAGCCCATAGAGCAGCTCGGCCCCGAGGCGCAACCCAGCGGCATACGCATAAACAAGGGCGACGACGGGCTTAGGATAAAGCTCTGGTTCGACTTCAGGTGACGGCCGCCACAATGCGGCATAGGGCCCGGCAAGCGGCAGGGGCGGGCGCTTTTTTCAACCATACGCGGCCCCCGACGGCCGCCACAAGGGCGCGGCAGCCCGGCAAACGGACACCACGGGGCCGAAAGCGGCCGCCAACGGCAGGCATGGTTGCAAACAACGGACAGAGCGACGGGCCTGACGGCGGCCTGCCACCATGGGCGGCAAGCCCACGGCGGGGCCACGGCGAAATGAAAACATATACTAAAAGTGAGGCCATTATTTTGCCATACGGCAAAAAAACAGTATCTTTGCCTTATGCTGGCGGCTGCAGGCGCAACCAACAGCCACGCACACAAGCGCTGAAACAAACAAAGACAACAGACATAAACAACAGCTAAGATTATGAAGACAAACTATGAGATTCGCTATGCGGCCCACCCCGAGGACGCAAAAAGCTATGACACCAAGCGCATCAGGCGCGACTTCCTCATCGAGCGCGTGTTCGCAGCCGACGAAGTGAACATGGTGTACTCCATGTACGACCGAATGATAGTAGGCGGGGCAATGCCTGTCAGCGAAGAGCTGAAGCTCGAGGCCATCGACCCGCTGAAGGCCGAATACTTCACCACGCGCCGCGAGGTGGGCATATTCAACGTCGGGCTGGGCGAAGGCACCGTTAAGGTGGGCAGCGAGACGTTCACCCTGGGCTACAAAGAAGCACTCTACATAGGCCGCGGCGACCGCGACGTGGTGTTCTGCAGCACCGACCCGCAGAAGCCGGCAAAGTTCTACTTCAACAGCGTCACCGCCCACAAGGAGTATCCCTGCAAGAAGGTAACCAAGGCCGACGCCGTGGTTGCACACATGGGCTCGCTCGAAATGAGCAACGAGCGCGACATCAACAAGATGCTCGTGAGCCAGGTGCTGCCCACATGCCAGCTGCAGATGGGCATGACCGAACTGGCGCCCGGCAGCGTATGGAACACCATGCCGGCCCACGTGCACAGCCGCCGCATGGAAGCCTACTTTTACTTCGAGGTGCCCGAGGAGCAGGCCGTATGCCACTTCATGGGGCAGGTGGACGAGACACGCCACATATGGATGAAGGGCGACCAGGCCGTGCTGTCGCCCGAATGGAGCATACACAGCGCCGCCGCCACCCACAACTACACATTCATCTGGGGCATGGGAGGCGAGAACCTCGACTACGGCGACCAGGACTTCTCGAAGATAACCGACCTCAAGTGACAACAACGCAAACAGCAACGGAAAGGAACAAAAGACAATGGAACCGATACTGAGCAAATTCTCGCTCGAGGGCAAGGTGGCCCTCGTCACGGGAGCGGCCTACGGCATAGGCTTCGCCATAGCCGAGGCATACGCCAACGCAGGCGCCAAGATAGCGTTCAACTGCCGCAGCCAGGAGCACATGGACAAGGCTCTGGCCGACTACAAGGCAAAGGGCATCGACGCCAAGGGATACATCTGCGACGTAACCAACGAAGAAGAGGTGAAGGCCATGGTGGCCGACATCGAGAAGGAGCTGGGCGTGATTGACATACTGGTCAACAACGCCGGCATCATCAAGCGCATCCCCATGACGGAGATGTCGGTCGAGGAATTCCGCCAGGTGGTAGACATCGACCTCAACGCGCCCTTCATAGTGTCGAAGGCCGTCATACCGGGCATGATAAAGAAAGGCCATGGCAAGATTATCAACGTCTGCTCGATGATGAGCGAGCTGGGCCGCGAGACCGTCTCGGCCTACGCTGCCGCCAAGGGAGGCCTGAAGATGCTCACACGCAACATCTGCTCTGAGTTCGGCGAGCACAACATACAGTGCAACGGCATAGGCCCGGGCTACATAGCCACACCGCAGACCGCGCCGCTGCGCGAGCGCCAGGCCGACGGCAGCCGCCACCCCTTCGACAGCTTCATAGTGTCGAAGACACCGGCAGCGCGCTGGGGAACACCCGAAGACCTAATGGGCCCGGCAGTGTTCCTGGCATCCGACGCCTCAGACTTCGTCAACGGGCACATCCTCTACGTCGACGGAGGCATACTGGCATACATCGGCAAGCAGCCATGACACGCCGCGGGCAGCAAGCCCGGGCATGAAAACACATCGGGCAGGCACTCTCACGAGTACCTGCCCGACGTTATTCTGGAGCACGATCAATTGATGGCATCGGCAAGCTCGGCACCTGCCTTGAACTTGACGAGCTTCTTGGCAGCAATCTGTATCTTCTCCTTTGTGGCCGGATTGATGCCTTCGTGAGCAGGGCGCTCGCTCACGCTGAATGTACCAAAGCCAACAAGTGAAACCTTGTCGCCTGCAACGAGTGCAGCCTGGATGGCCGATACCGCTGCCTCAAGCGCCTTCTTGGAGTCCGTCTTGGTCAGGCCTGAGCCTTCAGCGATCTTGTCGATTAATTCTGTCTTGTTCATAAACTTGATTTTTATTAAATAAATATGGTTGTAAATGAGGATTGCCCGATTTGTTCACGCAAATATAGGAGAAACAATTCAGAAAACAAACAAAAAATAAAAAAAAGTGAGTTTTTTGTTGAAAAAAGCCCCGAAACGCCCTTGTACAGTATAGTTTGACGGATATTTTTAGTAATTTTGCCCCCCGACAACAAGTATTCAACAACGAAACGACACAACGACACAGATATGTTTAATACACCCACAATCACAAAAAACCTGCTGATAATAAACGTGCTGGCATTCGTGGCCACACTGGTGTTCCCGAGCCTGGGCGACCTTGGCGGCCTTCACTTCTTCCTGGCCAGCGACTTCCACGTCTACCAGCTGCTCACCTACATGTTCCTCCACGCCAACTTCACCCACATACTCTTCAACATGTTTGCCCTGTGGATGTTCGGCCGCGTGATGGAAAGCGTGTGGGGCCCTAAGAAGTTCCTGTTCTACTACATCTCGTGCGGCATCGGCGCCGGCCTGATGCAGGAGATAGCCCAGTTCGTGCAGTTCTACCTCATCATGAAGGGCGAGTTCCCCATGGGCAGCATAGCCGACATCTTCGAGATTGGCAAGTACAACGCCATGTACCTCAACGCCTGGACCACCGTGGGCGCATCGGGCGCCATATACGCCATACTGCTCGCCTTCGGAATGACATTCCCCAACGAGCGCATATTCATCTTCCCGCTCCCGCTGCCCATCAAGGCCAAGTGGTTCGTCATCTTCTACGCAGCCATCGAGCTGCTATCGGCCGTCACCGCCTCGGGCGACGGCGTGGCCCACATGGCACACCTGGGCGGCATGCTCTTCGGCTTCCTCATGATACGCTACTGGCAGCGCCATCCCGGCGCCTACTACAGCAGGAGCAACGGCGCGCAGTTCTTCGAAAGCCTGAAGAACAAGTTCGACCAGTACCGCGAAAAGTACGACAGGGGCGGCCAAGGCAGCCACGGCGGCCCCCAGGGCGGCGCCACCCGGCATGAGACCGACTGGGAATACAACGCCAAGAAGAAAGCAAACCAAGACGAGATAGACCGCATACTCGACAAGATACGCAAGAGCGGATACGACAGCCTTACCAAGGAAGAGAAGCAGAAGCTGTTTGACAGCAGCAACAACGACTAACGACAGACGATGCTGAAGCAACTCAAGACATTCACAACCAACATGATAGCCGGGGCGAACATAGCCACCGGCATCATCATGTGGCTGGTGGGATTCTCCGACTACGCCAATCCCGCCACCCACCCATACATTGCCACGGCGGGCCTGGTGTTCCCGGTGCTGCTGGCCATCAACCTGGCTTTCCTCGTCTTCTGGCTCGTCTTCAAGTGGAAGATGGCCGTGATACCCATAGCGGCCTATGCCGCCGCCATAGTGCCCATACGAATATACATGCCCATCAACCCGGCGTCGGAGCCACCGCAGGGCGCCATCAAGGTGCTGTCGTACAACGTAAAGAACTACTCGGGGCTGCCGGGGCACGACAGGCCCTACGACGACATGGTCGACTACATCAGCCGGAGCAAGGCCGACATAGTGTGCTTCCAGGAAGACGTCGACGGCAGCGGCAAGATGAAGCCCAGGATGGACAGCCTATACGCACACACCGACACCACCTACGTGGGCGACGAGGCAAGGCGCAGCAACGCCCTGGGCATATACACCCGCTTCCCGATATTGCGCAAGGAACGCATAGAATACGAATCGACGGGCAACGGCAGCGTGGCCTACTACCTCAGGATAGGGCGCGACACGGTGCTCGTCATCAACAACCACTTCGAGAGCAACCACCTCGACCCCGACGAACGCCAGCGCTACAAAGACATGCTCAAGGGCGAGATGGCCCAGGACACGGCACGGGCCGAATCGAAGAAACTGATAAAGAAGCTCGGCGACGCAGCCAGGATACGCGCCCGCCAGACCGACGCGGTGTATGCCTACATAAAGAGCCACGCCAACTATCCCACAATACTGTGCGGCGACTTCAACGACACGCCCATATCCTACACACGCCGAATGATGGCCAAAGACCTGACCGACTGCTACGTGGCCACCGGGCGCGGCATTGGTTTGTCGTATAATCAGAAGGGATTCTACGTGAGGATAGACAACATAATGTGCTCTTCGCACTTCAAACCGTTTGGCTGTAAGGTCGATAGCAAAATCAAGGCTTCCGACCACTATCCCATTTATTGTTGGCTTAAAATGAAATAAAAGGCGTGAAAAATGGCGATAAATTTTCAACAATGTAAAAAAAATGCTATATTTGCAAGCTAAAAATGGCATAACAGGGAAATAATAATTAAAAAATAACATAACAACAGAAATGCAAAACAAAGGAATTGTAAAGTTTATCACACTTCTGCTTGTGCTTGTGTGCATATTCTACCTCTCCTTCTCGTTTGTGACGCGCCATTATGAGAACAAGGCCGCTGCCATGGGAGAAGAGGCGGGGCAAGAATATCTCGACTCAATCATGAACGAGAAAGTGTACCTCGGCATCTACTCGCTGAAGCAGTGCCGCGAGATGGAAATCGGCCTCGGTCTCGACCTGAAAGGCGGTATGAACGTTGTCCTCGAGGTGTCGGTGCCCGACGTGATATCCGTGCTGGCCGACCACAAGACCGACCCGGCCTTCGTCAAGTCGATGAACGAGGCGAAGCAGGAAGAGGAGACCAGCCAGGACGACTTCATCTCACTCTTTGTCAAGAGCTACCATAAGAACGCCCCGGGCCACCGCTTGGCCGAAATCTTCGCCACGCAGCAGATGAAGGGCAAGGTAAGCACGCAGAGCACCGACGCCGAAGTGGAGCGTGCCCTGCGCGCCGAAGTGCAGTCGGCCGTTGACAACTCGTTCAACGTGGTGCGCAACCGTATCGACAAGTTCGGCGTGGTTCAGCCCAACATCCAGAAGCTTGAGGGCCAGACAGGCCGCATCATGGTCGAGATGCCCGGCATCAAGGAGCCGGAGCGCGTGCGCAAGCTCTTGCAGGGAAGTGCCAACCTTGAGTTCTGGGAAACATACAACAGCCAGGAGATAGTGCCGTCGCTGGCACAGCTCAACCAGCGTTTTGCAGCTCTCGACAGCACATCGGCCACTGCAGCACCCGCCGACACGGCAAAGGCCGACACTACGGCAGCCAAGGCCGGGGCGGACAAGGGCTCGCTCGCAGCAGCGCTGGCCGCCAAGGGCACTGCTAAGAAGGCCGGCAGCAAGGACGCCGACGCCCAGGCCGAGCAGATACGCAGGCAAAACCCGCTCTTCTCGGTGTTCCAGCCTATGCAGGGCAACGCCCTCAGCGTGGTGGGATATGCCGTTGCGCGCGACACGGCCGACGTCAACAAGATAATCTACTCTGACATTGCACGCCAGGTGCTGCCCTCCGACCTGAAGCTGGTATGGAGCGCCAAGCCCGTCGACTTCGACAAGACAGGCACCATCTATGAGCTCCACGCCATCAAGGTGACCGAGCCGTCAGGGCGCGCACCGCTCGAGGGCAACGTGATTACCACCGCCCGCGACGGCTTCACCCAGATGGGACAGCCCTGCGTGACCATGCAGATGAACAGCGACGGCGCACGCCGCTGGGCACAGCTCACCAAGGCCAACATCAACCGCGCCATTGCCATAGTGCTCGACAACAGCGTCTACAGCGCACCAAGGGTAAACAGCGAGATATCCGGCGGCAACTCCGAGATAACCGGAAACTTCACAATCGAGGAGACGAAAGACCTTGCCAACACGCTCAACTCTGGCAAGATGCCCGCCCCGACCCGCATCGTGCAGGAAGAGGTGGTGGGCCCGTCGCTCGGCATGGAGTCGATACAGCAAGGCTTCGTGTCGTTCATCATAGCCTTCGTGCTGCTCATGATCTACCTCATCATCCTCTATAACGTCATACCGGGCATGCTGGCCAACCTGGCCCTGCTGTTCAACCTGTTCTTCACGCTGGGCATCATGACCTCGTTCCAGTCGGTGCTCACCATGCCGGGCATTGCCGGATTGCTGCTCTCGCTGGGTATGGCCGTCGACGCCAACGTGCTCATCTACGAGCGCGCCAAGGAGGAGCTTGAGACAGGCATAGGCGTGAAGGAAGCCATCAACCGCGGTTACACCAACGCCTTCTCGGCCATCTTCGACTCCAACCTCACGTCAATCATCACCGGTGTCATACTGTTCGTGTTCGGCACAGGCCCCATCCGAGGCTTTGCCACCACAATGATTATCGGCTTGTGCTGCTCGTTCTTCACGGCAGTCTACATGACCCGCATCGTCTACGACCATCAGCTCAAGCGCGACAAGTGGCTCAACCTCACGTTCACCACTGCCATTTCGCGCAACATGATGAAGGACACCAAGATCAACTTCATGGGCAAGTACAAGAGCTCGTTCGCCATCTGGGGCATCGTAGCGCTCGTGTTCATAGGCAGCTTCGTGGTGCGCGGCTTCAGCCGGAGCATCGACTTCACCGGCGGACGCAACTATGTGCTGCAGTTTGAGAAGCCCGTGTCGCCCGAACAGGTGCGCGAGGTGCTGCAGGGTGCCTTCGGCGAGTCTACGTTCAGCGCCATAGCCCTCGGCACCGACGGCCACACCATCCGCATCTCCACCAACTACAAGATAGAGTCTAACGACCCCAACGTGGACAGCGAGATAGAGAACATACTCTACAAGGAGCTGTCGGCCGACGGGCTCGTCACCCAGAAGAGCGTCGAAGCCTTCAAGAACCCCGACATACGCGAGGGAGGCTCTATCATAAGCAGCTCAAAGGTGGGGCCGGCCATAGCCAAGGACATCACATACGGTGCAATAGTCAGCGTGGTGATAGCCATCATAGCCATCTTCCTCTACATACTGTTGCGCTTCCGCAACGTGGCGTTCTCGCTGGGCTCTACGGTGGCCCTGGCCTTCGACACGCTCTTCGTGCTCGGCGTCTACTCTCTGCTCTGGGGAATGGTGCCCATGTCGCTCGAGATAGACCAGACGTTCATCGGAGCCATCCTGACCGTCATCGGTTACTCAATCAACGACAAGGTGGTGGTGTTCGACCGCATACGCGAGAACATGCACCTCTACTCCAAGCGCAACCTGTGGGACTTGTTCAACGACTCGCTGAACCAGACGCTGGCCCGTACCATCAACACCGGCTCGTCAACACTGCTCGTGCTGCTCGTCATCATCTTCTTCGGAGGTGAGAGCATACGCAGCTTCTCGCTGGCAATGATACTCGGCATCGTGTTCGGTACGTTCTCGTCGATATTCATTGCAGCCCCCGTGGCCTACTTCACCATAGGCAAGGGCAGGCGCAATGCCGACAAAGAGATTGCCAAGGCATAAAAAATTGCGAATAACTAATACGATTTATATATAACTGTGGCGGCCGCTCTATGTGAATAGGGCGGTCGTTTTTTTATGCCATTCCGGCCATGGCACGGCTTAGCGACCCGGTGATGCCGCCGCCCTGAGGCCAGCCCATTTTGCCGAAGGGGCAGCCGTATGCGCAGAGTCCGGGCTGCACAGGCATTCAAGCCAACGTGATGAAATGCCCGGGGCGCTAATAAGCAGCTGTTCAAAATCAACCGATACAATTGACTTTGCATGTGCAATCTATATATTTGCCACCATCTTGTGCACTCTTTCGGCTCGCATACCAATGCCTCATAGGTAGCGCAGCCCGCCACTATCTCTCGCGGACTTTGGCATGCGGCCCGAAAGAGCGCACAATTTGATGGCAATTAGTTTTGAACACCTACTTACTCCATTTTTGCAAAGATTAATGCCGGCAGTCGGGCAGATGCGAGAAGTTAGAATGAATTAGAGGAGTTAGAGGGAGTTACGATGAGACATGTGGTGCTGGTGGACATCAACTGCGAAAGCCGCCGGCCGCCAACCCCGGGCCACCGCAAGGAAGCCCAACTCACGCTGACCACCCGTGACTACCCGGCAACTTGCAGACATCCACATTGCACAGCATCTTTACACGGCTGACATCACCGAAGGCCGCCCAACGGATTGTGGCTGCCATCACGCCCGACACCACGCAGACTCATGACCTGCCGGGGTGATTGACGAGCGGCAAACCGACGGCAGGGCCTCGGCGGCCAACAGCCGTGCAGACCGGACTGAGCGACCCCAAACCCCAAACGGGCCAAACGGCCGTGCAATACGGGCTGTTTCACACTGCAATACAGGCCGTTTGGCAGTGCAAAACGGCCTCCGCCGCAAGCCTGCTGCCACCAAGCCTGCAACTGCCTGTGGCCCAGCGGCTCTGCCCACCGGCCGGGACGGGCGTCTGATGGATGGGTACGCAAAATGCCGCGAAAGCGGTTTTCAACTAAAATAATAGTTAAATAATCGGCCGGAAACTTGGAAGCTATTGATAAATTAACTATATTTGCAGTCGAAACGACCAACAGGCAAAACCTTCAGGCCACAGGTTTGCATGCCACGAGTCAGCAGCGCCGCATGGCAATCCACCCCGGCCGGCATATCCGCACGGCCACCCAAAGGCCACAGCGCAGCCTGGCCGCCACTAACAACAGACAAGAAACAAACCAATACGACTTAAAAACCAAAGGCAATGGAGAGACTGACTGCAAAAGAAGAGAGCATCATGGAGATGATATGGCAGATAGGAAGCTGCACGCCCAAAGACGTGCTCGCCATGATGCCCGAGCCCCGCCCGCACATCAACACGGTGTCGACGATAATCCAACTGCTCGAGAAGAAAGGCTACCTCACCCACCGCCCCCACGGCAGGGGCTACCTCTACATACCCGCAGTGAAGAAAGAGAACTACGGACGGCGCAAGTTTGAGTCGTTTGTAAGCCGCTATTTCGGCAACTCCTACATGAACGTGGTGTCGGCGCTTGTCAAGGAGGAGAAGGTGAGCGAGAAGGAACTGATAGACTTTGTCGACAAACTGAAACGCGAGAAATGACATGGCAGCTGCTATAATCTACATCATCAAGTGGGCGGTGGCACTCACGCTGTTCCACTCGCTCTACGGTCTCTTCATGCGCCGCGAGACGTTCCACGCGCTCAACCGCGCCGTGCTGATTTTCATCCTCGTCGCCTCGGCGGTGCTGCCGCTGTGCCACATCGAGACTTCAAGGCCCAGCCCAATAGCCGAGGCCACGGCCAGTGCCGAGACTTTCATCATCGAGCAGGCCTACGACGAGCCCGCAACCACAGCCGCCACAACCACGCAGCCACCGCGGCTGGCACTGTGGCCCCGACTGCTGGCCATGGCCTACGCCGCCGGCGTGGCCGTGGGCTGGCTGGTCTACATGCGCTCGCTGGCCTCGCTCTGGCTGCTCATGGCGCGCAGCAGGCGCATACGCACCGCCGCGGCGCCCCGGGGCGCGTCCGTGCTGGTGTCGGGCCGCATCACCGTGGCCTGCAGCTGGATGCGCTGGGTGATACTGCCCGAGGGGCTCGAAGGCCGGCAGCTGCGCTCGGTGCTCACCCACGAGCTGTCGCACGTGCGCCTGGGCCATTCGTGGGACATGCTGCTCTGTGAGTTCACGGCACGCATGCTGTGGTTCCTGCCGTCGGCATGGCTGCTGCGCAAAGACCTCAGAGACGTACACGAATACCAAGCCGACAGCCACGTGCTGGCCAGCGGCATTGACAGCGACAGCTACCTGCGACTGCTCATAGCCGCAGCCGCCGGCAGCAGCGCAAGCCCGGCAGCCAACGCCTTCAACCACAGCCCCATCAAGAAGCGGCTCTACATGATGTGCCGCAAGCCATCGGCCAAGGCCGCGGCGCTCAAGGCGGCCTACCTGCTGCCCATCGTCGGCATGGCCGTGGCGGCCTTTGCCCGGCCCACAATAGTGGCCGACATCGGGCAACGGCTGGAAACAGAGCAGGCTGCCGCACCGCTGCTGTCGCCCAAAGCGCTCAACGAGGCCGTGGCCGGGGCAACAGCGCAATCGCCCGCCGAGGCCGCCGAGCCCGGCACGCCGGCCGTCGACGAGCCTCAACCGGAACCGGTGGCCGAGCCCGCCCCGGCCGAAGACTTCTCTACCGACCGCGCCATCCATGTGGTAGACAGCATAGCGCAAGGTATGGGCATGAGCAAGATAGGCAGCGGCACATACCTGCGCAGGGCTGAAGGCAGCATCCACGCCGACACCATACGCATAGGCGAAATCTACCTCGACGGCAGTTTCCTGCTCAGGTTCAACAAAAACGCCGCTGCCAAGCCCACGCGCCGCAGCGGCGGGCAGGGCAACGCCCAGACCTTCAACGTGCTCATCAAGCGGAGCGGGCCTACGGGCTACACCTGCGCCGGCTTCTCACCTGTCGGCGGCGACGGCCCGGCCAAGCCGGCCGACAAGCCACAAGCGGCACCGGGCAAACCTGTGCGCGAGCTCGCCGACACCGAGATTGTGCCGCTCACACTGGGTGAATACCGCCGCATGCGCCACAAGTTCTGGATTGAGAGGCACGACGGCGAGACCCACCTCGTGATGCTCAAGTATGTGGTAAGCGACCGGCAGCTGTTCAGGCTCGACGGAGTGACGCGATACATCGAAGACCGCGACACGGGCGACCGATACATGTGCCGTGGCATCGTGGGCTACGGCAAGACGCAACTCGAGGGATACATCACCGGGCGCAAAGGCTCGATAGTGGCGTTCACGCTCGTTTTCCCGCCGCTCGACAAGCATGTAGAGAACATAGCGGTGCGCAAGCAGGGCGAAAGGTCGGTGATGCCTGTCCGACTGGACGACGTGATGCGCCGGCCGGCAAAGATAATAAGATGACACTCAAACAAACCCACTGAAATGACAAACCTACTGACACGACTGGCCCTCGCGGCCGCCACTGCCGCCTTGATGTGTGCCTGCGCCGCCTCGCGGCAGGCCGCATACGACCCGAGACCCGACAACATCGAGCCGAAACTCACGCAGCCGCAGGCCGAAAACTACAACATCGACGACACAAAGACTTTCGCCCGATACAGCTACCCATACTCCGTGACGAGACCGGCCGGCCTGAGACTGTTCCACTCGGCCTACTATCAGCTGTACCGGACGAAGGATGCCACGTACGTAACTGCCACATACGCGCATAACGACCGCAAGTTCTACTACTTCAACTCGGGCTGCACCATCATCGACAGCGACACCGGCGACCAGTACATGCTGCGCCGCCTGGAGTATTTCCCCACCGATACCTTCTTCTGGATTGATGCTATCGACGGCAACTTCGTGCGCTTTGTGCTCGTCTTCCCGCCGCTGCCGGACAACGTGGAGACCGTAGACTTCTTCATGCCGAGCAGCCCCGAGCGGCGCTATTTCAACGGAGAGGCCATGAGCGAGCGCGGCCTCAGCGTGAAAAAGCTGCGCAAAGACGTGGACAAGACGTACAGGCAAACTCCGCTTAAGCGCGGACGCATCATCTACTGACGCCCAGACCAACGGCCGCAACGCGCAATCCTCCATAGCCATGCACGCCCCCTCACCGGGCCCCGACAACAGCCTTGGGGCTCCGGCAGGCGGAGATTATCAACCATAAAAATGCTAACAGGACATGAACAGACTGCTCTACATCATCCTCGTTGCCGCACTTGCGGCAGCAATGCCATCGGCCGCGCATCCCGACGGTGGCAAGAAAGCCAAGGCAGATTCAGTATATATCGGCGGCGAAGTCTACGACTCGTTCACCAAGGCGCGCATTAAGGCCGTGGTGACCATCACGAGCGAAGACTCCGCCCTGGCCAAGACAGACACATGCTACATCTGGCGGACAAGCTCAAGCTTCGGCTTCCGCGTGCCGAAGCGCCCCATGCGCTACTTCATCCGCGCCGAGGCCGAGGGCTACAAGACCATGACCGACACCTTCGACCTGAAGCCGCGGGGGCGCAAGGGCTATTACGCCATACCCCGGCTGCTCATGAAGCGCGGGCGCGACGACATATACAAGGACGTGGGGCTCAACGAAGTGGTGGTCCGCGGCACGCGCGTGCAGATAGCATACCGCGGCGACACCATCGTCTACGACGCCTCGGCGTTCAACCTCCCCGAGGGTTCGATGCTCGACGGGCTCATCCGCCAGATGCCAGGGGTGGAGCTCAAGGACAACGGCGACATATACGTCAACGGCAAGAAGGTTGACTACTTGCTGCTCAACGGCAAGGACTTCTTCAAGGGAAAGAACAAGGTGATGCTGGAAAACCTGCCTTATTTCACCGTGAAAAACGTCAAGGTGTATGACAAGAGCACCGAGAAAAGCGAGGCACTGGGCCGCGAGGTCGAGGCAAAGGACTTCGTGATGGACGTCAACCTGAAGCGGGAGTACGCCCGGAGCTACATTGCCAACGCCGAGGCGGGCGCCGGAACAGACAACCGCTGGGCCGCCCGCGCCTTCGGGCTCTACTTCGACGACCATACGCGCGTGGCCGTTTTCGGCAACGCCAACAACGTCAACGAGAACCGGCAACCCGGCAGCGACGGCGACTGGTCGCCCGCCAAGATGCAGCGCGGGCTGCTCTCCACCAAGCAAGCGGGGCTCAGCCTGCAGACCGAAGACAAGGACAAGCGCATCAAGGACAACTTCGACGCCCTCGTCAGATGGAACGACTCGGACAACGAGCGCCACAACTCTGTTGAGACATTTGCCTCAGACGGCAACATAGTGCGCGGCAGTTCGGCCTTCAACCGCAACAAGGACTTCAACCTGAACATCAACAACTACCTGACGTTACCCAAGCTCCACATCTACAGCTACGTCAACCTCGACTACACAAACAGCAGCAACACCTCGTGGGGACGCGACTCAACGCTGCGCGACACGCTCACCAACCGCTCGTGGAGCGAAGGCCTCGGCCGCTCGCGCCAGCTCTATTTCTTCGGCTATACGGGCTGGTCGCAGCCACTGCCGTGGGGCGACTATCTCGTGCTCTTTGCCGACTACTCGTACAGCAGGCGCCGCCCCGCCGAGGACTTCAGCCTCACCGGCACACAATATGCCACCGACGGCACCACCGACCGCCGCAACAACTACGCCGACACGCGCTCTGATAGCTACTCATACCGCCTCGGTCTCAGCTATGACTTTGCCTTGCCCGACGACTGGTCGGTGCGCCCCGGAGTGTCATACGGCCAGAATCGCGACATAAACGACAACGCCCGCTATCGCCTCGACCGCCTCGCCAGCGACCGCTACGACGAACTTGGCCTGCTGCCGTCCACGCGCGACTCGCTGCTGCTGGCCTTAGACGCCGACAACAGCGCCTATACCAACGTGCTCACGCGGTCGTATGGCACGCATCTGGAAATCATGCACCCCATGGCCAAGAGCTATGTCTATGTGCAGCTGCCGTTATATTTCAGGCGCGAGGGAATGCACTACCGAAGCGGCGGGCTCGACACCGTGGCCTCACGCTCATACACCGACTTCGAGCCTTATGCACAGATGGAGTTCAGCAAAGGCAAAAACAAGTTTGAACTGAACTACCGCATGCGCGTCACCCAACCCGAGTTCCAGTCGCTCATGCCCTCCGACGACACCACCGACCCGCTGGCCCTGCGCATCAACAACCCCGACCTGAAGGCCATCACGCGCCACTGGCTGGGCGGAAAGGCCACGTTCCGCTGCGACTCCATAGACCTTACGTGGTACGCCGGGGCCCAGACCTACATCGTGCGCAACGACTTCGGCACACGCACCACATACAACTCGCAGACCGGCGCATACACTTATATAGACGACAACGTGGACGGCAACTGGGACTTCGAACTCAATGGAGGGCTCAACGGCACGTTCGACAAGAAGCGGCGGCTGCGCTATGTCTTCGACGCGAGCGTGAAATACATTCACAGCGTAGACTTCGACGTGGCCTACGACACCTCGGCCGACGTGCTCAGCACGGTCGAGACAATGCGCACCAACCTCAACCTGAACCTCACTTACACGCTGGGAAAGCTCACGGCGGGCCTCGCGGGCAAGCTCACGGCACGCAACAGTCGCAGCGACCGGCAAGGCTTCGAAGCCATAAACGCCTACGACTACCAGTATGGAGCAAACCTGAAGTACACCATACCCGTGCTCAACCTCGACCTGTCGACCGACTTCAACGTGTTCAGCCGCCGCGGATACGGCAGCGCCGAGATGAACACCGACGACCCGGTGTGGAACGCCCAGCTCTCGAAGTCGTTCTTCAAGGGCAGTCTCGTGGCCAAGCTCACGGCCTACGACCTGCTCCACCAGCTGTCCACCAAGAGCTACTCCATCAACGCCCAGGGCCGCACTGAGACGCGATACAACTGCATTCCGCGCTACTTAATGTTCTCATTGGCATATAAATTCACAAGGAAAGCGAAACAAAACGATAAAAATTAACATACGGAAAGACAATTGCCAGTATGATTATAATATTTAAATGAATTTCACGTTGTATTGACATGAATACCAAAATTTATTTAACAATCATATTGACAATGCTGCTTGCCGTTGCAATGCCAGCCATGGCGAATGGCGCCGGGCGGCCCGCAAAGAAGGAGCGCACGGTGTTTCTCGGCGGCGAAATTTACGACTCGTTCACCCGCACACGCGTAAAGGCCGTGGTGACGCTGCTGAACGCCGACTCGGCCACCGTCGACACAGACACGTGCGACCTGTGGCGGACATTCGCGAGCTTCGGTTTCACGGTGCCGCGACGCCCTGCCCGCTACGTGCTGAAGGTAGAGGCCGAGGGCTACGAGACGGCCTTTGTGCCCTACGACATGCAACCCCGCGGCCGCAAGGCCGAATATCTGGTGCCCACCATACACATAAAGCGTGCCCAAAACGACATATATAGAAATGTGGGGCTCGACGAAGTTGTGGTCAGCGGCACGCGCGTGCAAATAGCATACCGCGGCGACACCATCGTCTACGACGCCTCGGCGTTCAACCTCCCCGACGGTTCGATGCTCGACGCGCTAATCCGCCAGATGCCCGGGGTGGAGCTCAAGGACAACGGAACGATATATGTGAACGGCAAGAAGGTGGACTACCTGCTGCTCAACGGCAAGGAATTCTTCCGCGGCAAGAACAAGGTGATGCTCGAAAACCTGCCTTACTTCACCATAAAGGAAATCAAGGTGTACGACAAGAGCACCGAGCGCAGCGAGATGCTCGGGCGCGACATAGAGCCTAAAGACTTCGTGATGGATGTCAACCTGAAGCGTGAGTACGCCCGGAGCTACATTGCCAACGCCGAGGCGGGGGCCGGAACAGACAACCGCTGGGCCGCCCGCGCCTTTGGGCTCTACTTCGACGACCGGCGCAGGGTGGCCGTATTCGGCAACGCCAACAACGTGAACGAGGACCGGCGGCCCGGCAGCCGGGGCGACTGGTCGCCCGCCAAGATGGAGCGCGGGCTGCTCGCCACCAAGCAGGCGGGGCTGAGTCTGCAGACCGAGACGAGGGAGAAGCGCGTGATGAACGACCTCGATGCCACCGTGACGTGGAGCGACGCCGACAACGAACGGCACAACGCCACCGAGACCTTCGCCGCCGCCGGCAACATATTCGGCGGCAGCTCATCGTTCAGCCGAGCCAAGGATTTCAACACTTCCGTAAGCGACTTCCTGCGCTTGCGCAAGCTCCACATCCAGAGCCGAAACGCATTGCATTACACCAACAGCCGAAACACAGCCTGGGGCAGCGACTCTACGATGCGCGACACGCTGCTCAACCGCTCGTGGAGCGACGGTCTGGGCCGCTCGCGGCTGCTGTCGCTGAACGGCATCACCATGTGGTCGCAACCACTGCCGTGGGGCGACATACTCTCAATAGACGCACAATACATGTGGCAGAAGCGCACTCCCGACGAGCTGTTCGGCCTCAGCGGCACGCAGTATGCCGCCTCGCTGCCTGCCGACCGCCGCAACTACTACACCGATGCCGCCGACGAGAGCTACAGCTACTCGATAGAACTGGGCTATATGTTTGCCCTGCCCAAGGGCTGGTACGTGGAGCCCAACTTCACTTACGGGCAAGACTGGCACTCGGCATCCACGAGCCGCTACCGCCTCGACCGCCTCGGCGAGGGCTGGACGGACGCGACGGGCCTGCTGCCCTCGACCCGCGACTCGCTCCTGATGGCCTTCGACTGGGACAACAGCGACTGGGGCAACTCGCTGACGCGCTCATACTCGGGAGAGGTGTCAATACAGAAGAGCACCGACAACATGGAGTTCTTCCTCTCCCTGCCCGTGAAGCACAGCCGCGAGAGGCTGCATTACAACGACTACTCGGTAGACACCGTGGCCACGCGCTCCTACACCGAGTTCAGCCCATGGCTTGAATACCGCTACAACAAGGGCCGCCAGCGCCACGAGCTGTCATACCAGATGCGGGTGGCGCAGCCCGAGTTTACGGCGCTCATGCCCGGCGACGACACCACCAACCCGCTCGCCCACATAGTGAGCAACCCCGACCTGAAGGCCCGCACCGACCACAGGCTGTCGTGGCAGACCACGCTGCGCTGCGACTCGGCGCGGCTAACGTGGTACGTGGGGGCCGACGCCACCTTCACCCACGGGGCATGGGGCGTGCGCACCACCTACGACACGCAGACCGGGGCATACACCTATACCGACGACAACGTTGACGGCAACTGGCAGACGGCAGTGAAGCTCGGGGTCAACGGCGCCCTCGACAGCAAGCGGCGGCTGCGCTATGCCGTAGGCGCCGCCACCGAATACGTGCACAGCGTAGACTTCGTCGTGGCCTACGACACGCCGTCCGACGCCCTGAGCCGGGTCAACACCGTGCGCACGGGCCTCGACATGAGCCTCACCTACACCCTGGGCAAGCTCACGGCGGGCCTTGCCGGCAAGTATGCCTCGCACCACAGCCGCAGCGACCGCGCCGGTTTCAAGCCCATCGACGCGTTCGACTATCAGTACGGGGCCAGCCTGACATACACCATCCCCGTGGTCGACATCGACCTGTCGACCGACTTCAACGTGTTCAGCCGCCGCGGATACGGCAGCGCCGAGATGAACACCGACGACCCGGTGTGGAACGCCCAGCTCTCGAAGTCGTTCTTCAAGGGCTGTCTCGTGGCCAAGCTCACGGCCTTCGACCTGCTTCACCAACTGTCTAACAAAGACTACTCCGTGAACGCCCAGGGCCGCACCGAGACGCGATACAACAGCATCCCCCGTTACCTCATGCTGTCGCTGGCCTACAAGTTTGCCCGCAAGGCAAAGCACTGAGGCCTCCGCCAGCCAACGGCGTGACTCAAAGTCAGGGCCGGGTGACAGTATGACACAATGTCGCACCAACCGTTTCCGGGGCAGGCCTGCACCAGGCTGCCCCGGCATCGTGGGCGCGGGGCGGCACGGGGAGCACAGCCGTCGCAAGTCACCAATAATTGGTATGCCTGCAAAACGGCCCGTTTCAAGGTGCAAAACGGCACGTTTTAAGGTGTAAAACGGCCCGTTTTGCAACACCGAATGACCCGTTTTGGAACACTGCAACCGTTTTCCCGCCTCCATGCCCCTGCGCCGGGCATCACAGAGCGTGCCCCGAAGCCACAGCCAACAGCCCGCACAGGCCTCCGCCGGGCGCGCCACAGCCGCTGCCCACGGCCAAAATACCTATTTATTATGATGCCCGTTTTTTTGCCGGCACGCATTTTGGCACTATCTTTGTAGTCGTTTCAGCAAGAGACCATTTATTCAATTAAACGACAAATTAAAACATATAAGATTATGATCATCGAGAAAATCCACGCAAGAGAGATTCTGGATTCAAGAGGAAATCCAACGGTTGAGGTAGAAGTGACGCTCGAGTCGGGCTTCACCGGCCGCGCATCGGTACCGTCGGGAGCCTCGACAGGCGAGAACGAGGCGCTCGAACTGCGCGACGGCGACAAGCAGCGCTATGGCGGCAAGGGCGTGCTCAAGGCAGTCGAGAACGTCAACAAGGTGATAGCCCCCGCCCTTGTGGGCATGTCGGTGCTTGAGCAGCGCGCCATCGACCACAAGATGCTGGAGCTTGACGGCACCAAGACCAAGTCGAACCTTGGCGCCAACGCCATCCTTGGCGTGTCGCTGGCCGTGGCCCACGCAGCCGCCAACTACCTGCAGATACCTCTCTACCGCTACATAGGCGGCGCCAACACCTACGTGCTGCCCGTGCCGATGATGAACATCATCAACGGCGGAGCGCACTCAGACGCCCCCATCGCCTTCCAGGAATTCATGATACGCCCCGTCGGAGCGCCCTCAGAGCGCGAGGCCATACGCATGGGCGCCGAGGTGTTCCATGCCCTGGCAAAGCTGCTTAAGGGCCGCGGGCTCTCGACGGCCGTGGGCGACGAGGGTGGATTCGCCCCCGCACTGAACGGCATCGAGGACGCCCTCGACAGCATCTGCCAGGCCATCCGCGACGCAGGCTACGAGCCGGGCAAGGACGTTACCATAGCCATGGACTGCGCAGCCAGCGAGTTTGCTGTGCAGGAAAACGGCCAGTGGTTCTATGACTACCGCCAGCTGAAGGACGGAAAGAAGAAAGACCCCAACGGTCGCAAGCTCACGGCCGACGAGCAGATAAAGTATCTTGAGGAGCTGATAACCAAGTATCCCATCGACTCCATAGAGGACGGACTCGACGAGAACGACTGGGACAACTGGGTGAAGCTCACTGCCGCCATCGGCGACCGCTGCCAGCTGGTGGGCGACGACCTCTTCGTGACCAACGTAGACTTCCTTGCCAAGGGCATCAAGATGGGCGCAGGCAACGCCATTCTCATCAAGGTCAACCAGATAGGCTCGCTCACCGAGACGCTCGACGCCATCGAGATGGCCCACCGCCACGGCTACACCACA
>OCHK01000061.1_pt1 | contig 157414 bp, 113 predicted proteins | sample 1538551 | NCBI WGS metagenome assembly OCHK01 (sample SAMN04571707, study PRJEB22368) | human gut metagenome | biome: human gut; material: stool | host: Homo sapiens | place: Luxembourg | collected 2012-08-31
AATTAAGATTGGACCATGATTGGACCGGGCGAGCAGACCGCTCGCCCCTACGTTTTGATTGGATGAAATGACAACAGGTAATCCTCTTCATCTTCATCTAGATAAATTCCATACAGTAATTCTGGATAATCGTTAAGACATCCGTCTTGTTCCACTTGATATCCCCAGAATGATCGCAGTACTCCATTGTCATTCAGGAACAATATAGTCCTTCTTAAGTTCGGCTCTACATGCCAGACATAGGTGTGTACCTCAGCATAATGGATATTTGACAGCATATAGTTTACTTCTTGATTTCCATATCCTTCGTTTATGGAACACCCAAAGCGAAACGTATCGACTTCATGTGTGACAAGTTTGTGCTTGGCATATTTTTGTATTAAGTCCTCCAATGTTTCCCCGTGTGTGTCCAGTCCGTCACTTAAGACATAGGTGTCCCAGTATTTATGCGGTTGATCGTAGCTTTCATAGTAGTTGAGCCTACGGAGCTTGCTGTAAGGGTCCTTATCGAGGCGGATAATGGGTTCACGCATTTTCTTCGTATACTCATCCTCATAGAGTCTTAGCAAATAGGAATGGTACTTGCAATGTTCCAGTCTATTTAAGAGATCTTGCTTTATGGGGTGCAACTTTGAGCGTTTCCACTTTTCTTTCCAAGTCAGTTCTTTCGGTGGAGGTGGATATTCTCCTCCCCACGTAATCTTGTCCTCTTGACTGGGTGCAAGGGAAAAGACTGAAAGCAGCAGAATGGTTGCGCCTGTTGTCAGGATGATACTTAGCTTGTTACCTTTTTTCATAGTTATCGTTTAGCACGAGGCTGTGGTTTTACCTTCGCTCCTCAAATTTAGATGATTGTATGTGAACGACAAAGCTTTTCGGGAATCTTTTTGGGAAGGCAACTTAAAGAAGAAAGGTTGCACTGCGACATGGTGTGCAGTACAACCTTTCTGTTTCTAAGGTATCTTGGAATTATCTATTGCGCATTTTAATGGGTTAATCTCATATCCCCAGAATGCTCGTTGCACATCGCCATCTCTAATGAAGTAGACATACCGTATGATAGGATATCGATAACCTTGCAATCTAAAACGCCATGAACAAAAACTGATTTCTGCATAATGTAGGTCTGAGACCATGAATTCTATTTTGGGAAGATAACTTCCGGGGCTTATATGTATTCCATATCGGAATGTGTCAGCCTTATAGCTTGTCACTCGATTGTCTTTGTATTTTTCCAAGACCTGTTCTTTGGTCATGCCGTGAATGTGCATTCCCGGATACAAAATACTGTCAGGCGGATATTTATAGTCTTCAGAATCTTTATATCTCGTATGCCCTTTTAGTTTAGCCATAGGATTGGGATCCAGCGTGATATTGGGTTCATCCAATGTGAATCTATCTGAATGCTCAGAATAGTAATATTTATAGTATTCAAATGCATAAAATTCCAGTTCCTCCTGTTCTCTAGGGTCCGACTTCTCCCATCTTGCTCTTTCGACAGAATCCGGGTTGTATACAAACGGTGGATACAGTTGTTTTCGTTTGGGTGGTTGTTCCCTAGGAATTGTCTTTTGGCAAGGTCGGTTTATTCCTATTCCTCCTGCAAGAAGGAGAAGTATGATAGCAATGGCGAGGAAAATCATTCTGTTTTTCATGGGGCTCTTGTTTTTACCGTTGGATTCAATTAGAGAGGAAGATCATCAACATTGACAGCAGTGTCTTGAGGAAAGCTGCTTTTCTATTTCTAGTATGCAGAGGTTAATCTAACGTATATTTTGATAGATTAATTTCATATCCAAAGCATGCTCGTTGCACATTGCCATCTCTAATGAAGTAGACAACTCGCGTGATTGGGTATCCTTGCCGTCTAAAATACCAAAAACAACGACTGATTTCTGCATAATGCAAGTCTGATACCATGAATGCTATGAAGGGAAAATAAAGTTTATGCTCTATATGTATTCCATATCGGAATGTGTCAGCCTCACCATAGCTTACCATTCTATTATCTTTATATTTTTCCAAGACTTGCTCTTTAGTCATACCGTGAATGTGCATTCCCGGATACCATATATAGTCAAATGGATATTTATAATCTTCGTATCCTTTATACTCTTCGTATCCTTTTAACTTAGCCATTGGGTTAGGTTCCAACACGATATTAGGCTCATCCAATGTGAATTTCCTAGAGTCAAAGTCGGACATATAGTCTTCAAATTTACGGAATTCCAGTTCTTTCTGTTCCGACGGATTCAACTTTTCCCATCTTGCTCTTGTGGCAGAATCCGGTTTGTACACAAATGGTGGGTACAGTTGCTTCTGTCTGGGCGGTTGTTCTTCAGGAACTGTCTTTTGAAAGAGCCGGCTTATCCCTATTCCTCCTGCGAGAAGAAGAAGTACGGTAGCAATGGCGAGGAAAATCGTTCTTTTTTTCATGGTTATCTTGTTTTCACCGTTTGGCTTTTATTTCTTCGCTCCTCAAATTTAGACGATTGTATGTGAACGACAAAGCTTTTCGGGAATCTTTTTTGGGAAGGCAACCCAAAGAAGAAAGGTTGCACTGCGACATGATGTGCAGTACAACCTTTCTATATAGAGCTTTCACCGTTTGTAATCTATCTTCCTTCTATTTTACAACTTATGGAGACAACAGGTAACTCTATTCATCTTAATCTGGACCAATATCATACAGAAATTCAGGATAATCTATAATACATCCGCCTTGTTCCACTTGATATCCCCAGAATGATCGCAGTACTCCATTGTCATTCAAGAACAATAGCGTCCTTTCTAGGTTCGGCTCTACATGCCAGACATAGGTGTGTACCTCAGCATAATGGATCTTTGACAGCATATAGTTTACTTCTTGATCTCCATATCCTTCGTTTATGGAACACCCAAAGCGAAACGTATCGACTTCATGTGTGACAAGTTTGTGCTTGGCATATTTTTGTATTAAGTCCTCCAATGTTTCCCCGTGTGTGTCCAGTCCGTCACTTAAGACATAGGTGTCCCAGTATTTATGCGGTTGATCGTAGCTTTCATAGTAGTTGAGCCTACGGAGCTTGCTGTAAGGGTCCTTATCGAGGCGGATAATGGGTTCACGCATTTTCTTCGTATACTCATCCTCATAGAGTCTTAGCAAATAGGAATGGTACTTGCAATGTTCCAGTCTATTTAAGAGATCTTGCTTTATGGGGTGCAACTTTGAGCGTTTCCACTTTTCTTTCCAAGTCAGTTCTTTCGGTGGAGGTGGATATTCTCCTCCCCACGTAATCTTGTCCTCTTGACTGGGTGCAAGGGAAAAGACTGAAAGCAGCAGAATGGTTGCGCCTGTTGTCAGGATGATACTTAGCTTGTTACCTTTTTTCATAGTTATCGTTTAGCACGAGGCTGTGGTTTTACCTTCGCTCCTCAAATTTAGACGATTGCCAATGAACGACAAAGCTTTCCGGGAATCTTTTTGGAGAAGGCAGCTTAAAGAAGAAAGGTTGCACTGCGACATGGTGTGCAGTACAACCTTTCTATCGTTAGGGTATTGTGGGAAGATCCATCATGTCGATTCTGAATCGATTGATTTCATATCCCCAGCATGCTCGTTGCACGTTGCCATCTCTAATGAAGTAGACAGTCCGTAAAAGTGGATATGGTTCTCGTATAAATAACCATGAACATGAACTGATTTCTGCATAATGCAAGTCTGATACCATGAATCTTATTTTGGGAAGAACGCTTCCGGAACTTATGAGTATTCCATATCGTAATGTATCAGTATCACCATAGCTTACCATTCTATTATCTTTATATTTTTCCAAGACTTGTTCTTTGGTCATACCGTGGATATGCATTCCCGGATATAATATATGGTCTGGATCATATTTATAGTCTTCCCATTCTTTATATCGTTTGTACCCCTTTAGTTTACTCATAGGATTGGGATCCAGTACAATATTGGGCTCATCCAATGTGAATTTTCTGGAGTCAAAGTCGGACATATAGTCTTCAAATTTACGGATTTCCAGTTCTTCCTGTTCTTTCGGATTCAACTTTTTCCATCTTACTCTTTCGGCAGAATCCGGTTTGTACACAAATGGTGGGTACAGTTGCTTCTGTCTGGGTGGTTGTTCTCCAGGAACAGTCTTTTGACAGAATCGGTTTATCCCTATTCCTCCTGCGAGAAGGAATAGGAATAAGAGGATAAGAAGTTTTTTATGTTTCATAATTCTCTATTTTTCTTATTAATATGGTACACCGTTCTAGGTACTCCATTATTCCAAGGGGTATTTGGATTGGGGCGTACGCTCTGTCTATGCAAGTTCAATTGTTTATCTATTTGCAGTACAGGTGTTAGGATGAAATCCATATTTTGTTTATCAGCTGCGCCTATTATATCATGCATGATATTGAGGTTCCATTCCGGTGATACCGGCGCTCCAGATTTTTTTATATACCTGTCTTTCAGTCCCATCATGTGACCAAATTCATGAGACATTGCATTCTCAGATGATTCAGTATATTGAATATTACCAAACTTTGAGTCTATTACATAGGAGGATTCATCTTTATTCTTAAAGACTTTCATATAGTTAGTTTTACCATCATATTTTAAGTCGTCCTTTTCAACATCCTCACTGATGTCTGGTCTGAAGATAACATTTACTTGCCAGTCTATTTTGTAATCCATACCTTCAAAGTTGTAAGACGTGAGAAGTCCCCATACATTTTGGATGTTTTCCATGTATAAACTAGCAAGTTTCTCAGTAGCCAAGTGTCCATAGATAAAAATAATTGCCGTGATCGTAATGGTATTCCCAGAAATTGTAATCACAGCATCTTTCCCATCCGGATCCACAATCACCAAGGGATTGTTGATGCAGTAATTGTACGGTGAAAGATTGGTATACTTCTCCGCCAAGGGATCTACTGCCGTCCATCTTCCCAACGACGCATCATACATTCTGGCACCGAAGTCGTACGCATTCAAGTCAATCAACGCCTGGCATTCCTTGCCGCTGAAGAGGAAGCGGTTGTCCTCGGCTTGCGCCAATCCGTCGCGCTCTGCCTTGGCTCCGAAAGGATAGAAGTCGTTTTGCTGTACGACTTTCCCCTTGTCGTCAATCAGTGCACGGATGCTTCCCAACTGGTCGGTCAGGGCATACCTTGTCCCTTGCGAAGTGAACTGCACGTCTCCCACGATGGCACGGTCGAACTCACGCTTCCCGTCTGCTACTTTGTAGATGAAGCTGCCGGCATAGTCGTATCCGTTCTTTCCGCTTCCGTCGCGTACGCTGAGCTTGGTGCCGTCGGTCAGGTATTGGTAGCGTGCCTTCAGCACTCCGCCCTGCTTCACTTCGTCCGTCAAATTTAGACGATTGTATGTGAACGACAAAGCTTTTCGGGAATCTTTTGTGAGATTTCCGTTGGAATCATACTCGTAGCTTCCTGCTGCAGCATTGCCCGGTTGGTAGACATCTCCCTGCTGCGAGGTGCGTACCTGTTCGCTCAGTGCCGTCAGCCGGTTGCCGGAGTAGGCATAGAGCAGGTCGTCCACCAGCTTGCCGCAGGCTGTGCGTTGCAGGGTACGGATGTTGCCGTTCCGGTCGTAGGTGATGCCCTTCTCCGTGAAAGATGCTGCCGGAGTGGTCCACGTCAGTCCGTCTCTCTGCTTCTGGGTGGCGGATGCCAGCCGGCTGAATCCATCGTAGGCGAAGCCATACATCAGGGTTGCATGCCCCTCGTGTGTCCATGTCCACTCGCTGACGTTGCCGTTGTAGCAAGGTGCCGTCCCGGCGAGGGGCCTTTCATAGTACAGCTGCATCTTGAAGGGAGCACTCTCCTTGGCTGTCAGCCATCCGCGGATGTTGTAGCGCAGCTGTTCCGTGGTGTTCCCGTACTTCTTGGCAACGGGACGTCCCAGTTCGTCATACGTGTAGGTGATGACTGCCGGTGTGCCTCCGTCCTTGGTGGTAGAGGTCGTGAGCAGACGGCTGCGTCTGTCATAGGTCCGGTTGGTCTCAATGAACGACCCGTCGGCATGTTGTTCACGTGTACGGATGACATTGCCCACGAAGTCATAGGCAGTGCAGATACGAAGGAGTCCACCTCCTGTCTCGTCGCTGACCATCTGCACGGGTCGCGCATGGTCGTCATAATAGGTCGTGATGGTCTGCCATTCGTCCGTGCCGAGTTTACGCGAACGTACGCTTGTCACCTGCCCTCCTGCGGAGCGGAGGTAGGAGGATTCGTATCCCGGTGTGGCCGTGAAGGCATGCGCCTTGATGACCGGGTTGTCATAGTCGTCGTACACTGTCTGTTGCAGCGGCGTGTAGGTTCCTTCGGGACGTTGGTCACGTGCCGACAAGGAGAGCATGTTCAGCCGTCCGATGTCGGTCTTGGCAAGGAACTCTCCGCTCTCGACAACCCGTCCGGAGGCATCATAACGCTGGTAGCTCCATCTGCGTGGATTGTTGTCACGTTCGTTGCCGTCCTGACTGAACACGAGTCTTCCGCGGGAGTCGTAGGTCATGTAGACGGGCTTGCAGCCGGGCAGCTGCTTGAGAGTGGTGTGTTCCATGGCATCATACTCATAGTAATAGGCAAGGCGTCCGAGCACGGCGGCATCCGTCCCTTCGCCGAGTTGTGCCACGGCTTCGGGCGAAAGTACCCAGCGGAGCAGTCCGCGTCCGTCATACACTTTGTAGGTTTCCAGGCGGGTTTTCCCGTCCGTCTGAAGGAGCAGGACTTCCCGTCCCAGGTTGTCGGTGTAAGTCGTACTGGTGTATCCGTCCTCGTCGGTCGTGGTCACCGCTTGCAGGGTTCCGGCATCATAGAATCCGTTACGCGTCAGTGTACCATCGGCAGAGACCGCATAGCGGCGCACCTCGTTGGCGGCATTCAGCGCATAGGCATACGTGATACCTTTTTCCCGGGTGTGCCAGGCCTGTCCTTCACCCGTCTGTTTGAGGATTCGGTTCAGGGGCGATGCTTCGTAGTCGGTCTGGCTGAAGGCGTAAGCCATTTCGTCTGTGCCGTAAGTGTTCCAGTTGGTGACATTCAGTGCATCGGTGACGAAGGCACCCGAATTGTGTTGCTTCACGAAGGGGAGATACTTCTTCTCTTCTTGTCCGAAGGCTGCATAGACATGTGGGGTGACCAGGTCACTCTGTGTGCTGGCAGAACCGTTTACCTGAATCTCCTGGAGCGGACGGTTGAAGCCGTCGAAGTAGGTGATGTCCACAATATATTTGGTTGTGTCAGTCGACAAATATGTATGTTCTATCTTAAATGGATGTGATAAATCAACATCCAAGTTTGTATGGGTGTTCTGTCCTATAACCCAATATGCATAGGACAAGAAAGCGAAGCAATCTATTTCCTATCTTTGCATCAAAGTATGGATATGTACATCTGAGAAAACAAAATATAGGCTTATCAGGTATTTACATATCCATCTATGTACATGATAAAAATTGTTTTTCTGTTGGTTAGTTTATATGAGCTTACCTTCTTTTTGTTCTTTGAAGTTCATTCATAAGACCACGCCGGACATCATCCACAGATGCCTGTCTCTTGGAATACACCTGAAGAGTAGATCAGATGACACACTAAAAAAGAAGTAAAAATGCAGTTGAAAACCTATATTATCGTAACCATACTGGCCTTGAGCTTTTTTTCATGCAACCGTCCACATCCAGCACGTACAGTTCGTCGCTGCTGAAGCTGGAAAAAGCGTTGGACATTGCACCGAAAGAGTCTATGAAACAACTACTTGCCATCGACACGACTTCGCTGGAGGGCGTCGACAGACTCTCTTTGAAAGAAAAGCAGGAAGTCTACCACAAGATGTCCCTGCTCAAGAAAGAGGAAAATGACTTTCGGGCCGCCTGCGAATATGCCGAAAAGAGCATCGCGTGTCGCGACTCCCTGGAGGCTGACAACAAAACCGAATACATCAGCAACATGAATGCCTTCCAGGAGCACGAACGCCAACAGCAGCGGATAGCCCGAATGAACCGGGAACTTTCGGAGCAGGAACTGTCCTATTACAGGCTGGCCGTCCTCCTGTTGCTGTTTCTGGGAGCCTTCATCGTATTCCGCATCAAGCAGGCCAAGAAGAAAGTGGAGGTGTCCCTCAAGGAGAAAGAACTGGACATGGTTCAGCTCCAGAACAGCCTGAGGGAGACCGAAATAAAATACCTGAAAGAAAAGCATGACCGCGAGGCCATTGAAATCGAATTGCTTAACCAGAGCGTCGAATACTACAAGCGGCTGAACGCCCTGACGGTCCCGATTCTGATGAAGAGCCGGAACTCGCAGGGGGCTATGCACCTGAAGAAGGAGGAATGGGACATCATCATGCAGAATACGGATGCCTGTTTCAATGACTTCACCCTGCGCCTAAAGAACACGTACCCGCAGCTCACGCTCGAAGAGGTGCGTTTCGCCTGCCTGCTGAAAATGGAGCTCTCGCTCTCTCTGCTTTCGGAAGTGTACCACATCGCCAAGGGCAGCATTTCGAGAAAAAAATGCGCATGAAAGAGAAAATGCAAATCGAGAATACGACCCTAGACGATTTCATAAAACAGTTTTAAAAGGTTACCAGGAAGGCTGAATGCCGCCTGTGAAGGTAGGTTCGCGTTTTTTTCACGATGTGCTTGTCCCTGCGGGGGCAGGCGTATCTTTTTCCCCCTTCCCTCCCGGGCGGCGGACTCAATTGTACATCTACAAAAAGACGTAAACAACTGTCTTACATCGGTATAGTTCTAACAGAATGTACATCTCCGGCAGAGTCCATCCTGCGGATGAATCCGTACCTTTGCATCGAAATTATAAAATAGAATATATGACAAAATCGTTGTTTCATATACTCTCCGCGGTCTGGAGCCTGCTCGTCTGGTCCATCCCCATCAGCTCATGCACAGACGACTTGAAGTCTTCGCAAACCACCGACCGCATCCACTTCACATCCGCCATCGACAACACCTGGACTTCCCTCGCCACATTCTTCCGGGCCACGAAAATAGGCATTTGGGCCACATGGCAAATCGACCGCCACGGAGCTTTCTCCGTGCGCCCCATCCGCGACTAAATCGTGTATAAACTAAATTGAACATTTACTCAAATTAAAAAAAACTGTAAACGAATGAGACTACATTTCATGCACGCTTCACTCGTTGTCTTGATGACAGGCTGCTTACTGATGCCTTCCTGCACAGACGCGTTGGACAACTCTCGCCAATCCAACTACATCCGGTTTATGCCGGAAGTTCAGAGTTCCTGGTTTCAACTCAGCCGAGCCAACTCTGAGCCCTCGACTCGCTATGCCGTCCTTCCCGTCAAGGCTGACGGCACAGTGCCTATCTACCTGCACACGCTCTACACTGACAGCATACAGTCACTGCCCGACGACGAAGCGGAGACACGCGCCGCGCCCGTCTCGGCTGCGAACATCTATACGTCCTTCGGCGTCCTGGCCTACACCTACACCGGCGCTTGGGACGGGACACAAAGCCCGAACTACATGTATGACGTCCCGGTCAGCAAGTCCGGAAACACCTGGACTCCCCCGTCGACCTACTACTGGCCCGGCGAAGCCTACAAGGTGCGCTTTTTCGCCTATGCTCCGAAAAGCAACAACGCCTACCGCCTCTCCGGACAGACGGCCGGACACCCGACACTGACCTGCACCGTCCCGGACGACGTAGCGGACCAGGCCGACCTGCTCGTGGCGGCTTCGGGTGAAATCAACGGTAACTCGAACATCCCCGTCAACCTGACCTTCCACCACGCCCTGACAGCCGTGAAGTTCGTCTGCGGCAACGAAATGAATCCCGGCGTGGTGAAGCGCGTCACGCTGAAGAATGTCTACTCCCAAGGGACCTACGACCTGGACGACCAGACCTGGAAGGACCATGGCCGGACGACTTCGTTCACCCAGGAACTGAACAAGACAGCCCAAGGCACCGAGGGGGAAGCCATCACCAGCGAAGCACAGACCTTCATGATGATTCCTCAGACCCTGCCGGAGGCCGCGAAGATCGAAGTCATCTTCGCAGATGCCAAAGGAGAGCATACCCTGTCTGCCACGCTCGCAAAAAGCGTATGGCCGATGGGAAAGACCGTGACCTACAAAATCTCCACCTCATCCATCAACTGGGAATACACGCTGTCCGTCACGGGAACGGAGCATTTCACCCATAACGGCGGGACCAACTCCTACCAGATCACCAGCTACCGCACCAACCGCACCACAGGCACGAAAGAGCCTGCGCCATGGACGGCCGAGTTTTCCACCGACGGGCAGAACTGGACCACCCACAAGCCGGACTGGGTCACGGCATTCACCGCCAACGGCAACGGAAGCCTCGAGGCCTCTTCCTATGACGCCACGCTCAGCAGCACGGAGGGCATCACGAGCAATGAACACACCGACATCCTGAGAAAGGCCCAGCCACGCGGTTCGGCATCCGCCCCGTATGACCTCTCGACGGGAGGCTCAAGCAACCTCTCGGCCAGAAACACGGCCAACTGCTATGTGGTCAATGCCCCCGGATGGTATTGCTTCCCGCTCGTCTATGGCAATGCCGTGAAAGCAGGGGAGCCCAATAAAGCGGCATACATCTCTCCCCTGACAGGTAATTCTCTCCTCACGAACTTCATCAATCACCTGGGCAATGACATCACCGACCCCTATATCAACAACAACGAGGACTGCACCGTCTCCCAAGCGGAACTGGCATGGCAGGACGCAAAAGACCTCGTGGGAAACATCAGCTACGAAGGCAGCGGGCCGCAGGCATACATAAAATTCTATGTAGACCCCTCCTCCATCTGCCAGGGCAATGCGCTGATCACGGCCAAGAACGCCGAGGGCACGATTGTCTGGTCGTGGCACATCTGGGTGACCGATGAAGACCTGACAAAGACGCTGGCCATCACGAACCACACCCCCAAGACCTATCAGCTCATGCCCGTCTACGTAGGTTTCTGCGAAGGAGACCGCACGACCTACCCGGAGCGTTCATGCTTCGTCCGAATCAAGACGAAAGGCGGCGACCAGACATTCGAGCTAATCCAGGACATGGACACCTTCGTGCCCAGCAATGCACCCTACTACCAGGGCGGACGCAAAGACCCGTTCACCCCGAGCAACGGATATGTAAAGGAGTACAAGACACTGTATGATGCTTCAGGAAAGGCTTACACGTCTGCTCCCGAAATGGACGATTTCTCAGGAAACAAGGTCTCCGGCACAACGAGTCGCGCCAAAAAGGACATCGCCATAAGCATACAGCGACCTACCACCATGCAAAAAATGCCAAGCAAGCGATACTCAAGCTATATGAACCTATGGAATGCGATTCAGAACATAGAGTATAACAGCAAGACACCTATCGAAGACCAGACCGTCGTCAAAACCATTTATGACCCTTGTCCCCCGGGCTTTTGCCTTCCTCCTGCCATCTTGTTTTCAGGTATGTCAATTAGCAATAATTTTACCCAAGTCTCGACTGTGATTAAGGACGTGGCAGACCTGAACGCACTGTATCCGAGTGCCCACGGAGTCACCATCTACGGAGGCCTGAACAAGACAGGAGACAAGATATTCAATCCGGCTCTGGGAGCAATCGAAAGCACGAACGATTACCAATTGCTCTATCTGGACGAGGAGGCCGACTTGTGGACTGCGACCGGAAGCAACAGAAATTACGTCTTCTGGTCGTTCAAGACAAACCAGGTAATCCACGTCGGTTCATCCCTTAAGGATTCAGGCCTTCCGGTACGCGGCATCAAGGAGCAATAATCCCCTCCATGCTGCATGCCGATGTAGGGACACACGGCCCGTGTGGCCGAACTCACATCCTGATTGGAAATGAGCGTTGTGCATGCCGGACGCACGGACCGTGCGCCCCTACAATTAAGAAGCTGTTTTGAATTTATCGTGTGATGATTGGGGATGAGTTTGTGAGTGATGATACATCCTGCCCCGCATGCACACGCTGCGGGATGCCCCCTCAAGGACCGGGCCCGCAGGATAAATTTGTCCCAAAACAACTCTTTATTGATAGCTTTATTGCACGCATAACATTTTTGTACATCTCATAGAAACGTTTTATCACTATGAATCAACGCATTAACACATAAGACTTGTACATGGAAGAAAAGGCCATACATCCTTACTTTCCCCTACATTTGCACCCCAAAATCAAGAAAGCATGACAACCAACTGATATGATTAGATTGAAAATAGGAATTGTACTGTGCATATTGTCCGTCGGCGCCCTCACTTCATGGGCACATGGCATCACGCCCCTTGACACCCTCCGTATCCCCATAAGTGTCGAGGTCTTCTACCGGCAGGGACACGCCCAGTTCGACTCCACCTATCAAAACAACCGCGAAAAGCTGGACTGCCTGCTGGAAATCTTACATAAGCTCTCATCCGACAGCACATGTCGTCTCGACCGCTTCAGCATCGTCTCCGGAGCATCGCCCGAAGGCAACACGACGCTGAACAAGAACTTGTCAAAAGACCGCTCGCGGAACATCGGCGACTACCTCTGCCGCCGCATCCCCGCCTGGCAGGCTTCCCTGCTCAGGGAGTCTCACATCGGCATCGACTGGGAAGGCCTCCGGCTCAAGGTCGCACAGTCCGAAATGCCCGGCAAGAAAGAAGTGATGCACATCCTGAGCAACACTCCCGAATGGGTCATTCAGAATGGCGTTGTGGTCGACAGTCGCAAAAGACAACTGATGAGGCTTCACCAAGGCGATTGCTGGCGCTACATGGAACAGCATTTCTTCCCCGGCCTGCGTCGCTCGCTCGTGGAAGTGTCCTACATCCTCCTGCCGCAGACGCCCGAGCCGGACTACACCCCCGACGTCGAAACCGAAGAAGTCCCGCAGGCCGAGCGCATCGATTGCGTTCCCATACCCGAGATGACATCGGAAAGCGAACCGGCGACGCAGGCACAGCCGTCGGCCCCTTTCTACATGGCCGTCAAGACCAACCTGCTCTATGACGCCTTCCTCGTCCCCAATGTCGGCCTGGAGTTCTATCTGGGCAAGGGATTTTCCGCAAGCGGCAACTGGATGTACGCCTGGTGGAAAAGCGACAAGCGACACCGCTACTGGCGAATCTACGGCGGCGAACTGGCCCTGCGGAAATACTTCGGCCGGCCTGAAGGAGGCAGCCCGCTCAGCGGACACCACGTGGGAGTCTACGGCCAACTGTTCACCTACGACTTCGAGACCGGAGGACGGGGATACATGGGCGGCAAACCCGGCGGCACGCTGTGGGAGAAGATGAACTACGCCGCCGGACTGGAATATGGCTACTCGCTGCCCATCGCCAGCCGGCTCAACCTCGACTTCGCCATCGGAGTGGGCTACTGGGGCGGGACCTACTACGAATACCTGCCCATTGACGACTGCTATGTCTGGCAGGCGACCAAGCAACACAAATGGTTCGGTCCGACCAAAGCCGAAATCACACTTGTATGGCTCCTCGGCCGCGGGCACCACAATCAGAAGAAAGGAGACAAGCGATGAAAAAAAGCATATTTCTACCCCTGGCCATGCTGCTCTGTCTGCTGGCCGCATGCGAACACAAGGACCTCTGCTACGACCACACACATACGGCCGAAGTCAAGGTCGTGTTCGACTGGAGACATGCCCCACAGGCCCAGCCCTCGTCCATGAGGCTCTACCTCTATCCGGCCGACGGAGGCAAGATGCTCCCCTACGAGTTCGCCGGGCGGAACGGCGGAGTCATCACCATCCCGGGAGGCTCCTACCGCGCCCTCTGCATCAACAACGACGCCGAATCCGTCATCTACACCGGAGTGGAGACCTTCGAAGGATTTGAGGCTTCCACCACCAACTCCACGAAGACAGGCTACCCCCGGACCGTACGGGGCTATGCGGACCCGGAGACAGAGAGCCTGCGCCGCTCGCCGGAAATGCTCTGGACGGACCGCAGAGACGACATCCACATCGTCCTCGGGGTAAAAGACCAGACCATCACGCTCTATCCGGACACCTCCGTATGCCTCTACACGGTCGAAATCCGCAATGCGAAAAACCTGAAGGACCTCTCCCCCTTCGCCATAAGCGGGTCGCTCACCGGACTCTCGGAAGGATTCCTGGTCGGCAGGAACAAGCTCGACGACAACCTGACGACTGTCCCCTTCGAGGCGCAACACGACCAGGTGTCGACCATCAAAGCCAGCTTCCTGGGCTTCGGACACAAACGGGACGCCAACCTGAAACACTGGCTGTTCATCTATGTCAGAATGCCTGACGGGAAGAACTACTACCACACGTATGACGTGACAGACCAGCTGCTCCGGGCGACGGACAAGCATCACGTGCACATCCTGCTCGACGGCCTGCCCCTGCCCAAACCCATCGAAAACGGAAACGGGCTGCAGCCGAAGGTGGACGACTGGGAAGAAGTCATCGTCGACATCCCGATGTAAAGAAACAAGTGAAAGAGACCATTCATATATATATATATCAGTATTTTAGATAAATATCTTGTAAACCAACTAAGCAAATTAATTATGAAACGAAAATGTATCTTAGGGCTTGCAGGACTCATGGTTCTGGGAGCATGTACCAACGATGAGGTAATCGACGTAAAGCAGACAGGAAGCATTGACCTGCGTCCGCTCATCGAAAACTCCACCCGTGCAACAGCGACGACTGTCGCAAACCTCGGGTCTTTCAAAGTCGACGTGCTCAAAGGCACCGAGACCTACGGGGCTATGACCGTCACAGGCAGCGACAACGGCACAAAATGGACTACGTCGCCTCTGACCTACTGGCCTTCCAACGCCAGCCAGCAGCTGGACTTCTATGCCTACGCACCGACCACAACCACCGGCGTGACCATCGACAACACAGGCAAGAAAATCACGGCATACACCCCTTCCACGACCGTTGCTGACCAACAAGACCTGGTCATCGCCTACAACACCGGCACCAAGACGGACAACGAAGCCAGCGGAGTCCCCTTGCTCTTCAAGCATGCACTCTCACAAATCGAAGTGAAAGCCAAATGTGCGGCCACCAACATGAAAGTGGAAATCATCGGTGTGAAAGTCGTCAACGTGGCTAAAGACGGTACATTCACCTTCCCCGCAGCCACGACTCAAAGCGGCACCGGCCATGAACTCGACCTCAGCCTGTGGAATACTGCAAGTTCGCAAAAAACCGCTTACATGGTGAGAAACTCAGCCCCTGTGGAGCTGACCAAAACAGCACAATCCCTGATGCCCTCCACAAGCGGTACGTTCATGCTCATCCCGCAAACAATTACTGCATGGAACAATAAGAACAACACGGAAACGAACGATGGTAGCTACCTCTCCGTACTGTGCCGCATCTCCAACGTCAGCGGAAACAATGAGACCATAATCTTCCCGACTACAGCCCAAAAGTATGGCTTCTCTGCTGTCGCAATCGGTACGACGGAGAAAGACAAGACCTGGGAACCCGGCAAGAAGTATATCTATACCCTGGAATTCTTCGGCACTAACAGCGGCGGTGGTCGTTTCGACCCGAATCCGACAGTGCCCGATGGCGGAGGTAAAGATACGGACGTAGACCAGACCAAACCGGAAGACGGCGGCAAGGAAATCCTCAAGCCCATCACCTTCACAGTTGACGTAGAAGAATGGACGGAAGTGCCTGTTGACTTGAACATGTAATATCCCGGACACAAACTTATACATCTGTAGCCTGACCTGTGAAAGGCCGACAAGATGTCTTTATGAATAACAAACCACTAAAAAACGAAAGGGGCTGTGCCGATTCCGGCATGGTCCTCTTTCGTTAATGAAAGAATAGAGATTATACAGATTAATTTGTTATCTGGCTCATTTTGTGTCTGATTCTGACGTTGTATAGGTGATAGGGAGATGCTCCGGCAGCTGTGGGCTGTAGGGTTCCGGTATGTAGTGCCTCTCTGATTCTAGGCAGGAGAATATCCGGTTGGTAGGGCCTGGCGATATAATCAGCTCCCCCCGATTTCATAGCAAGTACAGCATGTTGTACATCGGCAGCCCCAGTCAAGATGCCTTGTGCCTGCTGTCCGGGTTTGAAGTCCTGACCGTTGGCCAAAAGGGTACATCCAAACAGGGTTAGAAGTAGGTATAGTATCTTTTTCATGGTTCAATCTTTGTTTTTAGGTTTGGAAAAAGGCATAGTCCGGACAGGACAAGCACTTGCTGCTGCCTGCCCGGACTAGTCTGTTAAACCCAAATAAGTCATTACTCAAAATCTAAGGACCGATTTGGGTAAAAAAAGAGTAAGGGAGGGGGAGAAGATGGTTCTCCCGATGAAGGTCAGCCGTCTGCTGGCATCATCTGCATGCGCTGATACCCAACGCGCCGGCGATGGCAGATGCTACGGCAATGACTACTTTGAGCACGAGGCTCCAGATGTTTTTCTTTTCTTCTTTCATGGCGTTTCAGTTTAGACTGACGGCACTTCCGCAAGCTCCGGTCAGGGTTGACAAGTGAATATCACAACATCCACGGCAGACAGACGCGTCGCCCGGTTCCCTTGTCAACGGATGGCTGGACGGATACGGAACTCCGTCAAGAGATTAGTTAGACTTGGTTGATTCTTTCACGTGTGTCGGGGGAGGGAGACGTGCCGGCGTTCGCCTTTCCTCCCTGAACACACTGCAAAGGTATGCGGATGGTGAAAAAGAGGCAAGCAAAAAGCCTCGTTTGCGTTCACACATGCGTTCACACATTCGGGAAAGGAGTGACAGAACCTGCCCAATCAAAAATGTAGGGGGCGACCGGTCTGCTCGCCCGGTCCAATCATGGTCCAATTCCAATTGTTTCCCTACATCCACGCATAATGACGAACAATTAACCGTACGAAAGGCGTTTGAACGGTTGTTGAACAGTTATTGGACGGTGCATTGGACCGGGCGAGCAGACCGCTCGCCCCTACATTCAGGTTGTATACAGCTGCCTTCCCAAAAAGATTCACGAAAAGCTTTGTCGTTCACAGACAAACGTCTAAATTTGGCGAATTAAGTACATTATTCAACGTTCGCAGGCTCAGACTGCGGTTGGCAGGTACTTCTTCCTGTCATTTTGTCAACCGAAAAACTGAAGCACGCGCGAAACTTAAGTAAACATACACATGAAAACATTAATGATTGCAGCAGCCATGAGTTGCCTGATTTGTGCATGCGGTCAGAAGCAGGACTCCGCGTCCAACCCCTTCCTGACCGAGTTCCAGACACCCTATGCTACGCCGGACTTCAGCCGGATACGCTTCGAACACTACGAACCTGCCTTCCTGAAGGGCATCGAACAACAGAACCTGGAAATAGACTCGATCGTCCGGAACACGGAAGCCCCGACGTTCGAAAACACCATCCTCGCACTGGACAACAGCGGCGAAATACTCGCCCGTGTGAGTGGCGTGTTCTTTGCCCTGACCGAAGCCGACACCAACGACAGCCTGGTGGCACTCCAGAACCGGATTGCCCCGCAACTGGCTGCACACCAGGACAACATCTACCTGAATGCCGACCTCTACAAACGCATCGCCGCCCTCCACGAACAGGAAGAGGAAGGTACACTGAAGCTGAACACCGAGCAGCACTACCTGCTCGACAAATATTACCGGCGCTTCGTGCGTTCCGGCGCATCGCTCGATGCTGACAAGCAAAAGCGTCTGCGTGAAATCAACCAGCAACTGTCCACCCTCACCATCGCCTTCAGCAACCACGTCCTGGCAGACAACAACGCCTACCGGCTGGTCATCGACAAGAAGGAAGACCTCGCCGGACTGCCCGATGCCGTCATTGCCGGAGCTGCCCAGGAAGCGGAAGCACAGGGTCTGAAAGGCAAATGGGTCTTCACCCTTCAGGCTTCCAGCCGACTGCCTCTGCTCCAGTATGCACAGAACCGGGAGCTGCGCCGGGACATCTATCAGGCTTACACCAACCTGGCAAACCACGACGACGCGAACGACAACAAGGAGGTCCTGAAACAAATCCTCACCCTTCGGCTGGAAAAAGCCAACCTGCTGGGATACAAGAACCACGCGGCATACGTGCTGAGCGACAACATGGCAAAGACTCCGGAGACGGTCATGGACTTCCTGAACAATCTCTGGGGATACTCCATCCGCAACGCGAAAGCCGAAGCTGCCGAGCTGCAAGCCATCATGGACCGCGAAGGACGCGGCGAGAAGCTTGAGGCATGGGACTGGGCCTACTACAGCGAGAAGCTCCGCAAAGAGAAGTACGACCTCAACGAGGACGAGGTGAAACCCTACTTCAGCCAGGACGACGTATGGAACGGACTGTGCTATGTGGTGAACAAGCTCTACGGCGTCACCCTCACGCCGACCGACAGCATCCCCGTCTATAACCCCGACGTGAAGACCTTCGTCGTGAAGGACGCCGACGGCTCCCTGCTCGGCATCTTCTACCGCGACTACATGCCCCGTGCCGGAAAGCGCAGCGGTGCCTGGATGAGCAACTTCCGCGAAGCCGACGGACAGACGCGTCCGCTCATCTACAACGTGGCAAGCTTCACCAAACCGACGGACGACATGCCCTCCCTGCTGACGCTAGACGAGACGTGTACCCTGTTCCATGAGTTCGGACATGCCCTGCACGGACTGCTCACCCGTTGCCAGTACAAAGGCACATCGGGCACTGCCGTGGCACGCGACTTTGTGGAACTGCCCTCACAAATCATGGAGAACTGGGCACTGGCTCCCGAAGTGCTGAAGGTCTATGCCAAGCATTACCAGACGCGTCAGCCCATCCCCGACGAACTGATAGCGAAAATCGAGAAACAGACGCTGTTCAACCAGGGCTTCCTCATCACCGAACGCCTTGCAGCCGCCCTGCTCGACATGGAATACCACACCCTCACCTCCACCGAGGGGCTGGACATCCCCACCTTCGAAAAGCAAGTCATGGACAAGATCGGCCTCATCCCGCAAATAGCTCCGCGTTACCGCTCGACCTACTACAACCACATCATGGGCGGATATGATGCCGGATACTACAGTTACCTATGGGCAGACCGTCTGGTGGCTGACGCCTTCGAGGCATTCATGGAGCACGGCATCTTCGACCCGGCCACTGCTACCTCTTTCCGTCAGAACATCCTGGAGAAAGGTGGTTCGGACGACCCCATGAAGCTCTACGTAGCCTTCCGCGGAGCCGAACCCGGCATCGAGCCGCTGCTGAAGGCGCACGGATTGAAATAAGGTGTTTCCGGAAAGGGATAACCATGCATTGAATCCCCCGTCATTGACCATTGAAAATGTCCGGAGGGTGTGTCACAACGATACACTCTCCGGACATTTGCGTTTAAGCAGGCAAACACAAGCCTTCGACCGGACAAGCACAAGTGTTTGACGCGCCAAACTAATTAGTTTGATATATCAAAGTATTATACTTAGCCTACCAAAGTATTATACTTAGCCTGTCAAAGTATTATACTTAGCCTACCAAAGTATTATACTTAGCCTACCAAAGTATTATACTTAGCCTGCCAAAGTATTATACTTAGGTATGTCAAACTACTATGTTTGCCAGATCAAACACTTGTGTTTGGTGAGTCAAACTAATGTGTTTGATGAATCGAACACTTGTGTTCCATCCGTCGGACAACAGTGTTTGCCGGGAAATAGTACCTACCGATTCACTCCCCACTCACTCCCCTTCTATTAAAAAATTAAAATACACACCATCCGCCGTATAACCTTTTGCACTCCTGGCAGTCTATTTACACAAAACAAGAAAAACAATACCGGATAGATAATATAATGACTATGAAAAAAACAGTAGCATGGGGATTCATGCTGGCAGGCTTGCTCGGTATAGCCAATGCAGCATACGCACAATATCCCCAAATCACTCCCGAAGCACAGGCAAAGTACAAAGAGATGATTACAAAGGCATACGCACATGCCGACTCTGCCTGGGCAAAAGCACTCCCCATCGTGATGAAAGAAGCCAAAGAGGGACGCCCCTATGTGCCTTGGGCTTCAAGACCTTGTGACCTTCCGCAGGCAAAAATTCCGGCATTCCCCGGTGCTGAAGGTGGAGGTATGTACAGCTTTGGCGGACGAGGCGGACGCGTCATCACCGTGACCAACCTCAACGACAGCGGACCCGGCTCACTCCGTGACGCATGCGACCAGGGAGGTGCACGCATCATCGTGTTCAACGTGTCGGGTATCATCAAGCTGGAGACTCCCATCATCGTACGTGCCCCCTACATCACCATTGCCGGACAGACTGCTCCCGGTGACGGCGTAGTCGTTTCGGGACAATCGTTCTGGGTGGATACACACGACGTGGTCATCCGACACATGCGCTTCCGTCGGGGTGAGACCATGGTGTGGCACCGTGACGACTCCTTCGGCGGCAATCCCGTGGGCAACATCATGATCGACCACTGTTCCTGCTCCTGGGGACTCGACGAGAACATCTCCTTCTACCGTCACATGTACGACCCCAGCGAGGGACAATATAAAACAACGGAACTGAAACTCCCCACCGTCAACGTCACCATCCAGAATACCATCTCCGCCAAGGCACTCGACACCTACAACCATGCCTTCGGAAGCACCCTCGGCGGTGAGAACTGCGCCTTCATGCGCAACCTCTGGGCAAGCAACTCCGGACGTAACCCGTCTGTGGGATGGAACGGCGTGTTCAACTTCGTCAACAACGTAGTCTTCAACTGGGTACACCGCTCTTCAGACGGCGGCGACTACACGGCGATGTACAACTTCATCAACAACTACTACAAACCGGGTCCTGCAACCCCGAAAGAGGGCGCCATCGCCTTCCGTATCCTCAAACCGGAGTCGGGACGGAGCAAGCTCGACCACAAGGTCTACGGACGTGTCTTCGCTGAAGGAAACATCATGGAGGGCAACGAGCGTGTGACCCGCGACAACTGGGACGGCGGCATCCAGATCGAGGACCAGGAGAACACCGACGGATACACCGAGCTGATGCGTGCCAAGGCTCCCTTCGAGATGCCTCACCTGACAATCCTCAACACCCGTGACGCATACGACTATGTGCTCCGCAACGTGGGTGCCAACATCCCCTGCCGCGACATCATCGACCAACGCATCATCGACGAAGTGCGCACCGGCAAACCTTACTACGTGGAGAAACTGCCGAAAGAGAATCCTTACGGCGATGTATGGGGACTGGCCGAGAAATCGCAGAACGAGGACGGACTGTTCAAATACCGTCGTATGGCGAACGACTCCTACAAGCTCGGTATCATCACCTCACCGGCACAGATGGGCGGATTCCCCGAGTACAAGGGTACCCCGTATATTGACACCGACGGCGACGGTATGCCCGACGAATGGGAAAAGGCCAACGGACTGAACCCCAATGACCCGAGCGACGCCAACGAGGACTGCACCGGCGACGGCTACACCAACATCGAAAAATATATCAACGGCATCAGCACAAAGAACAAAATCGACTGGACTGACTTGAAAAACAACTACGATACTTTGGCTGAAAAAGGAAAATTGATGTAATTTTGCAACGGATGAAAAAGATGAAACACTCCTTACTGCTTTTTCTTCTGCTGTGCATCGCCGCAACGGCATCGGCACAGCGCGTGGAACTCAACGAAGAGGGTCGTGACGCGGCTTACGTGAAGACCATCTGCGAACGTTCGCAGAAGATTGTCGACAAGCTGGCACTCACCGACGGGGATGTGGCACTCAACGTGCGCAACATCATTGCCAACCGCTACTTCCTGCTCAACGACATCTACGAGAAACGGGATACCGCTGTCAAGGAAGCCAAGGAAAAGCTGACCGGCGATGCCAAGAATGCTGCAGTACAGGCAGCCGAAAATGCCAAGGACAGCGAACTCTTCCGCCACCACTTCGAACTGGAGTCCGGACTCTCGCTCTTCCTCGACGACACACAAATCGAGGCAGTGAAGGACGGCATGACTTACGGCGTGGTCAAAGTGACCTACGACGCACAGTGTGACATGATACCGACACTGAAGGACTACGAGAAGAAACAGATACTCGCCTGGCTGAAGGAGGCACGCGAGTATGCCATGGATGCCGAGAACTCCAACAAGAAGCATGCAGCCTTCGGCAAGTACAAGGGCCGCATCAACAACTACCTCTCCAAGCAGGGCTACGACCTGACCAAGGAGCGCGAAGCATGGTATGAGCGCGTCAAGGCCCGCGGAGGGAAGCTGTAAAACAAACACAGGCTATTCAACCTACAACTAATAGGAAATAAGCACAGATCTTTAAATGTTATAATTGATTAGTTAGACTATCGAGCCGCCCCGGTTGTGAAACTACGGGCGGCTTTTTTTGTGGACTCATGCCGAGCGTACATAACAAAAACTCCCGGACTTCTCGCAAGCCCGGGAGTTCTCCTTAATCATTTCAAATCTCTCAAATTCTAGTAAATTCTTACTTCACTACGTGAAAATTGACAAGTAACTAAAAATGTTGTAAATCCCTATGCACAACATTCAAGCACTTGATTAAAAATCGAAATCTTTTTACCTTTTACTACCTATTGAACTTGCTCTTCGCAGAGCGTCTTTTGTTCGTTTGTTATCCTTATGACCTTTAATCACGATGCAAAGATAAGGGCATTTGGAATTATCAACAAGCGAAAATATGCTTTTCAACATAAAAAGCCCGTTTTATTGACCTACATCAAGCAAAGAGACTCAAAAGACCGTTTTCGAACACGGAAATTGCACGTAATTTTTAAATATCCTTACATTCAGAAGTTTCGGCACATCCCTGCTTTCGTACAGACAGCCCCACACGGTGGTAGGGACGCTTTCGTCCGCCTGACAACGGACAAACAGGGAGGAAAAGAGAGAGAAATGCCACAGAAGTAGCCATTTAGATTATTTACGGGGGAGAGAAACTTCATTCTTCGCCCGAAACATCTATCTTTGCACATTATTAGTAAAGAAGGGGCAGAACCGTCGGCTGACGGCAACGCTTCCGCTGAACAAGAACGTAACACCAAAACAAATACATCGCAATGGAATACAATTTCAGAGAGATTGAGAAGAAATGGCACCAACGGTGGGTCGAACGACAGACTTACCGCGTGACAGAAGACTCCACAAAGAAGAAATTCTACGTTCTCAACATGTTTCCCTATCCTTCGGGAGCGGGACTGCATGTGGGACACCCACTCGGCTACATCGCTTCGGACATCTACGCACGCTACAAACGCCTGCAGGGCTTCAACGTGCTCAACCCCATGGGCTATGATGCCTACGGACTGCCTGCCGAGCAATATGCCATACAGACGGGACAGCACCCCGCCATCACCACGGTGAACAACATTAACCGTTACCGCGAGCAGCTCGACAAAATAGGCTTCTCCTTCGACTGGAGCCGCGAGGTGCGCACCTGCGACCCGTCATACTACCACTGGACGCAATGGGCGTTCCAACGCATGTTCGAGAGCTACTACGACAACCGGCTCAACCGCGCCTGCCCCGTCAGCGAACTGGTGAAGGCGTTCGAGACTGCCGGAACCGAGGGCGTGGACGCTGCGTGCAGCGAGGAGCTGAGCTTTTCAGCCGACGAATGGAGAGCCATGGACGAGCGTCAGCAACAGGAGACACTGATGAACTACCGCATCGCCTACCTCGGCGAGACGATGGTCAACTGGTGCCCGCAGCTGGGAACGGTGCTTGCCAACGACGAAGTGGTCGACGGCGTGTCGGAACGTGGCGGATACCCCGTGGTGCAGAAGAAGATGCGCCAGTGGTGCCTCCGCGTGTCAGCCTATGCACAGCGTCTGCTGGAAGGACTGGACACCCTCGACTGGACCGACTCGCTCAAGGAGACGCAACGCAACTGGATCGGACGTTCCGAGGGTACGGAGATGCGCTTCCGCATCAAGGACAGCGAGGTGGAATTCACCATCTTCACCACGCGTGCCGACACCATCTTCGGTGTGACGTTCATGGTGCTCGCTCCTGAAAGCGAACTGGTGCCGCAGGTGACCACCGACAGCCAACGTGCCGAGGTAGAGGCTTACCTGGAGGCAACCAAGAAGCGTACCGAGCGCGAACGCATCGCCGACCGCCGCGTGACGGGTGTGTTCTCGGGCTCGTATGCCGTCAACCCGATGACGGGCGAAGCCATCCCCGTGTGGATAAGCGACTACGTACTTGCTGGATATGGTACGGGAGCCATCATGGCAGTGCCTGCACACGACAGCCGCGACTATGCCTTCGCCAAGCACTTCGGGTTGGAAATCCGTCCGCTGATTGAAGGCTGCGACGTCAGTGAAGAGAGCTTCGACGCCAAGGAGGGCATCATGACCAACTCGCCGCGCGAGGGAGCTACGGGAGGATGCGGACTGGTGCTCAACGGACTGACGGTGAAGGAAGCTATCGCACGCACGAAGGAGTACGTGAAGGAGCACAACCTGGGACGTGTGAAGGTGAACTACCGTCTGCGCGACGCCATCTTCAGCCGCCAACGCTACTGGGGAGAACCTTTCCCCGTATACTACAAGGACGGGATTCCCTACATGATCGACGAGGATTGCCTTCCGCTGGAACTGCCCGAGGTGGCGAAGTTCCTCCCCACGGAGACGGGTGAGCCGCCGTTGGGCCACGCCACGCGCTGGGCTTGGGACACGGTGAACCGCTGCGTCACCGAGAACAGCCGCATTGACAACGTGACGGTCTTCCCCATTGAACTGAATACCATGCCGGGCTTTGCAGGCTCGTCCGCCTACTACCTGCGCTACATGGACCCGCACAACGACCACGAACTGGTGTCTCGTCAGGCGGACGCCTACTGGCAGAACGTAGACCTCTACGTGGGCGGAACGGAGCACGCCACGGGGCACCTCATCTACTCGCGCTTCTGGAACAAGTTCCTCTTCGACCTCGGCGTGAGCGTGAAGGAAGAGCCGTTCCAGAAACTCGTCAACCAAGGCATGATTCAGGGACGGAGCAACTTCGTCTACCGCATCAAGGATACCAATACCTTCGTCTCCCTGGGACTGAAGGACCAATACGACGTCACCCCCATCCACGTGGACGTGAACATCGTCTCGGGCGACGTGCTCGACCTGGAAGCCTTCAAGGCCTGGCGTCCGGAATACGCCACGGCAGAGTTCATCCTCGAAGATGGCAAGTACGTCTGCGGATGGGCAGTGGAGAAGATGAGCAAGTCGATGTACAACGTGGTGAACCCCGACATGATTGTCGAGAAATACGGTGCCGACACGCTGCGCATGTATGAGATGTTCCTCGGTCCCGTGGAGCAGTCGAAGCCCTGGGACACGAACGGCATCGACGGCGTACACCGCTTCCTGAAGAAGCTCTGGTCGCTCTTCTACAGCCGCAAGGACGAGTTCCTTCCGACAGACGGCGAACCGACGCGCGACGAGCTGAAGTCCATCCACAAGCTCATCAAGAAGGTGACGGTCGACATAGAGAACTTCTCCTACAACACCTCGGTGAGCGCGTTCATGATTTGCGTCAACGAGCTGAGCCAGCTGAAGTGCAACAAGCGGGCTGTCCTGTCCGACCTCGTGGTGCTGCTTGCCCCCTTCGCACCCCACCTCTGCGAGGAGCTGTGGGAGGCTCTGGGACACACGACGAGCGTCTGCGACGCACAGTGGCCCGTCTGCAACGAGGAATACCTGAAGGAGGATGTGGTGAGGTACACCGTGTCGTTCAACGGCAAGGCACGCTTCACGCTCGACTTCCCTGCCGATGCCGACAATGCCACCATCGAACAGACGGTGCGCGAGCATGAGGCTTCGCAGAAGTATCTGGAGGGAAAGACCGTCCGGAAGGTCATCATCGTACCGAAGAAAATCATCAATATGGTACTCGGGTAAAGACCTGGCAAGGGAAACAGACCCGACACGTCTTCTGTAACAACAATCTTTAAACATCAAGTATAGTATGAACAAATTCAAACCAATTCGCATCACCAACATGTGGACAGAGATGAAGGACTATCTGTTCATCACACTGGGGTTGATTCTCTACTCCTTCGGGTGGGCGGGATTCCTCATCCCCAACAAGATCACTACGGGTGGCGTGACGGGTATCTCCGCCATCGTGTACTATGCGACGGACATCCCCATCCAGAACACGTATGTGCTCATCAACATTGTCCTGCTCATCTTTGCCCTGAAGATACTGGGGTGGAAGTTCTGTGTGAAGACCATCTACGGCATAGCCGTGCTCTACGTGCTGCTGTGGTTCTTCCAGCGCATCATTGTCGACGACCAGGGACAGGCTCTCTCGCTCGTGGGCGACGAACCCTTCATGGCGTGCATCATCGGCGCCGCCCTCTGCGGTATCGGACTGGGCATGGCGTTTACCCACAACGGCAGCACGGGCGGAACGGATATCATCGCCGCCATTGTGAACAAGTACCGTGACGTGACCTTCGGACGCATGACGATGCTCTGCGACATCTGCATCATCTCTTCCTCCTCGTTCATTCCCGGCTACACCATCGAGAAGATGGCATTCGGTTACTGTACGCTCGTCGTCATCGGACTCTGCATCGACTACGTGGTCAACAACGCCCGCCAGTCCGTGCAGTTCCTCATCTTCTCCAAGGAGTATGAGAAGATATCCGATGCCATCGTCTTCCAGGCACACCGCGGCGTGACGCTGCTCGACGGCACCGGCTGGTACAGCAAGAACGGCGTCAAGGTCATCGTCGTACTGGCGAAGAAACGCGAGTCGACCAACATCTTCCGCCTGGTCAAGGCGATAGACCCGAATGCCTTCATCTCCCAGAGTGCCGTCATCGGCGTGTTCGGCGAGGGCTTCGACAAGATAAAAGTGAAATAACCAGTTTTCAATGACTTCATACTGTACATACTAAACCTGTATTCTGACAGCCGCAGCTCCCTGCCTTGGGGGTCTGCGGCTTTTTGTTCAACCAGACACACCCATCATGGAAAAGAAACTTGTATTTGCCACCAACAATGCCCACAAGCTGGAAGAGGTGTCCGCGATGCTCGGCACGTCGGTCAGCCTGATGAGCCTGAACGATATCGGTTGCCACACCGACATCCCCGAAACGGGAACCACCCTCGAAGAAAACGCCCTCATCAAGGCGCGCTACATCCACGAACACTACGGCATGGACTGCTTTGCCGACGACACCGGACTGGAAGTAGCCGCACTCGACGGCGAACCGGGCGTCTACTCGGCACGCTATGCCGGCGGAGCGGGACACGACTCCGTGGCGAACATGAAGAAGCTACTCTCCCGCATGGAAGGGGTGACCGACCGACGTGCCCGTTTCCGCACCGTCATCGCCCTCATCCTCGACGGGGAGGTGCATGAGTTCGAAGGCATCGTCCGCGGAACCATCGCTACGGAACCACACGGCGACGGAGGTTTCGGCTACGACCCGGTCTTCATCCCCGAAGGCTACGACCGCACCTTTGCCGAACTGGGCGACGTGAAGAACCACATCAGCCACCGTGCGCGTGCCGTGGAGCGTCTGGTGGAGTTCCTGCGGAAGGGCTGACGGCTCCATCCAGCGTCCGCCCTTATCGACATCCCCTGTCAGCAAACCTGTTCACAGCGCACGGACGATAGCTGTTGAAAAGACACAGAACGGACGTACCCCGTCGTGCGTCCCCCTATCCATAAACCCACGGGACGGTCCGTCCGGGTCGCCCCGACAAACACAAACTTATCATGATGTTGAAAGAAGAAATCAACCGGTTACGTAAAGAGAAGAATGCCGTCATCCTGGCACACTACTACCAGGAAGGCGAGATCCAGGACCTTGCCGACTTCGTGGGCGACAGCCTTGCCCTCGCACAGTGGGCATCTCGTTGCGATGCCGACATCCTCGTGATGTGCGGCGTACACTTCATGGGCGAGACAGCCAAAATCCTTTGTCCCGACAAGAAAGTGCTTGTCCCCGACCTGGCAGCAGGCTGTTCGCTCGCCGACAGTTGTCCTGCCGACCGCTTTGCCGAGTTCGTCCGCGAACATCCGGACCACACGGTCATCTCCTATGTCAACACGTCCGCTGCCGTCAAGGCACTCACTGACGTGGTAGTAACCTCGAGCAACGCGCGTCAGATTGTGGAAAGCTTTCCGCAGGACACGCCCATCATCTTCGATCCTGACCGCAACCTGGGCAACTACATCAACGCCGTCACAGGGCGCCAAATGCTGCTCTGGGACGGTGCCTGCCACGTGCACGAACAGTTCTCCGTGGAGCGCATTGTGGAGCTGAAGGCAACTTATCCCGATGCCGAGGTCCTCGCCCATCCCGAGTGCAAGGGTGCCGTCCTGAAGCTAGCGGACGTCGTCGGCTCCACGGCAGCCCTGCTGCGACACGCCGTGAAGAGCAACCGTCGGCAATTCATCGTCGCCACCGAGTCCGGCATCCTGCATGAGATGCGCAAGCAGTGCCCCGACAAGGAGTTCATCCCCGCACCTCCGAATGCCGGGACCTGTGCCTGCAACGAGTGCAACTTCATGCGGCTGAACACGCTGGAGAAGCTCTATGCCTGCCTGCGCGACGAGTCCCCCGCCATCGAGGTGGCTCCCGACATTGCCGCCCGTGCCCTCCGCCCCATCGAGCGCATGCTGGACATCTCCGCCCACCTCGGGCTTTGACCCGCACTCTTCCCCCTCTCTGCTCCACGGACGCTGCCACCCCGACCGGGTGCTCCCTCCGTGGAGCTTTGTTTTCCACTCCCCCGTTATCGACATAACATCTTATTATTATTCTTTATTCTTTCTTTGAAGAAGAAATATGATGATAATGATGGAGTGTTGATAGTGTCGGAAGAAAGTGAGCCTTTTACTTGCACAGGAAGTTATAAGCATCCGGTACGAGGTTATGAAGAGCTTATCGACACAGTATAAATGGTGAAAGGACTTGATACTGAGCTACTGTTCTTCCCTTATTGACAAAGCGTCGATAACTCCTGTTGTCAATAAGTTTTAGGCTGTCGGCAGCCGTCAGGCGTGTGAAAAGGCTGTTGAAACATGTGTTGCAACTTCTGCCGGAAATAGTTGCTCATTCCGTTTCCGTGACGGTATAGACATTCCGCCGAGAACTCCAACATTTTTCTCCCCCATTGTGTGCACATTATTTCGACAGGGTTTGAACACGCTTTTGACAGGTTATCGACAGGAGGACGGGAGCTTCAGGTCCGTCGGTCAATTCTTTGCAGTCCATCCTTTCTTATTGCCGGAATAGATGTTACTTTTGCATCAGATAAACAAATCATCCTTCATGAGAAAGCTGAAGATAACCGAGATGAACCGTCTGACGGTGGACGAGTTCAAGGAGTCCGAGAAGATGCCGTTGGTAGTCGTACTCGATGACGTGCGCAGCCTGCACAATGTCGGTTCGGTGTTCCGCACGTCGGACGCGTTCCGTGTGGAAGGCATCTGCCTGTGCGGCATCACGGCAACCCCTCCCCAACCGGAGATACACAAGACCGCGCTGGGAGCAGAAGACAGTGTGGCATGGACCTATTATAAAGATACGCTGGAGGCTGTCTCCCGGCTGAAGCAAGACGGCTATACGGTCCTTGCCGTGGAGCAGGCGGAAGGCAGTACGATGCTCGACCGCTGGTCTCCCGAGCCGGACGGACGTTATGCCGTGGTGCTGGGCAACGAGGTGAAGGGCGTCCGTCAGGAGGTAGTGGACTCCTGCGACGGCTGCCTGGAGATACCCCAGTACGGGACGAAGCACTCGCTCAATGTGTCCGTCACGGCAGGCATCATCATCTGGGAGTTCGCCAGGAAGCTGCTCATCGGCTGACGTATATCAACAAACTGTTTATAACCTTATGGCAACAATCGCTGAAAAGATGGCTTTCATCCTCCTCCTGTCCTGCGCGATTCCGGCAGCAGCACAGAAGAGGAACGTCCCTCCCCCGGCACGGCTTACCGTCAGCCGGACGGTGTACGAGGGCGACAGCATCACACGCGTGGACTTCTATCCGCTGCGTGTCTATCCGCCCCTGACGTTCAAAAGCCGGCGGAGCGAGCGGGCATACTATAAACTCGTCCGCGACGTGAAGCGCACGTTGCCTCTGGCACGGATGATTAACCAGATACTGATAGAGACCTATGAATACATGCAGACGCTGCCCGAGGGAAAGGCACGCGAAGAACACATCAAGCGGGTGGAGAAAGGATTGAAGGAACAATACACCCCCATGATGAAAAAGCTCACCTTCTCCCAGGGAAAACTGCTCATCAAACTGGTCGACCGGGAGTGCAACCAGACGAGCTATGAACTCGTGAAAGCCTTTGTCGGTCCCTTCCGTGCAGGCTTCTACCAGACCTTTGCCTCCATGTTCGGCGCGAGCCTGAAGAAGGAATATGACCCCGACGCAGACGATGCGCTGACCGAGCGCGTCATCCTCATGGTGGAGAGCGGACAGCTCTGACCCGCCGGAAAGTGCGCCCGCACTTGAAATTCAGCCCTGAAACTTTTGCTATCTTACGGACTAAGGCTAACTTTGAACAGTGCTTGGTCGACATGAACGTATCGTGACGTTCATAACCGGGCATGACGTTGCCAATCCGGGTATTTCCGCTTTAACCTAATCCTCATGAATAGAGAGCTTTCAGTCCGATTTCCACGACCGTCCGCCTTCCTGTTGAAAGGCTTGTTGATAAGTGTGCTGTTGCTGTCAATGTCTGTTGATAAGCTGTGCGCACAGACCATGAAGTGGGAGGACTTCCTCGAACGGCTGACGGCAGATGAAGAGACGTCCGCAGACCAATGGGACGAACTTGCCGAACTCCATGCACACCCGTTCAATCTCAACACGGCGACACGGGAACAGCTCGAACAGCTTCCCTTTCTTTCCCCGGTTCAGATCAGCCATATCCTGACTTACCTTCATACGTATGGTCCCCTGGCGGACTTCTCCGAGCTGCAGCTGGTTGCAGGCGTGGACTATGAGACACGTGCCATGCTGTCGCTGTTTGTCGTCTGCCGTCCGGTGGAAGAGAAAGGTGCCGTCCCCTTCCCCTGGCGCGAGGTGTTGCGACACGGACGGCAGGAAGCAGTGGCACGTGTCGATATCCCCTTCTACTACCGCAAAGGCTATTACACCTATCCGCCCGAGGTGCTGCAACGCTATCCGAACCGGCGTTATCTGGGCAGCCGGTTCTACCACTCCCTGCGCTACCGTCTGGCGTCCGGTGAACGGCTGACGGCAGGGTTCACCCTGGAGAATGATGCCGGGGAACCCTTCTTCGCGGCAGGCAACAAAGGCTATGATTATGCTTCCGCCTATGTGCTCCTGCACGATGTCGGTCCCTTGCACACGGTGGCGCTGGGCGACTACCGCCTGCGTTTCGGGCAGGGGCTGGTCGTAAACACACGCTTCGCGTCGGGAAAACAGACCGTCATGGACGGAGCAGGCAGCCGCGGCGAAGGCATCACCCGGCATGCCTCGACCAGCGAGCAGGATTACTTGCGCGGATTGGCGGTCGCCTGGCAGAAGGGAGGCTGGGGACTGGCAGCCTTCTACTCGTTCCGTCGTCAGGATGCCACCCTGAAGCATGGGTTCATAACTGCGTTGAAAACTGACGGACTCCACCGTACACGCTCCGAGATGGAGAAGAAACATGACGTACATAATCAGCTGACAGGAATCCATTTATCATACGACGCTGTCCGTTGGCACATTGGACTGACAGGTGTTTATACCGTTTTCGACAAGGTGTTGAAACCGCAGTTCTACTACCAGCAGCATGACCCCCGCGGGCGGCAGTTCGCAGCCGTCGGTGCCGACTACCGGCTGGACCTGCACCGCTGGTCGTTTGCGGGAGAGACGGCAGTGAGCGGGAATGGAGCGGTGGCGGCACTCCACACGTTGGCTTACCGTCCGCTGACGGCACTCCACCTGCTCCTGCTCCACAGACACTATGCGAAGGACTATGAAGGCATCTTTGCACGTTCGTTCGGCGAAGGAAGCCGGGTGCGCAATGAAGACGGGTTGTACGCCGGGTTGGAGTGGCTGCCGGGAAGAGATCTGAAACTGACGGCATACACCGACTGGTTCCGCTTTCCGGCTCCGCGCTACCGGGTCTCCTTCCCACGCAGCAAGGGCACGGAAGCCTTCGTGCAACTCGTCGGGAAGTGTGGGAAGAAGAGCGACTGGCTGTTGCGCTATCGCTACAAGCAGCGTGAACGGGATGTCCTGGCGGACCGGAAGGAATCAGCGGAAGGACCGGTTACCGTCCGTCGGCATACGGGCAAGGGACAATGGCGGTGGCAGGCAACGTCGGCGTGCCTGTTGAAAACGACGCTGGACTATGTTCAAAACGGGGCGTCGGACAAGGGAAATGAACAGGGCTATCAGCTGACACAGGCAATCGGCCTGAAGCCTGCTGCCGGAGGATGGGAGTGCGAGGCAGGTGGAGGCTATTTTCATACAGACGGTTATGATACAAGGATTTATGCCTACGAACGCGGCTTGCTCTACACCTACTCGTTTCCTGCATACGAGGGAGAGGGTGTCCACGGATACCTGTGGGGAAGGTACGATATCAACAGTTTGTTGACAGTCATTGTCAAGTATGTTTATACCGGCTATTTTGACCGCGACCGCATCGGCTCCGGAACGCAGGAAATCGAGGGGAGGAACAAGCAGGACCTGTATGTCCAACTGAAGGTGACGTTTTAAGTATTATGAACTTTAAATATCGATTCAACATGAAACAGTTTTTAGTGACGGGAGTCCTCATCGCTCCCGAGAAAATCAACGATGAGTTGCTTCAGACCCACATGGCATACACGCAGCAGTGGATGGATGCCGGACGCATCGTGATGAGTGCGCTCTATGCCGACATGACGGGCGTGGTGAACATTGTCTTTGCGGATACGCAGGAGGAGGTCGAGGCGTTCTACGCGAACGAGCCTTTCCATCGTGCCGGAGCGCAGGACTATGTCGTCCGGGAAATCAATATCCACTACGGAAGGTTCTGAAGCTCGAACTTGAGGTACGGCGGATGTAGGCATTTCCTTGGTTTTATCCCGGGAAATGCCTATTTTTGTATCGCCTTCCGCAGCAATCCGCCTGCAAAACTCCCCCTTACCCCTCTTTTTCCCCATCATCAGACTCCCCTCTTGCTCATCTCGTCACAAGGAGATGCGCTTCCCCCTGTCTCCCTTTTCAGCAATCCGTTGTCACTCCGTGCATAAGCCCTGTTTCTGGCATGCTCATCTCGCCGCGTCGTCTTGCTCAAAGTGTCACTACCGTCTTGCTCATCTCGGCAAAAGGAGATGCGCAAGGCGTCGGTGTGGGGTTGAGGAAGGTGTTGGTGAGAGGATGAGGAAGGGGGAAAAGGGAGAAAGGGAAGGTAGTTCTTCAAATCAGGTTTCATGTCTGTTTGGAGATGGATAAGGTAAATACGCATTTTCCCTCCCTCCCCTGCACGACTTTTCCTGAAAAAGCCGTTTCTTTGTTCCGCGAACTTAATAAACTGATGCTACTATGTCAACCATTATCTATCCTGCTCCCATCTTCGGACCGGTACACAGCCGCAGGTTGGGAGTCTCACTGGGCATCAACCTGATGCCTGCCGACGGCAAAGTGTGCACGTTCGACTGTGTGTATTGTGAGTGTGGATTCAATGCCGACTTCCGTCCGCGTCAGCGAAGACCGACAAGGGAGGAAGTGCGGGAGGCGCTCGAGGCCCGTCTGCAGGACATGCAGGCGAACGGACCGGCACCCGACGTGCTGACCTTTGCCGGGAACGGAGAGCCGACCGCCCATCCGCGTTTTGCCGGAATTATCGACGACACGCTGGCGCTGCGCGACCGTTACTTCCCGAAAGCGAAGGTGAGCGTGCTCAGTAACTCAACCATGCTCTTCCGTCCCGAAGTGGTGGAGGCACTCAAGCGTATCGACAACAACATCCTCAAGCTCGACACCGTCGACCCTGAATACATCCGCCGGGTGGACCGGCCGACGGGAGCCTATGATGTGAACGAAATCATCAGCCGGATGAAGGCGTTCGAGGGGCAGCTCATCATCCAGACCATGTTCTTGAAGGGTACGCACGACGGACTTTCGGTGGACAACACGACAGACCACTACGTCCTCCCCTGGCTCGATGCCGTGCGCGACATTGCTCCCCGTCAGGTGATGATTTACACCATCGACCGGGAGACACCCGACCAGAACCTGCAGAAGGCAACTCCCGAGGAGCTGGACCGCATAGCCGCCCTCGTCCGGGAAGCCGGCATGGAGGTCTCCGTCTCCTATTGAGCACCCGGCAGGCATTTGCCTGCAAGTACGGAGAGCCAAGCTACTTGCACGGACGGACCGGATTCCCGCCTTCCGGCGTCCGTTGACCAACAAACGAAAAGCCCCATCTTCACAGACAGGGCTTTTCTACTTTTTGAACTTTTGTCATACAAACGTAAGAGGCATCTTACGTATTATTTCAAGTCTTTCCCCCTTTTCACTCCGCCAGGGGGTCGAACGTACCGTCAGCACCGCCACGGTTGATGTCGGTCCAGCCGACGGTCTGTTCCAGTGTCGTGTTGTTCTGCATCATGTTCTGCTTGAAGCCGATGAAGTAACAGTTGGGCTTGAAGCGGATGACGTTCTCCACGGAGTTGCCGTCGGCGTTGTAGTCCTTGCGCGTCAGCTGGTTGTTGCGGTAGAAGTTCACCAGCGAGAGGACGTTCTTGTCGGTCAGTTCCTTCACCGGTTCGGCAGCGTTGCCTGTCAGCTCTGCCGTCAGTCCGGCACGGGTCAGGTTGATGGCAGACGGACGCAGGGTGTAGAGCGGGTCCGAGCCGTTCTTTTCCTCGGCAGTGAATTTCGCCGTGTAGACCTCGATGGTGTGGCGGCGTGTGCCGTTGAGCGGAGCTACGCCCAGGTACTGGCAGGTGTTCCCGCCGAAGCCCGTGAGCTTCCACGATGCCTTCAGGGCCTCCTGACCTTGACCGCCGTCCCAGAGCATCCAGCGGCGCATGTCGTCAAAGCGTTTGCCCTCGTAGGCAAGTTCCAGCTGACGTTCGTAGAGGATGGCTGAGAACAGACGGGCACGGTCGCTCCGGATGGAGGCATCGAGTCCGTAATCCTTCGCTGCCAGCTCTGACGGATAGACACGCGAGCGGATGCGCTTCAACGCCTCGTAGGCTTCGTTCATGTGTCCGGCGTCGCCCGTACCGCATGCAGCCTCGGCGAGGTTGAGCAGCACCTCGGCATAGCGTATCTCCATGTAGGGAGCGGCAGACTGCTTGAAGCCGGACGGGGCGCCGTTGGACGCTGCCTGGATGTTGAAGGTGTAGAGCGGCGTCTCGTTCACATCGAGGTCGTCGCTGCGCTTGTTGACATACACGCCGGTATGTGAGCCGGCAAGTCCGTCGGCGGTAAAGCCGCTCTTGCCGGGGTTCTGCTCGTTGCTCTCGTCCTCGTACCAGGCATAGTTCCACAAGGCATAGTCCTCACCGTTGTACGGATAGTCGAACACCTGTCCGTTGTTCCCGGCAGGTTTGCTGTTGGCGGACGGGTTGCCCGTGAAGCGCCAGCGTACGCCCGGGAAGGCGAAGGTGCGGTAGAAACGCGGGTCGCGGTTGAGGAAGAAGCACTGCTTGTCGTATGTGTAGGCCGACTCGCCTGCGCGCTTGCCGTCAGCCATGGGGAAGAGGTCGACGATTTCGGACGTCGGTGTCAGTCCTCCGCCGCCCATGGCGTTCTTCGGACGGACGGTGTGTTCCCAGTTGTTGTATTTATGGTAGTCGGATGCTTCGACCCACGGAATCTTGTTGTACAGGGTGACGAAGACCGCTTCGGACTTCGAGCCGTCAGAGCCGGTGTAGTTGACGAACATCTTGCCCCAGTTCGTGGCGTTCACGCCGGGATTGCCCTCGTAGGCAAGACCGAAGACACCGCTCTCGTCGAGCTTGTCGATGGCAGCCTTGTTTGCCTCGTAGGCGTCTGCCCACCGTTGCTTGTCGTCGGCGCGGTTGAAGAGCGGGCTCGCCCACAGCAGCAGGGTGCGTCCCTTCAGTGCGAGCGCTGTCCCTGCGGTGACCCGTCCGAAGTCTTCCCCGGCATAGGGCCATGCTGCCGGCAGGTAGTCGGCAGCCTTCTGGAGATCGGCGCAGATGAAGTCGATGCACTGCTTCGTGGTCGAACGGGGTACGACGAGTTCGTTTCCGCCGTCATTGCCTACGATGGGATTCTGCACGTGGTCGATGATGGGCACACCGCCGTAGACTTTCACCAGGCGGTAGTAGCACCAGGCGCGGAAGAAGTACGCCTGACCGAGCAGTTCGTGCTTCTGCTCCTCGTTGAGGGACTTGCTGCCCTCCACTCCCTCGATGATGTCGTTGCACTCGCGGATGCGTCCGTAGGGGCTGACGTTCTTGGTCTCGCGGAAGATGAGGTCCTGCACGTTGGTATAGTCGACGATGGTCTCCGGGTTGACAAATGCGGACAGTCCGGCGAACTCCTCGGTTGACTTCGAGTAGATGTCCGCCACACCCGTGCTGGGCGTGTCGTAGTCTATGCCACTGGCGGAGACGGGCAGCAGGAGGTTGTAGAGGTAGTCGATGCGTGTCTTTGCACCGTCGTAGTCTTCATAGATGGTAGCGGCGCCGAAACTGCCGTAGGACTTCTTGTCCTGCAGGAACTGGTCGCTGCAGCTGCCCAGGCAGAGGGCTGCACACAGGAGGGCGGCGGCGCCCTTATAGTTGTAGTTGTTCATAGTGTCGTTGTTTTTAGAATGAGATGTTTACGCCCAACGTGTATTTGCGCAGGTTGGGATACTTGCCGTATGCTCCTGCCCACGGGTTCATGAAGTGGTCGGGATAGGGGCTGGTGAAGCTGATGGCATTCTGGCACGTGAAGTTCAGTCGGCAGCTCTCGATGCCCACAAGGGATGTCCAGTCCTTGGGCAGCGTGTAGGCAAGGGTAATGTTGCGCAGGCTGATGGAGGTAGCGCTCACCTTCCAGAACGTGGACGCCTGGCTGTTCACATCCATGTAGCGGAGGTTCGGGAACCGTGCGTCGCGGTTGGCGGGTACGGTGACGTTGCCCTGGGCGTCCTTGATGTCCTCATAGACGAACATGTCGCTCCAGAACGAGGGCATGTTGGTGTAGAGCACGTCCTTGTAGCCTTTCTTCAGGTAGTATGCCGACTTGTCCACGAGGTCATAGCCGCCCCAGTTCGCGTTGAACTGCGCGCTCAGCGAGAGGGACTTCCACTCGGCGCCGAGGTTCACGGTGAAGCCGTAGGTGTTGCTAGCCCGGTGGGAGATTTCGATACGGTCGTTGTCGTTGATGATGCCGTCTGCCGGCTGCCAGGTGCCGTCCTGGTTCTGTGCGCCGCGTATGTCGCGGTAGATGAGCATACCGGGGTGCACGTCCTTGATGGTGTTGCCCAGGTAGTTGGTGATGCCATAGGTCGTGAAGTACTCCTGAATCTCCTGGTAGCTGCGGAACATGCCGATGCACTCATAGCCCCACGTGCCGCGGTCGGAACGCTCATTGGGACGGGCGCCGTCCAGTTCGATGCGGTTGGGCCATGCCATCTTCTTGATGCGGTTGTCGCTATAGCCGGTGTTCACCTTCACGTGGTACTTGAAGTCCTTGCCGATGTTGTCGCGCCAGCCCAGTGACAGTTCCACACCCCAGGCGTCGATGGCGCCGAAGTTCTCTGCCGTCGGCTGCGTACCCACGGTGGACGGGAAGTTGGAGGCTCCCGTACGGTTCATGAACATGTCGCGGTTCTTGTCCAGATAGGCGTCGAGGTTCACAGACAGGCGGCTGTTGAGGAAGCGCATGTCGAAGCCCAGGTTCGTCTTGTAGCTCTTGTCCCAGTGGGCGTCGGGGTTGGGGGCATCGCCGGTCTTGGAGCCCGGACCCTTGTCGCTCATCTGGCTGTTGTTGCCGAAGACGGCTCCCTTGCCCTGGTCGACGTTGTAGAGCTGGGTCCACCGCCACGGTTGGATGTTGTCCTTACCCAGGATACCAAAGGAGAGGCGTACCTTGAGGAAGTCCATGAACTTCACGTGGTCCTTGAACCAACCTTCTTCCGACACAACCCATCCGGCGGAGAACGACGGGAAGGTGCCCCAGTAGTTCTTCGGGGCGAACTTGGTCGACGCGTCGGAGCGGATGAGGAATTCGAAGAGGTAGCGGTCGGCATACGAGTAGTTCAGACGTCCCACGTAGGAGAGCATGCCCGACTCGCTGCGTCCGAAGTTGGCGTAGGGAGAGCCGTAGGCTGACTTCGAGGAGCCGTCGGTGAACTTATAGGGGTCGCTGACACGGGCGAGCACATCCTCCGTCTCCGCCTCGCTCTTCTCGATGGAGAACAGGGCGCTCACGTTGTGCAGGCCGAACTCGCGGGCGTAGCTTGCCGTGAGGTTCACCTGGTAGTTGTCGCTCTTGATGTTGCTGCGACTGAGGTTGTTGCCGTTGTTCACCTCGATGGGGCGCAGGTTGTTTTCCGAGTAATCGGCGTCAGCGCCGGTGTAGAGGTGCGCCCCGCTGCCGGTGCGGTTGAGCATCTGGTAGACGGTCACGCTCGTACCGGTTTCATTGCCCTTGTCGTTGCTGATGCTCCTGGAGTAGGTAGCCTTGAGCTTCAGGCCCTTGAGGAGGTTGCTCCAGCCGAAGTCGTACTCCACGGAACTGTTGATGGTCATGTTCGACGACTGGTTCTCGATGTTGTCGGGGGAGTTCTGTACGGCGCTGAAGTTGTAGAGGTTCAGGTCCGTCGGAGGCTCATTCTGCATGCCCGACTGCACGAGGGGCATCCCGCCGACGTAGTCGGGCACCCAGCGCGGATGGGTCAGCAGCGTGTTGAAGTCCAAGTCGGTGCCGCCGCCGGAGAGTCCGTTCTTTGCCTTGTTGGTCTCGCCGTAGTCGCCCGACAGCTGGAGCGAAGCCTTGAACCACTTGCTGATGTTGGCGTTCACCCCGGCACGGAAGTTCCAGCGGTCGTAGTTCAGGCGGCCGATGTTACCGTCCTGGTCAAAGTAGGAGATGCCGGCGAAGTAGGTGGCTTTCTCCGTACCGCCGTTGATGTTGAGGCTGTGGCGTTGGGTGAAGGCAGCCTTCCACTCCTGGTCGAGGAGGTCATAGTTGAGACCGCGCATGGCAGCCAGTTCGTCTGCCTGGAAGAGGTCCTTCTGCACTTCCGACGACTCTTCGTCGGTGGAGGTACGCGCTGCGCGTATGGCGTTCCAGATGGCGCCCTGGTCATAGGCGGACAGCATCTTCGTGCGGTAGACGGCGTCGGTGACACCGAACTGTCCGCTGTAGGAAATCTTCGGGGCGCCCACCTGCCCGCGTTTGGTCTTCACGAGCACGACACCCTGTGCGGCGCGGGCGCCGTAGACGGCAGCCGAAGCGTCCTTCAGGACGGTGATGCTCTCCACCTCGTCAGCGTCGAGGTTGTTGAACGCCTCTTCGTCGGTCACGAAGTCGTCGATGACATAGAGCGGCGACGCGCTGGTCTCTCCACCCTTGCCGGCATAGGCGGAAGCCACCTTTGCCTGGCGGATTTGCAGGGTCGCAGCCTCACCGGGACGGCCGAAGCCGCCGCTGGAGCTGAGTCCGTTGATGAGTCCGCCCAGGGCGGCGCTGAGGTTACCCACCGAGAGGTCCTTGATTTCATCGGGCTTGATGACCTCGATGGCACCCGTGACGTTCTTCATCTTCTGGGTACCGTAACCCACGACGACCACTTCGTCGAGTTTCATCATGTCCTCGCGCAGGGTCACCTTCATGCCGTCCTGCGGAGCGACGGTCTGGGAGATATAGCCGATGTAGGAGATGACGAGTTTGGCATTGGCAGGTACCTGCAGGGTGAAGTGCCCGTCGATGTCGGTGATGACACCTGCGGTGGTGCCTTCAGCCTTGACCGATGCACCGATGACGGGCATGCCCGTCTCGTCGACCACCGTACCCTTGATGGTCCTTGTGTGCTGTTGTTGGGTTGCCGGGGCATTGCTTCCGCGTGCTTCCAGGGGAGAGACGGACGCGCACATTGCCGCGAGGCATACACTGTAGAGAATATATCTTGTTTGCATAAGAGTTCAGGTCTTTAATTCTGTTTCCGCAGGCGGGACGGCAGGGAGACGTTGGCGGATTGCCGGGTCTGCCGGGGCGTCGGGCGCGAGCGGAACTTCTGTCTGTTATATATAAGGTAGGGTGACAGCCCTGTTCGTTCACTCGGCGGAGTCGTCCTCCGTGTCGGCAGGCAGCCAGCGGGGGTCGCCCGTGCGGTTGGCAAGCTGGTCGGCACCCGTCACGGTAAACTGTCCGTCGCCGTTGTAGACGAACGGTTCGGTCGTGAGCGTGGAGGTGTCAAACTTGTCCGTCCCGGCGGCACCGTTCCACCAGTAGGTGTTCAGGCGGAAGTTGTGCACCATGTTGGCGTTTCCCATAATCTTGTTGGTGAAGTTGTTGTCCCCGGTGTTGCCGCTGTCCACGATGATGCTCTTGGCGATGTTCAGTGTCATCGTGTTGCGTCCGCGGTACTGGTTCCAGTTGACGAAGTCCTTGCCGTTGGCGATGTTATAGAGCGTACAGGAGTTGATGTTGAACGAGCCGCCGACGTAGCCGGTAATCTTGTCGGGTCGCGACCCGTTGATTTGAGCGAAGAACTTCCCTGCCTTCACAGTGCTGTAGAGCGTGCTCTCCTTGAGCGTAAGGTTGATGGTGCTGCTCTTCTTGAAGAGGACGAGGACATCCGTCTGGTTGATGCGGACGTAGCAATCGTTCACCGAGAGGTTCTCCACGGCGTACTTCTGCTTGTTGTTGTCGTAGATGAGGTATTTGTTCACGTCCAGGATGCGGCATGACTGGAGGGCGATGGGGTCCTTGATGACATACTCGCCGCTTGCCACCTTGGTCGATTCGTCAGGAGTCGTGCTCAGGGCGAGGAAGGCGCCCGAGGTGTTGGCGTTGCAGTCGAAGTCGATGAACTTGACCTTCAAGCCTGCCGCCGTGGCGAGGGTCCCGTCCGCACCGCAGGTCACCATGGGGTGCTTCACCTTGTTGCCGCGCAGGGTGATGCGGTGGCTGCCGAAGTCGGTCGCTCCGCTCATCGTGTAGTGTCCGCCGGGGACGAGGTTGTAGGCAAGCTCCTCGCTGCTGTCAGGGATGGGGTTCTGCTTGAACCACTCCGTGAGGTCGGTTCCGTCAGGGATTTCCGCATAGGTGGCAAGGAGCGTGGAGTACGACAGTTCGGTCGCCTTCTCGGCAGCCTTGTTGCCAGCCTCCTCGTTGCCGAGCGAGCGGATGTAAAACTTGTAGCTGGTGTCCTCCTTGAGGGCGAATTTTTTTGAACAGCCGTCGATGGTGTCCGGACGGCCTACCGGGACGGGATTTTCGGGGTCGTCGACGTTGTAGGCTGTGAACTCATAGCCTCCTGCGCCCATGACCACGGGCCACTCGACAGTGACCTCCGTACCTTCGGGATTCTGCGTGAACTTCACCCCGTCGGCAGCCGGCGACGTCAGGGTGACGCCCGACACGCCCGACGAGAAGGTCCAGTCGTCGTCGTACCCGTTGATACAGGAACCAAGGAGCAGCGTCGTACACGCAGCCGTCACACCACACATACTCCTCAGAGATAAGAAACGATTCATTTTCATACAATTATATTTAAGTTAAATAAAGTCCGTCAGAGTCTGAAAACAAAACTGTCAGGGGGATTCCCTTCATGCGCCGTGAGACGCCCGGATGTTTGGAAATATGTGATGGTAGAGTAAGTAATTTCGCAACATCGGTTTTGGGTATTTGCGTAGGAGGTACATCGTGGCATCCGGTCACGTCGGTCGTCCCTCTGACAGCATTACGAAGTTAGGACGAAAAAGGGTGGTACGGGAGTATTTTTGGTTCAAAAGAGTAGAGAAATGTTGTATAAAGGCCGTGTTTTGCCCCGAAGAGACTCTTTTGGCTGTGAATAAATGTAAAACAGCGAACAAATAGTCACTTTGCCACGAGTCCGTCCACCGGTGTGATTTCTCCCGTTGCAGCCTGCCTGCGACCCAGTCCGGAGCGTTCGTAACGTCCGATATTATTGAAATGAGATGTCGTGTTTTCTGAAGGACCGATGCGTCCGTTGAACGCTGCCGGAAGGGCGTTTTGCAAGTAATTGACAGTCAGTGGCTTTCGTAGGGGTATATTCCTAGCTTCGTACGGACGCGTGACTACGACCGTACGGACGCGTCCGCACGAGCGTGGCGACGCGTCCGTACGAACGTGGGAACCCATCCGTACGGCGCAACGCCTGTTTTCCCACGAAAAGAGGTAGGGATAGATGGACTCCGGTTGTCAAGATTTGTTGGAAGAGGGGACGAAGGCCCCCATTGTCCATTGTCAATTATCCATTGTCCATTGCTCAGAGCTCCTCCAGTGCGTAGTACTGGTAGTCGCGCAGGAGCGTCTGCAGGAGCGGTTCCCCCGGACGGGTGTCAGCCGGCAGACGGAGCGTCCCGATGATTTTGCGCGACAGCTGGAGGATGCGGTCGTCACGGTCCTTGCCGCGGGTGTCGAGCGTACGGGTGATGACGTTGACCTGCTCGAGCGACAGGTCGGCCGCCTGCACATAGGTGGGCCGGTAGTCCTCGCTGACGTAGGCGAACTCGTCGAGACTGACGTGCAGATGGTGGTAGTCCTGCTCCTTGATGACCACGGTCCCGGCTGCCAGGTCGCCCAGACGTTGGTGATTCTTCGTCACGAGGGAGGAGATCAGGCCGATGGCGCCGCCGGAGCCCACGTCGACGGGATAGAGCAGCCAGCGCAGGAGGTAGGAGCCGATGGTCGGTTCGCTCCCGTCCACCCGGGTCACACGCAGGTGCATCAGGCGTTTGCCCACGCTCTGCCCGTTGTTGAGCACCTCGCAGAGCAGCGAGTAGAAGGCGAGGAAGGCGAGGGCAAGGAGGATGACGGCGGTCTCTGCCGCTCCCGTCAGCTTGAGCATCCACCCCAGCGTGGAGAGACCGACGAGGACGACGGCAATCAGGGTGTCGTCGATGAGCAGGGCGAGCAGCCGTGTGCCTATGCTCGCCGGGGTCTGTTCGATGCGGACGTATTGTCCGGTGATGATGTCGTGTGACATAGGATAATCTGTTTAGGGGACGGGTGCCGCCGGGTGTCATGCCGCTGTCGGCAGGACAGGCGGACAAAATGCGGACGGATGCACAAACTTATGCCCCGTGGTTTGCAAATGTATAATAAAACCCATACATTTGTCCACTACATCATCCAGAAAAAGCCGAAACCGTGAAAGAAGTTGTCTTCATACGTCAGAATATAGAGAAGTGGCGCCGGGCAGAGCAGGTGGTCGAGAGTGCCGCCTCGCAGTCGCCCGACCACCTGGCGGATGTCTATGTGGACCTCACGTCGGACCTGGCTTTCGCGCAGACCCACTACCCCCGCTCGCGCATCACCCTCTACCTGAACAACCTGGCGTCCTCGCTCCACAACGAGTTGTACCGCAACAAGCGGGAGAAGTGGAGCCGCATACTCACCTTCTGGCACACCGAGGTGCCGCTGGCGGTCTACGGGGCGCGGCGCGAACTGCTCTATGCCTTCCTCATCTTCCTGACGAGTGTGCTCGTGGGCGTCGTCTCCCAGCTGGGCGATGAAAACTTCGCACGCACCATCCTCGGCGACGGGTATGTGGACATGACGCTGCGCAACATTGCCAAGGGTGACCCCATGGCGGTCTACAGCGGCGGCGAAGAGGGGTCGATGTTCCTCGCCATCACCATCAACAACGTGCGCGTGTCGTTCCTCTGCTTTGCCGCGGGGCTGTTCACCAGCATTGGCACGGGGTGGCTGCTCTTCACCAACGGCGTGATGGTGGGCTGCTTCCAGACCTTCTTTGCCCAGCACGGGGTGCTCGGCGAGTCGATGCTTGCCATCTGGCTGCACGGGACGCTCGAGATTTCCGCCGTCATCATTGCCGGAGCGGCGGGCATCACCATGGGCAACGGGTGGCTCTTCCCCGGCACCTATCCGCGCCTGGTGTCCTTCCGGCGTGCCGCACGGCGCGGGATGAAGATTGTGGTGGGCACCGTCCCCGTCTTCATCGTGGCAGGGTTCATCGAGAGCTTCCTCACGCGCCACACCCATGCCCCTGCCGTCCTGCGCTTCGGGCTCATCGCACTTTCAGCTGCCTTTATCGCATACTATTATATCTACTTACCAAAAAAACGTATTTATGGAAACAATGAGAGAACCCGGAATCGTGCTGTATAAACGGCGCGACTTCGGAGAGAAATTTACCGTCACGTTCCGGTTCATCCGTGAGAACTGGAAACCGTTGCTGAAGTACCTCACGGCATTCCTCCTGCCCATAGCCATCCTGCAGGGCTTCAGCATGAGTGCGTACATGGACAACGCGTTCATGGCAGGTCTCTACGCTTCGTCCGGAGCGGAGGAGGATGGCACGCTGGCTCTCCTGGGACTCCCCTACCTGTTCCTCATCGTGTTCTCCCTGCTGGGCGGAATCCTGCTCTACGCGGTGTTCTATGCCCTGTTCATCACTTATGACAGGCGGGAGAAAGGTTTGCGGGGTGTCACCTGGAGTGCGCTGTCAGCCGAGTTTCTGCGTTGCCTGAAGCGGAGCGCCACGTGCTTCGGCTTCATCATCCTGCTGCTGGTGCTGTATCTGGTGCTGATGGTCCTGCTCGCTTCCCTGTCGGCCGCCACACTCATCGTGACGGTTCCCCTGTTGCTGGCATGCCTGGTCCCGCTCATGATATTCTATCCCGCCTACATGCTCGACGAGCGGTCGGCAGGTATTTGGAACACCTTCCTGTGGAGCATGCGCAACGGCTTCAAGTGCTGGGGCGGCTCCTTCCTCATCCTCTTCGTCTGCAATCTGCTGATGAGCGTGCTGAGCGGCCTCCTCTCCGTGCCGATGTACGTGGTGCTTATCGTCCGTGCCTTCCTGGTAGGAGCCAGCGGACAGGTGGCTGACGGCGGCATGCTGTTCGACGTGCTGCAGTACTTCACGTCCGTCCTGACGCTCTACGCCTCCTACCTCTCGACGGTCGTCGTGCTGCTGGGCGCGACCTACCAGTACGGACACATCCGAGAGAAGATGGACGCCGTGACCGTGGACGAGGACATCGAGAACTTCGACAAGCTCTGATACCGCATGCACCCGGCAGCTACCGATACCTTGACTTGCGACACCGCCCGGCTTGCCCGCTGGTGGACCGACCCGGCGTATGACTACGAGCGTGCCCTGCATGCGGCGGAAGGCACGTGGTGGGACCGCCTGCGCTCCTGGCTGGACTGGAAGCTCAGCGAGTGGTTCGACTGGACACTGACCGACTCGGAGGTCAACTGGGTGTTCGTCGCCGCCGCCCTCGTGGTCCTCCTGCTGATTGTCGCCTACCTGTGGTGGAAGCACCCCGGGCTGTTCCGCCGGGTGGGACGTGCCGGAAAACCCTCCGCAGCGACGGACGAGGACACCATCTACGGCATCGACTTTCCCGAGGAGATACGTCGTGCCACGTCGCGCGAGGACTATACGGCTGCCGTGCGCTACACCTATTTATATATGCTCCGGCAGCTCGACGATGCCGGACTCATCAGCTGGCAGAGCTACAAGACCCCCACCGACTATGTCTACGAACTGCGGGAGGCTGACAGCGCCGAGGACCTGCGTGCGCTGACCAACGGTTTCCTGCGCGTGCGCTATGGCAACTACACCGCCACGCGCGCCTTCTACGACGGGATGTGCCGTTTTCGCGACGCGCTCGTCCGTCGGCTCCTGCAAACGGAAGGAGGTGAGCCATGAGGCGTGGCACGCTCATCTACATCGGCTGCATCATCGCCCTCCTCGCGGTGGGACTCTGGTTGCAGCTCACACAGCCGCGACCTGTCGACTGGACGGCGACCTATGACCACAAGGATACCGGACCCTTCGGCTGTGCCGTGTTCGACTCGGTGATGGCGTTCACGCTCCCTGCCGGCTACCGCCCCGTGGCAGAGACCTTGGACGACTTTCTGGAGAACGACACGGTGGGCGGTCAGAACCTTCTCTTCGTCAGTGGATACTGCTGGCTGAACGACGAGGACGTGGACTCCCTCTTCGTCCGCCTGCACCGGGGAGCCAGCGTGCTGATGGCAGCCGACTGGTTCAGCGACGCCCTGCTCGACTCGCTGGGCATCATCGAGGCTGACGGCTTCGTGCTGGACGGGCTGGACGGGGTTCCCTCACTCCGCCCGGCGATTGACACGCTGGAGTGGGTGGAAGAGCCGGGGCGCTATCCCCGGCGCGACTTCCCGGTGCGTTCCTCCTTCCAGTCGACGGGCTTTCAGCCGACGGACAGCCTCGGGCGTTACCCCTTCCGCGTGTTGGCATGGCAACGCCACGACCGGGTGTATGCGACGGACTCCGGCTACGTCGCCCGGAGGATGAACACCGTCAGCTTCCGCGTCGGCAAGGGTGAACTGACGCTCATGCGCTCGCCCTTCGTCCTGACGAACTACGGCATCCTCCACCGCGACCTCAAGGACTACGTGCTGCGCCTCGCCGACCGCCTGAAGGACGCTCCGCTGGTGCGGACCGATGCCTACGCCTTCAGCTCGGGAGGCATGGACTGGGACAGCCTTGCCGATGGACGGGCGCGGGGACCGTTTGGCTACTTCCTGAGCCATCCGCCCCTGCAGTGGGCGCTCTACGTGTCGCTGTTGACCGTCGTGCTGTTGCTCTGCTTCACCGCCCGGCGGCGTCAGCGTCCCATCCCCGTCATGTCGCCTCCGGAGAACCGCAGCCTGGAGTTCGTGAAGCTCATCGGCACGCTCTACTACCAGCGTGAGACCCCCTCCGCCCTGCTGCGCAAGAAGTATGTCTACTTCGCCGACGAGCTGCAACGCCGCACGGGGGTCGACTTGCTCTCGGAGACGTCCGCCGACGAACGTGCCGACCGCCTGGCGGAGAAGACCGGAGCCGACCGCACACAGCTCCTGGCACTGCTGACGCGCCTCGATGCCATCCGTGCGGAGAGCCCCCTGCGTGCCGACGACGAGGAGATGAAACGGCTGGTCGACCGGATGAATGACCTGCTCGCCGCGGTGTCCTCGCCCAGTGCCCCGGCAGTACCCGGACGGCAGATGCCTTCCGCCGGAAAAGAAACCATACAATCACAGAATGAACCAGACTCCCTGTTCCCCGCACGGGACCCCCTCCCCACGACAGAGGACAGGAAGGAACAATAAAGCTTATGGAAGAGACAAAACTGGAACCCGCAGCCGCGCACGACGATGCGCCCCGTGCGGAATACTTGCAGGAACGCATCCGCCTGCTGAAGGAGCGGATAGCTTCCGTCATCGTCGGCCAACGACAGACGGTCGACCTGTTGCTCACCGCCATCCTCGCCGACGGCCATGTCCTGCTCGAAGGCGTGCCGGGCGTGGCGAAGACCCTGCTTGCCAAGCTGACGGCACGCCTCATCGACGCCGACTTCAGCCGCATCCAGTTCACGCCCGACCTCATGCCGAGCGACGTGCTGGGCACGTCGGTGCTCAACATGAAGGAAGGCGTGTTCGAGTTCCACCGCGGTCCGGTGTTCGCGAACCTCATCCTCGTGGACGAAATCAACCGTGCCCCGGCGAAGACCCAGTCCGCCCTCTTCGAGGTGATGGAAGAACGCCAGGCGACGGTCGACGGGGTTACCTATCCCATGGAGGAGCCTTACCTCGTGATTGCCACCCAGAATCCCGTCGAGCAGGAAGGGACCTACAAGCTCCCCGAGGCACAGCTCGACCGCTTCCTGCTCAAGGTCACTGTCGACTATCCGTCTGCCGACGAGGAACTGGAGATCCTGCGCCGCCACCAGGAGCGGCATGACCTGGTGAAGCTGGCGGACATCGCCCCCGTGCTGACCCGCGCCGACGTACAGGAGTTGCGCCGCAGGACAGACAGCCTCTACGTGGAGCCGTCGCTCCTGAACTACATCGTGCAGATTGTCCGTCAGACACGCCTCAGCAAGGCAGTCTACCTGGGCGCGTCGCCCCGTGCCAGCGTCGGGTTGCTCCGCGCGTCGAAGGCATACGCCTGCCTGCAAGGACGCGATTTCGTGACTCCCGAGGATGTGAAGTTCGTGGCGCCCTACGTCCTGCAACACCGCATCGTGCTCACCGCCGAGGCGGAGATGGAGGGCTGGTCGGACGTGAAGGCGGTCCGCCGCCTCATCGACAAGGTGGAAGTACCCCAATAACCCTTCCGCCCATGTTTCTGACCCGTAGGTTCTATCTCGTGGCATTTGCCGTCGTCCTGCTGCTGGGCAGCGGCTACTGGGCTGCTCCGCTGTTCGGAGTGGGGCAGGCAGCCTTGTGCCTGTGGGTGGCGGCAACGCTGCTCGATGCCGGGCTCCTCTACGTCGGGGGCGGCAGGCTGACGGGAGAGCGGCACTGCGCCGAACGCTTCTCCAACGGCGACGAGAACCCCGTGACACTGGAGCTGGCGAGCACCTACCGGCAGACGCTGCGCCTGACTGTCATCGACGAGATTCCCGCCATCTTCCAGCGGCGCGACCTCTCGTTCACCCTGACGCTGCCTCCCCGCGGCAGCCGTTCGCTGACCTACACCCTGCACCCCGTTCGCCGCGGCATCTACGGGTTCGGTCACATCCGCCTCTTCGCCCGTACCCGGCTGGGACTCGTCGAGCGGCGGTTCACCACCGGACATCCCGTCGACGTGAAGGTCTACCCCTCGTACCTGCTGCTGCGGCAATATGAGTTGCAGGCCATCCACAACCGCCTGGTCGAGCAGGGACAGAAGCGCATCCGCCGCGTGGGCCACCAGACGGAGTTCGAACACATCCGCGAGTACGTCCCCGGCAACGACTACCGCACCATCAACTGGAAAGCCACCGCCCGCCGCCACCAGCTCATGGTGAACATCTACCGCGACGAACGTTCGCAACAGGTCTACAGCCTCATCGACAAGGGGCGCGTGATGCAGCAGGCCTTTGGCGGAATGATGCTCCTCGACTATGCCATCAATGCCGCCCTGGTGCTGTCCTACGTGGCAGTCCGCCGGGAGGACAAGGCAGGGCTGGTCACCTTCGACCACCGCTTTGACACCTTCGTCCCGGCATCCCGTCAGGAGGGACAGATGACCCTCCTCGCCGACTCCCTCTTCAAGGAGAGCACGTCGTTCCGGGAGACCGACTATTCCGCCCTCTGCGCCCACCTGGACAAGCGGGTGACCAAGCGCAGCCTCGCCGTCCTCTACACCAACTTCATGACCCTCGTCGAGGTACGCCGCCAGCTGCCCTACCTGCAGAACCTTGCACGCCGTCACTGCCTGCTCGTGGTCTTCTTCGAGGACGACGAGGTGAAGGCGTATGCCACCTCGCCTGCCCGGACGACCGAGGACTACTACCGGCACGTCATTGCCGACAAGTTCGTCTACGAGAAGCGGCAGATTGTCGCCCTGCTCCGCCAGCACGGCATCACCGCCCTCCTCACCTCCCCCTCCCGCCTCACCGTCGACGTGGTCAACAAGTACATCGAGCTGAAGCGGCGCGGCATCTGAGCCGGCTGACGGTCCCCGTCGGTCCCTTCCGCAGTAACAGACTCTTCTGTTTTCACCTCCCGAACCGGGAAATCGTCACATTTCCGTGCTTTGGGTGGCAGAATCTGTAATTCGGGTACTTCCAACGTACGATTTTTACCTAACTTTGCCACACTACGTGATACGGTCCCCGACCGACTAACCCTTATCCTTTTAAACGAGTATCCATTATGTTACGCAAACTCAGACTAACGCTTGCCGTCGTCTTCTTCGTCTGCATCACCCTGCTCTTCCTCGACTTCACGGGGACGGTGCATGCGTGGTTCGGCTGGATGGCACGGATGCAGTTCCTGCCCGCCGTGCTGGCAATGAATGTGGGCGTGGTGCTTGCCCTGCTCCTGCTGACCCTGGTCTGCGGACGGGTCTACTGTTCGGTCATCTGCCCGCTGGGCGTGATGCAGGACATAGCCGGGTGGCTGGGCGGACGCACGAAGAAACGCCGCCGCCGCTTCACCTACTCACCCGAGAAACGCTGGTTACGCCTTGGCGTACTGGCACTGTTCGTCATCGCCCTCCTGGCAGGAGTCGGCTCGTTCGTGGCGCTGCTGGCTCCCTACAGCGCCTTCGGACGCATCGCCCAGAACCTTTTCGCCCCCTTCTATGCGTGGGGCAACAATGCCTTGGCTTATCTGGCAGAACGCGCCGACAGCTACGCCTTCTATGAGACGGGCGTCTGGCTGAAGAGCCTCCCCACCTTCCTCATTGCCCTGTCAACGCTCGTCATCCTCTTCATCCTTGCCTGGCGGAACGGACGCACCTATTGCAACACCCTCTGCCCTGTAGGGACCGTGCTGGGCTACGTCGCCCGCTTCTCCTGGTTCAAGCCGGTCATAGACACCGGCAAGTGCAATGCCTGCGGACTCTGCTCCCGTTCCTGCAAGGCATCGTGCATAGACTTCAAGAACCACCGCATCGACTACACCCGCTGCGTGGCATGCATGGACTGCCTGGATGTCTGTCGTCAGGGCGCCATCACCTACGGCTACAAGCCGGCACCCCTCCGTGCCCCTCTCCGGACGGAGACCTTGCAGGCGGCTGAAGCCCCCGCCCCTGCCGGAACGGCGGAAGGCACCCGGACGACCTTCTCCCGGCGCTCTTTCCTCTCCGCCGCCGGACTTGCCGTCGGCTCGGCAGCCCTGGCACAGGAGATGAAGGTGGACGGAGGCTTTGCCACCATCATCGACAAGCAGGTCCCCCACCGTGCTACCCCCATCGTGCCCCCGGGTGCACTCAGCGCGGCCAACTTTGCCCAGCACTGTACGGCGTGCCAGCTCTGTGTCTCGGTCTGCCCGAACGAGGTGCTCCGTCCCTCGACCGACCTGATGAAGCTCATGCAGCCCGAGATGAGCTACGAGCGCGGCTACTGCCGTCCCGAGTGTACGAAGTGTGCCGACGTCTGTCCCGCAGGAGCCATCCACCCCATCACCACCGCCGACAAGTCCGCCACGCAAATCGGTCATGCCGTGTGGATACGCAAGAACTGCATTCCCCTCACCGACGGTCAGGAGTGCGGCAACTGTGCCCGTCACTGTCCCACCGGAGCCATCACCATGGTGCCCTCCGAGCCTTCGCGGCCCGATTCGCGCCGGATTCCCGTGGTCGACACCGAGCGCTGCATCGGCTGCGGCGCCTGTGAGAACCTCTGTCCCGCCCGTCCCTTCAGTGCCATCTACGTGGAAGGACACGTGCGCCACCGGACCGTCTAGCATGCAACATCAACCCTCAACCCATTAAGATCATGAACGAAAAAGATATGTCCCGCCGCGACTTCCTGAAGATTGTCGGCATCAGCACCGCCACCGCCACTGCGGCGACCCTGGCAGGATGCGGACCGAAAGGTGCGGGAAACAATGAAACAGGTGCCGGCACCGTGCCCGTGGGCAAGATGGACTACCGCACCAACCCCAAGACAGGCGAGCGCGTGTCCCTCCTCGGCTACGGCTGCATGCGCTGGCCCACCCTGCCTGCCCCGGAGAAGGGGGGCAACGTCATCGACCAGGACGCCGTGAACGAACTGATTGACTACGCCATGGCACACGGCGTGAACTACTATGACACCTCCCCCGTCTACGTACAGGGATGGTCCGAACGTTCCACCGGACTCGCTCTCAAGCGGCATCCGCGGGACAAGTTCTTCGTTGCCACCAAGCTGTCGAACTTCTCCAACTACACCCGTGAGAACTCCATCGCCATGTACCGACGGTCGTTCGAGGAGCTTCAGGTCGACTACATCGACTACTACCTCCTCCATTCCATCGGGAACGGAGGCATCGAGACCTTCCGCAAGCGCTACATTGAGAACGGGATGATAGACTACCTCATGGAGGAGCGTAAGGCAGGACGCATCCGCAACCTGGGCTTCTCCTTCCACGGCACGAAGGACGTGTTCGACGAGGTGCTCGCCATACACGACCGGGTACACTGGGACTTCGTGCAGATACAGCTCAACTACCTCGACTGGCGCTATGCCTCGGGCAACAATGTCAACGCCGACTACCTCTATGCCGAGCTGGAGAAACGGCACATCCCCGCCGTCATCATGGAACCGCTTCTCGGCGGACGCCTCTCCAAGGTGCCCGAACACATCGTGGCTCGCCTCAAACAGCGCCTTCCTGAGCTGAGCGTCGCCTCCTGGGCGTTCCGTTTCGCCGGGACACCGGCAGGCGTACTGACCGTCCTGAGCGGCATGACCTACCTGGAGCACCTGCAGGACAACCTGAAGACCTACTCTCCGCTGAAGCCCGTGACCGCAGAGGAGCACGAGTTCCTCCAGCAGACGGCCGACCTGATGAAGCAGTACCCGACCATCCCGTGCAACGACTGCAAGTACTGCATGCCCTGTCCCTACGGAATAGACATCCCCGGCGTACTGGTACACTACAACAAGTGCGTCAACGAGGGTAACCTGCCCACGACGTCCGGAGACCCCGATTACCGCCGTGCCCGCCGAGCCTTCCTTGTGGGCTATGACCGCAGCGTGCCCCGTCTGCGTCAGGCGAGCCACTGCATCGGCTGCCGTCAGTGTGTCGAACACTGTCCGCAGGCAATCGACATCCCCGCCGAGCTGCACCGCATCGACGACTATGTGGAACGCCTCAAACAGAACACCCTATGACGACCCTTGATACCCTTGTGAAACGCCTCCATGAAGGCGGCTGCACCCTCGTCGTGGCACAAGGCGACGACGTCCGCCTCTTCACACGCCGGGGAGTGGCGGACCTGATGGACCTGACCGACAACGACCCCGCCTTCCTGCACGGCGCACTTGTGGCAGACAAGGTGGTGGGCAAGGGCGCCGCGGCACTCCTCGTCAAGGGAGGCGTGGCGGCACTGCACACCGACCTGATTTCCCGTCCCGCCCTCGACCTGCTCAGCCGGGCAGGCATCGACGTGACGTATGACACCCTCACCGACCACATCGTGAACCGTGACGGGACGGACTGGTGCCCTGTCGAACGACTTTGCCGTCCGCTGGACAACATCGACGAGATGGTCGACGCCATTCGCGCGTTCATTCACCGGAAACAAACGACTCTTTAAACCAAAAGAAACTTATGGAAACAACAAACGTACGACTCTACTCGCTGCCCTATGACAGCCTCAAGACCTATGCAGCCGTCCTGCTCTTCGTGGCAGGCAACATCGCTCTGCCCCAACTCTTCCACCTCGTCCCCCAAGGTGGCGTGACGTGGCTTCCCATCTACTTCTTCACCCTGGTTGGTGCATACAAGTTCGGCTGGCGCGTCGGACTGCTCACGGCGGTCCTCTCCCCGCTCGTCAATTCGTGGTTCTTCGGCATGCCTCCTGTGGCTGCCCTGCCCGCCATCCTGCTGAAGTCCTGCCTGCTGGCCCTCCTCGCCGGAGAAACCGCTCACCGCTTTGCCCGTGTCAGCTTCCCTCTCCTTCTGGGTGTGGTGCTGGGCTACCAGGTGCTGGGCACCCTAGGCGAATGGGCGTTGAAGGGCGACCTTTTCCTTGCCCTGCAAGACTTCCGCATCGGGCTTCCCGGCATGGTGCTGCAAGTCGTGGGCGGCTACCTGTGTGTGAAATACATCCGTTGAGAATCTGAAGCCGATACATTATTCATTCTTTAAAATCGAAAAACCATGTTTGGAATAGGAACTCCCGAACTCATATTCATCATCCTCATCGTGCTGCTGCTCTTCGGTGGCAAGAAAATCCCCGAACTCATGAAAGGGCTGGGCAAAGGCGTCCGCAGCTTCAAGGACGGCATGAACGGACTGGACCCCGATGCCCCGTCCGAGAAGAAAACCGACAAACCCACTCCGGAAGAGCCGAAACATGACGGACAATAACCCCGCGATGACCTTTTGGGACCATCTCGACGTGCTGCGCGGCTCCCTCCTGCGCATGGCGGCGGTAACGGTGGCATGTGCCGTCGTCGCCTTCGCCTTCAAGGATGCCGTGTTTGCCGCCATCCTGGCACCGAAGTACGATGACTTCATCCTCTACCGTCTGCTGGCTGGCGTGAACAGCTGGCTGGCAGATGGCTCACCGTCGTCGTTCCACGTCGAGCTCATCAACACGGGGCTGGCGGAGCAATTCAAGATTCACGTCAAGACCTCGCTCTACGTCGGTCTCATGGCTGCTTCTCCCTATTGCCTCTACGAGCTGTTCCGCTTCGTCTCCCCCGGGCTTTACCCGAAGGAACGTCGCTACGGGGTGCGTGCCGTGGTGTCCGGCTACGTCATGTTCCTGCTCGGCGTGGCGCTGTGCTACTTTCTCATCTTTCCCCTGACGTTCCGTTTCCTCGGCACCTATCAGGTCAGTCCCGACGTGGAGAACCTCATCACCCTGCAATCCTACATGGACACGCTGCTTGTCATGTGTTTCCTCCTGGGCATCCTCTTTGAGCTGCCCATCGTGTGCTGGGTGCTCGGCAAGTTGGGTATCCTTCGTCGGACGTTCATGCGCCGTTACCGCAAGCATGCCGTGGTAGTCATCCTCGTGGTGTCCGCCATCATCACTCCCACATCCGACATCTTCACCCTCTGCATCGTCGCTCTCCCTATCTGCCTCCTCTACGAGGTGAGTACTTTCCTGGTGAAAGATTGATTCCCCACAACCGTTCATACATACATCCCCCGAACACATTTCGTATGGGGACTACTCATTGTCATGCGTGGGTGTGGGGAAACAATTTGTAAAGCGTTACATCAGGTTCCGGTTTACCTACCGGCGGTAGTAGCTGCGCACGCGCTGTTCCACGTTGCGGCGGAGGCAGTCGGCGTAGAACGTGAGTTCCTGGAGATGGTAGTTGCCTACGGGGAACATGGAGCCGAGTGACGGCAGGTAGTATTGTTGTGGGTTGAAGCCCTCGACGAGCAGTACGTGCTGTTTCGTGTCCACACGGACGGTGACGGTGTCGTTGAGATAGGCAGGACTGCCGTCCGTCTTCCAGTTCACGGGATTGATGCACAGGGAGCCTTCTCCCAGGACGGGACAGACCGCTTCAGGGCTTGCCACGGAATTGTAGCAGACGGTGACGCCCGTGTCGATGGAATCGCGTGCCGCCTGGATGGTCTTGAAGTAGCTCGCCGTACGTTCGCTCACGTTGTAGCCGATGACGTAGGCTGCCACCATGCGGCTGTGTACGTCGGCTGGCATGTCCTTGAGCAGTTCGACCACCGCCTTGGCACCTTGGCTGAAGCCTGCCAGGATGAACGGACGACCTCCGTTGTCGTGTTCAAGGTAGTGGTCAAAGGCACGTTTGACGTCGCTCATGGCATAGGGGAACCGTTTTTCGACAGTGTCCTCCCCTTCCATCCACGATTCCAATGTAATTTGGCGGTAGTAGGGAGCATAGAAGTTGTTCGTCGGGGCAAATATGTCAGCTGCCAGTTCCAGTGACGGACGCAGTGCCTCGCGCTGGTCGGCGTTGTAGACGTCTTCAAAGTGCATCGTGTTTCCCTGGCTGTCGTGCCAGTCCCACACGCACGTGGGAGCGATGTAGAACACGTCGGCTGTGGAGTTGTTGTCCCCCTGCGGAGCATTCAGCTCCTTGTACCAGGCGTTTTCTTCGCCATAGTCAGGTGCCGACGGCATCAGGTAGTGCGCGGTCTTGTCCGAGCACCCCATGCACACTAAGATGACAGTGAGCAGGATGTGAGAGAGCTGTTTCATAAATGTTTCTTCACTATTCGCCTGCAAAGGTAGTCATATCTTTCGGAAAGTGCAAACAAAAGTTATTGAATCTAAAGAAAAAGTATGCGATCAGGACTGCTCCTTGTGGTGGGAACACTTGTCCGGCGGTCAAGATTTGCCGGACCTCCGTTGCCCGTTGTCGGCGGAAGCGTTACCTTTGCAGGCTGAAACCTGATCCGAACGAAAAGAGCATGGAACTGAATCAACATACTTTGCCCAACGGACTGCGCATCATTCAGGCACCATCGGCTACCCCCGTGGCATACGGAGGCTTTACCATTGATGCCGGGACGCGCGACGAGGCGGACAACGAACAGGGCATGGCGCACTTCGTGGAGCACCTCATCTTCAAAGGGACGGAGAAGCGTCGTGCCTGGCACATCCTGAACCGGATGGAGCGCGTCGGGGGAGACCTCAACGCCTTCACGAACAAGGAGGAGACAACCATCTATACGGCTTTCCTCGCCGACGACTTTGCCCGGGCGGTGGAGCTGCTTGCCGACATCACCTTCCACAGTGTCTTCCCGTCTCAGGAAATCGGACGCGAGGTAGAGGTCATACTCGACGAGATACAGAGCTACGAGGACAGTCCGTCGGAGCTGATATTCGACGACTTCGAGGAGCTGCTCTTCCATGGACATCCGCTGGGGCGCAACATCCTGGGTGACCCGGTCCGTTTGCGTGGTTTCGGTTCAGCCGACGCGCTGGGATGGACACGCCGCTTCTACACGCCTTCCAACATGGTGTTCTTCCTGCGTGGCAATGTGGACTTCCGTCGGGTGGTGCGTACGCTGGAGAAGCTGACGGGAGACCGGGAGCCGGGCACGCCCAACCGACGTACCCTTCCGCTACCTCCCTACGAACCTGCTTCACAGACGCTGCGGCGCGACACCCACCAGGCACACGTCATGCTGGGCAGACGGAGTTACGACGCACACAGCAACCGACGCACGGGACTGTACCTGCTCAACAACATCCTGGGAGGACCGGGCATGAACAGCAGGCTGAACGTGGCGTTGCGCGAGCGTCGCGGACTGGTCTACAACGTGGAGAGCAACCTGACGTCGTACACCGACACGGGGGTGATGAGCATCTACTTCGGTTGTGACCCTGCCGACGTGGGTACCTGCCTGGAGCTGGTCTATAAGGAACTGGCACGTCTGCGCAACGTCCGGTTGACGGACGCCCGGCTGTCAGCAGCCAAGAAGCAGATCATCGGACAGATTGCCGTGGCGAGCGACAACTTCGAGAACCTGGCACTCGACATGGGGAAGACGTTCCTCCACTACGGGCGTTACGAGGACAGTGCCGAGCTGTATGCCCGCATCGAGGCACTCACTTCGTCCGAGCTGCTAGACATAGCCAACGAGATGTTTGACGAGTCGACGCTGTCGACCCTCATTTATACATAGGACTGAACAACACAAAGAGGGAAGAACGGAACATGGCCCCAGAGGCATGTATGTTCCGTTCTTCCCTCTTTTCCGTCTGACAGGGACGGTTCAGTCGAGCACGCTACCCCGTGTGAGGGCATAACGTCCGCCTCCGGTGAGGCAGAGTGCACCGGCTCCGAGCAGGTAGAGCATGGGCAGTTCGACAGTCCATCCTCCCGTCATGGGGTCGACCGCAAAGAATTGCGGCAGGTGTACCATGAGGATGGCAACCACCATGTTGCCGGCAAAGACGACGGCAGCGAGGCGTGTCCACAGTCCGATGATGAGCATCAGCGATGCCACGACTTCGCCCAGAAGGGCACCGTAGGCAATGAAGGAAGGCAGCCCCATCCCGGCGAGCATGTCGCCGATGAAGCCCACCCCGTGAGTCAGTTTATGTACACCGTGGAAGAGCATCAGCCCGCCCATTGTCAGGCGCAGCACGAGCAGTCCGAGGTCGTTGCAGCGCAGGAAGTCTTTGTTCAGTTTCATACGTATTTCTCCTTTTATTAACTTGTTACGGCTGCAAAGATAAGCTACGGACAGGAATGTGTGCATTGATGAAAGTCAAGAAATGAAACTCAAACCGGCCATTAGACCGCTTAAGTCTGATGACCGGTTAGGGGTTTATGCGTAGTTCTTCGAATGTTGTTTACTTGAAGACCAGCTCTGTGTTCTCGAACACACGGATGATGTCTTCGCGTGTATCAGCTTCAGAGATGGCTTCCTCGAAAGCTTCGGTGTCCGGCTCGAAGCAGACGACGTTGGCACAGTCGAGCACGTGTGAGAGGATTTGTGTGGCTTCTTCCTTGCTGAGCAGCCCTTTCTTGACGGCTTTCTTCAGGTGTTTGTTTACCTTTTGCACGGCATTGTAGATGACGGGCTTGTTGAACTGTACGTTGGTTGAAGCAAAGCCGATGCTCTGTTCGCTCACCAAGGTATAGTTTTTCAGGAAGGTGTTCCATTTGCCTTCTACGGGTTGTCCCAGGTAGTGGCTCTGTGCGTAGTCTACCTGTGCTTCGGGGATGTTGCCATAGACGGTGAACGAGAAGTGGGAACCGGCAGCGGTCTCCACCTTGTCGGGGTCATTGGGGCCGCAGGTGTTGGCTGCGTTCATACTCAGGGCGATGCCCCATGTCAGGCTGAGGAATACGATGAATGTTTTCATTGTTGTGTGGTTTTAGTGATTGTTTGATGAGGATGTTTTTTTATCGGATAAAGGAGGATGCCTCCCCGAAGGAAAGTGAGACGAAGGTCATCACGTCGGGAAGGGCGGACTGCCAGTAGAGCCAGTTGTGTGCTCCGTCACGCATTCGGTACTGGAAGGGAATCTGCTTCTCGCGTAGCAGCATGTAGAGAGCGAGGTTGCCTTCATAAAGGTAGTCGTCATCACCGCAGTCGATGTACCAGCGTACGCGGGAGATGGCTGACAGCTGTTCCGGAGTGGCGTTGCGGATAAGGTCGAGCGGAGCGTTCTCCGGTTGCATGGCGGACGTTGCCCAGGCACGTACCTGCGGATACTTGTCCATCCAGCCGCTGTCGTTGTTGCTGCGGGTGGGGAACGTGACGAGTGCACTCAGCGGACAGGCGGCAGCAAACAGTTCGGGATGACGCAGGGCGTAGACCAGCGTTCCTCCTCCGCCCATCGACAGTCCGGAAATGGCACGGTGCATGGCATCGGGCAGGATGCGGTAATGGCTTTCCATGTAGGGAATCAGTTCCTGAAAGAAATAATCCTCGTAGGGCCATCCTTCCCGGTTGAAGTAGCCCGGACCGTCGGTGCCGGCATCGGGCATGATGATGACCATTGGACAGGCCCGCCCTTCGGCAATGACCCGGTTGGCGATGGCCTCGACGTTGCCGCGCTCGACCCACCCCTTGGTGTTCGTGTTGCCCAGTCCGTGGAGCAGGTAGAGCACCGGATAGCGGCGCAGGGTATCGGTCTCATAGCCTTCGGGGAGGTAGACGGAATAGTTGCGGTCACCCTGCATGAGGGTGCTCGGCATGGTGAGGTTGTAGACCCGTCCGCCTTCCGAGGGAATCTCCTGCGCCCGTAAGAGAGCGCAGGAGCCTAACATGAAAAGTATAACAAACAGAAGCTTCATAGTCTTGTCTCCTTTCGTTATCAGCGTTGCCAGAATAGTTTGATGTCATAGTCGTCGCCGCCCATGTGTTCCACGGCAGCCTGATAGCCCTTCATGTTCGAGCGTTGGAGCGAGGCAGGGTAGAGCAGGCGATGGGGAATCTCATTGCCGTCGGGTACACCGTCGCCGCGCGGGATGGCGGGAAGTCCTGTCCGCATGTATTCAAACCACTGCTGCTGGTCGCAGAAGAAGAGGGCGTAGTATTTCTGGAGCATGATGCGTTCGAGAGTGCCGTCGTAGGCAGCGGCAGGGTTGTCGAGGTATCCGGCGGGCATCTCCACGCCCCATTGTTCGATGGCAGCCTGCACGCCGCGATTGTAGGCAGGTCCGGCTTCTGACGAAGCGATGATGCCGCGTTGGGCAGCCTCGGCACGGATGAACTCCACTTCGGCATACGACATCAGGTTGATTTTCATCGGTGCGGTAGCAATGGCAACGTTGAGGCCCGATACGTCGTAGTCGGGAGCTGTCTCATAGCCGCTCGGGACACCTACATATTCGCCCGCTTCAGTCGGGGTGGTGAAGAGTGCCACACGCGGGTCGCCCCAGGCATTGAGGTTGTCGACAAAGAACTGTGTGGCGCTGCGTGCGATGTAGAAGTCCTGCGGACGGGTCACGGGGCCTTCCTGCGGGAAAGTGCCGCTGATGGAGAGCAGTGCACCGTCGTCGTTCGACTCGAAGACAGGATACATGTCCGGGTTCTCCAGAATGCTCTTCAGCTGGTCAGTCTCTCCGGCACGGAGCAGGACACGTAGCAGCAGAGAGTTGTTGAACTTGTGCCACTTTGCCACGTCAGAGCCATAGAGCAGCTCGCCCGAGGTGTTGTAGGTCAGTGCTGTGCTTTCGTCGTAGAGGTCGTTTGCTTCTTTCAGCCCCTCGATGATGGCGGTGTAGATGCTGCGCTGGTCGTCAAAGGCAGGCTGTGTGATGCCCTCTTCGGCACGACATGCTTCGGAGTAGGGAACATCGCCGAATGTGTCGACGAGCATCTGCATCACCCATCCTTGAAGCGTGAGTGCGATGGCACGGTAGTTGGGCACGTTGTAGACGGCAGCTTGCTTCTCGATTTCCTTGATGTTCGAGAGGCACGTATAGTAATTGCTCCACACGCCCGTTCCGGCGCTTTCGGTGAAGTAGTAGCGGCTGTATCCGCCCGAGCTGCTTGATGAGGAGTATTGCATCAGTTCACCGGTGAAGCTGTTGTAACGTTGCCAGTTGTAGATGGCCATGTCGTAGAGCACGGGGTCGAGCATAGTGCCCGGATTGACCGTTTCCAGCAGGTCCGGGTTCTTGTTGATGGCGTCGAAGTCGCTGCACGCAGTGAGTACACCGGCTGAAGCCATGCAGGAGAGTATCAGGGTTTTCAGTTTCATGAGCGTAAGCGTTTAAAATTCCACGTTGATGTTGAATCCATAGCTGCGTGTGGAGGGCAGCTGTCCCATCTCGACGCCTTGCACGATGCTGGAGCCGTTGAGGGCTGCCACTTCGGGGTCGAAAGCAGGGAAGTTACTCAGGATAAAGAGATTTCTTCCGTAGAGGGCGAGGACTGCCTTCTTGAAGGGGGTCTTGGCGAGGAACGATTGCGGGAGGGCATACTCGAAGCGCATTTCGCGGAGCTTCAGGAAGGAGGTGTCGAAGGTGTTCTCCTCGACATTGGCACGGCGGTAGTAGGTGTAGTACCAGCGTTCGGTGGTTACGGGGATATCGTTGGGACGATAGGTGCCGTCGCCGTTGTCGATGACTCCGTCGCCAATCATGTAGACACCGCCGATGGCAGGCAGTCCGGCAGCAGCCAGGCGCGGGTCGTCACCGGCGATGTAGTAGTGTGTGCCGGGCAGACGTCCGTTGAGGGTATGTTCCAGCTTGCCCAGTTCGGTGAGCTTGTGGTGGGTCTGTGAGTAAGCCATGCCCTTCCACTGTCCGTCGATGAGGAAGCTCAGCTTGAAGTTCTTGTAGCGGAACTCGTTGTAGAAGCCGCCTTTCCACTTCGGGGTGGCAGTGCCGACGTATTCGATTTCGGTGGATTGTACAGGCAGGCCGTTGGCGGGGTCGATGAGCACGTCCCCATTCTCGTTGCGCACGGTCTTGCAGCCCCAGATATCACCTACGCTGCCGCCCACTTTGCCTACGAGGTAGGCTGCACCCACCTGCGAGATGATCTGGTAGTCGTCACTGCCCTCGGCAAGTTCGAGGATGCGGTTCTTGTTCTTCGACCAGGTGATGGTGGTGTTCCACGTGAAATCACGGGTTTTGACCGGAGTTGCATTGAAGGTGACCTCCACGCCGCGGTTGCGCACTTTGCCGGCGTTGATGATGGCACTGGTGTAGCCGCTGGAGGCGTCAAGCGGTGAGCTGATAATCTGATTTTTCGTCACGTTCTGGTAGTAGGTGAGGTCGATTCCGATGCGGTTGTCAAACATGCGGAAGTCCGTACCCACCTCAAAGCTGGTCGAGATTTCAGGTTTGAAGTCGGTGTTGTAGAGCGTTGTCGGGTTAACGGCTGAGCCGGGGAAGTTGCTCGTCTCATAATACTTCATCGTGCTGTACGGGTCGGTGTCGTTGCCCACTTGTGCCCAGGAGGCACGCAGCTTGAAGAAGCTGATCTGTTCGGGCAGCGTGAAGATGTCCGTCATGCTGGCACTTGCCGACACGGACGGGTAGAAGAACGAGCGGTTGTCTTTCGGGAGGGTCGACGACCAGTCGTTACGTCCCGTCACGTCGAGGAAGAGGAGGTTCTTCCAGTTGAAGTTTGCCGAGAAGTAGACACTGTTGATAGCCTTGCGGATACGCTCTGAAGTGACGAAGGGGCTTGACACGCCGTTGGACAGCTTGTAGATGCCCGGAGTGACAAGTCCCGTCACCGATGCACCCAGGTAGGAGTAGTTGCGGCGCATCAGGTTACCGCCCACGGAAGCATTGATGGAGAGCCCGTTGGCATAGGAGTCGTGGTAGGTCAGCAGGACGTCGCTGTTGATTTCATAGTCAGTCACCTTCTCCTGTTTGTAGTAGCCGTCGGCAAACACGATGTCGCTGATGGGGCGGCGCTGTCCGCGTTCGTCGGCGTACATCTGGATGCCCGAGCGGACCATGAGGTCGAACTTGGGCGAGAGCGTCAGGTTGGCGGTAAGGCTATTGATGAATTCGTCCTTCTTTGAGGAGTTGGTCGACTCGTAGAGGATGACGTAGGGGTTGGCCAGATAGGTGGTGAAGGGCATCAGCTGACGCAGGTTCTCCTGTCCGCTGTACCAGCGCGGCTTGAACCAGTCGAGGTCGATGTTGGCATTCTGGAAGATGAGCCAGTAGGAGATGGAGTTGCTGTTGTAGCCCAGTCCCGGCGTATTGTCAATCTTGCGGTGGGTATAGCTGGAACGCAGGTTGATGCTCAGGTTGCGTGAGATCTGTGTACGTGCACTTACGGAAGCCACGGTACGGTTGAAACCCGTGTTGGGAAGAATCCATTTGTTGTCGGTGTAGGTCACGGATGCACGGACGGAGTTGCCGTTGCCCCAGTTGTTGCTCACGGCGACACTGTTGGTCGAGGTCACGCCCGTCTGGAACAGTCCCGTACGGTTGTCCTTGTAGGGGACCCACGGAGTGGGGTTCGCACCCATGGCTTGCGTTTCGGGGTCGTATTGGTAGAATGATTTGTTCGGGTCGAAGCGCGGACCGAAGTCGGCAACGGAGATGTGTCCCGTGTCACTCATGCCGTTGAGCTGTCCGCCTGACTGGTAGTAGAGGTAGTAAAGCTCGTTGTCCTTGTTGAAGGCGGGGTATCCCTGTCCGAACTCATACTGGTAGTTGGGGAAGTTCATCGCCTGTTCGAAGCTGGTGTTCGAGTTGAACGACACGCCCAGTCCTTTGGAAGCGGAGTTGGCAGTTTTCGTAGTAATCATGATGACACCGTTGGCGGCACGTGAGCCATAGAGGGCAGTGGCACTGGTGCCCTTCAGCACCTGGATGCTCTCGATGTCGTCGACGTTGAGGTCGGAGAATCCCGTACCGAAGTCGACCGGAAGCTCGGTGTTGGCTCCTGCACCGTAGGCGAAGCCCGAGTTGGTGATGGTATTGCTCAGTGGTACGCCGTCTACCACGATGAGGGCGTTGTTGCCGTTCTGGTTCAGTGACACGTCGCCACGCAGGTTGATGCGCGACGTTCCGACAGGTCCGCCCGGAGTGACGATGTTCAGTCCGGCAACCTTGCCGCTCAGGCTCGATGTCCAGCTGGCAGGCATGGCGCTGCTCAGCATGTCGTTGTCCACTTTGGTGGTGGAGAAGCCCAGTCCCTTCTCCTCGCGCTTGATGCCGAGGGCGGTCACGACCACTTCGTTGAGTTCTTGCGACTCTTCTTCAAGGGTGACATTCAGAGTTTGTTCGCCTTTCCAGCGGATGCTGCGGGTGATGAAACCGACGTACTGGAATTTGATGACCGCCTGCTTGGTTCCGGCAGGCAGTGACAGCTTGTAGTTGCCGTCGATGTCGGTGATGGTGCCTTTGTTCTCTTGTCCTTCGATGGCAATGGTGGCACCGATGAGAGGTTCGTGTGCTGCGTCGGTCACTTTGCCGGTCAGTACGCTCTGTGCGTAGGTCCCGGTAGCGATGAATAACACGATGAACAGACACAGAAGCCTTTGGAGCGTGCCCGACAGCACAACTGTTCCGTTGCGATGCATTCGCTGACTTCTTTTCATTTTCATGAGTAGGTTGGGTTTGTTTATAAGAGGTGTTAAATGGATGCCGCAAAGGAAGTATGTCGGTGTGACAGGCTTATATCAAGTGGGTTACATGAAGGCATCAAAGCTGTTACATGCTGCGCAACAGATATTTCAGCGTCTGTTTCCTCCTCCGCTTCATCTTTGCTACATTTGCAGGCAAACAGACAATGAACGATTTATGATGAGACTCAAAAGTATGGTTGCCGCTCTGGTGATGCTCCTCTGCGGCGTCGTAGCGTCGGCACAGACCGACTCTACCTTCTTTGTGAAAGGTTCCATGGGACGGTTGGCTGTCCACTTGCAGCTGCCCGCATTGTCCCAAGGAGAAAAGTGTCACGTGGTGGTGATTTGCCACGGATTCACGGGCAACATGGAGGAGCCGCTCCATCGGGCACTGGCAGCCCGTCTGCTGGAGGAAGGCTTCGGGGTGATGCGCTTCGATTTCAATGCTCACGGACGGAGCGAAGGCAAGTTTGAGGAGATGACCGTCCTCAACGAAATCGACGATGCGATGGCGGTCATTGCCTGTGTGCGCAACCTTCCGCAGACCGACGGCATCTCTCTCCTCGGACATTCCCAGGGAGGTGTCGTCGCAGCCATGACTGCCGGACGGTTGGGAAGTCGTGTCGTGCAGAGGCTGGTGATGATGGCTCCTGCCGCCGTCCTGCGCGACGATGCCTTGCGTGGCAATACGATGGGTGCCATGTACGACCCGTGGCATGCCCCGGAATATGTGCAGCTACCGTTGGGTGTCAGACTCGGACGTGCCTATATCCAGACAGCCATCAGTCTGCCTGTCTATGAGACGGCGGCACGCTATGACGGTCCTGCCCTCGTCATCCACGGTATGGACGACCGTGTGGTACCTTACACCTACGGCGAACGTTTCCAACGCGAGATGACTTTTTGTACCCTCAACCTCATTCCCGGCGAGAATCATGGTTTCGGTGCAAACCTCTCCTACGCCGTTTCATTGGCGGTCGACTGGCTGAAGGCTCCTATGTCCCGTTGAACAAGTCCGATTTGCTTGGTTAGGTAATAGAATACTAAAATGAGAAGCTTATGTTAATGCTTAGTATGGTATACACGATTGCACTGATTGTTGCAGGAATCTTTGCCATTTGGATTCACACCAAACGTGGTAAGAAGTGGCTGAAAGACTTATAAGACAGAGGCACAAAGATACGTAGAATATGAACCGAAGTCATCATTCCGTGTCTTTGTGCCTCTGACTTGATATCCCATCACCTCCCCTTCAGTATCTTCTTGATGTCGTTGAGCTTGTTGAGCGCTTCGAGCGGCGTGAGGTTGTTCACGTCGAGGTGGAGCAGCTCGTCGCGTATCTGGCTCAACACCGGGTCGTCGAGCTGGAAGAAGCTCAGCTGTACGCCTGACGGGGCGGTCTCTACCTTCGGCACTGTGCTGTGGGCGATGCCCTGCTGACGGTTGTCGCGCTCCAGCTGCTTGAGGATCTCGTTGGCACGGTGGACGATGCTCTTGGGCATGCCCGCCATCTTTGCCACGTGGATACCGAAGGAGTGCTCGCTGCCGCCACGCTCCAGCTTGCGCAGGAAAATCACCTTGTTGCCCACTTCCTTCACCGAGACGTTGTAGTTCTTGATGCGTGGGAAGGTCTTCTCCATCTCGTTCAGCTCGTGGTAGTGCGTGGCGAAGAGGGTCCGTGCCTTTGCCTTCGGATGTTCGTGGATGTACTCCACGATGGCCCAGGCAATGGAGATGCCGTCGTAGGTCGACGTGCCTCGTCCCAGCTCGTCGAAGAGCACCAGACTCCGTGGCGACAGGTTGTTCAGGATGTTCGATGCCTCGTTCATCTCCACCATGAAGGTCGACTCGCCCACCGAGATGTTGTCGCTCGCACCGACGCGGGTGAATACCTTGTCGACCAGACCGATGCGGGCACTGTCCGCCGGGACGAAGCAGCCTATCTGTGCCAGGATGGTGATGAGTGCCGTCTGTCGCAGCAGGGCGGACTTACCCGCCATGTTCGGACCGGTGATGATGATAATCTGCTGGCTCTGTGAGTCGAGCAGCACGTCGTTCGCCACGTAGTTCTCCCCTACGGGCATCTGCCGTTCGATGACCGGGTGACGTCCCTGGCGGATGTCGATGACGTCGCTCTCGTCGATGACCGGACGCACGTAGTGATTCGCTGCCGCCACGTTGGCGAACGAGAGCAGGCAGTCGAGCCGGGCAATCTGGTTGGCGTTCACCTGGATGGTCGGGATGTATTCCGTCAGTGCCGACACGAGGTCGGTGTAGAGCTTGTTTTCCAGGATGAGTATCTTGTCCTCCGCTCCCAGTATCTTCTCTTCATATTCCTTCAGCTCCTGCGTGATGTACCGCTCGGCGTTGGCGAGGGTCTGCTTGCGTATCCACTCGGCGGGCACCTTGTCCTTGTGTGCGTTGCGCACCTCGATGTAGTAACCGAAGACATTGTTGTAGCCGATTTTCAGGCTGGGGATGCCCGTCTCTTCGCTTTCGCGCTGCTGGATTTGCACCAGGTAGTCCTTGCCCGAGAAGGCGATGTGGCGCAGGTCGTCCAGTTCCTGGTTCACCCCGTCGGCGATGACGCCTCCCTTGTTGAGCAGGACGGGCGGGTCGGGATTGATTTCCCGGGCGATGCGGTCGCGCATCACCTCGCAGACGTTGAGCTGTTCGCCGATGCGGCGCAGGCTGTCGTTCTTCGCCTTCTCACAGGCACGCTTCACCGGCTCGATGGCTTGCAGTGCCGTGCGCAGCTGCACCAGTTCGCGCGGGTTCACCCGTCCGACTGCCACCTTCGAGATGATGCGTTCCAGGTCGCCTACCAGGCGAAGCTGTTCCTCGACCAGCTGTTTGAACTCCGGTTCGCGGAAGAAGTAGTCCACCACGTCGAGCCGTTCGTCTATGGCCTTCTTGCTCGTCAGCGGGAAGACCACCCAACGCTTCAGCATGCGTGCCCCCATCGGCGAGAGGGTCTGGTCGATGACGTCGAGCAGGCTCGTGCCTCCCTCGTTCATGCAACTCACCAGCTCCAGGCTGCGCACGGTGAACTTGTCGAGCCGCACGTAGCGTTCCTCCTCGATGCGTGCCAGCGAGGTGATGTGACCTATTTGCGTATGCTGCGTCATTTCGAGGTATTGCAGGATGGCGCCCGAGGCGATGATGCCCATCTTCAGGTGCTCCACGCCGAAGCCCTTGAGGTTCTTTGTCTCGAAGTGCTTGAGGAGCTTCTGCAGGGCGGTCTGCTCGGTGAACACCCAGTCGTCCAGCTCGAAGGTGACGAACTTCGACCCGAAGTTGCCTTCAAACATCGGACGGCGTCCGCGCTCGAAGAGTACCTCCTTGGGAGCAAAGTTGCCCAGCAGCTTGTCCACGTAGTCGGTTGTCCCTTCGGCGGTGAGGAACTCCCCCGTGGAGATGTCGAGGAAGGACACTCCGCACGCCTGCTTGCCGAAGTGCACGGCGGCGAGGAAGTTGTTCTCCTTGTAGTTGAGTACGTTGTCGTTGATGGACACACCCGGGGTAACCAGTTCGGTGATGCCGCGCTTCACCAGTTTCTTGGCGAGCTTGGGGTCTTCGAGCTGATCGCAGATGGCCACGCGCTTTCCGGCGCGTATGAGCTTGGGCAGGTAGGTATCGAGCGCATGGTGGGGGAATCCCGCCATCTCGACCACTTTCGACTGCCCGCCGTTGGCACGTTTGGTGAGGGTGATGCCCAGTATCTCGGAGGCGATGATGGCATCCTCCGAATAGGTTTCATAGAAGTCGCCGCAGCGGAACAGCAGGACGGCATCGGGATGCTGTGCCTTGAACTCGAAGTACTGTTTCATCATCGGCGTAAGAACCACGTCGTTTGCCATGTATAGTATCTGTTTTTAGCGCAAAGATACACGACAATCGACAATTGGCAATTGACTACCGGCAATTCTTTCGCTCGGGTTTCCCCTTTCGGGTGTCTATCCGTGCTCGTGTACTTCCCTTTTTACCGGCTGAAGGGGACGGAGGTTTCAGGCTGTCCCCTAGGCGTTTTCCGCAGCTGTTGCCCACTCGTAGAAACGGCGGATGCCCTCGTGCAGGGAGACTGACGGACGGTAGCCGAAGTCCCGTTGCAGGGCGGAGGTGTCGGCATAGGTGCAGTGGACGTCGCCCGGCTGCATCGGCTCCATATGCAGGACCGCCTGGTGTCCGGAGACCTCCTCCAGTGCATGGATGAAGTCCATCAGCCGCACCGGTTCGGAGCGTCCGATGTTGTAGACGCGGCAGAGGCTCCCGTCGGCAGGCAGTCCGCGCAGGATGCAGAGGATGCCTTCCACGATGTCGTCGATATAGGTGAAGTCGCGGCTCAGGTCACCGTGGTTGAACACACGGATGGGGCGTCCGTCAAGGAGGGCATGGAGGAAGAGTGACGGAGCCATGTCGGGACGTCCGTCCGGACCATAGACCGTGAAGAAACGCAGTCCCACGGCATTGAACCCATAGAGGGCGTGGTAGGCATGTGCCATCAGCTCGTCGGACTTCTTCGTGGCGGCATAGAGGCTCACGGGAGCGTCCGTCGGCTCATCCTCACGGTAGGGCACGTGGTTGCCGTCGCCATAGACACTGCTGGAGCTGGCATAGAGCAGGTGGCGCACGCCGTGCTGGCGACAGCCTTCGAGAATGTTGAGGAAGCCCACGACGTTTGACTGCACATAGCTGTAGGGGTTCTCGATGGAATAGCGTACGCCTGCCTGACCGGCGAGGTTGACGACGGCATCAAACCGTTCCGTGCGGAACAGCTGCTCCAGCTCCGTACGCTCCGTCAGGTCCAGCTTGATGAAGCGGTAGGCGGGATTGACGGTGCTTGTCGTCAGGTGATAGTCGCGGATGTCACCCTGGGCAATACCTGCCAGGGCAAGGCGCCGGAACTTCAGGCGAGTGTCGTAGTAGGCGTTGATGTTATCCAGCCCCACCACTTCATGGCCTTCTTCCAGCAGACGGTTGACGAGCGCCGAGCCGATGAAGCCCGCCGCTCCGGTAACGAGTAGTTTCATAGTTTTGAGCATTCGTCATTTGATTACGATGGCCGCATACTTGCCCCGCAGGTACATCGGAGCGCCTTTCAGTTCCTGCGGAAGGGAGTCCACGTCGGAGGCAGGCAGCAGGAGGACGATGCGGTGCATCTGCCCACTGACGATTTCCTCCGGGGAACGGTTCTCCACCGGGTGATGGAGGTAGAAGTCGATGCCTGCCGTGCGCGGGATGTTCCACGTGCAGAAGCGGTTGGCGCCGTATTCCTCAGCCAGTATCCGCGCATGGCGGCACACGGTCCCGTAACTCAGACGGGGGTTGAGCACACGTTGCACCGCCCATCCGCCGGTACAGAGCGTCAGCAGGAGACCCATGGCGAGGATGCGTGCGGCATGCAGCACACCACGGTGACGCAACAGGCAGAACAGGGCTGTCACGCCGGATGCACTCAGCACGGTGGCTGCGGGAAGGAAGGTTTCCAGCCCGTCGACACGAAGGGTGCCGAGACACAGGAGGGCAACCACCACCGGCAGTGTACAGGCGCAGGCAAGCGCCGGGATGCCTACAGACACTGACTGCCACCACATGCCTTTCGTCCGTGGATAGACGGACACTGACCCGAAGACCAGGAACGGGACGGCAGGGAGCAGGTAAATCTCAATCTTCGAACTGATACACGAGAGCATGGCGAAGGTCGTCAGCCCGACGATAAGGAAGAACTGCTGCCAGTCGGCAAGGACACGCCAGCGGCGCACCCCTGAGACCGTCAGACCGACGACGAGCAACGACCACGGGACAAGGATGTACCAGATGGTCTGGAAGTAGTAGTAGAACGGCTCCTGATGGTGGAACGAGCGGACGGCGCGGTCGACCGTCTGGTGGAACAGCAGGTTGTCGAGGTAGGCACGTCCGCCTTCCGCCCACACGGCGGAGAACCACAGGGCACACGCGCCGAGCAGGACCAACCACGTGCGCCAGCCCCAGTAGCGGGGGAAGGTGCGCAACCCGTCGGTGAAGAGCAGGAACACCGCTGTCGACAGCAACGGCACGAGCACACCCACCGGACCCTTGGTGAACAGTGCGAGGAAGACAAACACGGGGAAGAGCCACCGGTGGAGCGTCTGCCTTCTGCCACCCCGACGGATGAGCCAGAACGAACGGAGCGCAAGGGTGATGAACAGGCACATGAGCATGTCCATGCGGACGAAGATGGCGGCACCCGTGAAGAGTCCGCAGATGAGCATCATCCACACGGACGTACGCTGCAGGTGGGGCGCCATGCCCTCGTCGGCAGACCAGCGGCTGAGTGTGCCGATGACAGCAAAGGAGGCAGCGAGCGACACGAGGGGGAACAGGTGGAGGGGGAAGCTGCCCGTGAGCCACCGGACGGCCATCAGCAGCCAGAAGTAGAGTGGAGGCTTGTCAGCATAGGGGGCACCGTCGAGGGTGAACGTGAACCACGTGCCGCGGCGCAACGCCTCGTCGGCGATGGCAAGGTAACGCAGCTCGTTGCCCGGCGTGAGGTCGCGCAGCCAGATGACGGGCAGCAGGGCTATCAGGGCAAAGAGGTAGGGAAAGTAGCGTTTCATGAGGCGGAAGGGGTTTGGGGACGGAGCGAGAGGTACAGGTTACGGCTGTAGGCAACGAGACCCACTGACTGCCCGAGGATGAGCACCGGGTCGGAGCGCATCACCCCGTAGGCGACAATCATCGAGGCGCCTGCCAGGCTGATGCCCCAGAATCCTGCCGGGAGCATCGACTCGCCGTGGTGTCGAGAGTAGACCCACTGGTAGATGAAACGCAGCGTGAAGAGCACTTGCCCTGCCGAGCCGAAGAGGACGAGCCACAGCGGGATGTCGGCATTGCCGAAGAACTGCCTGAAGGGAGACTCCGACGCGAACAGCGCCCAGACTACGGCTGCAGGGGGCGTGACGGCAAGCACGCCACGCAACCAGCCGGGCAGACGTGTCCAGACACCCTTCGCGCGGAGGTTCCACAGATAGATATAGTAGGAGATGAACTGACCGAGGATGATGGCAAAGTCGTCGCGCAGCCAGCCGTAGAGGCAGAGCAGGTAGGCGCCTGCCACGCTGAACACCCAGAAGAGCGAGGGCGAGAGCACGCGGCGGGCACGTTCCGAGAGGACCCACTGCACAAGGATGCGGGCGGAGAAGAATGCCTGGGCGGTCATGCCGACGGCGAGGACGAGCTGGTGGGGAACGTTCATGCCTGGTTGAGGTTGGAGTCCGACACGTGGTAGTTGATGTAGCGCTTCTTCATCCAGCGGTAGGCGAAGCAGTCGACGAAGGGACCCACCAGGCGGTTGCGCAGGTGGTACTTCGACTGTCCTGCCACACGGGGAAAGTGGCGGACGGGAACCTGGGCGACACGTCCCTGCTGGAGGAGCACGAGGGCGGGCAGGAAGCGGTGCATGCCGTTGAAGAAGGGGATGCGGCGTGCGCAGGCGGTGTGCAGCACCTTGAGAGGGCAGCCGGTGTCCTGTGCCGTGTCGCCCGTCATCATGCGACGGAAGCGGTTGGCTATCTTCGACTGGAGACGCTTGCTCCAGGTGTCCTTGCGTGCTGCACGGATGCCGGTGACCAGCTCGTGGCTGTCGGTCTCGGCAAGCAGGAGGTTGAAGTCCTCGGGAGAGGTCTGCAGGTCGGCGTCGATGTAGCCGACGAGGGGTGATGCTGTGGCATCGATGCCTGCCTTGAGTGCTCCGCTGAGTCCCCCGTTGCGGGCGAGGGCAAGGAAGAAGAAGTCCGTCTGCCGGGAGCAGATGTCCCTGATGAGGCGGAGGCTGCCGTCGGTGGAACCGTCGTCGACAAAGAGCACACACGCCTTGCGGAGGGCATGCGGCAGGTAGTCGGCAAGTGCACGTTCGAGGGCGGGCATGCCGTCTGCCTCGTTGTAGACGGGGACGATGATGGTCAGCTCATACCGGGCGGTTTGGTTTGTCTGGTCCATGATGTGTCAGTTTGTTTACGTTTGGATGCGGCGAAGTTCGGGCGGAAGTTTGAAGGAAATTTGAAGAAAGTGTTTCCTTTCGATTTCAGCAGACACTTTGTCGTCCGTGTGCCCACACGGAGTAATAGTAATATATTATGTATATATAATAATTATGTAATATCTATCTTTTATCCTGATTAATGATTTTTCCAACTTCTTAAAAACTTTGATGTTATAGGTTTTATTTCTTAGGAAAAATGTTGTCGGATGTTAGCAGATGCTATACATTTGCTGCCATAAAATTTTATCTTATGTCACGGCTAAAAATGAGTGCAGAAACGACGGTTGACTCTTCCAGAGTGGAGGTTCCCTCCTTCCCCGAAAGCATCCCGGAAGGCAAAGGGGGTGAAGTATGCCGTAAAATGCTCCATTACTTGAACCAGAAGCGCGTTTATCTGGACCGTAACCTGTCATTGGCAAAGTTCAGTTCAATAGTGGGTACGGCTATTGCCCGCATCTGCACAGCCGCCTGACCCCTGCTACACGGAAGTCCCTCTGCAAGGACGTTGCAGCCCGTTGTCCCTTCCCGCCGGTCCTTCCTCTGATACATCCTAATCCCATCATTCATAGGAGCCAAACAGAGAATTAGTATCATATTTTTACAATTCATATACGTTAGATTAGGGGATTTATCGGATGCACGCATCATCCGATGTAAGAGAAAGCGAAAGACCCTGCACACTTCCGACTTTGGTCAGTGCATGGTCACCCGACGAGAACGGGCAGCGCGGGCTGCCCGTCCTGCTGCTTTTGACACTATGGAAGGATAAACCGCCGTTTTCCTTCCACATTTTCCCGATTGGACGTTTTCAGCTAACGCGTACTTTTGAAAAAACGGGCAAACCAGCGCGTAAAGGTTAAATTCGATTTGCAATTTCCTTCCTTATCGCCCATTCATTTTTGCTTTATTCACACGAAACACTTCTCTTTGACGTTCCAAACAATATTGTTTCACCCGTCAAACACTTGTGTTTGGTTCGTCAAACAATATTGTTTCACGACTCAAACAATATTGTTTCGCGATTCGATGTAAAGAATATGGAAAACCAATTCCAAAATAATGACATTGGCTCTCCAGAAGGTCTGCGGACGCATCATTTTTCAAACTATTATATGGCACATCTTTTACCCCTATACCTTGCCTGTTTGCACACCACGCACACTTCCGGGCAGACACAACGAAACAAAACAGCCGCCATCGGCGACAATGTGTATTTAGCGAATCGCCCGAGAAGGCCCCTCCCGGTCACCAACTCGTATTTTGGTGCAAGGAAGGCCCTTCTCGGGCGATTCGTTTGACACTTTGACATTTTGACAATAAGGACAAAGGGCGACCCCCTTGCGGGAATCGCCCTTCGTATGAATAGTCAGAATAAGTTCAGAACTTATTCACCAGCACCTGCGGGATTGACTGTGATAGTCAAAGTAGTTTCAGCTACACCCCATCCGTATTCGATAGAAGCCGGGATGTTGATCTTATAGCTGTAACCAACCGGAGTACCTACGTTCTCGTACTTAACGGTGTTGCCTACTTGAGTCAATGTTACAGTTGACGGAAGTTTGCCACCATTGTAGTCGAGGTCGGTAGTTGCGTTTGCAGTATCAAGCTTCAAGTCGCCGAATACACCGTAGAAGTCCCAGTATGCACCGTGAGAGGTTACTACCTGAGTATTTTCCTTGGCGATCCACTGCCAGCAGCCTACGATATCACCAGCCTTGCCTTCGTAGTTCGGTTTCACAGCTGTGTGAGCCTTTTCTACAATGACCTTAGGAGCGTGAGACTTCGTGATTGCCGGATAGTACTTGATAGACTCAATAGCTTTCACAGTGACAGCTTCAGTTACAACAACTTCAGTGTATACAACAGGAGTCTGAGTTGAATATGAGAAGATCCACTGACGGCTATCTCCGCTAACCGGACGGTTCTCTTCTTCGCCATCGGTAATCATGCTGTTCAATACTTGATCTACAGTTGCTTGGCTATCATAGATGTTCTCTACAGAATAGGTCTTAGTAACTGACTTCTCACCCCATGTTACAGTTCCAGTAGCGTCAGCCATAACATAAGTGTAAGTAACTTTTACGCTACCACCATAAGCTTTCTCTTCAGGAGCAAGTTCAATCTCCTTCAACTTGATATCCCAGTAAGCAGGTCTGATAGTTTCTTCCCAACCCGGGATTACAGTAGTCTTGTGAGCGCTGCGGTTGTGTGCCCAGAAGCCCCATTGAACGAGTTCAGTAGTAGTTTCAGGAGCAGTGATGGTGTAACCTCTCCAGTCGGTCAACATCTGGTAACCGCCGAAGTCAACCACGTCACCACCGGTCTTGGCATCCATTACGGTCTTGCCTTCAGGCATGTTCAAGCTAACCGGAGTTACGAACTCAACGTTGAAGGTGTTAGCAACTACAACGTCGCCGCTTTCGAATTCTACTACGTATTCAACAATTGCATTCAAACCGTCTTCGCTGTTGAGGGCTGCCTTGATGGCTTCGTTGTCCTTGTCAAGCGTGATGATTTGGTCAGCAGCCGTGTTGCCTTCGATTTCAACACCACCGGTGGTCATCTTCTTCTCACCGTTGTAGATACCAGCCAAGCGGAAGTATTCAGCGTGGCACTTAGGCAGTTTCTCATCAAACTTCACAGTTGCAAATGCATCAGAAAGTTTGGTCTGGAACTGACAGTTGCTAGCATAGTCGGTTTCGCTGGCAGGACGGTTTACATTCGATACGAATGCAGTCTGAGCGTCGTTCCAGTAAACCTTATTGATAGTGAATTCAGGATTCAATGCCGGCAGAGTCACATTTACAGTAATGTTCAATGTGATGTATGCGGGGAATTCAGAAGCAGCAAGCTTGTTCTTCAAGGTTACAGAACCGATGAATACAGAACCTTCTTCGCTGATTTCACCGAGGTTACCGTGGATGATGTTCCAAACAACCTTCTTCGTAGCAACACCTGCACTTGCAGAGCCGTCAACTACTTCGGGAGCTGTACCGCTGAACGATTCGCCGTCCTTCGTTACGTCTACATGATCGTATTCGTACATGTTCCAGAACTCTTCGTGGCTCAAGGAAACATCGCCTCTAGAAGACTCGATCTGACGATATACGTTCTGACGCATCCACTCTTCGTCAAGTTCGAATTTGGTCTGAGTATCTGCGCAATCGTAAGTCAGGTCTTTAACAATACCGGCAACGTAGTCAGCAGCCTTTTCAGCAACAACCTTTACCTTAACGAAACCACGACGAACAACGCGACCAGCCTCGTCAACCAATTCTACGCGGAGAATCGGGGTACGACCTATGGTTTCACGACCGAAGCCGTCAGTGATAACGAAGATACCGTTTTCAGCATCCTTACATTTTACGACAGTCTGCTGGTTGGTAGTCGTAGAACCGGTAGTTACCTTGTATTCAGTTTCAGCAACAGCGAAACGATAGCTCAACTTGTAAGCCTCGATGTCCAATGCGTTGTGGAGGTCAGCATCATCGTCTTCCTTGTTCAGACAAGTAGCAATCAGCTCTTTCAAGTTGAATTCCTTGTCATAAACCATTTCGTAACGAGCCGGTTCAGCCTGAGCCATAGTTACAACAGAAGCGAAGTGAGCCTTGTCACCTACAGTTTCCAGAGACTCCTTGTCAGCGATGAAGAGTTCTCTCTGGTCAACTACATCGTCATATACACGAACATACGGAGAAGTGATGACTACGTTGCTTTCGCCTTCGTCAACAGCATCACCCTTCAAAGTAGCTTGCAGGGCAACCGTATTCACCTTGTCGAGCGCATTGCCATCGCTGGTGTTCGGAGTGTCAAGACGACGGAGCTGGAAGTCAACCGTACCCTTTTCTACGTTAGCCACGGGAGTGCCTTCAATCTGAAGCAAGTTCGTAGCGGCTACGTTCGAGCGGGTAGTGATAACTTCTACCTGACGGTCGATATATTGATAGTCAGCGTTGTCGAGGTTGAAGCTGGAAGGATTGAAGTGATAGCTTGCAGTAGCGAGGGCAGCGGTAGAATATTGAGCCGGCATGAAGTCTGCGTGCATACCGTTGTTACCGCTCATGTCAACTTTCACTTCTGTCGTTGTACCATCCGGATTTTCATACGTGATGGTTTCAACATCCTTGTATTCGTCGAGAAGGTCATATTTCTCATCGAACTTGCTCATATCACCATATTCGAGTGAGTTGAATACGATAGCCTCTACACCGTCAACGAATGCATTGGGAGCAAACGTGATGCTGTTCAGACGGGCAGCAACCAAGATGTGGAGCTGAGACAAGTCACCGTTGATTTCAGTGATGTCTGAGCGGATGCCGGCAACATCGGTCTTCAACGTGTTGATGTCAGCTTTGGCAGCATTCAGGTCAGTTGTGTTAGCCTCAACTTTGCTCTTCAACGTGTTGATGTCAGCCACAGCGTTATCGATACGGCCGCTAACTTCAGTGATGTCAGCCTGCAAACCATTCTCAGACAACAGTGCAGCATAGTTCTCCAACGTTGCTTTTTGTACCTCCAAGTCAGTAGCACCGGCAGTCAAGGTAGCCAAGAGGTCCTTGATGTTGTTGATTTCGTTGGTGTTGCTGGTGATGCGTACATCCAGTGCGGAAGTGATTTCATCAGCCAATCCGCTTTCGATACCTTCGATCTTTCCGGCGAGATCAGCCAGTTCCTGAGTCAGTCTGGAATCCAGTTCATCCAATGCCGTAGCATCAGCCTTTGCGCCCAGAAGCTCTGTCACTTCTGCCTTGTAAGCTTCCAAGTCAGCAGCGGCAGCAGCGATGGCATCAGCCTTAGCCTGTTCTGCAGCCGATTGTGCAGCAGCAGCCTGTGCCTTAGCTTCGTCTGCAGCAGCAGCGGCAGCTTTAGCCTCGGCAGCAGCATTGTCTGCGGCGGTCTGAGCAGCTTGTGCGGCTGACTGCAATGTGTTCAGTTGCGTCTGTAAAGTCTCACCGAGAGTCGCGTTTTGGTTGATCAGCTCGCGAAGCTCATCAATGTCGTCATCGTAGTCTTTACATGACGTAACCACCCCTGCTGAGAGCAAGGCTGCGCTGAACAGGAGTGCATTCATAAACTTTTTGTTCATAATAACTAAAACTTTAAATTTAAAGATTTAACAATTAATTTAGTTCTCATTCTTACTTATTCGTGGTTGCTACCGGCTGAGGGAATTGCCGGTTGCCCGGATTGTCGGAGTCAGGTGTGAGCGTACTGTGAGGATGGGAGTCCCGGCTGTGCTGTGATCTTCGAAGTCCGTTCGTCGGACACTTCTTCCAACTCCTCCAATCTGTCGGGGCGACGCTCCAGGACATACTGGTAAGGCGTGATACCCTCATATTTGCGGAAGGCGACGTAGAAGGTGCTCTTCGACGAAAATCCGCAGATGAAGGGGATGTCCTTGAGCTTGTACGTGTAACACGTCAACATCCGCTTGGCATACTGCACCCGGTACCAGTTGAGGAGTGATTTAAGGTTACATCCGAAGATTTGATTGACGGCGTTTGACAGATAGGTAGTATTCGTACCCACTACCACACCCCTTCGGAGAACCCTTTACCGGTGAGCAGGATGGACTGCCGCGACGTCGGGGCAGGTGACCATCCGGTGACCGGACCTGTTACTCCCACTCCGGGTCAAGCTCCAGTGTAGGCAGGCTGTCGACCGCCTTCCGCTTGAGCTCGTCGGCGATGTGGATGTACTTCTCCGTGTGGCGGATGGTGGAGTGCCCTGCCAGTTCGGATGCCGTCTTGATGTTCGCCCCGTTGAGGAGCAGGTTCGTCACGAAAGAGTGGCGGGCACAGTGGAAGGTGATGTGCTTGTCGATGCCCGCGCTGCGCATCCACCGCTTGAGCACCCTGCCCGCGTAGGAGTACGAGGGGAGGACAAAGAGGCGTCCGTCTGTCGCAGGACGACGGGCACGGAGCAGTGCCAGGGCGGAGTCGTTGAGCGCCAGGTGGAGGACCGCCTTGCTGGAGTGTCCCTCTACCTTCTGCTGCACCAGGTGCAGCATGCGTCCTGCCTCGTCGACACTCTCCGTCCGCAGAGCCACGACGTCACACCAGCGCAGCCCCGTCATGCAGGCGAAGAGGAAGGCACGCTTCACCTCGGCGTGCAGGCAGGGCACGGTGGCGAGGCGGCGTATCTCGTCCTGGGTGAGCACCGCCTTGGTGAACTCGTTCTGCTGCACGAGGCGGACGTGTGCGGCGGGGTTGACCTCCATGTAGTGCTGCTCCACAGCGAAGTCCAGGCACTGCTTGAACTTGTTGAAGTAGCCCGTCGGTGTGTGCCCCGAGAGGTGTTCGCGCAGGTAGTCGTAGAACTTCAGGCAGAACGTCCGGTCGATGCGCCAGGTGTAGAGCGGACGGTTGGCGGTGAAACGGACGAGCTGTGCGAAGGCAGCCTGCACCATCTTGATGTCCTTGCGCCGGTACTGGGCGATGAAGGCGGTACAGACGTCGCGCAGGTCGGTGTGCGCGTTCCCCTTCGTGGTGCGGATGCCGCTGCGCTCGGTGATGAGCTCCAGTTCGCGGCGGCTCCGCACGGCGAGCGCCATCTTCATCTTCTCGCGGTTGAGCTTGCGTGTGGCGGTGTCGACGGGGTCCTCCAGTGTCAGGTGGAGCGACTCGCGCCAGCGTTTGTGTCCGAAGCTGAAGTTCAGGTAGAGCGCCACGCGTCCGCCTGCCAGCTTCCGTTTTTCAACAGTAATTCCCATAGTGGTAAATTGATTAGGTGATTGTTCCGCCCCTGCCCGTCTTCTCCCACGCGGAGGAGGCATCGGGGGCTTTCGTGCGTTTATGATATGGGAATTATGCGAGAAGTCGCTCCGATGGACGGAGGAATCGGTGTACCCGTCGCTTGTCAGGGTGAGGGGCGGACGGACGCATCCGCACCGGAAAACCGACTTCCGGAGGATGGGGACGGAACCCGTTGAGCGGTCCGTGCTTGTAACGCAAATGTCCCCGAAATGTAACCGTCCGGACATCGTTCCGTCATACCCTCACCCTACTTTTGCGCGTGCTTTCAGGAAACTCTAACACCTTTTAAAGAATAGTATGATGAGAACAAGACTTCTTGACTGGACGCGGCTCGGCGTGTGCCTGCTGCTCGTGAGTGCGGGCATGGCAGGCTGCGGCAACGAGGCCGGTTCCATGAATCCCCTCAACGGTTCCATCCCTGTGAAAGGGATTGTCCTCCCCTCTTCCGTCAGTGTCGGACGGGACGAACTCCTCTTCCTGCGTGGCAACGGCATCCTCACCACAGACCGGCTGGAGCTTGCCTCCGCCGACCGTACGTTCACCGTCAGCGTGGCTGAGACTTCCGATACCGGCTTTGCCGTCAGCCTGCCCGACGACTTTGTTTCGGGCGACTACCGCCTCGCCCTCCTGCGTGACGACCAGCGGCTGGAGCTGGGCAGCCTCAGCATCAACCTCACCGCCTCCATCCTTGTCCCCGACCGGGAAGGCATGACCGTGAAGGGTGTGGTGGCGTGCGACGGGCAGGGCGTGGCAGGCGTGGTGGTGTCCGACGGCTTCGAGGTGACATCGACCGACGCCGACGGCATCTACTACCTGCCGTCGGAGAAGCGCAACGGCTATGTGTTCATCTCCCTCCCCTCGGGCTACGAGGTGGAATGCCGCAACGGCAACGAGCCGCAGTTCTTCAAGCGGCTGACGGCAGCTGCCGGGGTATCCGAACAGCAGGACTTTGCCCTCCGTCGGGTGGACAACGACCACCACAAGCTCTTTGTCGTGACGGACTTCCACCTTGCCAACCGCAACGATGACCTCAAGCAGTATGACGACTTCGTGACCGACATCAACGCGACCATTGCCACGGAGACTGCCGACGGCACACCCGCCTACGCCATCGACCTGGGCGACCTGAGCTGGGACCTCTACTGGTACTCCAACAGCTTCGCCCTGGCACAGTGCCTCACGCAGGCAGACCGCATCGGCTGTCCGCTCTTCCACTTGCCGGGCAATCACGACAACGACCCCTACAAGGCAGACGACTGGGATGCCGAACAGCCGTTCAAGGACGATGTCTGCCCCACCTACTACTCGTTCAACCTCGGCCGCGTGCACTACGTCCTGCTGGACAACGTGCGCTACATCAATACCGGCGGTGCGGAAGGAGTTGTCGGGGAGCGCAACTACGAAGGGGTCATCGTCGACCCGCAGATGGAGTGGCTGCGCAAGGACCTCTCCTACATCACCGACCCGTCCACGCCCATCGTCGTGGCGATGCACGTCAACCTCTACCGCAATCCGCTCATCGTGGGCGGCAGTCAGCTGGACCTGCTCTCGCTCGACAACGGCAGTGCACTCCAGAGCCTGCTGGCACGCTTTGACCGCGTGGAGGTGCTCACGGGTCACACCCACCTCAACTTCACCGTGGAGAAGGACAACCTGATGGAGCACAACGTGGCTGCCGTCTGCGGCACGTGGTGGTGGACCGGCAAGGAAGGCTATGCCGACAACTACATCTGCAAGGACGGTTCACCCGCCGGCTATGCCGTGTGGGACCAGAACGGGACCGACAGTCAGTGGTACTACAAGGGGACGGGCGAAGGACGCGACTACCAGTTCCGCACGTATGACCTCAACGAGTGCCACATCACCGCGGCGAAGTATGCGCCCGGCGCGTCGGAGGAAGACCTGGCACGCTACACCGGCAGCTACGCCACCGCCCGTACGGACAACAAGGTGCTCATCAACGTCTGGGGCTACGACCCCGCCTGGAAGGTGGAGGTGAGCGAGAACGGTGTCCCGCTCGCCGTGACCCGCGTCTCCGTCAAGGACCCGCTGCACCTCATCTCCTACGAGGCGCTGCGTCTGGACAAGGGTGCCACACCGACGTCGTCCTTTGAGACCGACGCCACGGGCCACATGTTCGAGGTGACGGCATCGTCTGCCACCTCCACGCTCGACATCCGTGTGACCGACCGCTTCGGTCGCGTCTACACCGAGCAGATGATACGTCCGAAAGCCCTGAGCACGGACATGAAGTAAGGGTACAAACGAACGAACACATACACTCAGACTATGAAACAAGCAAAATGCAACTTCCGCCGGGCAGGACTGCTCTTCGCAACCTCCCTGCTGGCGTTCCAGCTGTCTGCCCAGGAAAGGGAACTGACGGGCAGCATCTTCGAAGCCGACGGCGTGACCCCTCTCATCGGTGCGACAGTCAAGGTGAAGGGGAGCAATGTGGGCACGGTGTCCGACCTCGACGGGCACTTCCGCCTGCGTGTTGACGGGAAAGATGTGGTGCTGGAGGTCTCCTACATGGGATTCGTCCCCCAGGAGGTGAAGGCCGACGCACGAGGCAACCTGCGCGTGGTGTTGCAGGAATCGTCGGTGATGCTCAACGAGACGGTAGTCACCGCACTCGGCATCACCCGTGAACAGAAGTCACTGGGCTACGCCGTGTCCAAACTCGGTGAGGACGAGGTGACCAGCAACCTGTCGAACAACTGGCTCAATGCCCTCGACGGCAAGGTGGCAGGCCTGACCATGGCTAGTGCCGGAGCCGGACCGGGAAGTTCGCTGCGCGTGACCCTGCGTGGCGACCAGTCGCTCAACTACGGGTCGAACGAAGCCCTCTTCGTGGTGGACGGCATCCCCGTCAATTCGGGCACGACACAGACGAAGGCGGTGAGCAACTATGCACAGGCTGACGCCCCCGTGGACTTCGGTAACGGTGCCAGCGACATCAATCCCGAGGACATCGAGTCGGTGAGCGTCCTGAAGGGTCCGGCGGCAACCGCCCTCTACGGTTCGCGCGCTGCCAACGGCGCCATCATCATCACCACGAAGAAGGGACGTACGGACAAAGGCATCGGGGTGACCTTCAGTTCCTCCGTCGTGTGGGAGCAGGCAGGCTATTTCCCCGAGTTCCAGAAGGAGTACGGTTCCGGTTCGGACCTCGGTCTGCAGCCCTTCTGCTTTTGGACACTCCCTGCTGACATGACTGCTGACGGAGTTGCCGTCAACCGCCACATCTCGCGCTACGCTTTCGGCGAGAAGTTCGATGCGAACAAGCTGCGCTATCAGTATAACTCCAAGAACTGGGACACCGGCACCTTCACGCCGACCCCGTGGGTCTACCAGGACGACTGGTACACCGGACTCTTTGAGACCGGCCTGACATTCGACAACTCGGTGAGCATCGACGGCAGCAACGGCAAGGGGACGAGCGCCCGCCTCTCCATCACCGACCGGCGCAACGACTGGATCCTGCCCAACACGGGGTACGAACAGCAGAGCTTCGCCCTCTCGTTCACTTCCGAGTTGAACAAGTACCTTACCATCAATGCCAAGGCGAACTACTACCACAAGACGAGCGACAACCTCCCTGTGAGCGGATACAGCTCCAGCTCGCCCATGTACCAGCTCGTGTGGGGCTACAACAACAACAGCATGTCGCAGTGGCGCGACGAGTATTTCCAGGGCCGCTACACCCGCGCCAACTGGGAGAATGCCGAGGGTACGGACGGCAACAGCCTGGTCTATCCCTCGGGCGACGGTTCGTGGAACCCCTACCGCACGCTCTACGAGGCGCTCAACGGGATGGACAAGAACCGCTTCTTCGGCAACCTGGGCATCACCGCCAACCTGCTGCCCGGTCTGACGCTCAACCTGCGCGGCGGTGTGGACTTCTCGGATGAGTTCCGTACGCAGCGCCGTCCGAAGTACTCCGAGTGGAAGGACGGCTTCTACCGCGAACAGGACCTGCGCAGCTATGAGTCGAACATCGACTTCCTGCTCCGCTACACGGGCGACGCCTTCGACAAGCGCTTCGGCTACTCCGTCGCTTTCGGCGGCAACCGGATGTACAGCAAGTACTACAACAACCGCATCACCCTCGAAGAACTCGATGTGGAGGGCGTGTACAACCTGAGCAACGTCCCCTCGGACACGAAGCCGGAAATCTATACGTACCGCTCCGAGAAGGCCATCAACAGCCTTTACGGCATGGCGTCGCTCAGCTGGGACGACACCTACTACCTGGACATCACCGGGCGCAATGACTGGTCGAGCACGCTGGCGCGCAGCAACTGCTCCTACTTCTATCCGTCGGTGTCGGGAAGTGTCCTGCTGAGCAACGTGTTCAACTTCCGCGACCACCTGCCTGTGGTGGACTTCATGAAGCTGCGTCTGTCGTGGGCGAACGTGGGTAATGACACCAGTCCCTACTCGCTCGACCAGTACTACTCCACCACCGACTATTCGGGCGGCTATACCCTGCCGGGCACCATCCCCGACCCGCTCATCAAGCCCGAGAACGTCGAGAGCTGGGAGACCGGCCTCGAGATGAGTCTCTTCAAGAAGCGCGTCACCTTCGACGTGGCCTTCTACAAGTCGAGCACGACCGACCAGATCGTCTCCGTCGCACTGGACCAGATTACGGGTGCCACGGGCATGAAGATTAACGCCGGCGAGATACAGAACAAGGGCATCGAGATCAGTGCCAACTTTGTCCCGGTAAAGACGAAAGACTTCACGTGGTCGTTCGGCCTCAACTGGTCGCGCAACTACAACAAGCTCGTCAGCCTGCAAGATGACTGGGACCCCTCCACACCGCTCCAGACCGACATGGGTACGACCATCGGCGGACGTACGTATGTCTATTCCTACGTGGGCGAAGAGATGCACATCATCTACGGACGCGGCTTCCAGCGTGCTCCCGAAGGCTCGTTCTATACTGACGAGAACGGCAACCGCGTCGACTGTTCGGGCATGGTGCTCGTCGACGAGAAGACCGGTTACCCGATGCTTGATGACAACCCCACGCGGCGCATCGGCAAGGTCAACCCCGACTGGCGTGCCGGCATGACGCAACGCTTCCGTTACAAGGACTTCACCCTGAGCGCAACGTTCAGCGGACAGTATGGCGGACATGCCTTCTCGGTGACGAACTTCTCCCTGGCCTATCAGGGCAAGCTGACTAACTCGCTCGAAGGACGTGCCGACGGGCTCGTGCATCCGGGTGTGAACGCCATCGTCCAGGAGGACGGCTCGGTGGCCTATCAGAAGAACAACACCATCACCGAGGACATACAGACCTACTACAACAAGTACATCTGGAACCGCGACAACACCGAGATGAACACCTTCAGTACCTCCTTCCTCAAGCTCAAGGAGGTGCGCCTCGACTACCAGGTGCCCGCCTCCTTCCTCAAGAAGACCAAGGTCATCCAGCGCGCCAACGTGGGTGTGTATGCCACCAATGTCTTCTGCCTGACCAGCTTCCCGCAGTATGACCCCGAAGTGGGTATGCTCAACGGCAGCGACATCTACAAGGGCATCGAGGCGATGTCGTTCCCCATGACGCGCACTTATGGTCTCAACGTGAAACTCGCATTCTAACCTCAAAGCACAGATGACAATGAAACTACTCCATACATTCGTGACCGGCTGCCTGCTGGCGGCTTCGCTTCTGGGCACGTCGTGCACGACAAACTTCGAAGAAATCAATACGAACCCCAACAAGATGACCGTGGGCGATATCGAGGCGAGCCGCATGCTCGAACCAATCATCTACGGCGCATCCAGGCAATGGCAATACTACACGTGGTACTGGAACGACGAGCTGATCCAGTTCACCGCCTTCACGGGCGGAACGACCCGTCAGGAGCACCGCTACTTCATCTCCGACCAGGATTGGAAGGGCGTCTGGAACTTCTACAGCAGCTATGCCAACAACACGCTCCACATGGCTTCGCTTGCTGCGGAGGACGGCGACGTGGCTATCCAGGCGATGGCGCTCACGCTGAAGGTACTCTTCATGTCGAACCTGACCGACATGTTCGGCGATATCCCTTACTCCGAGGCCTTCCAGGGACGTGAGGAGGGAGGCACGAAAACACCGAAATACGACTCACAGCAGGAGGTCTACGAGCAGATGTTCGCCGACCTCGAAGCCGCGAACGAACTCTATGCTACACAGCCCACGATGCTCGACGGCAACCTGGACGGGCTCTACGGCGGCGATATGACAGCCTGGCGCAAGTTTAACAACACCCTCTACATGCGCCTGCTCTGCCGGGTCGGCGGACGTAGCGAGATGAACGTGGGACAGCGGATGCGTGCCCTCCTTGCCGACCCGGACAAATACCCGCTCTTCGCTTCCAATGCCGACAATGCCCGGGTGGACTATACGGGCATCAAACCCTATGTGAACTACTTCACGGATGAGACCGAGAACGAGTTTACTGCCAGCGGACGCAAGCTCACCGAGCAGTTCATCAAGATGACCGTCATCAGCGAGAACGGCATCCAGCTCTATCAGGACCCGCGCCTGCCCATCTGGGGCAAGAAGCATCCGAGCCGCGACACGTGGAAGGGGACCATCTCGGGCTGTACCAATGCCCAGCAGAGCGATGCCGACAGCGGAGCCTCGCGCCTGAACTACGAGGTGTTCTGCCGGGCACTCTGTCCTTCGTTCTTCCTGTCTTATGACGAGCTGGAGTTCATCCTTGCCGAGGCAGCCCTGAAGGGATGGATTGACGGAGGCGAGCAGGCAGCACGTACCTACTACGAAGCAGCGGTGACCGCCTCGATGGAGAAGTGGAACGAGCTGGGAGCCTATTCGCTGACGCCTGTCACCATCACGGCGGACGATGTGGCAACCTTCCTGGCATCCGACCTTGCCTCCTGGGACGGACATACCAACAAGGAACAGCTCATCGGCGAGCAGAAGTACCTCGCGCTCTTCTGGACCGGCATGGAAGCCTATCACGAGTATCGTCGTACGGGCTATCCGGTGCTGACCATCGGTGAAGGAACCTTCAACGACCATATCCTCCCTACCCGCTTTGCCTATCCTGCTACCAGCGTGGCGACCAATGCAGCCCATGTGGAAGAAGCGTTGCAGCGCATGGGAGGCGAGAACAACATGAAGACGCCCGTGTGGTGGAGCAAGCAGGCCATCGGACGTTGAGCGGCATGAGACATAGCATAAACCGATAAAACACAGAGAAAGTCATGAAACCACTGATACACTATTTCCTGGGAGGACTCTTGTACGTGGCTGCCGCCTGCTCATTTGCGGCGTGCGACGACGAAGAGACTTATCCCGACAACCCCTACCTGCACCTGGAGAACGAACAGACCACGTTTGAGGCGGGTGCGTCGAAGACCGAATATACTGTGACCGTACGTTCCAACTGTCCCTGGCAGGTGGTGTGCCGCACCGAAGGTACCGACTGGGTACGTGCCTTCCCCGATGAGGGCGACGAGGACGGACACTTCAACCTCATCGTGAGTGCCAACTCCGGCTTCCAGGCACGGCAGGCAGAGTTCGCCCTCGTCGTGGGTGAACAGGAGTATCCCATCCTGCTCTGCGTCAACCAGGCGGCAAGTGTGCCCACCATTACCGTCGGCGATGGCAGCGGTACGGTGCGTGTCCCGTCAGCAGGCGGACCGGTCACCGTCACTTCACAGGCGAATGTGGAGTGGACCTGCAGCGTCGATGCGGCGGCACAGGACTGGCTGCGCTTTGACTCCATATCGGCGCAAGGGCTCATCTGCCTGACGCTGGCGCAGAACAACGGGCTGGAGCGCACGGGCATCCTCCATTGTACGTCCGACGCCGAGCCGTCGGCGAATGTCGACATCAGCGTAGTGCAGGCTTCGGGCAGCATCCTTCTGCAGGAGGACTTCAGCTGGCTGAACTACGGCACGGCAATCACCTATGACACCGACGGGCAGGTACGTATCGACTCCTGGACTGCCGATGAGCTGGCGCACGGATGGACCTCCACACCCAACTCTGCCAGCAAGGACGAGCCGCTGGTCTATGGTTGCCTGGGCTTCGTCAAGCTGGGCAAGACGAATTATGCAGGTGACCTCGTCTCGCCGAAACTGAAGGTCGACGGTACGGTCAACGTGAAGGTGACCTTCAAGGCGTGCGGGTATGTTTCGAAAGGCGGGACGCGCGATGACAACGAGCTCTACGTCTCGGTCATCGGTCCGGGTACGGTGAAGGCAGACAACCCGTTCATCATCGACAACTATCCGAACTCGAGCAAGAATGAGTATGGTGAGGGGTACGACGTCTGGAGCCCCGACATTGCCGAACGCTCCTTCACCATCGAAGGAGTCACGGACGAGACCCAAATACGCTTCATGGCGGGCGTTTCGTTCGACCTGCACGGGGTGGGACAAGGCAAGAACCGCATCTTCCTCGACGACATTACAGTGGCGATACTGGAATAGTCCCATGCTCCCTACGCAATGAATTATTCGGACACGATTGTTTGTTCTTTTCAGAAAACGGCGTATCTTTGCCGTGCCCCTTGGGCAACACATACACAATCTAATCATTAATACAAGCGGAAAAAGCGACTCCTCCATCATGCCGATGGAAAGAGTCGCTTTTTTTCATTGTTTTCCGTTGCCGGGAGAAGGCGTCCGTCAGTAGACAATCTTTGCGCCGACGAAGAAGCTGCGGGGCGTTGACGGACCGTAGATGTAGGCAGAGTCGCGGTTCCAGCCCGTGTCGAGGTCTTTCTGGAAGGCGTCGGTGAGGTTCTGCACACCGGCATTCACCTGGAGGGTGAGGTGCGAGCCGACGGGGAAGTCATAGCTCACCTTCGTGCCAAGGGTGAAGAAGCTGCGTGTGTCGACCGCCACGGGTGTCTCCGTGCCCGAGCCTGCATTGTGCCCCACGAGCATGCTGCCCGTGTAGTTGCCCGTCAGCGAGACCGAGAGGCGACTGAGCGGCGTCAGCGTGGCAGTGAAGTAGCCGTAGGTGTCGGGCGTGCGCATCATGCGGCGGTACAGCTGTTCGGGGACGTCCTCGTTCCAGGCGATGGCCTCGTCGTAGAGGCTCCGTTGCAACGTCAGTCCTGCCTGTACCTGCAGCAGCCGGTCGAACGCCACCTTGCCTTCGAGGTTGATGCCGTAGACCTTTGCCCCGTAGGCGTTGTAGCGCTCCTGCACGCTGTTTCCGTTGGCGTCCTTCTCTTCCAGCTGACGCAGGGCGAACACGTGGGACAACTTGGTGTAGAAGCCTTCGATGAGCAGGTTTGCCTGGATGGCGTCGCCGAAGCGGCGGTAGAGGTCGGCGGAGAGGCTGAAGCTGTTGGAACGCTCCTCGCGCAGCCCGTCAGCAAGCACCGTCACGAGCCGGCTGCCACCCACCATGCCCACGTGGAGGTCCTCGTCGAACGTCTGTGGGGCACGGAAGCCGCCCGAGTAGCTCAGTCGCAGGTTGACGTCATCCGTCGGGTTAAAGCGCACGTTGACGCGGGGGCTGAAGATGAGGCGGTCGATGAAGTTGTGCTTGTCGAGCCGTCCGCCCAGGAGGAGGCTCCACTGAGGGGTCTTCCATTCGTTCTGGAAGAAGAAGCTGCCGATGTGTGCCTTCTGCTCCAGCCGGTGGTCATAGCCCTTGATGACGTCGGTCAGCCTGTCGGTGTTGTACTCCGCGCCCAGCGTCAGGTCGGCGGGCATGAAGAGCAGACGGGGGAAGGAGTGGACGTACTGCGTGCCGAGGATGTAGTTCAGGTTGTGTGTCGTGCCGTACGCCTTGGCAGCCGTCTCGATGTCGTCGGGCGTGCCCTCGCCGATGCCGCCGTAGTAGCTCTTGCGAGTCGTTGCCTGGAAGGAGAAGTAGGCGTTCACGCGGTCCTGTCCGTCGGGGGCGAGGAAGTCGTACGCCAGTCCGCCTCCGTGGATGTTGTGCTCTGCCTGTTCGGCGACGTTCGCCTCGTGGGGCGGCAGGTCGAAGGCGTTTCCTCCGCGGCGGAAGTCACTGATGCCGTGGTATTGCAGCGTGAACTTCGAGGACGGACTGACGCGCAGGAAGCTGTTCAGTCCCAGGGTCTGCGAGCGGAGCACCGGTAGCTCGGTGTAGCCGTCGCCGTTGGCGTCGTAGCCCTGTCGGTAGCGGTTCTGTCCGTATGCCATGAAGCCTGCCCGTGCATCGTCGGTCAGGAGGGAGACGTTCGCCGTGGTCGTATTGTCGAAGGCATCCCCGCCCCCGATGGCAGTGAAGGTGTGTCCTGCCTCCGCCCAGTTGCGTACGGGTTCCTTGGTGATGATGTTGATGGTCCCTCCGATGGCAGAGGCGCCGAAGAGTGCCGAACCGCCGCCGCGCACCACCTCGACGCGCTCAATCATGTTGGCGGGAATCTGCTCCAGTCCGTAGACGCCGTTGAGCGAGGAGAACACCGGACGCGAGTCGATGAGTATCTGCGAGTAGTGTCCGTCCAGTCCGTTGATGCGCACCTGCGAGAAGCCGCAGTTCTGGCAGTCGTTCTCCGTACGTACGCCCGGCTGGAAGTTCAGCCCCTGCACGAGGCAGGCGGACTGGGTAGTCTCAAAGAGCTTGGAGCTGAGGACGCTCACGAGGTTGGGTGCTTCGCGTCGGCGTGTCTCGCTGCGGTTGGCGGAGACGACCACTTCGTCGAGTGCGACGTCAGACTCCTCCAGCTCGAAGTTCAGTTCGCGTGTGTGCCCGGCGGAGGTGGTTACCTCGCGCTGCTGTGTTCGGTAGCCGATGGCTCCCACTTCGAGGGTGATGTGTCCCACGGGGAGGTTCTTGAGGAAGTAGTGTCCGGTGGCGTCGGTCATTGCGGCGAGGGTGGTTCCCTTCACCGTCACGCGGATGTAGGGCAAGTGCTCGCCCGTCTTCTTGTCAATCACATGTCCGTAGACATTGGCGTCAGTGTTCCGTTCTGCGGTCACGACCGTGTCGGCTGCCACACGCTGTGGCATTGCCGGTGCCAGCACGAGCAGGCACAGGAGGGATAGGTTTAGAATTGATTTCATATCAAGGTTTATTGGTGAAACGTTGTTTGCCGTGGTACTAGCCGTTTCGCCGGTTGACGCGCCAAAGGTAAGGCACAGACAACAAAGGTGCGGCATGCTCTCGTCTGAAAAGCATGCCGCACCTTGCAAAATACCTACTTCTAGGTAGGCGTGTCAGCGTGAAGCCGTCACTTCAGCTTCAGTTCGTTGATGAGGCGGTCGGCGTGACCGTAGTTCTCGATCACGTAGAGCACGTAGCGGATGTCCACGCCGATGCAGCGCTGGAGCTTCGGCGAGAAGACGATGTCCCCGCTCATGGCTTCCCAGTTGCCGTCGAAGGCGAGACCGATGAGCTCTCCCTTGCCGTTGAACATTCCGCTGCCGGAGTTTCCGCCGGTGATGTCATTGGTCGAGAGGAAGCAGGTGTTCATGTCTCCCTGCTTGTTGCCATAGCGGCCGTAGTTGCCGTTGAAGAGCTTGAGGACTTCCGGCTGGATGTAGTAGTCGCTGTTCTGTCCGCCCTTCTTTGCCTTTTCGAGGATGCCCTGCGTGGTGGTGTAGTAGTTGTAGTGCACGGCGTCGAGCGGGTCATAGCTCTTCACCACGCCGTAGCTCATGCGCAGGGTGGAGTTGGCGTCGGGGTAGAAGTCGCGGTCAATCTCCATCTCGCGCAGCGCGTCGCAGAGCTTGCTCTCGTTGAGTGCCACGACCTCGTCGTCCTTTCCCGACTCGTCGGCTATGCCGTTGTAGGCCTGGATGAGCGAGACGGCAACTTGCGTCATGGGGTCCTGACGCAGGTTGAACGTCGTGTCATTGGCGAGGAAGCGTTTCAGTCCGTCGAGGGTGGTGAAGGCGGTGTGTGCGTAGAGGCTGTCCACGTACGCCTTGAAGTCCCCGCCGAACTTCTGTGCCACGGTCTGGTAGAGCGACGGATGATACTTCTCGGCAGGCACTACCTCGGCGTAGGTCTTGAGCATGGTCGCGAAGACCTCTTTGTCGATGTTCAGGTCCATGTCGGCGTACTTGCCTTCATAGGTTTTCAGGGTCTGCTCCTTCATCTCCGGCGTCATGTCGTTCACGCGCAGCTGGAGGAAGTTGATTACGAAGCGCGGCAGCTCGGCAGAGCCCAGCAGGCTCTCGTAGAAGAAGCTGCGTGCGTGTGAGGCATTGAAGCGCGACTTGTATGCCTGCTCCAGTGCCGGGAGCATCGTGCCGTACTTCTTCTGCATGTCGGGGTGCTGGGCAATCCAGGTGCGGAGACGGTTCTCCAGCGCCTGCTTCTGCCCGATGACTCCGAGGTCGGCGATACTCTGGTTCATGCCGATGCTGTTCTTCCAGTAGTTGGAGCTGGAGGCGAACTTCGACGCATACTTGATGCGGGTGGCGTCGTCCTGCTCCATGTAGGAGGTCCAGATGTCCTGCTTGATGCCACGGATCTGTATCATGGCTGCGTTCGAGGTCTTCATGCGCTCGTCCACGCCGAAGGAGGACAGGTACCGTTCGGTCGAGCCGGGATAGCCCATGGTCATGCAGAAGTCGCCTTCCTCATAGCCTTTGAGCGACACGGGGGCATAGGCGGATGCCTGGTAGGGCTTGTTCTCGGGGGAGTATTCGGCGGGTTCGTTGTCGGGACCGGCATAGATGCGGAAGACGGAGAAGTCGCACGTGTGGCGCGGCCACATCCAGTTGTCGGTATCGCCGCCCAGCTTGCCCAGGGACGAGGGCGGTGCATAGACGAGACGCACGTCCTTGTAGTCCTTATAGATGGAGAGGTAGAACTCGTTGCCCTGATAGTAGGATGCCACCTCGGCACGCAACAGCTTGTTGCCGGCGACAGCCTCCTTCTCGATGGCGCGGCTCACGGAGTCGACCACATGCTGACGGCGTCTCAGTCCCATGTCGTCGGTGAGCAGAGCCTTCACGCGCTGCGTCACGTCCTCGGTGCGGATGAGGAAGCTCACGTGCAGGTCGGGGTTGGGAAGCTCCTCCTTGTACGTGCGCGCCACAAAGCCGTTCTTCAGGTAGTCGTGGTCAGGCGCACTGTGCTCCTGGATGGAGCCGTAGCCGCAGTGGTGGTTGGTGAACACCAGTCCGTCGGGTGAAACCACCACGCCCGAGCAGAAGCCGCCGAAGCTGACGATGGCGTCCTTGAACGACGGGCCGTCGGGGTTGTAGAGCTGTTTGGCATTGAGCTTCAGGCCCAGTGCCTTCATCTGCTTCTGCGAGCGCTTGCTGAGCATGCTCAGCACCCACATGCCTTCGTCGGCATACGCACAGGGGGCGAACATCAGCGAGCAGAGGATGCCCGCTAGCAGCTTGGTCATTGTCTTTTTCATTGTCATTGGGTTTATGGATTATGGATTGTGAATAAAGCCTGCCCGGACACAGGGAAGCGGAGGCGCAGAGAAAAATAATTAAAAAACTCTGCGCTCCGCCAGCCTTGTGCGGGAGTGGGAAGACTCCCTTACGTCCGTCGGAAGAAGCGGCCGATGAACGGCAGTTGCCGTGCCGGGAGGTCCTTCTTCAGGATGTAGGCTGCAAATATCAGCAATAGCAACGTATTAAGCAAGAGGCGGAGGGCAAAAGGAAGCCCCAGGTGCCCGATAAATGTCGAGGCGGCGTAGAGCACCGCTGCCAGCAGCAGGTAGACAGCCATGCCACGCACGTCGTAGCGGATGGGGTACTTCCGCTGGCCGATGAAGTAGGACAGCAGGGTGATGACGCCGTAGCCTGCCACCGATGCCCAGGCGGAGGCGAGGTAGCCGTAGCGCGGCACGAGCCACACGTTCAGCCCCACGATGACCGCGCAGCCGATGAGCGAGAAGTAGGCACCCCAGCGCGTCTCGTCGGTCAGCTTGTACCAGAACGAGAGGTTCATGTAGATGCCCTTGAGAATCTCGGCGCCCATGACGATGGCGACCACCGAAAGCCCTTCCCAGTAGTCGCGGGCGACGAGGTAGCGCAGGATGTCCATGTAGCCCATCACGGCGAGGAAGGCGAGCAGGGCGAAGATGAAGAAGTACTTCATCGCCTTGGCATACGTCTCGCGGCTGTCGCTGTCGTTGCTCTTGCCGAAGACGAACGGTTCGTAGGCATAGCGGAACGCCTGGGTGAACATCGCCATGACCATGGCGACCTTGCTCGTGGCACTGTAGATGCCCAGCTGCTTCATGCCCTCCTGACGGTCGTCGTAGAGGAAGGGATAAATCATCTTGTCCACGGTCATGTTGAGCACGCCGACCAGTCCGAGGATGAGCAGCGGGAAGGAGTAGGACACCATGCGGCGCATGAGGGCGCGGTCGACACGGTAGCTGAAGCCACGCAGCTCGGGGATGAAGAAGAACATCTGGACGGCGGAACAGATGAGGTTGCTCAGGAAGATGTAGCCCACCACGTAGTCCGGGTCATAGAACCAGTCGACCGTCCCGGGGGCCGTCCGCATGAGCCACGGACAGAGCACCAGGAAGAAGAGGTTGAGCGCGATGTTGCCCACGATGGAGAAGAGCTTGATGGCGGCGAACTTTATGGGCCGCTTCTTGTAGCGCAGGTAGGCGAAGGGGATGCACTGGAACGAGTCGAGCGCCACGACCACGACCATCATGCCCACGAACTCGGGGTGGTCGGCATACTCCAGCGCGTCGGAGAGCGGTCCCAGACCGGCGAGGCAGACGATGACGAAGAGCAGTGACAGTCCGCCGACAAAGAGCAGTGCGTTGGCATAGACGCGCCGCGGGTCTTCGTCCTGCCGGTTGGCGAAGCGGAAGAACCCGGTCTCCATGCCGAAGGTGAGGAAAACGAGCATCAGCGCCGTGAAGGCGTAGACGTTCGAGACGATGCCATAGCCTCCCGTCGAGGCTGGGATGACATTCGTGTACAGGGGGACGAGCAGGTAGTTGAGAAAACGCCCCACGATGCTGCTCAGTCCGTAGATGGCCGTATCCTTGGCCAGTGATTTCAGTTCCATAATGTCTTTCAGTGAAGGACGGCGCGTGGCGGAGGAGGGAACGGCAGGCACGGACGTCCGCCTGCCTCACGGCCCCACGGTGGTCCGGTTAGTCGAACAGCGTCCTGCCGGCAGAGAAGCGGTTGCGGCCCAGGTGCTTGTAGGCAAGCTCGGTCACTTCGCGTCCGCGTGGCGTCCGCTTGATGAAGCCCTCTTTGATGAGGAACGGCTCGTAGACCTCCTCCAGCGTGCCGGGGTCTTCGCCCAGAGCGGTGGCGATGGTCGACAGCCCGACGGGTCCGCCGCCGAACTTGTCGATGATGGTCCCGAGTATCTTGTTGTCTATCTCGTCGAGCCCGTAGCGGTCGATGTTGAGAGCCTCCAGCGCAAAGCGGGCAATGTCCACGTCGATGCATCCGGAGCCTTTCACCTGGGCGAAGTCGCGGACGCGGCGCAGCAGGGCGTTGGCGATACGCGGCGTACCCCGGCTGCGCGAGGCGATTTCCCCGGCGGCGTCGGTGTCACAGGGCACGTCCAGGATGTGTGCCGACCGCAGGATGATGCGGCTGATGATGTCGTCGTCGTAATATTCCAGGTGGAGGTTGATGCCGAAGCGGGCACGCAGGGGGGCGGTGAGCAGTCCGCTGCGCGTGGTGGCACCCACGAGGGTGAAGGGGTTGAGGTCGAGCTGGATGCTCCGTGCCGACGGGCCCTTGTCGATCATGATGTCGATGCGGTAGTCCTCCATGGCCGAGTAGAGATATTCCTCGACGACGGGCGAGAGCCGGTGTATCTCGTCGATGAAGAGCACGTCGTTCGGTTCCAGGGAGGTGAGCAGACCCGCCAGGTCGCCGGGTTTGTCGAGCACCGGTCCCGAGGTCACCTTGAAGCCCACGCCCAGTTCGTTGGCGATGATGTTGCTCAGGGTGGTTTTCCCCAGTCCGGGAGGTCCGTGCAGCAGCGTGTGGTCGAGCGGCTCTCCGCGCAGGCGTGCCGCCTTGACAAACACCTGCAGATTGTCCACGACCTTGTCCTGCCCGCTGAAGTCGCTGAACTGCAACGGGCGGAGCGCGTTCTCAAACTCGCGCTCACGGTTGTTGTACTGTTGGCTGCGTATGTCGAAGTTTTCTTCCATAATCATCCGTATTCAAGTCCAGGGTGTTGTGCCGAAGTGGTCCTCCGCAGGGAATTCAGGAACCATGCATCCCTACAGTCGGGTGGGTTCATCTGACACAACTCACTTGCAAAGGTACGATTACTTTTGCAATGCGTCTTTCTTCACTCCCGGAAAATGAGTCTGCGAGGCAAAAGACGCCGCTTTGTTTCTTTTTGCAGGGTCCGGCTTGCCTGTTCTGACAAAAAGACCTACTTTTGTTGTAAGAACTTCTAAACCATTTGCTCATGACTATCTTTGATGATTATAAGGACTCCCGTGCAATGTGTACGCTCTCCCCTTCCCTGCTGTGGGACTATGACCTTTCATGCTTCGATTGGTGGAAGTCGCGCAAGATTGTCGTGCAGAGAGTGGTGGAGCGAGGTTGGCTCAGTGACTATTTCGTTGCTTTCGACCTTTACGGCGGCATAGAGGGCTTTCGCCAGATTGTTAAGGAACTGCCCCACCTCTCGTCCCGGGACATGAACTTTGTCTGTATCGCGTTTGATTTGAAAAAGGAGGAACTGTCATGCTACACACGGAAACTGTTGCGGGAACAACGCTTGAGCTCTTGAAACATTCCTTTTTTCCCGTTCCTCAGACAGTAAAAACAAACAACATATCCCTCTTCCGCCTCGTCCCTTTTTCTCTCTAAAAACACCCCTTGATTATCAATTACTTATGAAGAGCTTCGTACGAGCCTGTCCGTACGCTCGTGGCGACGTGTCCGCACCGTCGTACGGACGCGTCCGTACCACCGTGGCGACGCGTCCGTACGAAGCAGGGAACCCGCGGGTACAAATCGGATGGTAAAAAAAGTCCACGCTCGGAGCGCTGCGGCTTTCAGCAAGCGGCAGACCCCGGCGTGGCACAAGCTTTAAAAACAATCAATAATCCCCAGTTCGTAGGTCAATATGGAAAGAAAGAGTTCACTTCTTCTCCAGCAGCCGTTTCAGCTCGACGGGCTTGTCGGTCGTGATGAAGTCTATGCGGCGGTCAATGAGCCACTGCATCACCTCGGTGTCGTCCACCGTCCATGAGTTGGTCTTCATGCCCAAGCGGTGCGCCTCGTCTATCCATCCGGGATTCTTCCGGAGCACCTTGTAGTGATAGTCGAAGCCTGCCATGCCCAACCGTTTCAGTTCGGCGGGAGTGACGTCGCCGTTCAGGTAGTAGACCGGTGCGCCGGGAGCCTGCTTCACCAGCTGCTTGCAGATGTTCATGCTGAAGGAGATGTAGTCCGTCCGCTCCTCCAGCCCGTGTTTCCGGACGAGCGCCACGATGGCCTCCACGGCACGGTTCTCGTTCGCCTCCAGCTTGTGGGGCTTGATTTCGAGGACCAGGCGGATGCCCGGCGTCTCCTTACCTTTGGCGAGGTATTGCTCCAGGGTGGGAAGCGTCTCCCCGTTGGGCAGTTTCAGGTCCTTGATGGTGGCATAGTCCGTTGTCTCAATGACGTGTCCCTGGATGTCGTCGTCGTGGTTGACCACGGGGACGCCGTCCGCAGTGATTGAGACATCGAACTCCGAGCCGTAGGCACCTGCCTCGGCAGCTTTCACGAGTGCCGCGATGGAGTTCTGTGCCGAGCCGTCACAGTCCCAGTATCCGCGGTGTGCAATCACTTGGGTCTGGGCAGACAAGGCTGTCCATGAGCCCGCAGCCAGCAAGGCTGCCATCAGTATCTTTTTCATAGGCATTTGGAGTGTTTGGATGTATGGGTCCTTCGGTTTTGTTTCTCACCGGCAAAGATAGCAGCTTTCCTGTTTCATGCGTGTTACTGACGGGTGACAAAATGAAGTCCGTCCCCCTTGTCGCCGCCTTGCCACAGCGATTTTACACCGTTGTAACAGATATGTCATTCCGACTCCCTTCTTTTGCAGTGTCAACCGACGGGGTGTGTAGCGGACGGCACGGCTGCCCGTCCCCGCGGGAGGCGACACCCGAAACCAACCATACCTATTATATAATGATGAAGAAAGCTCTTTTGACAATGTGCGCCGCCTTCGCCCTGAACCTTTGTCCGGCAGGTGCGGCAGAACCAGTGCAAGTGGAACGTCCCCGGCTGGTCGTCGGCATCGTGGTCGACCAGATGCGCTGGGACTATCTGTACCGTTATGCCGACCGCTACGGCGACGGCGGCTTCAAGCGTCTGCTGAACGACGGGTTCAGCTGTGAGAACGCTCACCTGAACTATGTCCCCACCGTGACAGCCATCGGGCACACGTGCATCTATACAGGCTCCGTCCCCTCCATCCACGGCATAGCAGGCAACGACTTCATCTTCCGTTCCACGGGGCGGAAGACCTACTGCACCGACGATGCCACCGTGCACGGCGTGGGCAGCGACAATGCGGCCGGGAAGATGTCGCCCCGCAACCTGCTTGTCACCACGCTGGGCGACGAGCTGCACCTGGCGACGAACTTCCGCGCAAAAGTCATCAGCATCTCGCTCAAGGACCGGGCGGCGATTCTCCCCGGCGGACATACCGCAGACGCCGCCTACTGGTTCGACAGCGCGACGGGACGCTGGATTACCAGCTCTTATTACCGCGACGAGCTGCCGGCGTGGGTGAAGGCGTTCAATGACACCGACCCCGCCCGCCGCCTGCTGGAGCAGGACTGGCACACACTCCTTCCGTCGGACACCTACACGCAGAGCACGGCGGACGACACGCCCTATGAGGACCCCTTCGTGAAGGGCGGCAAGCCGGTGTTCCCCATTGCGACCTCGCAGCTGCTGGAGGCTGACGGCTACGGCATCGTCCGTGAGACACCCTACGGCAACACCCTGACGCTGCAGATGGCAGGCGAGGCCCTTGAGCACGAGGCGCTCGGGCAGGACAGCATCACCGACCTGCTTGCCGTCAGCCTGTCATCGACCGACTATGTGGGTCACCGCTTCGGCGTGAATGCCGTGGAGACCGAGGACACGTACCTGCGCCTTGACCGCGACGTTGCCGCCTTCCTCACCCTGCTCGACGAGAAGGTGGGGGCAGGAAACTACACCGTCTTCCTCACTGCCGACCATGCCGCCGCCCACAACGTGACGTTCCTGGCGGACCGTGGTATCCCTTCCGGCAGTTGGGACACGGGCGGCGTGAAGGCTGCGCTCGACTCGCTGGTGGCTGCGGACTTCGGCGTGCAGGATGCCGTGCAGGCGGTGATGAACTACCAGGTGTTCCTCCGTCGCGATAAGTTCCCTGACGCGGACGCCTTCGCCCGTGTGAAGCAGGCCCTCGTGCGCTACCTGACAGGCTGTGAGGGCGTCATGTATGCCGTCGACCTCGAGAAGGCAGGCTCCGCTCCCCTGCCCGCCCCTGTGCTCAGCCGTGTCATCAACGGTTACAATGCCAAGCGCAGCGGCGACATCCAGGTGGTGCTCAACCCCGGCTGGTACGATGGTGAGAGCCGTCACGGACGGGGGACGACTCACGGCGTGTGGTGTCCGTATGATACCCACGTGCCCATCCTCTTCATGGGTTGGGGCATCCGTCCGGGCGAGACCGTCCGCGAGGTTCACCTGACGGACATTGCCGCCACCGTCTCCGCCCTGCTGCATATCCAGATGCCCAGCGGATGCATCGGCACTCCCATCCGCGAGGCGGTCGGGGCTGTGGGCGACTGAACCTGAACCATTGGCCACCGCGACATAAGACAAAGGCACGGGACGATTCCTTTCGGGGTTCGTTCCGTGCCTTCGTTTGTCAGACCGGGTGCTGTTCCACGGACAGGGTGCGGTCTCTTGTCAGGAGCTCAGTGACGGTCGTTCGCCGGCAGAGGTCAGTTCTCCTCCATGCTCTTGGCGATGCCCATTTCCAGACCACGCAGCTCGGCCAGTCCGCGCATGCGTCCCAGGCAGGAGTAGCCCGGGTTGGTCGTCTTGTGGAGGTCGTCAATCATTTGATGTCCGTGGTCGGGGCGCATGGGGATAGACACGCCGCGGCGTTGCTGGAGCTTGAGGAAGTTCTTCATGACGTGATACATGTCCACGTCGCCCTCCAGGTGGTTCGCCTCGAAGAAGTTGCCTTCGGCGTCACGCTGCGTGCTCCGCAGGTGGACGAAGTTGATGCGGTCGCCCAGGCGTTCCATCATGCCGGCAAGGTCGTTCTTGGCGGAGACGCCGAACGAGCCGGTGCACAGGCAGAGTCCGTTCGACGGGTTGGGTACTGCCTCGACGAGCTTGCAGAAGTCCTCCTCGGTGCTGAGGATGCGCGGCAGTCCCAGGATGGGCTGAGGCGGATCGTCGGGGTGGATGACGAGCTTCACGCCAACCTCGTCGGCAACGGGGCATATCTGTTTGAGGAAGAAGATGAGGTTGCTGCGCAGCTTTTCGGCGTCGATGTCCTTGTAGCGGTCGAGCGCCTCTTGGAACTGTTCGACGGTGAAGCTCTCCTCCGAGCCGGGCAAGCCGGCAATCATGTTGCGCGTCAGGCGGTGTTTGTCCTCGTCGCTCATGCCGGCGAAGCGTGCCTTTGCCTTCTCGATTTCCTCGGGTGTGTAGTCCTTCTCGGCGCCCGGGCGCTTGAGGATGAAGAGGTCGAATGCCACGAAGGCGGCACGCTCGAAGCGCAGTCCGCGTGAGCCGTCCTTCATCTCGTAGGCGAGGTCCGTGCGGGTCCAGTCGAGCACGGGCATGAAATTGTAGGTCACGATGTAGATGCCGCACTTGGCGAGGTTGCGCAGGCTCTCCTTGTAGTTCTCGATGTAGCGCATGAAGTCGCCCGTCTGCGTCTTGATGTGTTCATGGACGGGGACGCTCTCGACCACGCTCCACTTCAGTCCGGCAGCTTCGATCATCTCCTTGCGTTTCATGATTTCTTCCACCGTCCACACCTCTCCGTTGGGGATGTGGTGGAGTGCGTTCACGATGCCGGTGGCTCCGGTCTGTCGTATGTCTTGCAGGCTGACGGGGTCGTTGGGTCCGTACCAGCGCCAGGTTTGTTCACAGAGTATCATTGTTCTTTCCGTTTAGTTAGGGGGTTGGCTGTCGGTTGTCATTACATGGCGAACGTGTTGAAGCCTCCGTCGACCACGGCCACGGTGCCGGTGACGAACTTCGATGCGTCGCTGATGAGATACTGGATGGTGCCGTCCAGCTCCTCGGGGCGTCCGAAGCGCTTGAACGGAGTCTGGCGGATGACATCCAGTCCGCGCTGGGTGTAGCTGCCGTCAGGGTTGGTGAGCAGGGCGCGGTTCTGCTCGGTGAGGAAGAATCCCGGAGCGATGGCGTTCACGCGGATGCCCTCGCCGAACTTGGTGGCGACTTCGTTCGCCATGAACTGGGTGAAGTTGGAGATGCCGGCCTTCGCTGCCGCATAGCCGCATACGCGGGTCATCGGACGGAATGCCGCCATCGACGAGAAGTTGACGATGGAGCCTTGCTTCTGCTCTACCATCGGTTTGAGGAACACCTGGGTCGGGATGACCGTGCCGACGAGGTTCAGGTTGAGCACACGCTCGAACTCTTCGGGCTTGAGGTCGAAGAAGGTGCCCGTGGGGGCGATGGTGGCGCCGGGCATGTTGCCTCCTGCCGCATTCAGCAGGGCGTCTACACGTCCGTAGGCAGCCAGGATGTCGGCGAGGTTCTGCTCCACGACCTTGACGTCCATGACGTCGGTCTTCAGGAACATGGCTTCACCGCCTTTGGCCTTGATGTCTGCCACGATGGCTTCGCCCACTTCCGCCTTGCGTCCCATGATGACCACTTTGGCGCCTTGGGTTGCCAGGTAGCTGCCGATTTCCTTGCCGAGCACGCCGGTACCGCCGGTGATTGCTACGACCTTGTCTTTTACACTGAATAATTCGTTCATAGCTGTTTTGAATTTATGGTTCTGTTGATTTGTTGGTTCGTTTGTCTGCCGCCGTTCGGGTACCCGTCACGATGGAGTCCCTCAGGACGAGCAGGCTCTCGGGTCCCATGTTGAAGAGGAGGTCGACGATGCTCAGGTTGGGCAGGAAGCCGTGCCGGGCACTGAAGACCTGGTAGTAGGGCACCGGGCGGAAGTCCGGGTCGTCGGTACAGGGATGCTTGGGGTGTATGAGTTCGCGGACGTCCGCCTCGTCGGGACCGAACGTCTGCCTGTATTCGTCCGTGCGGACGATGTGCGGCTGCATGTCGATGAGGCTGCACACGAGCGCACAGAGCGCCTCGTTGAAGTCGTAGAGGAAGGTGTACCGCTGCTCGTAGAAGGGGCGGAAGTCGTCGGCATAGTAGTCGAAGAACGGGCTGTGGCGGTAGGCGGAGCAGAGGGCGTTCCAGTGCAGGTGGCGCCAGTTGCCGTGGTCGGAGATGCGGATGTCCTTCATCTCGCACTTCAGTGTCCCGGGCTTCTTGGTGGGGATGGAAAGGGCCAGTACGCCGTCCGCCGTGGCGATGTTGCACCGGTTGCGGTAGGTCTGCTTCACATAGTGGTCGTGCTGCTCCACGCATGCCTTGGTGCAGGCGTAGAGCTTGGTGTAGTATTGCACAGGAGCGAGGTAGGCGGAACTGAGGTAGATTGTGTCTTTCATCATCGTTGAGTTGCGGGGGTGAGTGAATGGGTCATTGTACGAGGCGGAAGAAGCGTTTCCATCGGAAGCCGTGCCAGAAGGGCTCTTCCGTGTCCTTGGAGAACCAGATGAGCGATGCCCGCCCGATGATGTGGTCGTCGGGGACAAAGCCGAAGAGGCGCGAGTCGCACAGGCTGACCGAGTTGTTCGAGGCAACCCAGTGGTAGTCCTTCGTGAAGGTGTAGCTCGTCACGCGCCGTCCGTCGACCCAGAGCGTGTCGCCTTGCAGGCGTGCCTGCCGTCCCTCGTGCTGCACGATGGTGTTGCAGAGCAGTTTGGCATTCCACGGATAGACCCTCACCGCCCTGCCCCGTGCGGGGACGACGAAGGGGTGCACCCCGTCTGCCGTGTCAGTCTGCAGCGAGCGGAACGTGACCTGTCCGCGCAGCTCCTGCCGCATCAGGTAGATTTCATAGTGGCTGAAGCTCCGCAGGAAGTCGCCCCGGTCGAAGCCCACGAGCTTGTTGTCGCCGATGCCCACGCGCCGCATCGCCTCCACGACGAGGTCTTCCTGTTCGCCGGGGTAGGCATACACCAGCTTGCTGTCGGGGCTGAGCACCTGGTCGCGTGTCTGGATGAGCTGTCCGTTCAGCATGAGCGTGTCGCCCGGCAGTCCGATGCAACGGTTGATGAACAGTTCGCGTCGGTCGATGGTCCCCTTGCCTGCAGGATTGTTGAAGAGCACGATGTCGCCCCGTTCCACGCTGCGTGCAGCCAGACGGTGGTATCCTGTCATCCCCATCAGGGGCAGGCGCAGTCCGTAGCTCCACTTGTTCACGATGACCCGTTCGCCGCGCAGGAGACTGTTCTCCATGCCTGTCGACGGAATCGTGCACGACGTAAAAGCGAACACCTTGATCAGGACGACCAAGGCGGCAGCAATCAGTACAGCTTTCAGGAGTTGCTTCATCGGTTGTTGTTTGGAGCGGACGGGCGGCGCCGGGAGAAGTGTCCCTCACACCTGCCCGTCCCAATGAGTTTACTTGATGTTGTCCACCATCTTGAAGAGGCGGTTCCAGCGTATCTTGCCGTCGAACCAGTCGCGGTCCTTGTCGAGCGAGAGCCACACCACGATGGGCTTGCCCACGATGTGGTCTTCGGGGACGAAGCCCCAGTAGCGCGAGTCTGCGGAGTTGTGGCGGTTGTCGCCCATCATCCAGTAGTAGTCCATCTTGAAGGTGTAGGAGTCGGTCTGCTGTCCGTTGATGTAGAACTTGCCGTCTCGCACCTCGAAGTCATTGCCTTCATACACCCGGATGGGACGTTCGTAGATGAGGTAGTTGTCCGCTGTCAGACGGATGCTCTCCCCTTTCTTCGGAATCCACACCGGGCCGTAGTTGTCCGCGGTCCAGTCCTTGTGCATGTTGAGCGGATAGAGCCAGTCCCCCTGTCCGGGCTGCACGTAGTTGATGCTCTTCACCAGACGGGTGTTCGCCTTCAGTGCGTTGTATGCTTTCTGTGTCAGCGGAAGCGTGTAGGAGGTGTTGCGCAGGTAGGGGTCGGCAGCGTCCTCCTCGCTGATGCCCAGCTCGTGGCGCAGCTCCATCGGGATGGGTTGCGTGGTCTCCACGTGGTAGACGTACTGCACTTCGTCCGGCTCCTTGTTGGGCTGTCCGTCGAGGTAGACGATGTGGTCCTTGATCTGGAGCGTCTGTCCCGGCAGTCCGACACAACGCTTCACGTAGTTCTCGCGCCGGTCAACGGGGCGGGCTACCACGTCGCCATAGTAGGCGGGGTCGTTGGCGATGGCTTCACGTCCCAGGTGGTAGAGGAAGCCGTACACCTCCTGCTGTTGGGTGCGGCTGATGCTGTCGAGGTTGGGAAGGGTGATGTTGCTCTGCTGGCACGTCAGTTCACCGATTTGGTAGCAGAGGCTGTAGAAGTCGGTGTTCTGCATGTTCAGTGCCACGGTGTCACCCGACGGGTAGTTGAACACCACGATGTCGTTGAGCTTCACGTGTCCGAATCCCTTCACGCGACGGTAGTCCCACTGCGGCCACTCGATGTACGACTTACAGTTAAACACGGGGAGCGTATGCTGCGTCAGCGGCATGGAGAGTGGCGTCTGCGGGACACGGGGACCGTAGCTCAGCTTGCTCACGAAGAGGTAGTCCCCCACGAGCAGCGACTTCTCCAGCGAAGACGAAGGAATGGCATAGTTCTGGAAAGCGTAGATATTGACGAAGTAGACCGCCACGAGGGCGAACACGATGGCGTCGACCCAGCTCATCACTGTCCGGACGGTGGTGCTTTTCGACTTCTTCCACCACGTCCACTTGATTTTCTTGCTGATGTAGATGTCATAGATGAACGGCACCACGATGAGTCCCCACCAGCTCTTCACCCAGAGCAGGAAGAGCAGGTAAAGCACGGTAACGAGGGCGAATTTGATCCATTGTCGTTTCATAGGCGCTTAGAATTTGAAGAGGTCATCCATGCCGAGGAATCCCTCGTGGGTGGCTGTATATTCGGCGGCAAGCACGGCACCCAGAGCGAAGCCCCTGCGGTTCTTTGCATCGTGGGTGATGGTGATGCTGTCGGCTTCCGACTCATAGCGGATGGTGTGGATGCCCGGCACCTCGCCTTCGCGGATGGAGCTGACGGGCAGTTCCTCGGGGCGGCAGTCGGTTGTTCCACTGACGGAACCGTCGGGAGCGGTGAGCGTGCCTTTCACCCAGGAGGTCTTGCGGTGCAGGTTCTCCAGGATGCCTTCGGCGAGGGTGATGGCTGTGCCGCTCGGTGCGTCGAGCTTGTGGATGTGGTGTGTCTCGGTCATGCTCACCTCATAGTTGGGGAAGTTGTCCATGATGCGTGCCAGGTACTTGTTCACGGCAGAGAAGATGGCCACGCCCAGGCTGAAGTTCGACGACCAGAAGAGCGTCCGTCCCTCTTCACGGCAGAGGCGGCGCATCTCGTCGGCGTGTGCATCCATCCAGCCCGTGCTGCCCGACACGACCTTCACTCCGGCAGCGAATGCCTTCATGCAGTTTCCGTAGGCAGCCTGAGGTGCGGTGAACTCGATGGCTACGTCGGCCGAGCGGAAAGCTTCCGACTCGAAGTCCTGCGGGTTGTTCATGTCGATGACGGACACAATCTCGTGTCCGCGGTCCCGGGCAATCTGCTCAATGGTCTTGCCCATCTTTCCGTATCCTATCAGTGCTATTTTCATTTGATTGTGTAAGTTTGTACGTTTTAAGTGTTGTGGGTTTGTGAGCTTCCTTGTCAGCTCATTCACAAATATTTCTGCAAATATAAGCGTTTTGTCGGCGATACTTTGTAGTTTTGTCTCATTATATAACCTCAATTAACATGGAAGAGTTGCTGCATTATGCGTGGAAACACAAGATTTTCCCGCTCCACGAGTTGCGCACCCGTGAAGGAGAGACGGTCGAAGTCATTGACCCCGGACTGAAGAACCCCGATGCCGGTCCTGATTTTTTCAATGCCAAGCTCCGTATCGGCACGACACTGTGGGTGGGAAATGTGGAGATACACGACCGCTCTTCCGACTGGGTCCGTCACGGACACGACACCGACCCTGCCTATGCTTCCGTCGTGCTCCATGTCGCCGCCGAACTGGATGCCGACGTCATCGACTGCCACGGGCGGCACGTCCCGCAACTCCTTCTCCCCTACCCTGTCAGCCTTGCCGAACGGTATGACGGGTTGCAGCATGCCGACTGCTATCCGCCCTGTCACTCCATCATCTCCACCCTGCCCGCCCTCACGGTGCACAGCTGGATGACGGCGCTCCAGTATGAACGTCTGGAGGCCAAGGCACAGCGTGTGGCGGACTGCGTGGAGTCCTGTGACCACCGTTGGGACGATGCCCTCTTCGTCACGTTGGCACGCAACTTCGGTTTCGGTCTCAACAGCGACGTCTTCGAGCGTTGGGGACGGTCAGTCCCCCTGCGTGCGCTCGACAAGCATCGCGACGACCTCTTCCAGCTCGAAGCCCTCTTCTTCGGTCAGGCAGGATTGCTCGAAGAGGAACTGTGTGACCCCTACTACGAGCGTCTGCAACACGAGTACCTCTACCTGGCACATAAGTTCGAGCTGCGCCGCATGGAGTCAGCCTCCTGGCGTTTCCTCCGTACCCGTCCCGTGAACTTTCCTCATGTCCGCATCGCTCAGATGGCGTGGCTCTTCTTCCGCGAACCTTCTCTCCTCTCCCGTCTGTTGGAGGCGGAAGACACCGACGCCGTGCGCGACATCCTCACTGCCCGGACCTCGGAGTATTGGGACACGCACTACACCTTTGCGTCCGTCTCACCCCGTCGGGTGAAAAAGCTGACGCACGCCACGCAGGACCTGCTCATCATCAACACCCTCTGCCCTTTCCTCTTCGCCTACGGTTCGTACAAGGACGACGCCGTCCTTCGTCAGCGTGCCTTCGACTTCCTGGAGCAGCTCAAGCCCGAGGACAATGCCATCATCCGCAACTGGCGGTCCTGCGGCCTCTCCGTGGAGAATGCCTCCGACAGCCAGGCGCTCATCCAGCTCAAGCGGGAGTACTGCGACGCGAAGAAGTGCCTCCGTTGCCGATTCGGGTATGAGTATCTGAAGAAGTGAGCATATACGGGGTGTATCAAGGTTGAAGGTAGCTACTTTTAAATTCGGTTTGGAACAATAGAATCGCAGAATCACAAATCTACAATAAAGCTTCTTCATTAGTCAAAACTGCAACAGCTCGTTGCAGTAATATCCGAGAAAGTATACCGGTGGATTGTGTTCTTCCCTCATCTCATCTTTTACGAATATCACAACGTTGCCTTTCCTCTGCATTTGCTTGACAAAAGCGTGAAAAAACCATGTTCCTGCTAACTTGTATTTTGCGGATTCCCGACGAACCAGAGAGAAAATGCTAAATTCTACTAATGAAAAGCACGGAAAAGGTCTTGTATTTTAGAAAACTATACATTCCATTTTCGGAATATGGACAAAACGTGCCCGGAACAATATTGTTTCGCGAGCCAAACAATATAGTTTGCCGCGTCAAACAATATAGTTTCACCTGCCAAACTCTATTGTTTCGTCCGCGAAAGTCAAATATTCGGGAGATGAAAGGAAAAAAATCGGAGTTTCATTCTCCAGAAGGTAAGCCGTGTCAATAAATCGGAAGGTATCATAAAGTAGGGTAGGTGAACGGCTGAATGGTAGTGAGGGTGGTAAGGACGACTTCCGTCTGCCACGGAGACAGCGTTTGAGGTGGATTGCTTTCAATGTGTATTTTGTGAATCGCTCGAGAATGCCTTCTTTACTCACCAACTTGTATTTTGGTGCGAGGAAGGGCACTCTCGGACGCTTCGTTTGACAATTTGATAAGAAGAGAGGAGAGGAGAGGGAAGAGGGAAATGTATCTTGTGCTTTTGAATGGGGCAGGTGGTATGGGAGAAGCCCCCACCTTATAAACACAGTAAAGGCCCGTCTCACGACGAGCCTTTACCCATTCTTTGCTTATGATGAATCAGTCGCTACTGCTCCGGCTTGCAATCAGGGAATCTCAATGTGTGTGGGTTGCAAGGTGAGTCCGGAGCTTTCACGCATTTTTGTTGTGCCTTATTTCCAAGCGGCACCGGTACGCCAGCGCGGGTCACCGATTCCCTTCGTGTAAATCGGGTGGTTGCGCACGCGGTCCGTGTTGTTGTAGTAGAAACCGTCCACGTTGTAGCGGTTCATGTCCTTGTCGCGGTTCGGAGCCAGCGGATGCGGGTCTTGGAACAGCTCTTCGGGTGTCAGCTGGTAGCCCACGGCATCGGGTTCGTTACCGTTGACATTGTCGCCGAACTTGATGCGGGTCTCTCCGATACCTCCGGCGTTGAGCGAACCGCTCTGGTAGCCGGCACCGTCGTTGCCGCTGAACGGATAGTTCGTCCAGAGTCCGTCAGTCAGGTTCTGGAGGTTGCCCTGGTTGTTGTACCAGGTGGGCACGGTGGTCGCATAGTTGTCGCTGAAGTCGTAGCTGATAGCCTGGTTGCTGATACGCATGCCGCGCATGTAGAGGTAGCGGTCGTCAGAGTCGCCGGCCTTCACCATGACGAAGAGGTTCTTGCGGCAGGTGATCTTGCTGCCCATCGGGATGTAGCGCGTCTCGAACATGAGGCCGTGGCCGGAGCTGGTCGAGTGCGGGCTGAAGTTGACGAACGTGTTGTTCTCCACCGTGATGTTCCAGGTCGTTCCGACAGGCCATGCCAGGTTGCCGTTCTCCGTCACGAGGGCGTGGCGCGGTGAGCCGATGATGGAGTTGTTGCGGAAGACGAGGTTCTGGTAGAAGTTCGAGTTACGGTTGTTGCCCGGTCCGGCGAACCACGAGTAGCCACGTCCGTTGGTGTCATAGCAGCCGCAGTCGTAGAAGACGCAGTTCTCCACCGTCAGGTTCTCGATAATCTGGCGGTTCGGACCCTGGAAGCGGATGAAGCCACGTACCAAGCCGCTGAACGTACAGTTGGTCACACTCAGCTCGGTCAGCGAGAAGGAGAGACCCTGTGAACTCATGTTTATGAAGTAGTTCGCACTGATGGTGTTCGATGAGTTGCCACCCGTGCCGTTCACATCCCAGTAGTTGTAGTACATCTGCGGCTGGAAGTTGATTTCGTTGAACTTGATGGCCTGGATGGTCAACATCATGCCGTTCTCGGCGCTGCTCTGTGCATTACGTGCCAGGTTGAAGTTGACTTCCGACGGGTCGGTCATGGTCTCTGACGAGGCACCTACGCCGAGGAGGATGCGGGCACGTCCCTTGGTCGGGAGGTCTTCGGGGTTGGTCTCGATGGTGAGGCCCTTGGTCAGTTCGACGTTGGTCGAGATGTAGTAGTCCTTGCCGCCTTCGAGGTAGAACACCTGTCCCTCAGCCATCGTGTTGTCGCCCATGTAGTTGGTGAGCACGGTGTCGATACGCGTAGCCTGCAGGCCGGGCACGTAGCGTTGGGCGAGGATGGTGTCGTTCGGGTCGACGGTGGCGGGGATGATAATCGGTTCGCCCGGTTCACCCATCATACGCATCATCACCTTGTTGTACTGACGGTCGAAGTAGCGGGACACGTTGTTGTTCTGTCCGTAGATGACGTAGGAACCGTTGGAGGTCAGTCCTTCGAAGTCCACGTAGCCCTTGTCGCGGTCAGCCTGGGTCACCTTGTGGGTGATGGTCTCCAGTTGCGGGTTGTCGGCGGTGGGGACAATCTGGATTTCGTCGAACACCCATTCGCCGTTGGCAGTCTCGGCACCAGCTTCGAAGAAGTCGCGGTAGGTCGTCTCGCTGCCGTCTTCCACGGTGGGGTTGAAGTTGACGCGGACGGTGCTCTCGGTCACTTCGGAAGGCCAGAACACGTCGGGCACGGCATAGCGTTCACCCGTGGTGATGGTCATGTAGTCCTTCTGGTGCGAGCCGTCGCCGTAGCCATACCACTTGGAGTTGTAGGCATCACCCTTGGGGGAGAGAGCCTGGATGGCGTAGGAGTAGCCCGTGGAGTACTGCAGGTCCTCGTGGAGGAACGAGAGCTGGTCGGGCGGAAGGATGGTGTCGAGCACACAGTCGGTGGCCCACTCTGTACCTTGGATTTTCGCCTGGAGGCGGTAGCCGCTGGCTCCGTTGACACCGTACCAGTAGAGCTGCACGTCGTTGACATATTTGCTGGTGCTGTTGGGCGCTTCCGAGGCGATGGCGCACTGGTAGCGGTCAGAGGTGCCGGCGTTGGTGTTCTCGTCACGACGGAACATGGGCATGAACAGACGTTCGCTGTTGAACTCCCCGTCACTGACCACGTCGTCGTCCTGACAGGAGGGGAAGAACATGGTCACGCATGCCCAGAGTAGGAAGAAATAGATACTATGTTTTTTCATGTTGTCTCACGTGTTGGTTGAAGATTAATATCCGTAGTAGTTCACATACGTGCCGTTGCTGCGCGAGATGGCATCGCTCGGGATGGGGAGGATGTAGCGCACGGGCGGCAGGCTGTTGAGGTCGGTCTCCAGTGAATACCAGGGCATGTCGCTCGGGAAGAGTGAACCCTGCTGGTCGATGTAGATGTATCCGCGGAGCGAGCAGCGGCAGTCGGCGCGGGCGATACCGGTGTCCTCGTCAATCCATCTGAACCACTCTGCCTGGCTCCAGGCATCGCTGCCGGTGATGGACGGCAGACGGTCTGCATGGTTGAGCTGGTAGTCGATGGGGATGGGCGCCCACTGGCAGTCGACACCATATTCCTCGTCGGTGAAGAACTCGATGACGTCGAGCACGGTGTTGGGGAAGCTGCCGTCGCCCGGGTTGGGAATCACGTGGTAGTAGATGTTGCGCGGATAGGAGTCGTACTCGTCATAGAGGTCGTAGGAGTAGTCGTCGCTGCCCACACCGTAGTAGCGCCAGAAGGTCGTATATACCACCTGGTTGTAGAGGTTCCAGCGGACGAGGTCTTTCCAGCGGATGTTCTCTCCACCGAACTCCCAGGCACGCTCGTCGACGAGGAGGTCGAAGAAGTCTTCCTTGCTCGAAGCCTGGTCTACATAGACGTCGACCATCTCGCCCTGGTTGTCGGCATTGCGGAAGGCACGGCGACGCACTTCCTTCAGGGCGTCGCGGGCGGCAGCCGTCGGACCGTTGTTCAGCTCGTTCTCAGCCTCGGCATACATCAGCAGGACGTCGGCATAACGCATGTAGGGGAAGTTGATGCCGGTGCTTCCTTCGCTCATGTAACCCAGCGTGTGGTCCGGGTCCCAGAACTTCGACCACTTGTTGCAGTAGTTGTTGCGGTCGTTCTCCAGTGTCGGTGTTCCGTCAGCCTCGTAACCCCAGAAGCCCACCATGGCGCGGCGTGCGTCCTGCGGGTCGAAGGTGAAGCGGTAGAAGGCGTTCAGGCGGACGCTGGAGCTTGCGACACCCCACTGGTTGATACCTGTCGTTCCGCCGGCGTTCGATTCGTTGCTCTTCGGTCCGTGGATGTAGCCGATGTTACCCGACACGAGCTGGGTGAAGGGAATTTCGAAGATGGGGTCGTCGTTGTTGGTCACGCGGTAGGCAGACTCGTCGATGAACACCTGCATGTAGTCCTTGTTCAGGCTGTGGGTGCCGGAGGAGATGACGGAGTCGCAGTACTGGCGTGTGATGGCATAGTAGTCTTTGTAGTCGTCGGGACGTTCCATGGTGCCGATGTCGGCTGTCGTGGCTCCCGGACGGAGTGAGTAACCGCCGCGGAAGAGGGCGATGCGGGCGATGAGCGACCAGCAGTACTCCTTCGAGCAGCGTTCCACGCCGCCTTCCAGTTCGGAGGCAAAGCGCATGGAGGGTGCGATGCCTTCCAGGTCCTCGATGAGGGTGGTCAGGATTTCGTCACGGTTCACGATGGGCATCACGAGGCTTTCGGCGTCGTAGGTACGCGTCATCGAGAAGGGGATGTCACCGAAGAGGATGACCAGGTCGAGGTAGCTCATGGCACGGAGGCACTTCGCCTCGCCGATCATCTGCATCAGGTCTGCATCGCCCTGGGCGTACAGCTCGCTGCCTTCGGCTGCGGCAACGAAGTTGTTGGCGCGTTCGATGCCCGAGTAGGCGGCGTTCCAGGTTGAGAGCAGGTTGCTGGCGTCCGCCTCACAGTCGAACAGCTTGTATTCGTTGTGGCTGGCGCTCTGCAGCTCGTTGGAGCTGGTGGTGAACTCCACATCGCTGTTGAAGCAGAATGTGGTCAGGTAGGCATTGCCGTAGGTGTTGTTGTTGCAGATGCCGACATAGACACCGTTGAGCAGGCGGTTGGCTTCTTCGAGGTTGTCCATCACATAGTCGTCGGTGAACGCGGACGGAGAGTCGACCTCCAGGAAGTCGGAGCACGATGTCATGCCCAACAGGGCAAGTCCCAGGATGAAACTGTATTTCTTCTTCATGTGTTTCTGTGTTTGGTTTAGAATGAAATGTTAAGTCCGAACAGGTAGCCGCGGCTGCGCGGGTAGCGGTTGTAGTCCACACTCGGGGTCAGACCGCTCTGGATGTCGATTTCAGGGTCGTAGCCGCTGTAGCCGGTCAGGCAGAAGAGGTTGGAGCCGGTCACATAGACACGCAGACGGGAGATACCCCAGTTGCTGGTGAGCTTCTCGGGCAGCGTGTAGCCGATGGTGATGTCTTGCAGACGCAGGAACGAACCGTCCTCGATGAAGTAGGAGTGGGTGTAGCGCTCGGTCACGTCGTTCGGGTTCCAGAGTGTCTTGTTGGCATTGATGGACTGATAGACATCCATGTATTCGTTGTGCTGGCTGTTGCTGTAGAGCATTTCGTTGGCGTTGTAGAGCGTACCGTCGGCGTTGTAGATGTTGCCGTAGTAAACCCAGCGGTTCTCGTAGTTGAAGTCGGCGAGGACGTTCTTCGGGTTGCTCTGGCTGGAGCCATAGGCAGACGAAAGCTCGTAGGCGGTAGCGTTGATAAGGTCGAAGTTGAGCATGTAGGTGAAGTTGGCGTTGAAGTCGAAGTTCTTCCACTGTCCGCTCAAGCTGAAACCTCCCTGCAGACGCGGGTTGGTGTTACCGATAATCGTGCGGTCGTATTCGTCGATGATGCCGTCAGGCTTGCCTTCGGGACCGCTGAGGTCCTTGAACTTCGGACGTCCCGGCTGGGTGCCGTAGATACCTTCGCCGTTGACGGTTCCTTCCTTGGCTACGTAGTTGAAGTTCACGCGGTCGAACTCGTCGAAGCTGTACAGTCCGTCGTACACGTAACCGTAAATCAAGCCCACTTCCTCGCCTTCACGCAGACAGAAGTCGTTGTCCGATGACGACCAGCGGCTGGAGGTTGCCCACAGCTCCTTGTCGTCGCCGTTGAGGTGGTCGACGTGGGTCTTGTTGATACCCATGGTGAAGTTGGCGCTCAACACGGCGTCACGCGAGCGGTAGAGGTCGCCGCCTATGGTCAATTCGAAACCCTTGTTGGTCACCTGACCCACGTTCTGCATCTGGCGGGTGTAACCGGTGGTCGAGGGAATCATGCTCTCATAGAGCAGGTCGCGCGTGGTGTTCCAGTAGAACTCCGGCGTGATGTTCAGGCGTCCGTCGAAGAAGCTCAGGTCGAGGGCAAGGTTGCGGGTGATGGTCGTCTCCCACTTGATGTCCTTGTTGGGGAAGGTCGAGCCGGAGCCGTTCTGGTAGTAGCCTTCACCGTTGAGGGTGGTTTCGCCCCAGCTCGGTCCACCGGTGGAGGAGATGCTGTACTGGTAACGCCAGAGGTCGGAATCAATCTCGTTGTTACCTGCCATACCGAAGGCGGCACGAATCTTGAACTGGCTAATCCAGTCGATGTCCTGCATGAACGGTTCTTCCGAGAGTACCCATGCACCGGAGATGGAGGGGAAGTAACCCCACTGGTCGCCCGGAGCAAACTTCGTCGAACCATCGGCACGGAACGTCAGCGAGACGAGGTACTTGTGCTTGTAGTTGTAGTTTGCCTGACCGAAGAACGAGAGCATGCGGTCGGGGGTAGACACGCTTGACGTGGTCTGGTAAGCCGTACCCAAGCCCATGTTGGCAAAGGCGGAGCGGGGAGGAGTCTGCTGCGGGAAGTAGCGTGCTGCCTCAAAGTTGGTTGTCGTCTGCGTGTGCTGCATTTCGTGTCCGAGGAGGAACGAGAAGTTGTGTACATCCTCGTCGCGCAGGCTGAGCTGGTAGTTCAACGTGTTCGTCCAGACGTATTTGTCCTGACGGTCGTTGGTGATTTCAGCCACCGGCATGTCGTTGTTGTCGGCAGCCTCGTCGGTCAGGTAACCGTAGAAGCGGTTGTCGTCGCGGAAGCGCCAGGACTGTGCGATGTCTGAGCGGAAGGTCAGTCCGTCGATAATCTTCCACGTCAGCGAAGCCTGGTTGGTGAAGGTGTAGGAGTGACGCAGACGGTAGTTCTGGTCGATGTCGTCGCGCGGACTGGCGAGCATCCAGTTGCGCTCCTCGTCAAAGTTGACCGTCTCGTCGTCGCGGAAGATGTATTCGCGCAAGCCGTTCGTCGGGCGGTAGCGGAGCACACCGATCAAACCCGATGTACCGATGCCCTCACCGCCGGCACCCATGTCACGACGGTAGGTGAAACGCGGGTTGAAGAGGAGGCTCACACGGTCGGAGAGCTTCACGTCAATCTTCGTGTTCATGTTCGTACGGCGTACGCCGGAGCTTTCCACGACACCACGCTCGTCGTGGTGGGTCAGCGAGGTGCTGAGCTTGATGTTGTCGCTACCACCCTTCACCGTTACATTATACATCTGGGTGATGGGGGTGCTGCCCATGATTTCGTCCTGCCAGTCGTGGGTCACGGCATGCTGGTAGATGTCGAGGTCGTTCGGGTTACCGAAGTCGTTGCGGAACTGGTGGATCTTGCCGTTGTTTGCCACCGTGCCGTCGAGTTGGTAGCGGACGAACTCGTAGGTGTCGAGCAAGTCGAGCTTGCCGGAGAGCTGGCGTGCCTGCCAGTAGGTGTTGAATTCCACCTTCAGCTTGCCTGCCTGTGCCGATTTCGTGGTGACGATGACTACACCGTTACCACCCTTTGCACCATAGATGGCAGTCAGGGAGGCGTCCTTCAGGACGTCGATGGACTGGATGTCTGTCGGGGGAATATCGTTGATGTTGTCGGTGATGAAACCGTCGACCACGAAGAGCGGCTTGCTGTTGTCACCACTCAGTGAGGTACCACCACCACGGATACGGATGTTGATGTCGGCACCCGGCGCACCATCGACCGTGGTGACCTGCACACCGGCAATCTTTCCTTGCAGTGCCTCACCAGCTGAAGCCACAGGCACCTGCGCCAACTTGGCTCCCGACACGGAGCCGACGGAACCGGTCAAGTCCTTACGCACCTGGCTGACACCGTAACCGATGACTACGACCTCGTCGAGCGACTGCGAGTCCTCGCGCAAGGTGATGCGGAGTTCTTCACCGGCTACAGCCTCTACCTCCTGGGAGATGTATCCCACGTAGGAGACTACCAGCATCTTTCCTTTGGGAACAGTCAGCGTGAACTGACCGTCGAAATTGGTGATGACTCCGTTGGAAGGATTCCCCTTCTCCACAACCGAAGCACCAATGACAGTCTCACCTGTCTCGTCCACGACGGTTCCTTTCACCGTGATGGACTGGGCAAACAATCCCAGTGGCACAAAGAGGAGAAGTGCCAACAGAAGGAATAGTCTACCGTTCATGTTTTTCATGATTTCCTTTTGCCTCATAAAACAATAAGTGATTAAATAAAGTGATTAGTTAAAAAGCTCGTTGGATGCAAATGTAGGTTAAAAGGTTACTGGGGGGGGGTAAATTTCTATCTTTTTGGTGGACAAATGTTGCTAGCAGGAGCATTTGTCTGCTCTTTCTTGTTAAAATGAGGCTAAAAGGGCTGAAATGGATTCGTCGGGATAGATTCGTCCGGAAGGGAAAATGGTAAAATAAATCATAAGGGATACTAAAGTGATACTCTTTTGTAATGCCAAAATAATGCTGAAAACAGGGGTGAGAAAATACCGTAATCTTACAATAAGTATCTCCCGCCGGGAGCCATCTGCAGGCATACCCCGAACACGTGTGTTTGCCCGAGCAAACACAAGCCTTTGACCGGACAAACACAAGTGTTTGACGTGGCAAACCTATTAGTTTGATATAACTAAGTATCATACTTAGCCTGGCAAAGTATAATACTTAGACCCACTAAGTATAATACTTAGGCTGCCAAAGTATAATACTTTGGTCTATCAAGCTCCTGTACCTGTCAGATTAAGCACGGGCTTTTAGGGAGTCAGGCACGTGTGTCGAGTGAGCCAGCCACTTGCGCCCCGTCCGTCAAGCCACCGTGTCTGCCGGTCCCTGCATACGAAACAGGGGAACGGGGCTACGGATGTCACCGCAGTCCCGTCCCCCTGTCAGAGAGAACGTGAGGGAGGAAGGATTATTTCCCGGAAAGTTTCCGGAGCCAGCGTCCGCCGACCATGCAGGCGATGCCCAGCACGACGAAGGGGATGCTCAGCCACTGTCCCATGTTGAGCGCCATGCCCTCCTCAAAGCCCACCTGCTCCTCCTTGATGAACTCGACGAAGAAGCGGAAGGCGAATATCGTTGTCAGGCAGAAGCCGAAGAAGAAGCCCGTCCCCACCTTGTCACGGTGGCGTCGGTAGAGCAGCCAGCCGGCAAGGAAGATGACCAGGTAGGCGAGTGCCTCGTAGAGCTGTGCCGGGTGACGTGCGAACGCCTCGCCATTGTGCACGAAGATGAAGCCCCAGGGCACGTCGGTAGGAAGCCCCACAATCTCGGAGTTCATCAGGTTGCCCAGGCGGATGCAGCATGCCGTGAGCGGCGTGGCGATGGCAATGTTGTCGAGCACGCGGACGATGTTCAGCTTCGTCCGTCGGACGTAGAGCCACAGCGCAATCATCAGGCCCAGCGTGCCGCCGTGGCTCGCCAGACCCTGGTAGCCCGTGAATATCCATCCCGAGGCGGTGTGGCGGAAGGGGAGAATCATCTCCAGCGGATGGGTGAGGTAGAAGCCCGGCTCATAGAAGAGGCAGTGCCCCAGGCGGGCGCCGACGAGGATGCCCACGAAACAGTAGAGGAAGAGTGGTTCGAAAAGCTCACTCTTGATGCCCTGCTGGCGGTAGAGCCGTTGCACGATGAGGTAGGCGAACAGCAGTCCGATGATCCAGCACAACGAGTAGTAGCGGATGTGGACAGGCCCGATGCTGAAAAGCTCGATGCCGGGGTTCCACGTGATGAAGGCGAGTGTGTCCATATCGGGAGGGTTTAGACGTTAAAGCGGAAGTGCATGATGTCGCCGTCCTGTACGACGTAGTCCTTGCCCTCGACGTTCAGCTTGCCGGCTTCGCGCACGGCGGCTTCGGAGCCGTAGGTGAGGTAGTCCTCGTACTTGATGACCTCGGCGCGGATGAAGCCCTTCTCGAAGTCGGTGTGGATGACGCCGGCGCATTGCGGAGCTTTCCATCCCTTGTGGAAGGTCCACGCCTTCACCTCCATCTCGCCGGCGGTGATGAACGTCTCCAGGTCGAGCAGCTTGTAGGCAGCCTTGATGAGGCGGTTGACGCCCGACTCCTCCAGTCCGATTTCCTGCAGGAACATCTGGCGGTCTTCGTAGGTCTCCAGTTCGGCAATCTCCGACTCGACCTTGGCAGCCACGACGAGCAGGTCGGCACCCTCCTCGCGGATGGCTGCACGCACCTGTTCGACATACTTGTTGCCGCTGACGGCGCTGGCCTCGTCGACGTTGCAGACATAGAGCACCGGCTTCGAGGTGAGCAGGAAGAGGTCGTGTGCCGCCCGCTGCTCGTCCTTGCCCTCAAACTGCACGGTGCGTGCCGACTTTCCCTGTTCGAGTGCCTCCTTGTAACGCAGGAGGACGTCGTAGAGCAGCTTCGCCTGCTTGTCGCCCCCGGTCTGTGCTTGCTTCTGGACCTTCTGGATGCGTGCCTCAATGGTCTCGAGGTCTTTCAGCTGAAGCTCGGTGTCGATGATTTCCTTGTCGCGTACGGGGTCCACCGTGCCGTCGACGTGGGTGACATTGTCGTCGTCAAAGCAGCGCAGTACGTGGAGGATGGCGTCCGTCTCGCGTATGTTGGCAAGGAACTTGTTGCCCAGTCCTTCCCCCTTGCTGGCCCCCTTGACCAGTCCGGCGATGTCGACAATCTCGACGGTGGTCGGCACGATGCGTCCCGGGTGGACCAGCTCGGCGAGCTTGTTCAGCCGTTCATCGGGGACGGTGATGACACCGACGTTGGGTTCAATGGTGCAGAAGGGGAAGTTGGCAGCTTGTGCCTTAGCGTTGGATAAACAGTTGAAGAGGGTCGATTTCCCGACGTTGGGCAGACCCACTATTCCACATTGTAATGCCATATTCTAGAATATTAATCGTTTCCTCAAATAGTCGGCTGCAAAGGTAGGCATTCAGGCGTGGATGTGCAAATATATTTTGACCCCAAAAGGGGCACGGGTCTCGGTGCGGATGTGCCGTAACGGTCCGGCAGAGGATTCCCCCTCCCGTCGCGGCGGGACAGGGCGCGTCGGCGAGGGGAGGGGGAGATACTGCCGGTTTGCCTCATTCGAGGCAGGTGCGGTGGATGTATCCGTCGACATTGGCGGCATAGACGGCACGGCGGACGGTGCCTTCGCCTTCCAGGGTGCGGACGGCAGGTTCGGTGATGTGGCCGGCGCGGAAGCTGTAGACACGCAGGGTGTAGCGGTTGCCGTCGGAGGTCCCGAGCAGCAGGTGGAGCAGCGGTTCAGGCTCGAAGTCGCCTATCCGGACGCACTGCAGGAGGGTGACGGCATCCGTGCCGGGCAGGGTGAGTTGCAAGGTCTCACTGCCCGTGGCGATGTCGTACATGTAGAGGTCCCGTCCGACGGTGAAGAACAGCTCGCGGTACTCCTTTGCCACACAGACGTGCTCGGCGCGGTGGAGCAGCCTGCCCTCCACGACTTGCCGGACGGACTTGACGTTGCCGTTCTTGTTGTTCAGGTTGCTCTGGAAGGTGTAGATGCTCACTCTGCCCGTCGTGCGGTCGCGGAGGACCACCTCGGACGTAGCGTCGTCGAAGTTCGACTCGATGTCATGCGGTCCGGCAGCCAGCACTTCGGCGTCCAGTCCCGTAAGCTTGGCACCGGCTTCGTCCTCCATGTACTGCACCCGGATGGCGTCCTCGGGCAGGGTGAAGAAGGCACCGCGGACGTCGTCGAAGCAGAGTGCCTTGGTGCGTGGCTGCCCGCTGTGGAGGTAGGGCAGAGGGGTGTCCCCCAGCAGGGGCGTGTTGAACATGCCGACGAGGGAGCCGTTGCTGTACCCCATCGCATGAATCTGCCCGTTGCAGCCCAGGTAGAGGTGTCCGTAGGCATGGCAGAGCGCGGTGATGTCGGGAGTGGCGGGCTGCTCGACGAACAGGTCCGCCATCCGGGCGACAGGGATGCCTGTCTCCAGGTTGAGCACCGCCAGCTCCCGGGCGGAGGCGACGATGAGCGGCGCGGCCTGTTCCCGGACGGGTGTGCCCGAGGCGTCGGTCGTGGTGTAGCTGAAGGAGTATTGGGCGGTGGTCATGTCGACGGCTTTCCCTTCAAGCGGTTGTCCGGCGGCGTTCCGGATGACGTCGGGGATGAGGCTGCCTTCGTCGGGGAACATGTCGATGTCGCAGCCGGTCCCGTCCGGTGTGGTTTTCTGCACCCACCAGCCCTTGCTGAACTCCGTGCGTGCCGAGAGGCGGGTCTTCAGCATGTGCGAGAGTCCCGTGCTGACGTCCTCCACGTAGTAGAGCAGGATGTACTCACCCGGCAGGAAGCTGCGGCGGATGTGCAGTTCGACGGTCCGTGCCAGTGTGTCGATGACGGCGTTGTAGCGGTCCTTTTCCGAGACGATGCCCCACCAGGCACGATGTTCGTTGCCCGGGCTGACCACGTCGGGGGTGATGTCGAGCGACACCTCCTTGAGTGCGCCGACGGTGTAGCTTTCGGCGATGCCGGTGACGCTGACGGTGGCCTTGGGCAGCAGCCGGTCGTTGCTCTCGTCTTCGTAACAGCCTGTCAGTGCCAGCAGAAGGCACAGCAGGAAGGGGAATATGCGGGTATTCATGAGTTGGTGTTTTTGGGGGTTAGACGGATTGGGAGCTGAAGCTGATGGGCGCGGACTTCGGGTCGTTCGGGTCGGAGAGCACGGGAGCCTTGCCCGAGGCGATGTTGTCCGGGTCGTTGTTGAAGCGGTCGAGCGCCTTCTTCAGCGTGTCGAGGTAGATGCGCAGCAGGGTCGCGTCGGTGACGAGGAAGAAGTCGTCGGCGATGGGCTTCCCAAGCACCTGATTGATGAAGAGGTGCTTGCCCCGGCTCCAGACGCCCCAGTCCTGCCACTCGACAATGTAGTCCCAGGACGAGGGACGCGACAGCTGGTTGGAGAAGTCGATGACGGCGCGTTGTTGCAGCCGGGCGCCCGGACCGAACTCGCTGCCCGTGACAAACTCCAGGGCGAGCCGTTTGGTGACGGTGTCCAGGGCGGCAGTGCGCAGCAGGGTGACGGGAACGGTGCCTTGCAGCGCACCCGGGGCGACGGTGAGGCGTTCGGGGAGGGTATAGTCGGTCCCTTCGACGGCGGCAGGGAGTCCGCTGTCATCGTCCGCCTGACGGAGGGTGAAGGTGCGTTCCTGCCCGGTGGCGGGACCGATTACCTTGAAGGGCAGTTCGACCACGTACGACGTCTCGCCCCCGGTCAGCGAGGTGAACGAGAAGTCCACGCGCAGCGAGTCGCTGACAAAGCGGGTGAGCCACTGGATGCGTGCCCCGCCCGAATAGGTGGGGATATGGTCTTCCCGGCAGGAGGTGGCGAGGAAGACACTCAGGCAGAGCGCGAAGGCTGTTGCCGGAAGTTGGAGTAGGATGTTTCTCATTGTCTGTTGGATTAATGCGTTGGTTCATTCGGTCAAGGTCTCTGCACGGGGCAAGGGAATCCGGTAGATGTCCTCGCTCTTGCGGTTGTTTGCGACGGGCCAGAACACGTCGAGCTTCGGCCAGATGCGCTTGGAGGCGAAGAAGCCCTGCCCCTCTGCGTAGAACTCGCGGTGGTATTCCTGCACGAGCGTACGCAGCCAGTTGCTGTCGGAGGTCGATGCACTCAGCGGGGCGAGGTCGCGTTGCGCCCCCAGCTCGTTGACGATGGGGATGCCCTGCTCCTTGCCCAGGGCTTCGGCGAGGATGAGCTTCATCTCGCTCAACCGGAGGGCAGGCACCACGCAGAGGGCACGCGGACGACTGTCCTTCAGCTCGGGGACGTAGAGGTACTTGTAGGGATACGTGTTCGTGCTACCGTTCTCGGTGCGGTCGTAGAACAGCTTCGTCAGGCGCAGGTCAGTGCTCTTGAACAACTTCGTCAGCTTATAGGAGCGGCCGGCATAGACATCCAGTCCGCTGTTGCTCTCCAGCGAGGGGAGGTCGATGCAGAAGATGTGTTCGGCAGAGAGCGTGTAGTCGCCCTGCTCCATGTCGCTCCGTGTGCCGTAGGTGAAGATTTGCTTCCCACGGTTGTCCTTGGCGTCGATGACCTGCGTGGCGCAGCGGGCTGCCTTTTCGGGCTGTCCGGTCCACAGGTAGAGACGCGCCTTCGTGGCGAGGCAGGCGTAGTAGTTGAAGCGTTTGCGGCGTTCGGTGAAGAACTCGCTGCGTATTTTCCCGGTCCCGATGAGCGACACTTCCTCCCGTGCCGACACATTCACCTCCGTGACGGGATCGATGTCCCGGAGCAGGGCTTCCGCCTCGTCGAGGTCGGCTTCGATGCGGTGGACATACTCGGCATAAGGCAGGCGTTCGTTGATTTCCTTCCCGCGGCGTGTGACGTAGGCGAGGCACGCCGTCGAGTCTGCCTGTCCGGGGATGGGACCCCAGAGGCGGAGCAGCTCCAGGTGGCAGAAGGCGCGCAGCCCGATGCTCTCCCCTTTGATAAGTTCGTAGTGGTGGTCGGTGAGGATGTCGCGGTGCCGGTCGATGTCCGACAGGACACTGTTCACATTGAAGATGACCTTGTAGAAGGCGTTCATCATGTCGGCGAACAGCTGTTCCGCCGCCTCGTCGTCGTACCGGTGGGCGGTAAGCGCGCTCTCGGCACTGTTCAGGGGCGCACTGTTCCAGTGTTCCGCCAGGTATTCGATGGCGCCGTAGCTCATCTGCCGTCCGTAGAGCAGGGACGACTGCATCTGGATGTAGGCGCCGATGAGCATGCTCTCATAACCGGTCAGTGTCTTTTCGGCATCTTCTTTCTCTATTTGTGTGGAAGGCTTCACGTCGAGCCAGTCGCTGCAGGCAGCGGTGAGGGTCAGGCAGAGGAGGGCGAGTGCCGGGACGCTCCACCGGAAGAGGGTTCTATGGATGGTTTTCATTGTTTTGCGGTGTTTGATGGTGAGTGGAATGGGAGAGACCGGACGGTGCTCCGTCAGCCTCTCAGAACATGAGCGACAATGCCAGCGAGCCGCGTCGTGCGAAGGGGTACGAGAGTCCGCGTTCGCGCTTGATGGACGAGAGGTAGAACACGTCGCTCAGGTTGGCGCTGACCTGCATGGTCGTCAGGCCGAGGGCCTTCATCCATACCTGCTCACGAAACTCGTAGGCGAGGTTCACGTTGCGCAGCGTCAGCATGCGGTCGTCCTGCACGAAGCGGCTGGTGGCATTGGTACGTTCGTAGTTCGACAACCCCTTGTAGGGGACGACATCGCCCTCCTGCTTCCAACGTCCCGTGTAGACACGCTCGTCGACGTTGTACTTCATGTTCGTCACCTCGACGCGCGACACCAGTGTCTCATTGTACTGTTGTCCGCCGAAGTGGTAGCCGAAGGCAAGTGCGCAGGAGAAGTTGCCCCAGCGGAACGTGCTGTTGAGGTTGCCGCGGAACTTCGGCTGGCTCACGCCGCACGGCACGAGGTCGGTTGCGCTCCAGGTGTAGGTCAGCTCGCCGTTGCGGTCCACGTAGACCTCGCGCCCGTTCTGCGGGTCTATGCCCAGGGAACGTACGGCGTAGAGGGTGTTCAGGTCCTCGCCTTCGCGGATGAGGCGGTTCGGTGGCAGCTGACGGGTGGCGGCGGCTTCCTGCTCGAACGCCTTCTTGAGGGCGGACGAGAGCTTCACCATCTTGCTCTTGTTGTGCGCCACGCTGCCCGTGAGTGTCCAGATGATGCGCCGTTGCGTGTCGACGATGGGCTTCACGCTGAGCTTTGCCTCGAAGCCCACGTTGCGCAGCTTGCCCAGGTTCTCGCTGTAGGAGGTGAAGCCGTTGGACAGCGGGAGGGTGCGTTCGGTGAGCAGGTTGTCCGTCACGTCACAGTAGACGTCGGCGGTCAGGTTGACCCGCGCCTTGAAGAACGACGCCTCCACGCCCACGTTGTACTTGTCGGTAATCTGCCACTCCAGGTCCTCGTTCTCCAGTGCGGCGGGCGCGATGCCCAGCCAGTCATGGTAGCGGTCGGCGTTCAGGTAGTTATACGTGGCGATGGCCTGATAGGGGCTGAACCGCTGGCTGCCGTTCTGCCCGTAGGAGAGGCGCAGTTTGAGGTAGCTCACCCAGCTGACGGACTGCATCCAGCGTTCGCGGTGCAGGTTCCATCCCGCCCCGATGCTGTAGAACGGGGCGAACCGCTTGTTGGCGCCGAACTGCGACGCTCCCTCGACACGGTAGGCGCCGTCGACGTAGTAGGTGTCACTCAGCGAATAGTTGGCATTTGCCACCACACCCACGCGGCGGAACGTGCTCTCGCTGCCTCCCGGGCGTTTGTTCTTGGCATAGGAGAGGGCGGCGGAGAGGTGTTTGGGGTCCTCCTGCGTGAAGCCTTCCAGCTCGAAGCTGACCGACTCGCTCTGCTGCTCCGACAGCTCGCCGTTGACGCCCAGGTAGAGCAGGTGGCGGCCGCCGAAGAGCTTGTTATAGTTGAGGGTGAGGTTGACGGTGTAGGATGTGGACTCAGTGTTGCCGTAGTCGTAGCGTCCGCGCCGCATCACGTTCTCCCCCGAGCTGTATTCACTGGTGAGGAAGGTGGTGTGGGTGCGCGGCAGGTAGTGGTCGGTGCGGCTCATCTCCTTCGACAGGCTGACGGCGCCGCGTAGGGTGAATGCAGGCGAGAAGCGGTACTCCAGTGCGAGGTTGTCGGTGAGGCTGGTGCCCTTCTGCGTGTTCTTGATGGGGAGTGTGGCGTTGTAGAGTGGGTTGGCGGGGAAGTACGTGTCCGAACCCCAGTAGGTGCGGTCCTCGTCGAGGTAACGCTTCATGGCGCCGTTCTCGTCGGTCGGGGTCCAGTAGGGATTGAGCTTCACGTAGTCGGCGAACGACCCGTAGGGCGACTCGTCAGAGAGTGAATACCCGAAGAGGAAGCGGTTCGACAGCAGGAAGCCTCCCTTCTGGTAGTTCAGGGTGATGCCTCCGTTGTAGTTGCGTCGTCCCGAGCCTTTCATGACGCCGTTGACAAAGTCGGCAGACACGTCGGCAGCATAGCGGAACGCCTTGTCACCACCCTCGATGCGCAGGGCATGCCGGTGGCCGATGCCGGCGCGCAGGGGCTTTGCCAGCCAGTCGGTGTCGACACCGCGCTCTACCTCAGCGAGGAGAGAGGCATAGCGGTTGCTCAGTGCGATGATGTCGTCGGGCGTGCTGCCTTCGAAGTATCCCAGCTGCTTCTCCAGCTCCAGCTTCCGGCGCGCGTCGAGCAGGTGGTAGCCGCTCAGGTCGGGCAGCTCCACATTCATCTGTCCGTTGTAGGAGAGTCGCAGACGCCCTTCTTCCGGTTCGCGCGAGGTGATGACGATGATGCCGTTGGCACCGCGTGAGCCGTAGATGGCGGTTGCGGCGCCATCCTTCAGCAGCGTGACCGACTCCACCTCTTCGGGATTGAGGTCCAGCATGCGCCGCAGGGTGATTTCGAAGCCGTCCATGATGATGAGCGGATAGTTGAGCATGGCGTCCGAACCGTCCTGCAGGGCGGTGATGCTCGTGGTGCCGCGCACCTGGAGGTCAGGCAGGCGGTTGGGGTCGGAGCCGTAGTTGTTGTTCTCCACGATATTGAAGGCGGGGTCGATGTTGGCGAGCGAGCTGAGCAGGTTCTTGTCGCCGAACTGGTCCAGTTCCTTCTTGGTGATGGTCAGGGCTGCCCCCGTGAAGACAGACTCCTGCTTCTTGAAGATGCCGGTCACGACGACTTCGCTCATGGTCTTCGTGTCAGGCTCCAGGCGGAAGGTGTAGACGGTCCGTCCCTTGGTGAAAGCCTGTGTGGACGACAGGTAACCCACGAACGAGGCGGTCAGCGAACGTTCGCCCCCACGCAGCGGCAGCGAGGCGTGTCCCTCCATGCCGACGGAGGCATAGGCGTCTGCTCGTCCGTCATACTTCACCGTGATGTTGGCGCCCACCAGCGGTTCGCCGTTCTCGTCGACCACGGTGCAGGTGAGCTTCTCTTCCCGGCGTGCCGGTGGTGCGGGGGTACTCGCCTGTGGCTGCCGGCGGACGCTGAGGTACCGTCCGTCAGACTGGACGGTGCAGGTCAGTCCTGTCCCCGTGAGGACCTTGCGCAAGGCTTCCTCCACGGTCATGTTGCGGCCGGATGCCGTGACGTTGTGGGACGCCACGTCGTCGTAGGCAAAGATGATGGTCACGTTGCCTTCCGCCAGGCGGTTGAGGGTCTTCAGCGCTGTCGGCAGGCTTTCATTCTTGAAGTCAAAGCTGACTTTCTTCCCGACATCCTGTGCCCGTGCATGCGGTGCGACGAGCAGGATGACCAGGAGGCAGAGGGTTTCGAGCAGTCTTCTCATGGTGCTTTCTTCGGTTTTTAAAGAGATGAATAGATGTTCCTTTGTAAATAGATACGGAGAAGGGGCGCCAATCGGGTATGCTTTTGACCGTTTTTTTCAGTGGAAGATGAAGTTTTTTTTCACGTCCGTCGCTCTCCGGTGATGGGTGATGATAATTTTCTGATTATGAAAGGTGTACCGGATGGTAGAATGACTTCCTTCGTACGGACAGGTCGCCACGTTCGTACGGACGAACGACCACGACCGTGCGGACGCGTCCGTACGAGCGTGGCGACGCGTCCGTACGAAGCGGGGAATGGAGGGGGATTTTCAGACCTGTCTTTCTGTCTGTTGTTTTTACTGTTTGCTGACGAGGATTGCGTCCTCCCCGATGCGGATGTGTGCCTTGTGGAGGCTGTTGAGCAGGCTGACGATGTCCTCCAGCGGGTCGGTGCGGCGTGCCGTGAAAAACACTTCCGCATCCGTGTCTGCCGACGGGTCGAACCGCACATCCCTGTCATACCAGCGTCCCAGTTCGCACAGGACCTCGCGCAGGGGGACGTGGTCGAAATAGAACAGTCCTTTGCGCCAGGCGCAGTAGATGTCCGTGTCCACGTCGGTGACCTGCCAGGTGCCGTCCGCTGACGGAGAGGCGTCCTGACCCGGGGCGATGCGTACGGCAGGCGCTGTTCCTGCCTGCACCTCGACCGAGCCTTCCAGGAGGGTGACATGAGTGTCAGAGGAAGCATAGCGGCGGACATTGAACTCCGTGCCCAGCACCCGGGTGGACAGGGTGCCGCTCTTCACCGTGAAGGGGCGTGCGGCATCTTTTGCCACGCGGAAGTAAGCCTCGCCCTCCAGCTCCACCGTCCGTCCGCCGTCCGTGAAGCGGTTCGGGTATGTGAGGCGGCTGCCGGCGTTGAGCCACACCTCCGTCCCGTCGGCCAGCGTCACGTGGAAGGTGCGTCGTGCCGGGGTGCTGAGCACCTGCATCTGCACGGGCGTGGCGGAGCGGTCGTCGTAGGCGAGGCGGCTGCCGCCGTCGTCGAGCGTGGCTCCCAGGGTGTGCAGGGCGTCGTCGTCGTCGGCAGAGCCGATGGTGAGCCGTTCGCCACGGGAGGTCTGGAGGGTCACCGCGTCGACCGCGGGAGCCGTGTGCACCACCTGCTGCGCCTGCCGTCCGACGAGGGACGGGACGAGCCATACCGCCAGGGCTATCAGGGCGGCTACGCTGCCCCACACGGCAGTGCGGCGCACGAGCTGCGAACGGCGCTTCCGGTAGAGCTGCTCCAGTTCCCGGTCGGCATCCGGCACGGGGACCTGTTGCCGCAGGAAGTAGCGTCGCAGCCGGACTTCCTCACGGGTGAAGTCCTCTGTCGGGGGAGTATCGGGACGGTGGTTCGGGGTTAGCTGTGTCATGATTCAGTGTCTTTTAATAGAGATACGGACGAAAGGGCGTTTTGGTGCCTAGGATTCCTCCAAAGAAGCAGGATTATAGAGTTTTTTAAGGGTTCGCAAGGCTTTTATGATGTGCTTCTTCACCGTCTCGGGGCTGATGCCCAGCAGGGCGGCGGTCTCGGCGTACGTCTTGCGTTCCAGGTAGCAGCGTTCCAGGATGTCGGCGGTGAGCGGCGGAAGGGATTCGAGCATCCGGCGGATGAGGCGGTCTTCCTCCGCCCGTTCCTCGTAGTCGTCGGTATACAGCTCCGTGGCTGTGTCGAGGTAGTACTCCTCGTAACGCTTGTCGAGCAGGCATGTGCGCAGGTGGTCGGTGCAGCGGTTGCGCACGGCGGTGAGCAGGTAGGCGCGGAGTGTCTTCTCGTCGATGCGCCCCATCTGGTTCCACAGTCCGGTGAAGACGTCACTGACGATGTCGCGGCTCACCTCTGCGTCGCCGGTGATGTGGAAGGCGTAGAGGTACAGCCGCGAGTAGTTCTCATGGAAGATGCGGTCGAACGTTTTCTTATGGAACAACTGTTTCAGCATGTGTGTCGGGGTGTGGAACAGCGGACAAAGATAGGGAATATCTGCATTGTCCCCAGTCCTCTGCCCGCTTTATTCCTGTGGAAGATGTTTTTCCAGCCAGTCGAGCAGCTCGTGGTCGGTGCGTGTGTTGGCGGCGCGGCGTTCGGGAGAGACTGCGGACGGCTGCTGGCAGAGGGGCAGTTCGCCGCAGATGTCGATGCCGATGACCTCCTCGTGGCGCAGGATGATGCGCAGGAGCGACTCCAGCTGTCCCAGCGAGAGTGAGCCCTGGTCCCAGTCGGTCGTCGCCTGGCGCGGCGTGAGCACGTCCTTGTCGACGGAGATGTAGACTGGTCCGTTCAGGTAGAAACGGGAGAAGAGGTGCCATGCCTCGCGCAGCCGGAGCGTCTGCTCACTGAAGTAGACCAGCCTGCGGTCGAAGCCTTGCGTCTCCTGCCGGAGCCGTTCCGACGCACCGACGATGCACACTTTCCGTAGCAGAGGGTTCCGTTCCAGCATGGTGCGTACCCAGCAGCCGCAGGAGAGCAGTCCGTCGAACAGGGGCGGCTGCATGTCGGGGTGATGGTCGAAGAGCACGAGCGAGAAGGGGCGGTCGATTTTGTCGGTCCACAGCTTGGTGACGTAGTGGTAGTCGCCCGAGTCGATGAGGTGGATGCCTTCGGGCGGATAGGGTGCGAGGAGACGACGCAGCTGAGCTTCCCCGTCGGTGTCGCAGTAGCATGCCGTGCCGTGCAGGCGGGTGCAGTCAATCCAGCGGCAGGACGTGTCGTGCAGGAACGTCATGGGCTCGTAGGCGTGTGTGAAGTTGAGGATGGTAATGGGCATAAGGGTGGGTATAAAACGAAAGAAGCCACCATCCCGCGCCGTGTGGCTGTCAGGATGATGGCTTCTGCTTCTGCAAGCTTATTTGACTTCAATGGCTTTCAACGGTTTGTCTCCGTCCTGCTTTTTCAGCTTGGGCAGTTCGACGGTGAGGACGCCGTGTTCCACGTGGGCGCTGATGTGCTCCTTGTCCACGTCGTCAGGCAGGACCATCGTCTGCTGGAACTGTGAGTAGGAGAACTCGCGCCGCAGGTAGCGTCCGTCCTTCTGTTCCCCGTTGTTCTCGGTCTTCTTCTCCATGGAGATGACGAGGTTGTCCTCGTCGTCGAGGTGTACCCGGAAGTCGTCCTTGGTCATGCCCGGAGCCGCCAGCTCGACACAGTAGTCAGTGTCGTGTTCCACCACGTTGATGGCAGGTGCGGTGGCGTTGGCGCGTTCCATCCATTCGGTATCAAAGAAGTCATTAAAGATACTCGGTAACCAGTTTCCATTGTTTCTTCTCATCGGTGTCATAGTCGTAATCTCCTATATTAAGTTTCGTTGAGTAGTTATCCTTGGACTCCGGCTCCTTTCATTCCGAAGCTCACTCACAGGGTCGCAAACTCCGTGCCACGTGCCGCAAAGGGCGGACGCTGACAAATAGTCTTCGGAAACGCGGTCGGAGTGACAGATTATCGGGACAGGGGTGGACGATTTGACAGAATGACACCGGCGCGTCCCTTCTGCTTCCTTCGGCAAAGGGACGCGCCGGCAGCGGCATCAGTGCGCCTCCAGCCAGTTCGCGCCCCAGCCGCAGTCCGCCTCCAGCGGCACTTGCAAGGGGTAGGCGCCCTGCATCTCCTCGATGACGATGCGTTCCACGCGCTCCCGTTCTTCCGGGTAGACGCTGAAGTTGAGTTCGTCGTGCACCTGGAGAATCATCTTCGAACGGATTCCCTCCGCCTGGAAACGGCGGTAGATGCGCACCATCGCCACCTTGATGATGTCGGCGGCACTGCCCTGGATGGGCGCGTTGATGGCGTTTCGCTCGGCATAGCCCCGTACCACGGCGTTGTGCGAATGGATGTCGGGCAGGTAACGCTTCCGTCGGGAAATCGTCTCCACGTAGCCCAGACGGCGTGCCTCCTCGATGCTGTGCTCCATGTACGCCTTCACGTGCGGATAGGTGAGGAAGTACTCGTCGATGAGCTCCTTTGCCTCCCGGCGGTCGACGCCCATGCGCTCGGCAAGTCCGAAGGCGGAGATGCCGTAGATGATGCCGAAGTTCGCCGTCTTTGCCTTCCGCCGTTCGTCGCGCGTCACCTCGTCGATGGGTTTTTTGTAGACTTTCGCCGCCGTGGCAGCGTGGATGTCGTGTCCCTCGCGGAACGCCTCTATCATGTGCGGGTCGCCGCTCAGGTGCGCCATGATGCGCAGCTCGATCTGCGAGTAGTCCGCGGAGAAGAACTCGCAGCCGTCGTCCGGGATGAACGCCTTGCGAATCTCCTTGCCGTCTTCCCCGCGCACCGGGATGTTCTGCAGGTTCGGGTTGCTCGAACTGAGTCGTCCGGTGGCAGTCACCGTCTGGTTGAACGACGTGTGTATGCGGCCCGTGGCGGGGTTGACCAGTGTCGGCAGGTTGTCGATGTAGGTGCTCAGCAGCTTGCGCAGGCCGCGGTATCCGAGAATCTTTTCCACAATGGGATGTTTCGTCTTCAGGCTCTCCAGCACCTCCTCGGAGGTGACGTACTGCCCCTTGCTGCGGGTTTTCTTCGCCTTGTCGGTTATCTTCAGCTTGTCAAAGAGGACTTCGCCCACCTGTTTCGGCGACGCGATGTTGAACTCCTCGCCGGCAAGGGCGTACACCTCCTGCTCGATTTGTCGCATCCGTCCGGTAAACAGCTCCGACGTCTGGCGCAGCGCCTCCGGGTCGATGCGCACCCCGTTGCGCTCCATGTAGGCAAGCACCGGGACGAGCGGCATCTCTATTTCCTCGAACAGGCGGCGTGCGTCGTTGGCGTCCAGCTCACGCTCCAGGATGTGCTTCAGCTTCAGTGTCACGTCGGCGTCCTCGCAGGCATAGCGGTAGACCTCGGCAGGCGGAAGGTCGCGCATGTTCTTCTGCTTGCGGCCCTTCGGACCAATCAGTTCCTCGATGTGGATGGGTTCGTACTTCAGGTAGATTTCAGCCAGGTAGTCCATGCCGTGGTGCAGCTCGGGCTGGAGCACGTAGTGGGCAATCATGGTGTCGAAAAGCGTACCCCGCACCTCCACGCCGTAGTGGCCCAGCACGATGATGTCATACTTGATGTTCTGTCCGATCTTGAGCGATTCCTCCCGGGCGAAGGCGGGCTTGAAGAGGTCCACGATGCGCTGTGCCTCGCTGCGCTCAGCCGGGACGGGCACGTAGTAAGCCTCGTTCTCCTCCAGGCTGAAGCTCATGCCTACCAGTTCCGCCCACATGGGCTCGGCGTTGGTCGTCTCGGTGTCCATGGCGAAGGCGGCGGCTCCCAGCAGACGGTCCGCCAGTGCCCGGCGGTCGGCGTCCGTCTCCACCAGGTGGTAGCGGTAGGGCAGGTCCTCGAGGTGTGACAGGCGCGAGGGCGTTGCCGGTTCCTCCTGGGGGGCGGCATCGAAGAGTGCGAACAGGGTGCCCTGGTCGGACGGGGGTGGGAGGGGAGCCTTCTCCTTCTTGAACAGGCGGTCGATGAGGCTTTTGAACTCCAGGTCTTCAAACAGCTTGCGCAACGTCTCCTCGTCGGGCTGCTCACGCCGCAGTGCGTCCATGTCGAGCGTCACGGGAACATCCGTCTTGATGGTGGCAAGGAAGCGCGAGAAGCGTATCTGCTCGGCGTTCTCCTCCACTTTCTTCTTCAGGGCGCCCTTCAGCTGTCCGGTGTTTGCCAGCAGGTTATCGATGCTGCCGAACTCGGCAATGAGCTTCTGCGCGGTCTTCTCGCCGACGCCCGGACAGCCCGGTATGTTGTCCGCCGTGTCGCCCATCAGTCCCAGCATGTCGATGATTTGCGCCGGTTCGGCGATGCCGAACTTCGCTTTCACCTCCTCCACGCCCAGCGTGTCGAACTCCTTGTCGCCGTAGCGTGGCCGATACATGAAAACATGCTCGCCTACCAGTTGTCCGTAGTCCTTGTCAGGTGTCATCATGTAGGTGTCTATGCCCTTGGCACCCGCCTGGGTCGCCAGTGTCCCGATGACGTCGTCCGCCTCATAGCCGGGCACTTCGAGGATGGGGATGCGGTAGGCACGGATGACGTCCTTGATGATGGGCACCGACCAGCGGATGGCTTCAGGCGTCTCTTCGCGCTGCGCCTTGTACTGCTCGTAGGCCTCGTGGCGGAAGGTCGGTCCGGGTGGGTCGAAAGCCACGCCGATGTGCGTGGGGTCCTGACGTCGGAGCACGTCCTCCAGGGTGTTGACGAAGCCCATGATGGCGGAGGTGTTCTCTCCTTTCGAATTGATGCGTGGGTTTTTGATGAACGCGTAATAGGCGCGGTAGATGAGCGCGTATGCGTCGAGTAAAAATAGTCGTTCCATCTGTATTCTTAAAAATTTAGGGTAAAAGTACGAAAAAAGCACGTCGCTTTCTCTCTTTATTATTACTTTTGCGGCTATAATCACGCTTTTTATGGAGAAGACCGAACTGATCAAACGCCCGATAGCACAAGAAATGCTGACATTCCGCGAGGTGTTCGATGCATCACTGAACACGTCGAACCCGTTGCTGAGTGAAATCCTGGGCTACATACGACGCCGTAGTGGCAAGATGATGCGCCCCATGCTTACCTTGCTGGTAGCGAAGTCGTTCGGTCCGCTGTCTCCTGCCGCCTATCATGCGGCAGCCACGTTGGAGATGCTCCACACGGCAAGTCTCGTCCACGACGACGTGGTCGATGAGAGCGACGAACGCCGCGGTCAGCCCTCGGTCAATTCCGCTTACGACAACAAGGTCTCGGTCCTCGTGGGCGACTACCTGCTCTCCACCTCCCTCCACCATGCCGCCCTGACAGGTGACGCCGAAATCGTCCGTGTCGTGGCACGCCTGGGTCAGGACCTCTCGGAAGGTGAAATCCTCCAGCTCTCCAATATCAGCAGCTCCTCCCTCTCCGAAGACACTTACTACGAAATCATCCGCAAGAAGACTGCTGTCCTCTTTGCCACCTGTGCCCAGCTGGGTGCCATGGCATCGGGAGCGTCGGCGGCCGACACCGAGCGTTTCCGCTTGTTCGGCGAGAAGGTCGGCATCTGCTTCCAGATTAAGGACGACATCTTCGACTACTACGAAAGCCCCGAACTGGGCAAGCCTACCGGCAACGACATGCTCGAAGGGAAGCTCACCCTCCCTGCCATCTACGCCGTGAACACGTCGGCAGACGACCACATCCGTGACCTCGTGAAGCGGGTCAAGAGCGGTCATGTGACGCACGACGAGATTGTGGAGCTCATCCGCTTTACCAAGGCGCACGGCGGCATCGAGTACGCCATGCAGGCGATGGAGAAGCTCCGTCGTGAGGCACTCGACCTCATTCTCCCCGTGCAGGATGACGACATCCGCACCGCCCTCGAAGCCTTCCTCTCCTACGTGGTGGAACGTACGAAGTAAGCCGTATCCCACATCCTTCCTGTTTCTACGGATGCATGCTCCCGTCAGTATGCACGCCCCACCTTTGCTTTCTGCCCACCGTCTGTTGATGCTGTCGGACGATGGACAGGTCCGGCTCTTCGTAGTCTGACGGACCGACCCGACCGGTCGTCCCTCCGTTCACCGCCTGACGGAACGGGCTGCTCGCACCGCAGGGCAATAGTCAACAGACCGCCCCCGGTTTTCCGTCGCTGTGTAACCAAATCAATAAAGAATGAAACAACCGGATTTGCCGATGCGCTGCCGCGTACGCTAACTTTGCAGGAAGACGGCAGATGCCGTCCGTCCGTAGGAACAACCCTAAATGCTATCACCCATGAAACAATCCATTCTGACCCTTCTGCTGCTTCTTGTAACACTTGCCCTGCATGCAGCCGGTCCGGTGAAGACCGACTGTCTCAGTACCCTTCCGCAATACGTCCGCTACACATCCGCCCCGGGAGCCTTCTGCCTGGCAGCTGACGGCCGGGCAGCCTCCGTCCTCGTCTCTTCCGCTGACTGGTAAGGCGTCGTCCGCGCTGCCGGTGACCTGACGCAGGACGTGCAACGCGTGACCGGCATCCTGCCACGGCTCGTACAGACTGACGAGCCCGCCCCCGCATCCGTCCTCGTGGGGACACTGGGCAAGAGCCCCCTTATCGACCGGCTGGTGGAGGCAGGCAAGCTTGACGCCTCGTCCGTCAGCGGACAGTGGGAGTCCTACCTCATCGCAACCGTGGACGACTGTCTCGTGATTGCCGGCAGCGATAAGCGCGGCACCATCTACGGCATCATCATGGGCACGTCGCACCACGAACCGGTGATGCGCGCCCACAAGGAGTATACCCGTCGGCGTGACGAGGTGGGGGAGTGGAACTATGCCACGAACAAGACGCGCCTGGACCGCTTCTTCCGCGACGGGCTGGAGCGCAACCGGACGTATGACAACCTCATCACCATCGGCATGCGCGGCGACGGTGACGTAGCGATGGGCAAAGGCGACGACGAGGAGAACATGCAGACGCTCGCCAAGGTCGTCGAAGGACAGCGTGCCATCATCAGTGAAGTCTACGGACGTCCCGCCTCCGAGGTGTCCCAGCTCTGGGCCATCTTCACCGAGGTGCAGCGCTACTATGACAAGGGCTTCACCGTGCCCGATGACGTGCTCCTGCTCTTCTGCGACAACAACTGGGGTTACATCCGGCGCACGGGACCGCTGAAGGAGCGCAATCGCCGCGGCGGCATGGGGCTCTACTACCACATCGACATGAACGGAGGCCCGTGGAACGACCGTTGGGTGAACACTTCGCCCATCCCGAAGCTCCGCGAACAGTTCCACCTTGCCTACGAGACGGGCATCGACGACCTGTGGATTGTCAACGTGGGCGACCTCAAGCCGAAGGAACTGCCCATCGACTTCATCCTGCGCTATGCGTGGGACCCTGACGCCATCCCTGCCGACCGTACGGACGATTACCTCCGTGCGTGGGCGGGTGAGAACTTCGGCGAAGCGCACGCCGACGCCGTCGCTGCCCTCGTGTCGGCCTATCCCAAGTACAACCTCTGGCGCAAGGCGGAAGTCCAGGTACCCGGTATCTTCAGCGTGGTGAACTACCACGAGAGCGACCGCACCGAGCAGCTGTGGCAGGACGTTGCCCACCGTGCCGACTCCCTGCGTCGCCTGCTCCCTGCCGCGATGCAGGACGCCTACTTCCAGCTCGTCTACTATCCCGCCGTGGCGTCTGCCGGCATTGCCAACCTCTATACAGCCGTGACGCGCAACCGGCTCTATGCCTCCCAGGGACGTCCGCTCGCCAACCGCTATGCCGACCTGGCGGAAGCCCTCTTCCGGAAGGACGGTGAGCTGACGCGCTACTACAACGATACCCTCGCCGGTGGCAAGTGGAAGAACATGATGCAGGACATCCACATCGGGTACACGCAGTGGTCGATGCCCGAGAAGGCGGTGCTGCCCGAGCTCGTCCGTGTTACCCCGACCGAATTCCCGGCGCTGGGCGTCAGTGTGGAAGGCAGCGAAGCCACGGAGCAGGACGGCAACCTGACACTCCCTGTATTTGATTCCCTGCTGGTATCGGAGTATTCTGTCGACCTGTTCAACCGCGGGACGGGAAGCCTCGACTATACCGTTACCCCTTCTGCTCCGTGGCTCCGTGTCAGCCGTTCAGCCGGCACTCTGACGGACGAAGCCCGTCTGCAGGTCAGCATCGACTGGGGTGCCCTCGAAGCCGGTACCCACGAAGGACAGGTGACCATTGTCAGCGGTGACACGCGCGTCCCGATTGCCGTACGTGCCGTCAAGGGCGAGGCGCCCCGTACCGACGACCCCTACTTCGGTAACGTCAGCGGCAGCGAGTTCTCCATCCCTGCCATTGCCTTCAACCGGAACGTCCCCGGGAAGGCAGCCGCCTGGACCTTGCTCCCCGACCTGGGACGCGACGAAGGCTGCATGGGCATCCAGCCCGTTACAGCCCCGAGTGCGCAGCCATCCGAGGCTCCCCGTCTCGAATACCGGGTGCTGCTGACTGACGCCGACAGCGTATCGCTCTGCATCGGTATCCTTCCCACGCAGGATGTCAACCCTGAGCGCGGCCTGAGCCTTGCCGTCTCCCTCAACGACGAGGCTCCGCTAACGCTTGATACCCGTCAGGGCTTCAAGGACGAATTTGCCGAATACACGCCTGCCAACTTGGCGAAGTCGCCGAACCTGAAGCCGCTCCCCCGTCAGGATACGAGCATCCGACTGACCGGCACCGGGCAACTCCGCCGTAACGAAGTGTTCGACAACCTGCGCTGGCTCACCGTGAAGTTGCCCGTCCGCTCTGCCGGGCTTCATACGCTCAAGGTCTTCATGACCGACCCGGAGGTGGTGCTCGAACGCATCGTGGTCAATCCCGACAACCGTCACCCGAGTTACTTCGGTGCGCCTTCCGTCCGTCACAACGTCCGCTAGGCTTCCGGGGCTTCCGGTCCGTCGTTCGGACGGGTGGATGCACAAACCATCCCCGAAGTGTGCATCTTTTCTCTGGTTTGTACGGACCCGTGTTCAATTCCGAAGTGTTATATTGCTAGCAAAATACGCCTGTACTCTTACGAATGGATGGAGTATAGACGTATTCTGTTTCTCTAAGGTAAGAGAAAGTATATTTATGCGTCAATATGTATTTTATGAATGCGCTGAAAATGCCGTTCTTTCCCATCGCCTGTATCCTCGGTCAGTATTTTTGCCTTTTTGGCGCCTTTAGCTTCTGAAATTTCGGAAGTGTTAAAATGGTTTTTGCAATAGGAGGAAACGTTCTTTAAGGATTGTTGCGAATTTATAGCGGACGTGGCGGAAGGTATTTGTCCCAGTGTCCGTCTCCCCCTGTGAGGGAGGGGAGCGCCTTGCACGGTCCCGTGACCGTCGGGGTATAAACAGAGCAGCGCGGAAGCATGCCCCGGACAACCCTCTGTTGCCCCAGGCATCCTCCCGCGCCGTTGATGCAGGAAGCCGTCGCCTCAGAACGCCTTGGTCTCTTCGCCCAACAGGTCGGAGAGGAGTGCGTTGGCAAGGGAGCTTGCCCCGATGCGGAAGTAGCGCGGCGTGAGCCATTCCTTGCCCAGCAGCTCGCGTACGATGGAGTAGTAGACCAGGGCATCGTGTACCGAGCGTATGCCTCCGGCAGCCTTGAAGCCCACCATCCTTCCTGTCTGCGTGTGGTACTCCCGGATAGCCTGGCACATCACGTAGGCAGCCTCGGGAGTCGCCACCGAGCAATCCTTGCCCGTGGAGGTCTTGATGAAGTCCGCCCCGCAATACATAGCCAGGATAGCCGCCCGCTTGATGTTCGAGGCAGAGCGGAGCAACGAAGTCTCCAGAATAACCTTGAGCGGCTTGTCCCCGCAGATGTCCTTCAGCTCCTCGATTTCGTCGCAGAGGTCTTCGTAGTTACCGTCGAGGAACTTCCCCACCGGCATCACGATGTCAATCTCGGTCGCCCCTTCGTGCAGTGCCATGGCTGTCTCTGCCACTTTCACCTCGGTGAAGGTCTGGGCTGACGGGAATCCGCCCGACACGGCAGCCACTTCGACCCCTTCCGCTTCGAGCGACTGGCTGACGAGGTGACTGAAGTTGGGGTAGGTGCAGATGGCGGCGACGTGAGGCAGGTCCGGATGCGCGTCGTCGAACGCATTGACCCGTTCCACCAGGCGGAGGATGCTCTCGTCGTTGTCCGCCGTACGGAGCGAGGTGAGGTCGAGGCACGAGAAGAGCAGTTTCTTCACTTCCTCGTTGTCGTTGTCCGCCACCTTGCTCTCGATGATGGCGTCAACGGCCTGCGTTACGGCATCATCGTCGAGATGCGTCTCATATTTCGCCAGGGCAGCGTCGTACTTGCTGGGCTGATGGAGGTGTTCGCGGTCTTCGTCGTCTGCCGGCGTGTCTTCGCAAGCCTCGCAGTCACATTCGTCATCGTGGCAGCAGTCGTGCCCGTACTCTTGTTCGCAGTGGCAGCCCTCATCGTCGTGATGATGGTGCCCGCAGTGACATTCATGTTCGTGGTTCTCTTTCATCATGCTCTTATAGTTTAGGATTATTCTTGTGTCGTTCCTTGTCCCGTGCTGTCTTCTTCTCCAGGTTGCGGCGGAAAGCTTCGGTGAGGTCTATGCCCGTCTGGTTGGCGAGGCAGAGCAGTACCCACAGCACGTCCGCCATCTCGTCGGCAAGGTTGTCTTTCTCGCCCGGCTTGAACGACTGGTCGCCGTAGCGGCGTGCCATGACCCGGGCAAGTTCGCCCACTTCCTCGGTGAGCACTGCCATGTTGGTAAGCTCGCTGAAGTAACGCACCCCGTAGGTGTGTATCCAGCGGTCTACTGTCTGTTGAGCTTCTTCGATTGTCATAGTCTGTATGGATTGGGTGGGAGTTCCGTTCACTCCTTGTTCTTTGAGTCGATGAGTATGGTCACGGGGCCGTCGTTGAGCAGTTCCACCTTCATGTCCGCACCGAAAGTCCCCGTCTGCACCGCCTTGCCCAGGTCGGCAGAGAGCGTCCGGCAGAAAGCTTCATAGAGCGGGATGGACACTTCGGGTCTGGCAGCACGGATGTAGGAGGGGCGGTTGCCCTTCCGGGTCGATGCGTGGAGGGTGAACTGGCTTACCACGAGGATATCCCCTCCGGCATCCAGGATGCTGCGGTTCATCACGCCGTCAGCATCGTCGAAGATGCGCAGGTTGACCGTCTTCTTGCAGAGCCAGTCGATGTCCTCCTGTGTGTCGGCTTCCTCGATGCCCACGAGAACGAGCATGCCGTCCCCGATGGATGATTTCAGTACGCCGTCAATGGTGACCGAGGCATGGCGTACGCGTTGTATAACGATTCGCATAAGTCTGTTTTTTGTCACAAAGATACGGATAGTTTGCCATACGGCGTATCAAAAGGCGGCGGAATGATGCGTCGGCTGTGGTCAATCGGTGGCTTCGGACTGTCCCGTCGCGTCCTCCGTCAGGGCCTGTTTCAGGCTCTGTGCGGCCTTTTCGCCGACGACGGCTGCCAGTTCCTCCACCGACGCCTTCCGGATGCGTGCGACGCTCTTGAAGGCTTTCAGCAGGGCTGTCTTCCGCTTTTCCCCGATGCCCTTGACCGTGTCGAGGGCGGATGCCACCTGACGCTTGCTGCGCTTGTCGCGGTGGAAGGTGATGGCGAAGCGGTGCACCTCGTCCTGGATGCGTTCGAGCAGATGGAAGAGCGGAGTGCCTTGCTTCACGCCGATGGTGACGGGCGGGAAGCCGTAGAGCAGTTCCGACGTGCGGTGACGGTTGTCCTTGGCGAGTCCGGCGATGGGGATGGAGAGGTGCAACTCGTCCTCGATGACCTGGCGGACGACCTCCATCTGTCCCTTTCCGCCATCGGTGATGATGAGGTCGGGCAGGGGCGTTCCTTCTTCCACGGCGCGGCTGTAGCGTCGGCGGACCACTTCCTGCATCGACGCATAGTCGTCCGGTCCGACGACGGTCTTGATGTTGTACTTGCGGTAGTTCGCTTTCGACGGCTTGGCTTTCTTGAACACCACGCAGGCAGCCACGGCGTCGGTTCCGCTGATGTTCGAGTTGTCGAAACTCTCGATTAGCATCGGCAGCTTCGGCAGGTGCAGCTGTTCCTGGATTTCGCGCATGAGGCGGACGCTCTTCTGCTCCGGGTTCAGCTTCTCCGCCTGCTTGAGACGGTCGACCTTGTACTGTTTCACATTGAGCAGCGAGAGGTCCAGCAGTGTCTTCTTGTCACCCCGTTGCGGGATGGTGAACGTGACCCCGGCGAGCTCCAGGTCCAGCTCAAACGGCACGATGATTTCGCGCGAACGGCTCTTGTAACGCTCGCGCATCTCGACGATGCCCATGGCGAGCAGGTCTTCCTTCGTTTCGTCCATGCGCCGTTTGTACTCGAAGGTGAACGCCTGGTTGACGCAGCCGTTCGTGATGTGCAGGTAGTTGATGTAGGCGGAGTCCCCGTCTTCGGCGATGGAGAAGACGTCGATGTTGTGCAGCACCGCGCTCACCACCTCGCTGCGGGAGCGGTACGCCTCGATAAGCTCGTACTTCTCCTTCACCCGTTGCGCGTCCTCAAAACGCAATTCGGCGGCGAGTGTCTGCATCTCGTCCATGAGCGCGGCGGCTATCTCCCGGGTGTTTCCCTTGAGAATCTCCTTCACCTGCGCGATGTTCGCCATGTATTCCTCGTGTGACTGCAGGCCGATGCACGGTGCCTTGCAGTTCTTGATGTGGTATTCGAGGCACACCTGGAACTTTCCCGCTGCGACATTCTCGGGGGTCAGTGCGAGATGGCACGTGCGTAGCGGATAGAGCCGCTTGATGAGCTCCAGCAGCGCGTTCATGGTGGGTATGTGGCTGTAGGGACCGAAGTACGTGGAGCCGTTGCGCACGATCTTCCGTGTCCGGATGACGCGGGGGAAGTATTCGTTCGTGACGCAAATGGACGGATAGGTCTTGTCGTCCTTGAGCAGGACGTTGTAGCGGGGCTTGTACTTCTTGATAAGGTTGTTCTCGAGCAGGAGCGCATCTTCCTCCGTCTTGACGACGATGTAGCGGATGTCGGCAATCTTGCTGACGAGTACGCGTGTCTTGCCCGGTTCGTGCTCCTTGCTGAAGTAGGAGTAGACCCGTCGCTTGAGGTTCTTCGCCTTTCCTACGTAGATGATGACTCCCTCTTTGTTCAGGTACTGGTAGATGCCCGGACTGTCGGGCAGGTTCTGCACGATGCCCCGCAGGTAGTCGTTGAAGTTGCTGTGTTCAGCCATGAATGCGTGCTTGTCTGGTTCGTTGTGAATGGATGTGGAGGAGGAATGCTTTCCCGTCCGGGAGACAGGAAGGGCGGTGTGCCGGGACCGGATGGGTACCCGGCACCTGCCGTCCCTGTCCTTACACTTGCAGGACGGTTTCGAGGTTGACGCCTTCGGGGAAGTTGTCGCGTCCGTGGAGGGACGTCAGCTCGATGACGAAGTTGACGTAAATCTGCTTCGGGTGGAAGCGTTCCACGAGGCGGTGCGTGGCGCACATGGTTCCTCCCGTGGCGAGCAGGTCGTCGTGGAGGAGGACCACGTCGTCCTCGGTGATGGCGTCCTTATGGATTTGGATGGTGTCCTTGCCGTACTCCTTGTCGTAGTGTTCCTCGAGAACCTCGGCAGGCAGTTTGCCAGGCTTGCGCGCCATGACGAATCCGGCTCCCAGTCGGACGGCGAGGGCGGCTCCCATGATGAATCCGCGCGATTCGATACCCACAATCTTGGTAATGCCCTTGTCCTTGTACATCTCATACAGGATGTCCTCCAGCTCACGCAGACAGGCAGCGTCCTTGAAGAGGGTGGTCACGTCCCAGAATAGGATGCCGGGTATGGGAAAGTCTCTTACAGTTCTTAAACTGTTCTTTAGTGTTTCTTTGCTCATAATAAGCTTATTGTTGAATTTAGTTATACTGATTGTTTCACGTGGAACGCGGCGACTCTCACCGTCCCATCAGGACGAGCAGGACGTTGATGTCGCTGGGTGAGATGCCGGGGATACGTCCTGCCTGGGCAAGGGTCTCGGGGTCGATGCGCTGGAGCTTCTGACGTGCCTCCGTGGAGAGGGACTGGAGCGAGGCGTAGTCGAACTTGCCGCGGATTTTGATGCTCTCCAGTCGCTGCATCTTCTCGGCAATCATCCGCTCCCTGTCGATGTAGCCCTGGTACTTGATGCGCACCTCTGCGGCTTCGATGGTCTCGTCGCGCCGCTCTGTCACACTGTCGAGGCAACGCTTGAAGGCAGGGATGTGGGCGGAGATGTTCTCCAGCGTAATCTGGGGTCGGTTGATGAGGTCGACCAGCTTGCAACCGTGGCGCAGGGGCGTCGTTCCCAAGCTCTCCAAGGCAGGGTTGATGAGGTCTGCCTTGATGGAGTAGGTCTCGGTGAACTTCAGGATGCGCCCGATGTCCTCACGCTTCCGGCAGAGGCGGTCGTAGCGTTCGCGGGTGGCGAGCCCCAGCTGGTAGGCACGCTCCGTGAGACGCATGTCGGCGTCGTCCTGACGGAGCAGGATGCGATACTCTGCACGCGATGTGAACATCCGGTAGGGCTCGTCGACTCCCTTCGTCACCAGGTCGTCGATGAGTACGCCGATGTATGCCTCGTCACGGTGGAGCACGAACGCCTCCGCCGCAGTTGATGGCGGCGTTGATGCCGGCGACGAGTCCTTGACCGGCGGCTTCCTCATAGCCCGTGGTGCCGTTCACCTGACCGGCGAAGAAGAGGTTCTTCACGACCTTCGACTCCAGCGTATGCTTGAGCTGGGTCGGGTCGAAGAAGTCGTACTCGATGGCGTAGCCGGGGCGGTAGATGACCAGGTTGCGGAAGGCGGGGATGTGTTTGAGCGCTTCCACCTGGATGTCGATGGGGAGGGACGAGGAGAAGCCGTTGAGGTAAAGCTCCTCGGTGTTCTCGCCCTCGGGCTCGAGGAAGAGCTGGTGCTGCTCCTTGTCGGGGAAGGTCACAATCTTTGTCTCTATGCTCGGGCAGTAGCGCGGACCGATGCTCTGGATTTGTCCGTTGTAGAGCGGGGAGTCGGGGAGTCCGTTGCGCAGCACGTCGTGCACCGCGGGGTTGGTGTAGCAGGTCCAGCACTGCAGTTGTCTGAGTTTGCGCGGTTCGCTGATGAAGGAGAAGCTGTGGAAGTCGTTCTCGCCGTCCTGGGTGTCCATGAGGCTGAAGTCCACGCTGCGTCCGTCGATGCGCACCGGCGTACCGGTCTTCATGCGGGCGTAGCGGATGCCGTGCCGGGCGATGGACTCGGTGAGCAGGAGCGAGGCGGGTTCCGAGACACGTCCGCCGGGCAGCTTCACCCGTCCGAAGTGCATCAGCCCGTTGAGGAACGTGCCCGCCGTGAGCACGACAGCCTTGGCACGGATGGTCACGTCGAGCTGGGTGCGCACGCCGGTCACTTCGCCGTTGTCCACCAGCAGCTCGGTGACGGTGTCCTGCCAGATGTGCACGTTGTCCACACGGTCGAGCACCTCGCGCCATGCCCAGATATATTTTCCCCGGTCGCACTGTGCGCGGGGACTCCACATGGCAGGGCCTTTCGACCGGTTCAACATGCGGAACTGGATGGCGGTGCGGTCGGTCACCAGTCCCATGTATCCGTCCAGGGCGTCGACTTCGCGGACGATTTGTCCTTTGGCGATGCCACCCACGGCGGGGTTGCAACTCATCTGGGCTACCTTGTTCATGTCCATCGTCACCATGCAGACACGCGCACCGAGGTTGGCAGCAGCGGTTGCCGCCTCACATCCGGCGTGTCCTGCGCCGATGACGACCACGTCGTAGTTTAATTCCATACTGTTCAAAAATGGTTAGGGAAGGGGTGTGCCGTCGGGTCTGCGGGTCAGTGCCGTCGGCAGTATGCGGTCACGCCCCTCGTGGGTTTGTTTCGTTTGGTTGCTGTTGGAGTATCAAGAGACTTTCTTCATCCACAGCCTGCAAAGTTAGGGAAATTTTCCTTTTTCCGTTTTGTTGCTCCCACGGTTTTATAGATAAATAAGGAGGCGCCCCTCCGGAAACAGACACGGTCTACATGCCCCGTCGGCATACAGACCGTGTTCAGTTCTTTCTCTCCCGCAACGTTCAGTTCATCTCCTCGACCTGCCACTTCCGATGGTAATGGTAGCAGACGAGGGACACCAGCATGAAGCAGGCGATGTAGACCCCGGTGCGTGTCGTGAAGTGCTCCCAGTAGGCGGCGCCGTAGAAGAAGGTCATCACGGCGAGTACGCGGCGTTTCCGATTTCGTCGCCAAACAGGTGGAAGCTGATTCCTTTGCCGGTGCAGAGACTGTTGATGCCGACAAGGAGCAGGAGAAACAGGTTTCATAGCAACATGGCTACGAACCCACGCTTGAAGTGTACGTTCATGAGTGGTGGTGTTTGGTGGTTAAAGAAGCAGTCTGCCACAAAGATAACTTTTTAAGTTTTAGGACTGTCGATCCCGGGGAGATAAATGTGGGGGCAGGCAGGTGGTTTTGCGTGGTTTAACACTTGACGGGTGCTCCGGCTTCCGGTTGTCATGTGGGGATGGCAGGGACTTTCCGTCCGTCAGCCGCCCCGTTTCGCTGGAACCGTGCCGGAGGCGTCCGACTGACAACTATTAAAATGTAAGCCGATTCAGCCATTTCACGGTCCGATTGTGACAAGATGAAACTGTATGTGGGTTACAGATGTGCTGCGGATGCGCCTGTATGCTGATAAAGTGTATTTCGCGAATCGCCTGAGAATGCGTTTTTTCCCGACCATCCGTCCATCGGGACGCGATTTTTGAATTCTCAGCGCCTTTAGCTTCTAAAAAATCGACGGGGTTTGTTAAGGGGGCGGACGGGTTTGCTAATCTTTCCTAACGATTGGACCGGTGGATGGGATTCCTTGGACGGATGTGTATCTTTGTCCGCGTGTGAATGACTGACTTCGACCCGGAGCACAGGCCCTCGAAGCGAAAGAGGGTTCGGGACGTCCGACGGACCGCTTCGGGTTTAACCTATCAATCTATAATCGTATGAAGAAATCTTTGTTTATCGTCATCGCCCTGTTGGGACTGATGACTGAGGCTTGGGGACAAAAAGTCAAGCCTTTTGAGGTGGAACTCTCTGTGGGTACCACCTACGGACTGGAGAGTTACGCCGGACACCGGCGTCTGGGTCCTGCCTTCGCCCTCGAAGGACGTTACAACGTGAGCTTCCTCCCCATCGACTTCGGTGCTGAGTTCTATATGGGCAGCACCGTGCGTCATCCGGCTGAGGGCGACCTCGCCTGCCGGATAACCTCGTTCTCGCTCTTGGGCGACTACAACTTCATGCGCGGCAAGTCTGTCTCTCCCTTTGTGGGGATGGGACTCGGCGTAGCCGGCTGCAAGGAGATGCAGGGGTCCTACGGCGACGAGGGTACACGCTTCCTCTTCACGGCGCGGGCAGGCGTCGAGCTGATCCGCCACTGGCGGGTGACGGCGTACTCGCGTGCCTGCATGGAGGGGTACAACAACTTCGGCCTGTCCGTAGGCTATGTCTTCGGAGGGGGCAAGAAATAAACGTGCCAATCCGTATTTGACAATTCTCGTCCGGTGTTGGACCAAAGCCCGGGAAGGTGGGAATGCAGGGGCGACCGGTCTGGTCGCCTCTATAGTTACCGCCTTGTGGAACCCATGTCCTGCAAGGCGGTAATTGTTTGTTGTCAATCCTCAATTGCCAATGGAAGCCCCTCTTTTCCGTTTCTCCGCAAAATCCAGGGAGACGGAGTTGCCCAGGTTGCGGCACGCCTCGGCAGAGAAGTCCATGCCGCTGCGGATGACGGCATCCCAGTCTGCCTCGGTCAGGCGGGGCAGGTCATCGCGCCGGATGCCCTCGCTCAACAGGCCGTAGACGATGCCGGCATTGAAGTTGTCGCCTGCGCCCACGGTGCTCACCGTCTCGACGGGAGGCACGGGGTAGGTCTTGCTGACCTGCTCGCTGTGCAGTGTCACGGCTTCCGGACCGGAGGTACAGATGAGCCGCGGGCAGTAGAACTTCACCTTGTCCGTGTAGATGCGGTCCGCGTCCGTGATGCCGAACATGTGGCGGAAGTCGTCTGTCGACCCACGGACGATGTCTGCCAGCTCGAAGTTCTCCAGGATGGTCGACGTCAGCTTGATGGCGTCGGAGGCGTGGGTCGAGCGGAAGTTGACGTCGTAGTAGAGCAGTGCGCCGTGCTCCCGGGCGTAGGTCAGGAACTCCAGCATCTTCGGACGCAGCACGGGGTTGAGCGCGAAGTAGGAGCCGAACATCACGATGTCATCCGGGGCTATCTCCGGAAAGACGACGTCGAGCCGCTGTGACGGATAGTCCTTGTAGAAGAGGTAGTCCGCGTCGTTGTGCTCGTCGAGGAAGGCGAGCGACAGGGGCGACTTGCCCTCGGGGAACACGTTGACGTGCGACGTCTCCACGCCGTTGGCACGCATGAAGTCGAGAATCGTGCGCCCCACACGGTCGTTGCCCGTCTCGCTGATGAAGTCCACGGGGACCCCCATGCGCCCCAGCGAGATGATGCCGTTGAACACCGAGCCGCCCGGCACCGCCGCCGTGGGCTGTCCGTCGCGGAACAATATGTCGAGAATCGTTTCTCCGATTCCAATCACTTTTCGTTTCATAGTCCTGATATGTCTTGATGATGAATTCTCACCTTATTATATAGTGCACGCCGCGCGTCCGGCTTTCCGTCGTCCGCATCCTGCCGTTGTGCAGGCTGTGTCCCGGTTGTTCAGCCGAAGAGGCGTTGTGTCTGCTTCAGCCGGCGGGAGGAGCGGGGGTGGCGTCCGACTTCCGTTTGAGAAAAAACAATACAAACTTTGTCCTTTTCCGCGTCCCGGCGCGTCCGTTTTTCTCCTTCCGCAGGTGGGAAGCTTCGTACGGACGTGTCCGCACCGTCGTACGGACGCGTCCGTACGCTCGTGGCGACGCGTCCGTACGAACGTACCGACAGGTGCTCACGGAAACCTTGATACACAGATGGTTACAAAGGCGCCTTTTGAGCCCCTTCCGGCGGGGTATACGGACGGTTCCGTCCGTTCGCAAAAATACACATAAAAGCGGATTGGCGCACACTCGCGGATGCGGAAATTGGGTGCTGAAAACTCAACCAAAGCTTTCAGTTTTGATATTTTAAAGCTATATAACCATTCGTTATTAGTTTCTTTAACAGAAAGCAACTACTTTTGCTCCTCAAACACACACACAATGACGAGCTTATGAACAAGCGACTGCTGAGTATCTGTTTCTGCCTGGGCTGCCTGCTGCCGACGTTTGCACAGACGGACGCCCCCCTGCCTGCCGACAGCGCCGGTGAGGGACTTTCGCGCAAGGAGGCACGCGCCCTGAGGCGTCAGCGTGTGGCAAAGCGCAACCTGCACTACAACATCATGGGCGGTCCCGGCTACACGCCGGACTTCGGGGTGGTGCTTGGCGCCACGGCACTGATGACCTTCCGCACGGACCCTGCCGACACGCTCCTGCAACGGTCGGTCGTCCCCCTGACGATGGCATACATGTTCAAGGGGAGCGGGGTGAACCTCATGGTCCGTCCGCAGCTCTTCTTCCGCGGAGACCGCTTCCGCATCTTCGGCACCTTCAGCTGGAAGAACACGGTGGAGAACTACTACGGCGTCGGATACGTGACGAACAAGCGGACGGAGCGCGGCGAGGCTACCACCGAATACTCCTACAGCGGCTTCCAGCTCAACCCGCAGTTCCTCTTCCGGGTGGGAGAGAGCGACTTCTTCGTCGGTCCGCAGTTCGATGTCAACTACGACGATATCAGCAGCGCAGCCGCCGGGATGGTCGCCGACGCCTCCTACGTGGCGGACGGGGGCAAGCCGGGCAGCTACCACAAGCTCAGCTCCGGTCTGGGCTTCGTGGTGTCCTATGACACGCGGGACGTGCCCTCGAATGCCTACAGGGGGCTGTATCTCGACGTGCGCGGCATGGCGTACACCCGCGCCTTCGGAAGCGACAACAACTTCTATCAGCTGAAGCTCGACTACCGGCAGTACCGCCCGATGGGCGAGCGCCGGGTGCTGACGTGGACCGTGCAGTCAAACAATGTCTTCGGCACCGTCCCGCTGCTGAAGTACGCCCTCACGGGCACTCCCTTCGACCTGCGAGGATACTACATGGGGCAGTTCCGCGACAAGAGCGCCCATCTGGCACTTGCCGAATGGCGTCAGATGATTAACACCGACCGGACGACCTGGGTGAAACGCATGCTCCACCACGTGGGCTACGCCGTGTGGGGTGGGGCAGGCTTCATGGGCCCGCGCCCGACGAGGGTCGAAGGCGTGCTGCCCAACCTCGGTGTGGGTCTGCGCATCGAGATTCAGCCGCGCATGAACCTGCGCCTGGACTTCGGGCGCGACATGGTCAACCGCCAGAACCTGTTTTACCTGAACATGACCGAGGCGTTCTGAGCCTGCCGACACCGGCGGACGAACGCCCGACAACGATACAACGAAAGACAACTGAGTATGGAACTACTTTATACAGCCATTGAGGCAGCCTTGAAGGCGGGAAGGGAGATTCTCGCCATCTACGAAGACCCGAACGCCGATTTCCACGTGGAACGTAAGGCGGACAATTCCCCGTTGACCATCGCCGACCGACGCTCGCACGACGTCATCGCGGCGGCACTGGCATCCACCCCTTATCCCGTCCTGAGTGAAGAGGGGCGCGACATCCCCTACAGCGAGCGGAGCGCCTGGCACACCCTGTGGATCGTGGACCCGCTGGACGGCACGAAGGAGTTCATCAAGCGTAACGGCGAGTTCACCGTGAACATCGCGCTGGTGACCGACGGGGTGCCTGTCGCGGGAGTCATCTACGTCCCTACGCGCCGTGAACTCTACTTTGCCGACCAGGCGAACGGAGCGTACAAGATGCCCGACATCGCCTCGCTCGAAGGCATCCGCGACCTCGACACCCTGCGCGGGCGTTCGCTGCGGCTGCCCTATTCGGAGTTGCACCCGCGCTACGTCGTGGTGGCATCGTCGTCGCACGCGAATGCCGAGACGACCGCCTACATCGACTCCTTGCGCAGCACCCGTCCCGACCTGGAGCTGGTCAGCATCGGCAGCTCACTCAAGCTCTGCCTGGTCGCCGAGGGCAAGGCGGACGTCTATCCGCGCTTCGCACCCACCATGGAGTGGGACACGGCGGCGGGGCATGCCATCGTCCGTGCCGCCGGAGGAGAGGTCTGGCAGTGGGAGACGAAGGAGCCCGTGCGTTATAACAAGGAGGACCTGCTCAACCCCTGGTTCATCGTTTCCCGGAACAGCCGGACGACACGTTGACCGGGGAGTCCGGATTATTCAGACAAGATAAGCTATGAATTTCGAGATTCTATTCGTATTGCTGGGGCTGGTCTGCATGCTCGTGGCACTGATACTGGACAAGATGCGTCCCGGAATCGTGCTGCTGAGCGTCGTCGTGGTATTCATGGCGGCAGGCATCATCTCGCCCAGCCAGATGGTGGCAGGATTCAGCAACCGCGGCATGATTACCGTGGCGCTGCTCTTCCTCGTGAGCGAAGGCATCCGACAGAGCGGTGCGCTGAGCGCGGTGGTGAAGAAGCTGCTCCCCTCCCGGGGAACGTCGGTTGCCCGGGCACAGCTGCGCATCCTGCCCGTGGTGAGCGCCTTTTCGGCGTTCCTGAACAACACCCCCGTGGTGGTCATCTTCGCGCCCATCCTGAAGCATTGGGCGAAGCGTGTGGGACTGTCGTGCACGAAGTTCCTCATCCCGCTGTCGTACGCCACCATCCTGGGTGGTCTCTGCACCCTCATCGGGACATCGACCAACCTGGTCGTGCACGGCATGATGCTCGACCGTGGCTTCGAGGGGCTGAAGATGTTCGACCTTGCCTACATCGGCATCCCCATCACGGTAGTGGGGCTGCTCTACATTCTGTTCGTGTCGAAACGGCTGTTGCCCGCCGACCGTCCCGACAACTTCGAGGACGAGGAGGCTGAGGTCGCCGAGGACAACGGGCAGCACGTGGTCGAGGTCGTGCTGGCGTCGCGCTTTCCGGGGCTGAAGCGGAAGCTGAAGAACTTCGACTTCAAGCGCCGCTACGGTGCCGAGGTGAAGGAGATCCGGCAGAACGGCCAGGTGCTCACCGAGAACCTGGGAGAGGTCCGTCTCCAGGAGGGCGACACGCTGGTCCTGCTGGCGGACAGTGCCTTCACACGGACGTGGGGCGACTCGTCGGTCTTCCTGATGATGACCAACGGACAGGAAATCCCCTCCACACCGGTCCCGGCGTGGAAGAAGTGGACCGCCTTCACGCTGCTCATCCTCATGATTGTGGGGGCGACCGTGGGCGAGCTGCCCTACATGCAGGAACACTTCCCGGGTGTGAAGATGGACATGTTCTTTTTCGCCTCCGTCACGGCTGTGGCGATGGCGTGGCTGAAGATATTCCCGCCGAAGAAGTACACCAAGTACATCAGCTGGGACATCCTCATCACCATCGCCTGCGCCTTTGCCATCAGCTCGGCTATGGAAGAATCGGGACTGGCGGCACTCATCGCCACCTTCATCCAGGACGTAGCCGGGTCGCTGGGTGCCTGGGGTGCGCTGGCGTTGCTCTACCTGGTGACGCTGCTCATCACCGAGCTGGTGACCAACAATGCCGCTGCCGCGCTGGCGTTCCCGCTGGCACTGGAGACCGCGACGAAGTTCGGGGCGGACCCGATGCCGTTCTTCATTGCCATCTGCATTGCCGCCTCGGCAGGATTCGCCACCCCCATCGGCTATCAGACGAACCTCATCGTGCAGGGCGCCGGTAACTACAAGTTCACCGACTTCGTGAAGATAGGCCTGCCGCTGGACCTCATCGTGATGGTCGTCTCCGTGGGGCTCATCCCGCTGATATGGCCCTTCTGAGCCTCCGTCCGCCGGGACATGGACTGAACAGACTAGAAACTCAAAAACAGATAAACCGACATGAACATTTACCCCATATTCGACCGTATGCTCACCCGCGCCGACAAGGAACAGCTGCTCGGGCAGCGGGGCATGATGATCTGGTTCACCGGACTGAGCGGTTCGGGCAAGAGCACCATCGCCATCGCCCTGGAACGTGAGCTGCAGCGCCGCCGCCTGCTCTGCCGCATCCTCGACGGCGACAACATCCGCTCGGGCATCAACAGCAACCTCGGCTTCTCGCCTGAAGACCGGGTCGAGAACATCCGCCGCATCGCTGAGGTCGGCAAGCTCTTTGTTGACACCGGCATCATCACCCTGGCAGCCTTCATCAGCCCGACGAACGAGCTGCGCCGCATGGCAGCACGCATCATCGGCGAGCAGGACTTTTATGAGGTCTACGTCAGCACCCCGCTGGAAGAGTGCGAACGGCGCGACGTGAAGGGACTCTATGCCAAGGCACGCCGCGGCGAAATCCGCGACTTCACGGGCATCTCCGCCCCCTTCGAGGTCCCCGAGCATCCGGCGCTGAGCCTCGACACCTCGCAGCTCACCGTCGAAGAGTCGGTGGACCGCATCCTGAAACTGATCAATGTCTGATGACGGGGGCTTCCGCCTGTCCTCCCCACACCGCTGCCGGCGCCGTGCCCTGTGCACCCGGACGGCGGAAGAAGGCGCGCAGGAAGCATCCGTCCGCTAAAAATATCAATTGCCGACGACTGCCGGTCCGAGGCAAAGAAGTTTGATTCTATGGAAAAAGAGACCTACAAACTCAGTCACCTGAAGGAACTCGAAGCTGAGTCCATCCACATCATCCGTGAGGTGGCGGCAGAGTTCGAGAATCCCGTGATGCTCTACAGCATTGGCAAGGATTCGTCTGTCATGGTGCGCCTGGCGGAGAAAGCCTTTGCGCCGGGCAAAGTCCCCTTCCCGTTGATGCACATCGACTCGAAGTGGAAGTTCAAGGAGATGATACAGTTCCGCGATGAGTATGCGCGGAAGTATGGCTGGAACCTCATCGTGGAGAGCAACATGGAAGCCTTCCGCGCCGGGGTGGGCCCGTTCACCCACGGCAGCAAGGTACACACCGACCTGATGAAGACCCAGGCGCTGCTCCATGCCCTCGATAAGTATAAGTTCGACGCCGCTTTCGGCGGTGCACGCCGCGACGAGGAGAAGTCGCGTGCCAAGGAGCGCATCTTCTCCTTCCGCAACCAGTTCCACCAGTGGGACCCGAAGAACCAGCGTCCCGAGCTGTGGGACATCTACAACGCCCGCATCCGCAAGGGAGAGAGCATCCGTGTGTTCCCCCTGAGCAACTGGACCGAGCTGGACATCTGGCAGTACATCCGCCTGGAGCAGATCCCCATTGTGCCCCTCTACTTCGCCAAGGTGCGTCCGGTGGTGAACATCGACGGGCAGCTCATCATGCCCGATGACGACCGGCTGCCGGAGAAGTACCGCGACAAGATCGAGTACAAGAAGATACGCTTCCGCACCCTCGGTTGCTGGCCGCTCACCGGCGCCATCGAGAGCGAGGCGGACACCATCGAGAAAATCGTGGAGGAGATGATGACCACCACCAAGAGCGAACGCACCACCCGTGTCATCGACTTCGACCAGGAGGCGAGCATGGAGGAAAAGAAACGCGAGGGATACTTCTGAAATTGACAATTGACAATTGATAATTGACAATTGACAGAGATGACGAAGAATAACCTTGTGATGGATAAATCGTTTGCTTTTGCGTTACGAACCATCAAGCTTTATAAGTTATTGTGTGAAGAACGAAAGGAGTATGTGCTTTCCAAACAGATGATGCGGAGTGGCACTTCGATCGGTGCCATGATCCGGGAGAGTGAACATGCTCAATCTAAAGCTGACTTCATCAATAAGCTCAGTATCGCTCTAAAAGAGGCTAACGAGACTGAATATTGGCTGATGCTGCTGAGGCAGGCTGATTATTTGAATGAAGATGAGTTTAATTCAATTATTGTAGACTGCCGGGAGTTGCTGAGGCTCCTGATAGCCATTGTTAAAACAACGAAAGGACATGAGTAAAGAGAACAATATAAAGGAAAAATTGTCAATTGTCAATTGTCAATTGTCAATTGAAGAGTTCCTTCGGCGGGACGAGGAGAAGGACCTTCTCCGTTTTCTCACCGCAGGCTCGGTCGATGACGGCAAGTCGACCCTGATAGGCCGGCTGCTGTTTGACAGCAAGAAAATCTACGAAGACCAGCTCGACGCGCTGGAGCGGGACAGCAAGCGCATGGGCAATGCCGGCGACCACATAGACTACGCCCTGCTGCTCGACGGACTGAAGGCAGAGCGCGAGCAGGGCATCACCATCGACGTGGCATACCGCTACTTCTCGACCAACAAGCGGAAATTCATCATTGCCGACACGCCGGGGCACGAACAGTACACGCGCAACATGATTACCGGCGGCTCGACGGCCAACCTTGCCGTCATCCTTGTCGACGCACGCACGGGAGTCATCACGCAGACGCGTCGCCACTCCTACCTGGTCTCGCTGCTCGGCATCAAGCATGTCGTACTGGCGGTGAACAAGATGGATCTGGTCGGCTTCTCAAAGGAGGTGTTCGACCGCATCGTGGCGGACTATCATGACTTCATCGACCCGCTGGGCATTCCCGACGTGCAGTGCATCCCCCTCTCGGCACTCGACGGCGACAATGTCGTGGAGCACTCCGACCGTACGCCCTGGTACGAAGGACCGTCGCTGCTGGAGTTCCTCGAAACGGTGCACATTGCCAACGACCATAACCTGACGGACTTCCGTTACCCCGTGCAGTACGTGCTCCGTCCAAACCTCGACTTCCGCGGCTTCTGTGCCAAGGTGGCATCGGGCGTGGTGCGCAAGGGCGACCCCGTGGTGGCATTGCCTTCAGGCAAGACGTCGCGCGTGAAGAGCATCGTGACCTATGACGGCGAGCTGGATTACGCCTTCCCGCCACAGTGTGTCACGCTGACGCTCGAAGACGAAATCGACGTGTCGCGCGGCGAGATGCTTGTTCACCCCGACAACCTCCCTCTCGTGGGACGCAACTTCGAGGCGATGCTCGTCTGGATGGATGAGGAACGCATGGACACCGACAAGTCGTTCTTCCTCAAGCAGACGACGAACACCAGCCGCTGCCGTGTCGACAGCATCAAGTACAAGGTCGACGTGAACACGATGGAGCAGCTTTCACTGGAAAACGGACGGCTGACCGCCGACACGCTGCCGATGGAGCTGAACCAGATTGCCCGCGTCGTGCTCACCACGTCGAAGGAGCTGTTCTTCGACCCCTACGTGAAGAACAAGGCAACCGGTTCATTCATCCTCATCGACCCCATCACGAACAACACCAGTGCCGTGGGCATGATTATCGACCGCGTCGAGGACAAGGACATGCACACCACCGAGGAGCTGCCCGTGCTCGACCTGACCCGTCTCGGCATCGGTCCCGAACATGACGAAGCCATCGCCCGCGCTGTCAAGGAGCTGGAGCGGCAGGGCATCGGCATCAAGGTTGTGCGGAGCTAGCCTTCATGTTTCACCTTTCATCGTTCATTCACTATGGGCTTACTGGAATTTAACAAACTACCTATCAATACGCTCGTGGGCGCCGACTGGAAGACCTTCGGCGACATCACCCGCGGACGCACCATAGACCCTGCATACCGGGGCAAGTACAGACTGACGAAAGCCGTGTGCCGGTTGCTTTCGCCACTCGCATCCATCCAGGACCGGCGCTACGCGAAGCTGTTGGCGGACCGCCCGCTGGAGCATGACCCGGTATTTATCCTCGGTCACTGGCGCAGTGGGACGACCTTCATGCACAACGTCTTCTCCTGCGACAAGCACTTTGGCTACAACACGACCTATCAGACCGTCTTCCCGCACCTGATGATGTGGGGGCAGCCTTTCTTCAAGAAGAACATGAGCTGGCTCATGCCCGACAAGCGTCCGACGGACAACATGGAGCTTGCCGTCGACCTGCCGCAGGAGGAGGAGTTCGCCCTGGCGAACATGATGCCCTACACCTATTATAACTTCTGGTTCCTGCCCCGTCACATGGAGGAGTATGCCGACCGCTACCTCCTCTTTGACAAGATCACGCCCGAGGAACTGCGCGTATTCGAGGAAACCTTCACGAAGCTCATCAAGATTTCTCTGTGGAACACCGGCGGGTCGCAGTTCCTCAGCAAGAACCCGCCCCATACGGGACGTGTTCGCGAGCTGGTGAAGATGTTCCCCAATGCCAAGTTCATCTACCTCATGCGCAACCCCTACACCGTGTTCGAATCGACGCGAAGCTTCTTCACCAACACCATCCAGCCGCTGAAGCTGCAGGACATCACTCCTGCCGAACTGGAGGCAAACATCCTTGACATTTACGCCAAGCTCTATCACAAGTATGAGGCGGACAAGGCGTGCATCCCCGCAGGCAACCTCGTGGAGGTCCGCTTCGAGGATTACGAGACCGATGCCTACGGTATGACCGAAGACATCTACCGCCGCCTGTCGCTCCCCGGATGGGAGGAGGCACGCGACGACATCGCCCGCTACGTAGGCAAGAAGAAAGGCTACAAGAAGAACAAGTATGCGTACGACGAACGGACCGTCCGCCTCGTACAGGAACATTGGGGCTTCGCCCTGGAGGACTGGAAGTACGAGCTATAACCCACGGCTTCTCCCGGGCCCTTCCCCGACGGGAGGACCTGAGGAGCAGACCTGTTTACTGATTGACAGACCGGACGCACGGACCGTGCGTCCCTACAACTAGACAAACGAAAGAATGCACATGCGAATCATCCCAACTCTTGCGCTGGTTGCCCTCCTGGGCAGTTCGACACTCGTCCGGGCACAGCAACGGGAAGAGCCGCTTCCCTTCGGCAACATGGACCAATGGGTCAAGCGCGAAATCAAAGAGTCCGCCATCATCGGTGGCGAGTTGAAGAATATCTATGCCGTAGGACCTACGAGCACCATCAAGGGCGAAGTGCCCTACAAGCCGACCGGCGGTTCCCCTTGGGCGACATCGAACGTCATGGCCAAGGTCGTCGGCATCGTCAAGACCAACTCATCGGTCTTCCCCGAGGCACGTGGTAACGGTTACTGTGCCCGTCTGGATACCCACATGGAGAGTGTGAAGGTGTTCGGTCTGGTGGACATTACCGTCCTGGCTGCCGGCTCGCTCTTCCTGGGCGAGGTCCACGAACCCATCAAGAGTACCAAGAACCCCAACGGGCTGCTCCTCATGGGTATCCCCTTTAGCAAGCGGCCCACAGCGCTCCGGTTCGACTACAAGGTGCGCATTGCGGACGCACCGCAGCGCATCCGTGCCACGGGATTCAGCCGCACGGGCAAGGTTGCCGGCAAGGACCATGCCGCCGTCGTCTGCCTGCTCCAGAAACGCTGGGAGGACGCCGAGGGTAATGTCTACGCCAAGCGTGTGGGCACCTTTGCCATCCAGTACAGCCAAAGCACCGACTGGCACAACGCCGCCACCTACAACATCCTCTACGGCGACATCACGCACAACCCCGCCTACCGTGCCGAATGGATGAAGCTCAACGCCTACGAGTACAACACGGTCAATAGCCACGGGAAGAGCGTCCGTATCCAGGAAGTGGGATGGGCTGCCCCCGACGAGACGCCCACTCACCTTGTACTCCAGTTCGCTTCGAGCCACGGCGGTGCGTACATCGGTTCGCCCGGGAACTCCCTGTGGGTGGACAACGTGAAGCTGGTCTACTGAGCCTTTCTCCGGCGCGTCACTTCCGCGATGAACTCTTCCTCCTTCACCGGCATCACTGCCACATGCTTCTCCTCGCCGTAGACCAGCAGCAGGTAGGAGTACAGGCTCTTGCCGGCGATGCGCATGCGTCGGCAACGCTCGATGCGCCGCAGGCTCTTCAGCGGAATGACACGCGGACGGGAGAAGCGTCCGTAACTCACGATGAGCTGTCCGTCGCCCGTCAGGGTGTACGTGGTGTGGATGATGCGCTCCACGACGACTACGAGCAGGACCAGGGTGATGGCGGCACAGACGCCCATGTGGTGCCAGAACGAGAGACAGGTGCCTGCGGTGAGCAGCACCAGGAAGAGGTACATCGAGAAGTGGATGCGGGCGTGAAATATCTTGTCCATGGTGGTAACGGTTGGTTTAGGACGCGCAAGTTACAAAATAGTGAAGAAAAACAAGAAGCCCAGCACCGGGTAAATGTGCTTTTTTGTAGCTTTGCACCCAATAAATGCAACAAACTGCCATGATTCATCAATACGATTACCTAGTCATCGGTTCGGGCATCGCAGGCATGAGCTTTGCCCTCAAAGTGGCCGAACAGGGCAAGTCCGTCGCCATTATCTGCAAGACGGAGTTGGAAGAGGCCAATACGTATTTTGCACAAGGGGGGATTGCCTCTGTCACCAATCTCCAAGTAGACAATTTTGAAAAGCATATACACGATACCCTGGTGGCGGGCGACTGGATCAACGACCGCGCTGCCGTAGAGATGGTGGTGCGCCGCGCCCCGTCGCAAATCAAGGAGCTTATCCGCTGGGGTGTCGACTTCGACCGGAACGAGGACGGTGGCTTTGACCTGCATCGCGAAGGCGGACACTCGGAGTTCCGCATCCTCCACCACAAGGACAACACTGGCGCTGAGATACAGACCAGCCTGATCGAAGCCATCAAGCGTCAGCCGAACATACACATCTTCAACCACCACTTCGCGGTGGAAATCATTACGCAACATCACCTGGGCATCATCGTCACGCGCTATACGCCGGGCATACGTTGCTTCGGCGCCTATGTGCTCAATGAGGACACGGGGCGTGTCGATACCTTCCTGTCGCGCATCACCGTCATGGCGACGGGAGGCTGCGAGGCGGTCTACCGTAACACCACGAACCCGCTCGTGGCGACGGGCGACGGCATCGCCATGGTCTACCGTGCCAAGGGAGCTGTGAAGAATATGGAATTCATCCAGTTCCACCCCACCGCGCTCTTCCATCCGGGCGACCGTCCCTGCTTCCTCATTACCGAGGCAATGCGCGGCTACGGCGGCGTACTCCGCACGCTGGACGGGAAGGAGTTCATGCAGAAGTACGACGAACGCCTCTCGCTCGCCCCGCGCGACATCGTGGCACGTGCCATCGACAACGAGATGAAGCAGCGAGGCGAGGACCACGTCTACCTCGACGTGACGCACAAAGACCCCGAAGAGACCAAGCGACACTTCCCCAACATCTATCAGAAGTGTCTGAGCCTGGGCATCGACATTACGCGCGACTACATCCCCGTGGCTCCGGCGGCGCACTACCTCTGCGGAGGCATCGTGGTCGACCTTGACGGACAGTCGAGCATCCGTCGCCTGTACGCCCTGGGCGAATGCTCATGCACGGGGCTGCACGGAGGCAACCGCCTGGCGTCGAACTCACTCATCGAGGCGGTGGTCTATGCCGACGCGGCTGCCCGCCATTCGCTCGAAGTCGTCGACCGTTACGACTTCAACGAGGACGTGCCCGAGTGGAACGATGAGGGCACTATCTCGACCGAGGAACGAGTCCTCATCACGCAGAGCGCCAAAGAGGTGAACCAGATTATGGAGGCATACGTAGGCATCGTGCGCAGCAACGTCCGCCTGACACGGGCATGGAACCGCCTCGACATCCTCTATGAGGAGACCGAACGCCTCTTCAAGCACAGCAAGGCATCGCGCGAGCTGTGTGAACTGCGCAACATGATCAATGTGGGCTACCTCATCACCCGTCAGGCGATGGAGAGGAAGGAAAGCCGGGGACTGCACTACACGCTCGACTATCCGCATCCTGCCAACACGGAGCATTGAGCATAGCCTTCTACGGAATAGTATAAGGGCGACCCACGCGGCCGCCCTTTTATGTATCCGGACGTCGCGCGTCCGTCTGAAAATGCATATTTATGCAATATGACGTCCGGGCATGTCTCTGCAACGGACGCGCAAGGATGTTAATCTGTTTGGTACAAAGGAACTTGTATATAAGGGAGAAAGCTCATGCAGCGGGTGCCCATCTCTATGTAAGAGATGAATTTGATAACAAAAACAGCGATTTAGGCTTCGAATCGTAGAAGAAAAGGGGATTGATACTTCATAAACCCAAATCGGTCATTAGGATTTCTCAGTGTTGTACGGCAGTGAGAAATCCTTTAA